>MDTG01155240.1_pt1 | contig 86707 bp, 76 predicted proteins | sample 811421 | NCBI WGS metagenome assembly MDTG01 (sample SAMN05326645, study PRJNA326480) | marine metagenome | isolation source: seawater | place: Pacific Ocean: South East | collected 2011 | reverse complement strand
GGCACGGCCCAGCCGCAGGCGCTGGTGGCCGCCGGTGCCGGTGCGGTCGCGACCCAGCAGGCGCCGGCGGCGGCAGAGGCCGCACCGCGGGCCGATGCCGGCGATCACCACGATGCCGGCAGCAATGGCGGCCCGCGCGAAAGCCACATCGCCGGTCAGACCATCCGCGTCAATGTCGACCTGCTCGAACATCTGATGACCATGGTCAGCGAACTGGTGCTGACCCGCAACCAGCTGCTCCAGATGGTGCGCGGCCGCAGCGACAGCGAGTTCACCGTGCCGCTGCAGCGCCTGTCCCATGTCACGTCCGAGCTGCAGGAAGGGGTCATGAAGACCCGCATGCAGCCGATCGGCAATGCCTGGGCCAAGCTGCCGCGCATCGTCCGCGACCTGGGCCAGGAACTGAACAAGAAGCTCGACCTGAAGATGTACGGCTCCGAAACCGAGCTGGACCGTCAGGTTCTGGAGCTGATCAAGGATCCGCTGACCCACATGGTCCGCAACTCGGCCGATCACGGCCTGGAGCGGCCCGACGAGCGGCGGGCGGCGGGCAAGCCCGAGACCGGCACCATCACCCTCAACGCCTATCACGAAGGCGGCCACATCATCATCGAGATCGCGGATGACGGCCGCGGCATCGATCTTACCAAGGTGCGCCAGAAGATCGTGAAGGTCGGCCTTGCCACCGAGAACGAACTCGACGGCATGACCGACACCCAGATCGCCCAGTACATCTTCCGGCCGGGCTTCTCCACGGCCGAGAAGGTGACCAGCGTCTCGGGTCGCGGCGTCGGCATGGACGTGGTGCGGACCAATATCGAGAAGATCGGCGGCACGATCGAGCTGCGGACCGTCAGCGGCAAGGGTTCGACCTTCGTCATCAAGATCCCGCTGACGCTGGCGATCGTGGCGGCGCTGATCGTGGAAGCCGCGGGCGACCGTTTCGCGCTGCCGCAGATCAGCGTGGTGGAGCTGGTGCGTGCCTCCAACACCTCCGAGCATCGCATCGAGCGGATCAACAGCCGGCCGGTTCTGCGCCTGCGCGACCATCTGCTGCCGCTGGTGAGCCTGGGCCACGCCCTGGCCCTGGTCGACGAGCACGATCCGCAGGTCGAAATCGACGACGACGGCCTGTTCGTGATCGTCTGCAAGGTGGGCACCTTCTCGTTCGGCATCATCGTCGACCAGGTCTTCGACACCGAGGAAATCGTGGTCAAGCCGGTGGCGCCGATCCTGCGCGACATCACCATGTTCTCGGGCAACACCATCCTGGGTGACGGCAGCGTGGTCATGATCCTGGATCCGAACGGCCTGGCGACCTCGGTGGGCGAGATCCAGACCGCCAGCGACCGCCGCGCCGAGGCGGCAGCGGCCGAGGCCGCCGCCAATGCCGACGACAAGCTGTCCCTGCTGGTGTTCCGCGCCGGCGGCGAGGATCCGAAGGCGGTGCCGCTGTCGCTGGTGGCGCGCCTGGAAGAGATCGACCTGGCCACGGTCGAACGCTCCGACGGCCGGCCGGTGGTGCAGTATCGCGGCCAGATCATGCCGCTGGTCATGGTCAACGAGGGCCAGGAGCTGGCGCGCGAGGGCCGGCAGCCGGTGGTGGTCTTCACCGAGCGCAACCGCACCATGGGCCTGGTGGTCGACGAGATCGTCGACATCGTGGAAGACAGCTTCAATGTGGAGCTGCGCAGCCGCCGCGACGGCCTGATCGGCACCGCGGTGATCGCGGGCCGCACCACCGACATCGTGGATGTGGGCTATTATCTGCTCCGCGCCACCGGCGACTGGTACGAGGCCGAGCCGCGCAAGATCGGCGCCGCGCGCGCCCGTCGGGTGCTGCTGGTCGATGACAGCGCCTTCTTCCGCAGCCTGATCGCGCCGGTTCTGCGCGTGTCCGGTTACGAGGTCTCGGGTGTGGAAAGTGCCGAGGCGGCGCTGAAACTGCGCGACCAGGGCGCCGAGTTCGATATCATCGTCAGTGACATCGAGATGCCGGGCATGGACGGCTTCGCCTTCGCCCGCACCATCCGCGAAGAGGGCGCCTGGTCCCAGGTCCCGATGATTGCGCTGTCGTCGCATACCGCGCCCGAGGATTTCGATCGCGGCCGCGACAGCGGGTATGACGACTATGTGGCGAAGTTCGACCGTGAGGGCCTGATCGCGGCGATCGGTCAGGTGATGAACATGGCGAAGGGGAGCGTGGCATGAGTGCGGATATCGTCCGCTACGCCGGTGGCGGCAACGCCCTGGCCCGCACCGGTGACGACGAGGTCGTCGGCGCCCAGCGGCAGTTCGTGACGGTGGTGATCGAACGGCAGACCTTCGGCATCCCGGTGCTGGTGGTCCAGGACATCCTGGGCCCCCAGAAGATCACCCGGGTGCCGCTGGCCCCGGCCGAGGTCGCAGGCGCGCTGAACCTGCGCGGCCGCATCGTCACCGCGATCAATGTCCGCCGGCGCCTGGGCCTGGCGCCCCGCCCGGCGGAGATGAAGGGCATGAACGTGGTCGTCGAACACGACGGCGAGCTGTACAGCCTGATGGTCGACGGGGTGGGCGAGGTGCTCTCTCTCGACGACGCCCGGTTCGAACGCAACCCGGCCAATCTCGCGCAGCATTGGCGAGACGTCTCTCTCGGGGTATACCGACTGAACGACAAGCTGCTGCTGGTGCTTGATGTCGAGCGTCTGTTCGAATTCGGCTGATGCCGCCCCTCGCGCCGGCCCGGCCTGTCCGACCGAAGCCTTTCCTCCCCACAAGTGCCCGGGCGTCGGGCGGCGCGTTCGAGGATCCGATCTGAAATGAAGACCTGCCTGATCGTTGACGACTCCAAGGTCATCCGCATGGTCGCGCGGCGCATCCTTGAGGGTCTCTCCTTCGCCACCAGGGAAGCCGCGGATGGTCAGGAGGCGGTGGATCGCTGCCGCGAGGCCATGCCGGACGCCGTGCTGCTGGACTGGAACATGCCGGTGATGAACGGGCTGGAGTTCCTGAAGGCGCTGCGTCAGATGCCGGGCGGCGACGCGCCGATCGTCGTCTTCTGCACCACCGAGAACGATCTCTCCCATATTCAGGAGGCGATCATGGCGGGTGCGAACGAATACATCATGAAGCCGTTCGACAGCGAGATCATCGAAACCAAATTCACGCAGGTGGGCCTCATCTAGTGAGCTCTTACACAGCAGGGGGCGGAGGTGTCGAACCCTATCGCGTGATGGTGGTCGACGACAGCGCGGTCATTCGCGGTCTGTTCATCCGTGTCCTAGAAGCCGATCCCGAGATCCGTGTCGTCGCCTCTGCCGCGAATGGCCGGATCGCACTCAACCAGCTGAAACGCCAGCCGGTGGAAGTGGTCGTGCTCGACATCGAGATGCCGGAAATGGACGGTCTGACCGCCCTGCCGGAGCTGGTGCGGGCGCAGCCCGGGCTCAAGGTCATCATGGCGTCTACGCTGACCCGCAAGAATGCGGCGGTCAGCATGGAGGCCCTGGCCAAGGGCGCGGTCGACTACATTCCCAAGCCGAGCGCCACCAGCGAGGTCTACTCGAACGAGGGTTTCTCGCGCGAGCTGCTGGCCAAGGTGAAGGCCCATGCCGATCGCGGTCGCCGCGACGGCACGGCGCCGGCACTCGGCAGCGGTGGCGGTGCCGCCGCACCGGCGGCGCCTGTCGCCGCCGCCAGCCCGACCACGGCCTATCGTCCGCGGACCGAGCCGGCGGCACCTGCCGCGCGTCCGGCCGCGGCGCCGGCCACGGCGGCGGATCTGCCGCAGCGGCTGGGCCTGCAGCGCAAGCCCGTGGTGCTGCGGCCGTTCCCGCCGGCCTTCCGGGCCAAGGCGCTGGCGGTCGGCAGCTCCACTGGCGGCCCGCAGGCGCTGTTCACCCTGTTCGGGGCGCTGGGGCCCGCACTGCAGCGGATTCCGGTGTTCATCACCCAGCACATGCCCGCCACCTTCACCACCATCCTGGCCGAGCATCTGGCCCGCGCAAGCGGCCTGCCCTGCGTCGAGGCCGAGGACGGCATGCCGGTGAAGGCCGGTCGCATCCACGTCGCCCGCGGTGACTGGCACATGGTGCCGACCGAAGCGGCCGGCGGGGCGGTGATCCGGATCAACCAGGATGCGCCGGAGAATTTCTGCCGGCCGGCGGTGGATCCGATGCTGCGGGGGCTGGCGAAGATTTATGGCCGCAATCTGCTGACCGTGATCCTGACCGGTATGGGGTCGGACGGGCAGCGTGGTGGCGAACATGTCGTTCAGGCGGGCGGCGTGGTCATGGCCCAGGACGAGGCGTCGAGCGTCGTCTGGGGCATGCCGGGTGCGGCTGCCCAGGCCGGGCTGTGCAGCGCCGTGCTGCCGCTGGATCGTATGGCCGGCGAAGTCCGCCGGCTGGTCGACGGAGGACCGTGATGGCGCCGGAGGATTTCGCCTTCATCAGCGGCATGCTGAAGCAGCGGTCCGGGCTGGTGATCGGCCCCGACAAGCTGTACCTGCTGGAAAGCAGACTGTCGCCGCTTGCCCGGCGCCGTGGGCTGCCGGGACTGTCTGAGCTGATCGCCGAGCTGCGCAAGCCGTCGGCGGAAGAACTCCGGCGTGACGTCACGGATGCGATGACGACGAACGAGACGTCGTTCTTCCGCGACATCAAGCCCTTCGAAGAGCTGCGCACCTTCGTCCTGCCCGAGATGCTGGGCCGGCGGCAGGATCGCCGCCAGCTCAGGATCTGGTCGGCCGCCGCGTCGACCGGGCAGGAAGCCTATACCATCGCCATGCTGTTCAAGGAGATGGGGGCCAAGCTCGACGGCTGGCGGCTGGAGATCATCGGCACCGACCTTGCCAACGAGGTGCTGGACAAGGCCAAGGCTGCGACCTATTCGCAGTTCGAGGTGCAGCGCGGCCTGCCGATCACCATGCTGGTGAAGTATTTCCAGCAGGATGGCGAGCAGTGGCGCCTGAACCAGACCATCCGGTCGATGGTGCAGTTCCGTCAGCACAACCTGCTGAACGGCGCCGCGGGCTTCGGCACCTTCGATGTCATCTTCTGCCGCAACGTGCTGATCTACTTCGATCAGGACACCAAGCGGAAGGTGCTGGAGGATCTGCGCAAGGTGATCGCGCCCGACGGCTTCCTGTTCCTGGGCGGTGCAGAAACCGTGCTCGGCATCACCGACCGCTTCCGGCCGCTGCCGGATCACCGGGGCGTTTACGTCCCGGCCTGATCCGGCCCCGGATCAGAGAACGTTGCACGGAAAACCGCCGGCGGAACAGCTTCCGCCGGCGGTTTTCGCGTTGGGGAGAGAGGGCCGGCGCGATGGCCGATCCTCGTCATCAGTCCTCAGGCGGCGTCGGTGCGCCGGCGGCCCGATCCGTCGTCACCGCTGCGGCTGCCCAGTTCCGGATCCTTCAGCACATAGCCTCGGCCCCAGACGGTGTGGATGTAGTTGTCGCCATGGGTGGCACTGGTCAGCTTCTTACGCAGCTTGCAGACGAAGACGTCGATGATCTTCAACTCGGGCTCGTCGATGCCACCATAGAGATGGTTCAGGAACATCTCTTTGGTCAGCGTCGTGCCCTTGCGCAGCGACAGCAGTTCCAGGATGGCGTATTCCTTGGCGGTGAGATGGACCGGCCGCTCGTCGACCGTGACCGACTGCTTGTCCAGATCGACCGTCAGCCGGCCGGTGCGGATCACCGACTGGGCATGGCCGCGCGACCGGCGCACCACCGCCTGGATGCGGGCGACCAGTTCCGCCATGTCGAAGGGCTTGGTGACATAGTCGTCGGCGCCGACGCCCAGGCCCTTGATCTTCTTGTCGGTATCGGTCAGCCCCGACAGGATCAGCACCGGCGTCTGGACCCGGGCGGCGCGCAGCCGGCGCACCACTTCGTAGCCGTCCATGTCGGGCAGCATCAGATCCAGGATCATGAGGTCGTAGTCATAGAGCCGCCCGATCTCGAGGCCCTCTTCGCCGAGATCGGTGGTGTCGCAGACGAACCCTTCCTTTTTCAGGGCGAGTTCGATCGAGCGGGCAGTCGACGGATCGTCTTCGACGAGCAGAATACGCATGGACCAGCAACCTCTTCCGATCGGCGGCAATCCGCCAGTCCCGCACGTGGTCTGGCGACCATGGCGCGCTGGAACGACGCTTCTTATGTCTTTCCACGGTATCACGTCAGGATTGTGATGAAAATCGGACAGACGTGTTTGCGAGCACTTCTCAGGGTGTAGGATCGCTTATCGGGATATCGTCCGCGGATCCGAAATGAAAAGAGGCGGCGGCAGATGGAGAGGCGGCAGATGAAAGGGCCGGGTCGATGCAGGATCTGATCCGCTCTCTGGCGGGCACGATCGAGGCGCTCGACAGCTACGTGGTGCGCGGGCGCATCGTGGCGGTGCGCGGGCTGATGGCCGAGGCCAGCGGCGTGGCTGCGCGCACGGCCCTTGGCGACCATGTCCGCATCCGGCTGCGTGATGGCGGCAGGCTTGCGGCCGAGGTGGTGGGCTTTCGCGACGGCCGTGCCCTGCTGATGCCCTTCGGCCCGCTCGACGGCGTGGCGCTGGGGGCCGAGGTGGAGGCGAGCGGCGGCGAGGCGACCATCCGGCCCTCCGAAGGCTGGCTCGGCCGGGTGATCGACGGCTTCGGCCGGCCGATCGACGGCAAGGGGCCGCTGGTGCCCGGCGCCCGTCCGCGGCCGATGCGGGCGCCGCCGCCGCCCGCCCATGCCCGCACCCGGGTCGGCGCCAAGATCGATCTGGGCGTGCGGGTGCTGAACACCTTCGTCACCTGCTGCCGTGGCCAGCGTCTCGGCATTTTTGCGGCCTCGGGCGTCGGCAAATCGGTGCTGATGGGCATGATCGCCCGCTATACCGCGGCCGATGTCTCGGTGGTGGGGCTGATCGGCGAGCGCGGCCGCGAGGTGCAGGAATTCATCGAAGGGGCGCTCGGCCCCGAAGGTCTGGCGCGCAGCGTGGTGGTGGTGGCAACCTCCGACGAGCCGGCGCTGATGCGCCGCCAGGCCGCCTATACCACGCTCGCGGTGGCCGAGCATTTCCGCGACCAGGGCGCCGATGTGCTGTGCATGATCGACAGCATCACCCGCTTCGCCCAGGCGCAGCGCGAAATCGGCCTGGCGGCGGGCGAACCGCCGGCGAGCAAGGGCTTCACGCCATCGGTCTTCGCCGAACTGCCCCGCCTGCTGGAACGGGCGGGGCCCGGCACCGGCCAGGGCTCGATCACCGGCCTGTTCACGGTGCTGGTCGAAGGCGATAACCATGACGAGCCGGTGGCCGACGCCACCCGCGGCATTCTCGACGGTCATATCGTGCTGGAGCGGTCGATCGGCGAACGGGGCCGCTATCCGGCGGTGAATGTGCTGCGCAGCGTGTCGCGCACCATGCCCGACTGCAACACGCCCGAACAGAACGCCGTCGTGATCCGCGCCCGTCGCCTGCTGTCGACCTATGAGGACATGGCCGAGATGATCCGCCTCGGCGCCTATCGCGCCGGTTCTGACCCCGCGGTCGACGAGGCGATCCGCTATCACGAGGGGCTGGAGCGGTTCCTCTCGCAGGGCAAGGCCGAACGCGCGACGCTGGCAGAAGGCTATGACCAGCTGGCCCAGCTGCTCGGCATGCCGAAGCCCGGAGGCTGATCCCCGATGGCGAACCCGGTCAAGGCCCTCGACGGGCTGATCCGCCTGGCCCGCAACGGCGTCGATGCCGCCCGGCGCAACGTCACCGCGGTCGAAGACCAGATCACCGCGATCGAGGCCGATGACGCCAGGCTGGTCGCTGAGGTCGCGGCCGAAAAGGCGGCGGCAGGCAACGACCCGGCGATGATCGCCGGCTGGGTCGCCTATGCCGGCCGGGTCGACCGGAAGCGGGCAGAGATCGCCCGGCATCTGACCCTTCTGCGCAAGGCCCGCGAACGCGCGCTCGAAGACCTGGCCGAGGCCTTCCGCACGGTGAAGCGCTATGAAATCGCCCGCGACAACCGCCTGGCCCGCGCCGCCCACGAGGCAGATCTGCGCGAAACCGACCGCATGGACGAAATCGGCATGGCCGGCTTCCGGCGCAAGGCGGCGGAGGAGGGGGAGTAAATCGCGGCCCGGCTGTCTCAGGCTTGCCAGGGATCTGTGACGGCCAAACCGCCGGCAATGAACGGGGCCGTATCGCGCGTGGCCACCGTAAGCCCGTGCGTCGCGGCAATGGCGGCGATGAAGCCGTCAGGGATGGGGAATCCACGCCCCGCTGCCCGGGCGGCTGCGGCACAGCGGGCGTAGGCGGCGGCGGACTGGGCATCGAAGTCGAGGACGCGCCCCCGGAAAAGCGTCAGGAGACCGTCGAAGGTGCGCGAGAGCGCATCTTTACGTCGTCCGGCCGGCAATATTGCCAGTCCGAACAAGAGCTCGGCTATGGTAACACTGGACAGATAAAGTGTGCCGGACGGTTGGCTATTCAGCCACGCCTTCACCCTGGGGTGAGGTTCTTGTTTCATCGCCTCCGAGACGACGTTTGTGTCCAGAAGGATCATTCAAATGAAACCGGTGTCGCGGGTGCTTTGTTCCGGCCATTCTGAATGGTTTCGATATCCTGATCACTCAGGCCGATCTCCCGCCCGAGCGCCGCAAGAGCGTCTCCCATACGCAGTGGCGGTGTGTGCTTGACGGCCCTGGCCAGAATGTCACGAGCTTCGGCCTCCGCTGTGCGGCCATGTCTGGACGCCTGGGCCTGCAAAGCACTGTGCACCTCGTCGGGCAGATCATTGACGGTCAGGGTTGCCATCGCGGGGTCATCGCATCTCGTTGTGGTCGAAGAGAAAGATGGCCCCGTTGTGATCCGCCTGCAAGTCCCGCCACTTTCCACCCGGAAACACTTGAACCCCACCCCGCATCTGCCTACGCTTGCCGGCGTGGCGGACAACAGATCCGTCGCACACGACATCGTCGTCCAGCGTAAGGAAGATGGGCATGAAAATCCGTCCCTCGCACGACTGCGTCGTCAGCCGCATCGCGTCCGGCAAGGCCACGCCCGGCGGCACCGTCATTCACAGCACAGCCTGACCACCATCCTGCGGGATCGGGTCTTGCATGGCCCGATTGCGCCAGGGCCGGCACGTGATGCCGCCGGGTCTGCACCGGCCGTGCCACGGTGTCGGCGGGGGCCGGGGGTCCGGTCTGCCTGATCCATGCGGGGGTGCGCCCCGTTCAGGCTGCCCGATCTTCGGCAGAGAGAGACCGGCATATCCGCGTGGAGGGAGGCGGATATGCCCGGGGCGGCGCCTTGCGCCCCCGTTCCGGCGAAGAGAATGATGAAGACGATGCTCCTTCGCGCCGCGGTGATCGCGGCGCTGCTGATGCCCGCCGCCATCGCACCCATGGCGGCTTCGGCCGAGACCAGCTCAGGGCCCGACGGGTTCTGGATGACCACCCCCTATCCCGATCTGGCGGTGAAGCCGGGCGAGACCGCCTCGATCCCGCTGACCCTGCGCAATCAGGGCCTGCCGCCGCAACGCGCGACACTCGACGTCTCAGGCCTGCCCGAGGGCTGGACCTCCACCCTGAAAGGCGGCGGCCGCGAGATCGGCGCGGTGATGGTCGGCCCCGACGACCGCGAGCGGATCACGCTGGAGGTGACCCCGCCCAAGACCGGCGCCAGGGCGCCGGTGCCGCTTGCGGTCAATGCCCGCCATGGCGGCGAGACCACCACCCTGCCGCTGACCATCCGGCTGTCGGATGCGGCGGGTGGCGGGCTGAAACTCGCCCCTGAACTGCCGGCGCTCCGCGGAACCGCGCGCACCACCTTCAGCTTCCGGATCAAGGTGACCAATCAGAGCGGCGAGGGGGGCCTGTTCAACCTGTCGGCCCGGGCGCCCGACGGTTTCCAGACCCGGTTCAAGCGCGGCTACGGCACCGAAGAAATCACCGGCCTGCCGATCGAGCCCGGCGCGTCCGAGACCCTGACGCTGGAGGTGGTGCCGCTGCGCACTGCCCCGGCCGGCCGCTATCCGGTCAAGGTCGCGGTGACCGGCGGCGAGGTCAGCGCCGCCACCGATCTCGGCATCGAGATCACCGGCCAGCCCGACCTCGCCATTTCGGGCCCGCAGGAACGGCTGTCGGGCGATGTGGTCGCGGGCGAGCAGACGGAATTCCCCTTCACCGTCACCAATACCGGCTCGGCTCCGGCCGAGGGGCTGGAGATGTCGGCGACCCCGCCCTCGGGCTGGAAAGTCGAATTCGCGCCGCAGCAGATCCCGAGCCTGGCCCCCGGCGCCGACGCCCAGGTGGCGGTCAGGATCACCCCGTCGGAAAAGGCGGTGGCGGGGGATTACGTGGTCGGCGTGCGCGCCGGCAGCGGCAGTCTTTCGCAATCGGTGCAGTTCCGCACCACCGTCACCACCTCCACGCTCTGGGGGATGATCGGCCTGGGCGTGATCGCCGTGGCGGTGCTGGTGCTGGCCGGTGCCGTGCTGCGCTATGGGCGGAGGTGAGGCGATGACGCCCGAATTTTCATCCCGGCCCGAGGGTGGTGCAATCGCAGCCACCCCGGCCGGGCCGCCGGTGATCGAGGCGCGTGGCCTGGTCAAACGCTATGGCGCGGCGGTCGCGGTCGCCGGTATCGACCTTCAGGTCGGTGCCGGCGAGGTGGTCGGCCTGCTCGGCCCCAACGGGGCCGGCAAGACCACCACCATCCTGATGCTGCTGGGGCTGACCGAGGCCAGCGCCGGCCAGGTCCGGATCCTGGGACACGACCCGCTGCGCGAACCGCTGGCGGTGAAGCGGCGGGTCGGCTATCTGCCCGACCAGGTCGGCTTCTACGAGGCGATGACCGCGCGCGAGAACCTGGCCTATACCGCCCGCCTCGCCGGAATCGACGGGTCAGAGGCCGCCCGTCGGATCCTGGCGGCGCTGGAGCGGGTGCGGCTGGTGGAGGTCGCCGGCCGGCGGGTCTCCACCTTCTCGCGCGGCATGCGCCAGCGCCTGGGGATCGCCGAACTGCTGATGCGCGACTGCCGGGTGGTGATCCTGGACGAGCCGACCTCGGGGCTGGATCCGCAATCGACCCGCGAGCTGCTGGCGCTGATCCGCAGCCTCGCCGCCGATGGCATGACCGTGCTGCTCTCGTCTCACATGCTGGATGTGGTCGAGACGGTGTGCACGCGGGTGGCCCTGTTCAATCGCGGCCGGATCGGCTTCATCGGCACGGTGGAGGCGCTGGCCGCGCGGATCGGCGGCGGGGTCTATGTCATCGAGGTGGAGGCCGATGCCGGCGACCTGCCGGGCCTGCTGTCGGGGCTCGACGGCATCGAAGCCGTGATCCCCACGGCCCATGGCGGCTGGCAGATCGAGGCCCGTGCCGATCTGCGGGCGGCGATCGCCCGGCGGCTGGTCGAGGCCGGCATCGCGCTCCACACGCTGGATCTGAGGCGCGTGCGGCTGGACGAGGCCTATGGCCGGTTCTTCGAGGAGGCGGACAGAGATGCGTGAGGGATCTCCCTTCACCGGGGTCGGCACGATCGCGCTCAAGGAAGCGGCCGACCATATGACCGGGGCGCGGCTGCATCTGATCATGCTGCTCGTGCTGCTCACGGCCGCCGGCGCGCTTTATGGCGCGATCGGCACCATCCGTGCCGGGGCCACCGACGACACGTTTCTGTTCCTGAAACTCTTCACCACCGCCCGCCAGCCGGTGCCGTCCTTTGCCGGGCTGCTCGGCTTCCTGCTGCCGCTGGTGGCGATCGCCCTCGGTTTCGATGCGATCAATGCCGAACACGGCCGACGGACGATGAGCCGCCTGCTCGCCCAGCCGATTTATCGCGATGCGATCCTGTTCGGCAAATTCCTCGGCGGGCTGCTGGTGATCGCGGTGGCGATGGTGACGCTCTGGCTCGGCACCACGGGGCTCGGCATCCTGTTCCTGGGGCTGCCGCCCACGGGGGCCGAGGTGTTGCGCGGCCTGGCCTATCTGGTGGCGACCATCGCCTATGCCGGGGTCTGGCTGGCACTGGCGATGACGCTGTCGACGGTGATCCGCTCCACCGCCACCTCGGCGCTGGCGGCCCTCTCCATCTGGTTGGTGCTGTCGGTGTTCTGGGGCATGATCGCACCGGTGGTCGCCTCGGCGATTTCGCCGGTCGATCCGCTGAACCCGATGTCGCTGATCGATGCCTTCCAGACCCAGCAGGCGGTGGCGCGGCTCTCGCCTCAGACGCTCTATGGCGAGATTACCGCCATCCTGCTCGACCCGGCGGCCCGGTCGGTGGGGCCGCTGTTCATCGACCAGCTGCGGGGCGCGCTGCTCGGCGCCCCGCTGCCGACGATCGAAAGCCTCGCCATCGTCTGGCCGCAGATGTCGGGGTTGATCGCCGCGATGATCCTGCTGTTCACCGCGGCTTATGTGCTGTTCCAGCGCCAGGAGATCAGGGCATAGGTCACCGGATCCGAAGATCAGGATCTGAGGGCAGCCCGGCCGGCCGTGGTGCCGGCCGGGCCGTCTTCCTCGTCACCCGCGGTCATCTGCAGCACGGCGGCGATGGTGCCGACCACGATCAGGCTGACCCAGCCGGTGGAATAGCTGCCGCTCCATTCAAAGCTGAGCCCGCCCAGCCAGGCACCCAGGAACGCGCCGACCTGATGGCTCAGGAACATCACCCCGAACAGCGCGCCGAAATTGGCCGGGCCGAACAGGCCGTTGATCAGCCCGCTGACCGGCGGCACCACGCTCAGCCACAGCACCCCCATCGCGGCCGCGAAGATCAGCGTGGTCTCGACGCTGACCGGCACCACGAAGAACACGGCGATGGCGGCGGTGCGCAGCAGATAGATCAGCGCCAGCACGTTGCGATTGCCCCAGCGCTGGCAGAGATAGCCGGCACCCAGCGTGCCGAAGGCATTGCAGATGCCGATCAGCGCGATCGCCTGGGCACCCACGATCGGCGGCAGGCCGCAGATGCCGATGAAATTCGGCAGATGGGTGGCGATGAAGATCAGCTGAAAGCCGCAGGCGAAGAAGGCGATGGTGGTGATGATGAAGGTGCGGTTGCCCAGCGCCTGGCCGATCGCCGCCCGGGCATTGACCGGCGGCGCGGCCCCCGCGGCGGCGGGTGCGGGGGCGGGGCCGCGCCGGAACAGCAGCGTCACCACCGCCATCAGCGCCGCAAGCAGGGCAAGGCCGATCATGGCGTCCTGCCAGGTCCAGCGATCGATCATGCCCTGGGCGGCCGGTGCGATCACGAAGGTGCCGAGCGATCCGGTGGCGGCCAGGATCGACACCGCCGTTGCCCGCACCGCCGGGCTGGCCAGGCGCGAGACGATGCCGACCAGCACGCCATGCGATGTGCCGGCGACCGCAAGCCCGATCAGCAGCCCGCCGCCCAGATAGAGCCCGACATGGCTGCCGCTCGCCGCCAGATAGAGGCCGAGACCATAGAGTGCCGCGGCGATCAGCACCACCAGCCGGCCGCCGAAGCGGTCGCAGAGCGCGCCCATGAAGGGCTGGCCGATGCCCCAGGCCAGGTTCTGCACCGCCATGGCGAAGCCGAAGGTGGCGACGGTGATGCCGGTGCCGCGCACCATCGGCTCGACGAACAGGCCGAGGCTTTGCCTCAACCCCATGGACAGCGACAGGATGATACCGGCGGCGACCAGCGACAGGATCAGCGCCGGGGTCCAGGATCGTGCAGCGGCGTGTGGCACGGGGGCGTCCTCCTCGTAAGACATCCCCTCACGATAGAGCCGCCCCCCGCCCTGGAAACTCACTAGTCGGTATACATCAGTTCCCGCGCTGCGGTCGGCGCCGCCGCAGGGAGGCAGCAGGCGACCAGCACCGCCGCCGCCCGGCCGCCGGCCAGGGCATAGGCGGTATCGCGATGGATCAGCGTGTGCACGATCGCGCCTTCCAGCAGGATCATGACCTGGCGGCCGACCAGATCGGGGTCGGCAACGCCGCCCGCCGTCAGCTCTTCCACCAGCCAGGCCTCGAACCTCTTCTTGTGATCGGCGGCCATCACCACGGCCGGATGGCCGGGCTGGCCGGCCATCTCCAGCGCCGCCCGGGTAAAGCCGCAACCCCGCCATCCGGGCCGCTTCGCAGAATTGGCCAGCGCCGTGAACATGGCCAGGATCCGATCGGGCAAGGGCCGGTCATCGGGCCCCAGCCAGCTGCGGTACCGCTCCACCGTCGGCGCATCGCGCGCGGCCAGATAGGCGGCGATCAGCGCATCCTTGCTGTCGAAATGATAGTACAGCGTCCGCTTGGTGACACCGGCCCGCGCGGCGATCGCATCCACGCTGACACTGCGCAGACCCTGTTCATAAAACAGGGCTTCGGCGGCTTCGATGATGGTGGTGCGGGTGGTGTTTTCCATGGGGGCGGGGCTTTCGGGAGGGAGGCGCCTACGACGCTTCGGGGAGCGGCAGCCTGCCGGCCAGATACCGGGCAAGACTGCGAGAGCCGGTGACGGCTGCCTCCAGGTGGCGGCTGCGTTCATCCTGGCCGGCATCCTCGTCATTGGCGATCGACGCGTGCAGACCCACCAGCCAGGCGATGAACATGGCCCCGGCAACTGATTGCGGGGTCAATTTCACGGCTTGAGCTTCGATCGTCAGGCGACGTTCGTCCAGCAAAAGCGGCGAGGGGCCATCCTCTGTCATCCAGAGGGCTGCGACGTGATCGTCGAGCATGGCCCATTCGGCAGCAAGTTCTGCAACCGCGCAGGACATCCGACCTTCTCCCGTGTCGATGCGTGGACGAAACCCCGCAGTCGGCTGCGGTTTCCGCTGCCGGCCGGGCTGCGATACGATAAACTCCACTGGTCCGTATGATGCAGCATGCATCACATAGATGCATAGTGCGCCTGATCATGCCGCTATGCAAGCCCTCCGTTACGCAGGTGATCGATCCCGATGTCTCCGAACAAGCCGATCCGCAAAGTCTTCACGCTGCCGGCGGACGTTGCTGCCGACATCGAACGGGCCGCCGCGCGCTGGGAGGTGAGCGAAGCGGAGGCCATCCGCCGTCTGCTGGTCGAGGGTCTTCGCAGTCTCGGCAAACCGGAGGTTCTGCTTGAACGCTGCCGCGACGCACTGGCCGAAGGCCGGAGCTTCGGCTGGATCCTGGCCAACATCGTCGACGGCCATCCGCGGCTGGTGTCCTACAGCCTCAACGACGGCCGGCTGGTCATCACGCTGACCGGGAACTGCCTGGTGACGTATGACGAGGCGAGTGGGGCGTGGGATGTGAGGCGGGGAGCGTAGAAGGCTGCCGGCCGGATGGCCTTGGCGATCAGCCTTCCTTTGGCCTCTGAGGGGAGGCGTCTCCACCACGCTGCAGGACTGTCCTAAAGCAACGCCAACCGCGCCATCAGGGCGGGGTTGGACCAGTTCGGGCGGCGTTCCTCGAAGGTGACGCGCAGGCCGCCCGAGGTGGCGTCGAGCAGCAGGACCAGCTGGAGGAAGCGGGGCATGACCTCGCTGCCGACATCGGCGATGACGGCGGCGGCGGCCGCTTCGGGGAGCGGCCAGGGGGTGGCGGCGAGGTGGGTCATGTAGGTGTCGAGCGCGTGGCGCGGCAGAACCAGGCGGTCGGGCACATAGCGCAGGCGCCAGAGCACCGTGGCGGGGGGGCCGTCTTCCGAGAAGCGCAGTTTGAGCCGGCCGCGATGTTCGACCAGATAGTCATGGGCGATCGCCGGGTTGTCGGCGGTAACCAGATGCGCGCGCCGTTCCCCCACCGCCTGCCAGCGGCGGTCGAGCGAGCTGATCGGGTGCTCCGGGTCACTGCCCGGCGGGGTGTCGTCGTCGGACATCTCGGCGGATCTCGTGAGGCCTGGCCTCGGATGAGACCGGATGAGCCATCATAGCGCGATCGGGCCGGTCATGCGACCACGCCGCTGCCGTCCGGGCGCGGCGCCGGGCGTGCATGGGCGGGCAGGCGCATCGGTGGCTCGGTTCGTATCGCGAGACCACCTTGCAGGCCCGAGACCGCGAGGACGTCGTCCATCACCCGCGCCAGCGCCGCGGCGGTGCCGGGCGGCAGGGCGCGGGCGGTGCGCATCACCATGTCGACCCGGCCGGGAGCCGCCAGGCCGTCGAGCTGGATGTCGCCCAGCCGGCTGAGCCGGGTTTCGACCACGAAACGGCAGATGCCGTCGCCGCGTCCGCCGCCTTCTCCGGCGCCGTCATCATCCCGGCGGGGTTGGTGGATGTGGATCTGCACCGGGATGACGGTGGCATTGGCCCAGCTCGGGATCTGGACGCTGCGCCACTCACCGCCCAAAGCCGGGCCGGCGGACGTCTGGGCGCCGCGGCCGGCGCCGTCGAACTCGGACAGCACGGCGCGAGCCGTGTCGGCGGCGTCCATCTCGTTCAACTCGTCGGCGAGTTTGTCCGCCGCTGCGGGGCGGTGGCCTGAGAGCACCTGCTTCATCAGCATCATCAGATTGGCGGCGAAATCCCGGCCGGGTGTGGGCAGCACGGGGGCGAGCAGGCGTTCGGCCGCGGCCGGATGCAGGGTGGCGATCAGTCGCGCGGCATCGGCCAGGGACTGCCAGTCGCCCGGTGCCGCGGTTCCGGGAAGCGGAACGGCAGGTGCGCCGCCGGGGGTGGCACCGCTGCGGCCGGCGGGCGGGGCTTCGGGCGCCACCACCACCGCCAGCCGCGTGCCCGGCGGCGGCAACGGCCCGGGCCGGTCGATCGACAGCAGGCCGAGGGCGGTGGAGACCAGCATCCGGCCATTGCCGTCCCGGCCCAGCACCACGCCGGTCACACGGCTCGCCTCGGGCCCGTGTTCGGGGGCCGGGCGGACCGGCGGCGCATCGTCGGCAGGGATGCGGGCGCTGCGGCCGGCCTCGGCCAGGATCAGCGCCCGGGTGCGTTGCGCCAGTTCGCGGGCGCCGGCCAGATCCTCGCCGGCCGCGACCGGATCGGCGGCCATCGTCGATGCAGGATCGGCCGGCATGGGGGCGGTGGGCCCCGCCTGCACGGCTGTGGTCGAGGCGGCGGGCTGCGCCGGGGAGGTCGGCAGGGGGGCCGCTGCCGGCACGGGCGCCGCCGGTGCGGGCGCCGGTGCCCAGAGCGGCCGGGCCACCGGTGCCGCCCCATCCTCTGCCGGCCACCCGCCCGTCGGAACGTTGAGCGGCTGGAACCCGGCCGCCGACGCCTGCGGCTGCGGCGGCGCCGGGCGCGGCAAATCGGGCTGACGGGGCTGGGACGCCGGTGCCTGGGCGGGGGTCTGATATGCGGTCGGCTCCGCATGGGGGACCGTCGCGCCGGTGGTCGGGGCCGTGCCGGGCCAGGCTTGGATTGGCGGTGGCTGGACGGATGGGGCCTGGACGGACGGGGCCGGCGTGGAGGGGGCTCGCGTGGAGGGGAGCTGGGCCGGCGGGCTGGCGGCATGCCGGGTCGGATCGCCGCCATGGGCCGCGGCCTCCGGCGTCGGCAGGACGGGAGGTCCGGCCGGGCCGGGCATGCGCGGGGCGGCTGCGTCGGCCGGCAGGGCTGCGGGGGCGGGGCGCTGGGCCGGCGACGGCTGAACGGCGGGGTCTGCCGGCATGGCCGCTTCAGGCTGCGGCACCGTCGGTTGGGTCACGGCCGAGGTGGCCGTCGCGGCAGGCGCGGCGCCGGCAGGTGGAGCACCGGCGCTGGCAGCCGCGGCAGGTGGCGCCTGGACATGCGACGTTCCAGCGGCGGGTGCCTCCGGTACGGAGGCTGTCGTGAACGGGCTCTGCACGGGCGGTGGTGCCTGCGGCGGGCGGGCGGCGGATGGCGGGGGCTGTGCAGCCTCTGGCGACGGCGCTGCGGACATGGCCGGCGCCGGGGCTCCCCAGGCCGGGGTTTGCGGCGCGGGGGATGCCGGGCGCCAGGCGGTTTCGGGCGTTGCCACGGCCGGCCGGCCCGGCGCCGCGGGCTGCGGCCCTGGTGCGGTTTCCGGCGTGACCTGTGGCCCCTGGGCGAGGCCTGGCGATGGCGGCGCAGCCGCTGGTGTGCCGGTGGGCGCGGATGGCGGAGACGGCAATGTCGGGCCGGCAGCGCGGGGCGCTTCGGGGAGCTGCGCCAGCCAGGCGGTCGCACTGCCCGCGGGGGCTGGCGGCTGCGGCGGCTGCGTCGATGTCCATGGCTGCGGCCCGGCCGCGGGCGCCGGTGCCCGGCCATCGGATGGCAGGGGGGCGGGCATGCGGGGCGGCAGCGGGCCTGCCGCGGGATGATCGGCCTGCCAGCCCGTCGCGGGCGCGGGCTGTTGCCAGGCGCCGGCCTGCATCGGGCTGGGATCGGGTGCTGCCAGATGCGGTGGCGGCGCGGCTGCGGGTGCCGCTGCACCGGGCAGGGCCGGCGCCGGTGCGGGGATGGCAGGCGTGGCCGGACCCGATTGAGGGGCCGGCATCGACGTGGCGCCGGTCGTGGTGCCGGTCGGGCCGGCCGGCGGCCAGGATACAGGCGCCGGCGTGCTGCCGGTTGCAGGCCATGGCGAGCCTGTCGGCGCCGGGGGGGCGGGCGCGGGGCTGCCTGGTGATGCTGCGGTCGGCAGGGGCTGCGATGGTGCCGGCTGAGCCGGCATCGATTGGAGCTGTGTCGATTGGGATGGTGTCGATAGGAAGGGGGCCGGTTGGGATGGCGCAGCCTGGGGTGAGGCAGGCCGGGGTGAGGCAGGCTGGGGTGAGGCAGGCTGGCCCGATGGTCCCGGCGCCGGCGCAGCCTGGCCGGGGAGGGGCGCCGTTGCCGCCGCCGTCCGTCCGGGCGTGGGGGCCGGCAGTTCCACCGACAGCAGGGTGAGACCGGTGCCGGCCGGTGCGCGGGCGGCCCATTCCACCAGCCGGGCGACCGGGTCGATGCCGGTCGGCTGGGGCCGGGGCGCCGTGGCGGTGGTTCCGCCCAGGGTCGTCGCGGCCGAGGATGTTGCGGCCCGGGATGTCGCGGCCGGGTCGGGCAGCGGCGGCGACAGGCGGAGCGCCAGCAGGGCGCGGTCGCGCTGCGGTGTTGCGGCTGTCTCGGGGATGTCGGGATCGGGGGTGGGCAGGCCCATCGTCTCGACCAATGCGCGGCCGGCGGCATCGAGCAGGGTAACCGGCACCCGGCCGCGATGATCGGGCAGGCGGCCGACCGAGGCATGGTCCACCCGTGCCAGAATCCCGTCATCGGCGAGCAGGCCGGCGGCGAAAGAGGGCGCCGGGGCGGCAGGCGGCGCGGCCCGTGCCGAGGGGGCGGAGGTGGCTGCCGTGGCGGAGGCAGGGGCAGAGGCGGGCGCCGTGCCGTCGCGCGGCGCCGCGGTCAGGGCCAGCTGGCCGAGCGGGGTGCGGACCAGCGGCCGGCCGGCCTCGTCGCGGCCGCGCAGCACCACCGGCAGGGCGATCCGGCCGGCGGTGTCTTCGGGCGGTGTGGGCTGGCGGACCTCGGACCCGCCGGTCGTGGCCGCCATGCGGGCCGTGCCGTCGGGGCCGGTCAGGCGGGGATCGCCGGGGCGGCCGGTCTCGGATCCCTGGAGGCCGGTTGTGCCCTGCTGACGGACGGGCCGGCCATCGGCGGTGATGGCGGCCCGGCCGTCGGGGCTGCGCGGATCGGGGGGCGGTGCGTCCCCGGGGCGGCGGGGAAGCTGGCCGGGCGGCTGGTCGCCGGTGCCGGGGTTGCGGCCGCCGGTTGCGTCGCGCTGCACGGCGCCGTCCTGCCGGCCCCCCGTCCGGCCGGGATCGCCCGCCGGGGTCTGGGAAGGCTGGCCTTGATCCGGCGCGCGTCGCTGGCCCGCGCCGTCACGCCCCGTCGCCCCCTCTCGTCCACCGGCCGGGCGGCCGTCGACGGAGGTGCGGATCAGGGCGGCAGGGATGGCAGGCGGGATGATCTCGACCATGGCGTCCCGGGCGGATGCGCGGATGACCCGGCAGATTTTGCCGGGTCAGGGCAAGTCTTGCCGGGTGCCACGCAAGTTTCGTGCAGAAAACGCCCTGTCGGCCTTGTATTCCGTCAGAGGGTCAGTTCACCGGCGATCTTGTCGACGTCCATGGCCGCCGGGGCGTTGGGATGGCGGATGGTCAGCGGCGTCTGGCGGCGGATGGCCTCGCGCACCAGCTTGTCGCGGCGCACGATGCCGGCAAGCCTGGGCGCGACGCCCAGGAAGTTCTGGGCGGCGTTGCGCAGGGTTTCATAGGTGCGGAAGCCGCCGGCCTGGCTGTCGGCCATGTTGACCACGATCCGCTGGTCGGCCTCGGGGTTGTCGCGCAGCATCGCCTTCACGAAGGCATAGGCATCGGTGATCGAGGTCGGCTCGTCGGTGGTCACCACCAGGGCGGTGCCGGCGGTGGCGGCCAGCGCGCGCACGGACTGGTCGAGCCCGGCGGCCAGATCGATCAGCACGGTATCATACTGGCGTGCGGCCTGAACGATGCCGAGGCGCAGCATGGCGACCCGTTCCGCCGGCAGCCGGCCCAGCGAGCCGGACCCCGAGCGGCCGGGCAGAATGTCGAAGCCGCCGGCCTCGTAGCTGCTGATCGCCTCGGCAAAGCCGATCCGGCCGGTGACGACACCCGCCAGATCGGTGGGCGGCGTCAGCCCCAGCTGGACGTCGACATTGGCGAGGCCCAGATCGCCGTCGAACAGCAGCACCCGCCGCCCGCGGCGGGCGAGCGCGCCGGCGAGCGTGATCGAGAACCACGTCTTGCCGACGCCCCCCTTGCCGGAGGCGATGGCGACGACGTTGCGGGCGCGCAGCTTCGCGGCGGGATGTATGTGAACCGAACGGTCGACGTTCATGGGCGGATCTCGGCGTCTCGGTCGAGCTTGGCGGGGCGGAGGTTCAGCGGATCTCTAAGCAAGAGTTGCGCCAACCCGGTCGCGCTCAACGGGTTCAGTCCTTCGGAAACATGAGCGGTCACGCTGGCCTCCGACAGCCGGACGCGTGCCGCGGCGGCGGCGCAGATCACTGCGCCCAATCGCCTGGCACCGTCGAGCCGGGTGCAGATCGCCCGTCTGGGATGCAGCACCGAGAAGGCGGCCCCCTGGTCGGCGGCCTCGAACGGGTCGATCCCGGCCGGCAGCACCAGCACGGGTTCCAGTTCGGCCGCATCGATCAGGGTGGCGAGTTCCTCGGTCTCTTCGGTGAAGAAGGGGTTCACGCCGGCGGTGTCCACCAGCAGGGTCATCGGTTCTCCCGCCGCGTCGGCCCGGGCACGGGCGGCGACGCGGGCCAGTTCCCGCGACGAGCCGGCGACCAGCAGATCGATGCCGAGCAGGCCGGTATAGGCGGCGAGCTGTTCCACCCCGCCGGCGCGGATGGTATCGGCCGTCACCACCGTCAGCCGCCGGCCCTGGGTGAGGGCACGGGCGGCGAGCTTGGCGACGGTCACGGTCTTGCCGGCACCGGCAAGCCCGATCAGCGCCAGCGCCTGTGGCCGGCCGGCCGTGCGGCCCAGCGGGTCGAAACCCACCACCCGGTCCAGCGCCTGGGCCAGCGCCCTGTCCGGTGCCTCGCCCGCGCGCAGCCGTTCGCGGACCATGGCCAGCAGCCGCCGGCCGGCCTGGCCGCCGATGCCATGGAAGGCGAGCGCCCGTTCGATCTGGGCGAGTTCGGGCGAGACCGCCTTGGAGACGGTCTCCGGATCCTCCTCTGCCGCAGCGGCTTCCCGGCGGGCGGTCGCGGCGGCGGCCGGCGTGATCGATGCGGTTTCCTCGCGCTCGAACTCCAGCTCGATCTCGTCGTCGACATCATCGGCGCGGCTGCGAAGCACGGGCCGCGCCGGGGGCGAGGCGGGCGGCAGATCGGGGGGCGGTGCCACCGGCGGCACGGCGCGCGGGCCGCTGCGCAAGGGCATTTCGGCCGCCCCCGGGCGCCTGCGGCCGGCAGCGGCCCGGCGTTCGGCCAGCACCGCTTCCGCGGCCGGCACGGCGGCAGGCAGGCTGGCGGGCGTGGCGACCGAGGATCGCGCGGCCCCATCCACCGCTGCGGTCACCACCACGCCGCGGCCGTCTTCGGCCGGCACGGTGGCGACGATGATCGCGTCCTCGCCCAGCACCTTGCGCACCTCGGCAAGCGCCTGGGCCATGTTGCGGGCCTGGAAGGTCTTCAGCCGCATGGGCAGACCTCCCGGGGCCGGTCGATGGCTGTCCGGCGGTCACCGGCCCGAAGGCGTCGGAGCTGAGACGTCGACAGCAAACTCATCAGATCTGGGCCACCGTTCGGATGCGGGCGCGGGAATCGATCTCGTTCTGGGACATGACCACGGTCATGGGCCGGAAGCGCTCGATGATTGAACGGACATAGGGTCTGATCATGGGGCTGGTCAACAGCACCGGTGTCTCACCCAGCATCGCCTGACGTTCGAAGCTCTGCCGGACACGCGAAATGAACTCCTGAAGCTTGGTCGGCGCCATGGCCAGCTGTTTCTCGTCGCCCTGGCCGACCAGGCTTTCGGCGAAGGCGTGCTCCCAGTCGGGCGAGAGCGTCACGATCGGCACATAGCCCTGTTCCGAGATGACCGACGCGCAGATCTGGCGGGCCAGGCGGGCGCGGACATGTTCCGTGATCAGCATGGCCGACTGGGTATAGCTGCAGGCTTCCGACACGCCTTCCAGAATGGTCGGCAGGTCGCGGATCGAGATGCGTTCGCGCAGCAGGTTCTGCAGCACCCGTTGCAGCCCGCCCACCGTGATCTGGCTGGGCACGATTTCGGCCACCGTCTTCTGGTGATCGGGGCCCAGATCGTCGAGCAGCTTCTGGGTCTCCAGGCGCGACAGCAGTTCGGGCATGTACTCTTTCACCATCTCGGTCAGATGGGTGGTGAGCACGGTTGCCGGATCGACCACGGTCAGGCCGCGGAAATGCGCCTCCTCGCGCCGGGTCTCGTCGACCCATTTCGCGGGCAGGCCGAAAGTGGGCTCGGTGGTCTCTTCGCCGGGCAGAGAGATCGGCTCGCCGCGCGGATCCATCACCAGAAGCATGGCGGGCCGCAGCTCGCCGCGCCCGGCCTCGATCTCCTTCACCCGAAGGACATAGGTGTTGGCAGGCAGCTGCATGTTGTCCTGGATGCGCACCGCCGGCATCACGAAGCCCAGATCACCGGCGATCTGGCGGCGCAGCGCCTTGATCTGTTCGGTCAGCCGGTGCCCGCGCTCTTCCGAGATCAGCGGCAGCAGGCCGTAGCCCAGCTCGATGCGCACCAGGTCGATGTGCAGCGCCGAGGAAATCGGCTCGTCCATCGGCACCGCCGGCGGCGGCAGTTCTGCCTCGGCGGCTTCAACCGCCAGGCGCTGGCCGCGCTTCATCAGCCGCCAGGTCATGAAACCCAGCACGATCGCGAAGCCCCAGAAGGGCACGGTCGGGATGCCGGGCAGCAGCCCCATGAACAGCAGCAGGCCGGCGGCGACGCCCAGCGCCTTCGGATAGCGGCCCAGCTGGCCGATGATCGCCTGGTCGGCGGTGCCGATGATGCCGGATTTGGTGACCAGCAGGCCGGCGCCGGTGGAAATCAGCAGGGCAGGGATCTGCGAAACCAGACCGTCGCCGACGGTCAGCAGGGTGTAGCTGCGCAGCGCTTCGTCGAAGCTGATGCCCTGCTGCACCGTGCCGATGATGATGCCGCCGACCACGTTGATCACGGTGATCAGCAGGCCGGCGATGGCGTCACCGCGCACGAACTTCGCGGCACCGTCCATGGCACCGAAGAAGGTGCTTTCGTCTTCCAGTTCCTTGCGCCGGGTGCGGGCGGTCGCCTCGTCGATCAGCCCGGCGGAGAGGTCGGCGTCGATGGCCATCTGCTTGCCGGGCATGGCGTCCAGGCTGAAGCGGGCCGACACTTCGGCGATGCGGCCCGAGCCCTTGGTGATGACCACGAAATTGATCAGCACCAGGATGATGAAGACCACCACGCCGATCAGGAAGTTGCCGCCCATCACGAACTGGCCGAAGGCCTCGATCACCTGGCCGGCCGCCGCCGTGCCTTCATGGCCATGGCTCAGGATCAGGCGGGTCGAGGCGATGTTCAACGCCAGGCGGAACATCGTCGAGACCAGAAGGATTGTCGGGAACGAACTGAAATCCAGGGGTTTCTGGATGAACAACGTGATCAGCAGGATCACCACCGACAGGCTGATCGACATCGACAGCAGCAGGTCGAGCGTCCAGGTCGGCACCGGAAAGATCATGACGATCAGGATGCCGAGCATGCCCAGCGCGACGACCAGATCGGCGCTGCCGAGCATGGCGCCCAGCCGGCCGAGCAGACCGCCGCCACCGCCGCCCGGGCCGCCGCCCTGCGGCATGCCGCCGGGGCCGCGTCCGGTTACGGGTGTCGGAAGACCGCCTCGTTCAGCCATCGGTAGCAGTCCTGGTCATGCGTCCATCCCCCGCCACGGTGTGATCGGCCTTGATCAGCGATCATAGGCGCCGGAGCGTTCGAAGTCGCCGCCTGCCGGCGGCGGCACCGCCACGCCTTCCTCGGCATAGAGCTTCAGCTTGTTGCGCAGCGTACGGATCGAGATGCCGAGGATCGTGGCGGCATGGGTGCGGTTGCCCAGGCAGTGCTGGATGGTGTTGATGATCAGGTCGCGTTCCACCTCGGCCACGGTCCGGCCGACCAGGGCACGGGTGGCGTCCTCGTCGTCGGCGGTGACCGGTGCGGCCGGGGCCGCCGGGGCGAAGCCCGCCGGCTGGCCATAGGCCACCGGCGGCACGCCATAGGGGTTGGCATAGGGGTTGTGCGAGGGCACGCTCGCCTGCGGCATGGCAGGGACGCGCTGAGGCTGGAATTCCTGACGACGGGCGGCTGCCGTCGCCAGGCTGGTGCCGTCGGCCAGCATGATCGCCTCGGCCCCGATCTCGGTGCCGCGCGCCAGCAGCACCGCCCGGTGCATGGTGTTTTCAAGCTCGCGGACATTGCCCGGCCAGTCATAGGTCAGCAGCAGGCTGCGCGCATCGGGCGACAGCGGCCGGTCGGGCAGGGCGTTGGCGGCCGCATAGCGCTGCACGAAATGATCGGCCAGCGCCGCCACATCCGATGGCCGCTCGCGCAGTGACGGCAGGCGCAGATTGACCACGTTCAGGCGGAAATAGAGGTCTTCGCGGAAATTGCCGCGGCGGACCTCGTCTTCCAGATTGCGGTTGGAGGTGGCGATCAGGCGGATGTCGACCTTGACCGGCCGGGTGCCACCCACCCGGTCGACCTCGCGCTCCTGGATCACACGCAGCAGCTTGGCCTGCAGGCGCGGGTCCATCTCGCTGATCTCGTCCAGCAGCAGCGTGCCGCCATCGGCCTCTTCGAACTTGCCGACCCGGCGGGCCACGGCGCCGGTAAAGGCGCCCTTCTCGTGGCCGAACAGCTCGCTTTCCAGCAGGTTTTCGGGAATCGCGGCGCAGTTGACCGACACGAAGCGCTGATCGGAACGGCGGCTCTTGCGGTGCAGGAAGCGGGCCATGACCTCCTTACCCGTGCCGCTTTCACCGGTGATCAGCACGGTTGCATCGGCGGGGGCGATCTGTTCGGCCAGCGACACCACCCGTTCCATGGCCGGGTCGCGGAAGATCAGCGCATGATCTTCGGATGCCACCGCCTCCAGCACCGCCGCGATCAGCTCCGGATCCGGCGGCAGCGGGATATATTCGCGGGCCCCCGCCTTGATGGCGCGCACGGCCGCCTGGGCATCCGCCCCCACCCCGCAGGCGACGACCGAGACATGAATGCGTTCCTGTTCAAGGCTGCGGACCAGGCGACCGATGTCGAGACCGACGTCGACCATCACCAGCTCTGCCCCATGGCCGGCGCGCAGATGGTCCAATGCCGCTTCCACGTCGGGAACCTGCGACACCTTGGCGCCGCGCGACACGGCAATGCGCGTCGCCGCGCCGATCTGGCCGCCCAGGGAACCGATGATCAGAAGTCGCATCTCGGGGTTACTCCTGCCGCCGTTACGCCCCGGGGGGCATCACCGGCATTCTTGAACCGGAACTCGTCGTCTTGGGGGGGCCGTCCCGCATGGGCGGCGGCCCCTGGCGTCTTGGTCAGTCGTAGAACTGGATCCGCTTTGCCGGGGGCAGCATCGCGTTCAGGGTCAGCTCCAGCCGGCGGGGGTTTTCCTGCCGGCCGATCGAGGTCGCCCCCGCCAGAAAGATCTGCTTGAACATCTGCTCCTCCATGGAGTTGCGTTCCAGCTTGCCCGCCAGCGGGTTGAATACCATGTTCGCCAGCACCGCGCCGTAGAAGGTGGTGAGCAGCGCCACCGCCATTGCCGGGCCGATGGTGCTGGGATCTTCCAGATTGCCCAGCATCTGCACCAGACCCACCAGCGTGCCGATCAGCCCCATCGCCGGGGCCACCTCGGCCGACCGCTTCAGGATCTGTGCCGACTGCATATGACGGTAGGCCATCTGCGAGATGTCGCGCTTCAGGATCCGCTCCACGTCCTCCACCGGGATGCCGTCCACCACCATGCTCAACGCCCTGTGCAGGAAGGGTTCGCCTTCCAGCTGGTTCAGTGTCTGCTGCAGGCCCAGCACGCCCTTGCGCCGGGCCTGATCCGCCAGTTCCACCACCTGCATCGCCGCCTTCGACGGATCGACCGGCTTCGACACCATGGTCTTCACCAGCAGCTTCTGGGCCCGGATCACCTCGGCCAGAGAGAAGTTGACCATGGTGATGAAGAAGGTGCCGCCGATGACGATCAGGATCGACGGAACGTCGATGAAGGCGCCGACCGAGCCGCCGAGGATGATGGCCGCCGCCACCAGAAGGAAGCCGACGATAAGGCCGATGACGGTTGCGAGATCCATGAGGTCCTGGGTTCCGGTCCGGTCCGACGTGGAAGGCGGTGGGGGCGAGGGCAGGCGCTGGAGGTTGACGTCAGAAAAGAACGGTGTGCGGACCGGAAGGTCAGCCGCGATCGGTCTTGATGATTTCGGTCATGGTCACGCCCAGCCGGTCTTCCACGACGACCACCTCGCCGCGGGCCACCAGCCGGTCGTTCACGTAGATGTCCACCGCCTCGCCGACCTTGCGGTCCAGCTCCACCACCGCGCCGCGGCCCAGCTTCAGCAGCTGGTTCACCTGCATGGTGGCCTTGCCCAGCACCGCCGAAACCTGCACCGGCACCTGATAGACGGCTTCGAGGTCGGCGGCACTGCGCGGCACGTCGGGGACCTGCTGGTCCATTTCGTCGCGCGAGCTGTCCCGGCGGCGTTCGCCGTCGAATTCTTCGAGGCTCAGATTGTCCTTGTCGTCGGCCATCGATGATCTCCGCGCCGCGGCGCCGGTTGAGGGGGAAAGAGGGACGGGGTGGGTGAAAGGAGAAGGTCAGGTGATCATTCGGACGGAGCATGCCCCGGCGTCAAGTGCTGCATGCCGGAACCGTGCCCTGGCGCCGTTGCCTCCGCCAGGGCTTCGTCGATCCTCTGCAGAATGTCCTCACGCGAGAGCACGGCCATGCCGCCCGGCCAGACCAGCCGGGCGTCGCCCGGCGCGATGCCCGGATCCGCGATCACCCGGCACTGGCCCAGAACGCCTTCCTCGGCCAGCACCGGCGCCACGCGCGCGCTCATCACCGCCTCGGCGGCAGGGTGGACATGCAGCACCGCCTCGCCGGTTTCGGCAATGCCGGCAATGCAATCACGCAACATGGTCTCGATCCGGTCCAGACGCTGTTCCTCGGTGCAGCCCAGCTTGACCGCGATCATGCGGGCCAGCCGGACCAGATCGGCGGTGGTCGCATCCAGCCGGTCGTGCCAGCCATGGATCGCCTCGGCCGACTGGCGTTCCAGCCGCTGGATGGCCTGCAGGGTCTGCTGTTCGATCGCAGCCATCGCCTGGGCGGCACCCGCCCGCCGGCCTTCCTCGAAGGCGGCGGCCTGGGCCTCGGCGAGCTGGGTTTCCGAGAAGGTCGGCGGCGGGGGTGGCGGCGGCGGCACGGGCGCGGCTTCGACCACCGGCTCGGGCTTCTTCTTGCGCGGCCGCCCGAAATCGATGTCGTCGTCGAAGCTGACGTCGAAGGTGAACTTCTTGTAGCCCGCCATGTCTCTGCCGTTCCTCCAGGGCCGGATGCCGTGACTGCGGATTCTCAGTAGACCAGGACGTCGTCGCCCTTGCCGTCGGCAATGACGATTTCGCCCTTGTCGGCCAGGTCCTTGGCGACCATCACCATATAGGCCTGTGCCTCGTCGACGTCGCGGAGCCTGACCGGGCCCATCGCGGCCATGTCTTCGCGCAGCATCTTGCCGGCACGTTCCGACATGTTCTGGACGAACAGCTCGCGGATCTTTTCCGAGGCGCCCTTCAGCGCCAGCGCCAGCTTGTCTTTGTCGACGACGCGCAGCACCGTCTGCACCCCGGTGGGGGCCAGATTGCCCAGATCCTCAAACGTGAACATGAGCGAGCGGATCTTCTCGGCCGAATCCTTGTTGCGGCCTTCCAGCGCATCCAGGAAGCGGGACTCGGCCTGACGGTCGAGATTGTTGAAGATCTCGGCCATCATCTCGTGGGCGTCGCGGCGGCTGGTCCGGGCCAGGTTGCTCATGAACTCGGCCCTGAGCGTGCGCTCGACGCCGTCGAGCACCTCTTTCTGAACCGGCTCCATGCGCAGCATGCGCATCACCACTTCCATGGCGAAATCATCGGGCAGGGCGGCCAGGATCCGGGCGCTGTGTTCGGGCCGGACCTTGGAGAGCACCACCGCCACGGTCTGCGGATACTCGTTCTTCAGGTAATTGGCCAGGATCTGCTCGTTCACATTGCCGAGCTTGTCCCACATGGTGCGACCCGCGGGACCGCGGATCTCTTCCATGATCGCCTCGATCCGCTCCTTCTCAAGCCCCGAGGCCAGAAGCAGGCGCTCGGTGGTCTCGAACGTGCCGACCAGGGTGGAGGTGGACGAGATCTGCTCGGCGAAATCGACCAGCAGCCCCTCGACCATCTCGGAGGAGACCTTGCCGAGCGAGGCCATCACCTGCGAGATCTCGCGGATCTCGTCGTCCTCCATCATGCGGAAAAGCTTGGCGGCATATTCATCGCCCAGCGCCAGCAGCAGGATGGCGGCTTTTTCGGGGCCGCCCAGCCCCCGGAGTTCACTCTTGCCACGTGCCATGGAGGCTCAATCCTCTTCCCGGATCCACGAGCGGATCACGGCCAGTGCTTCTTCGGGATGGCGGTCGACGATTTCGGCGATCTTGCGGATCGAGGACTGCCGCACCCGGCCCTCGACCTGGCTGATGTCGATCATCGCCTCGCTGCTTTCGATGGCGGCGGCCAGCGCCCGTTCGGCGGTGGGGCCGGCCAGAGCCGGAACCGGGCTGCCGTCGGGGCCGGGCAGGGCGGCCATGGGCGTGCCGTCGGGGCCGGTGATCATGGTCACGCCGCCCACGCCCGCCATGCCGCCGGCACCGGCGCCCGCACCGGCGGGCTGCGGGCCCAGCCGGCCGACCAGCGGCCGCAGCACCAGCAGGATGACCAGCAGCGCCACGATCGCCAGCACCACCATTTCGGCGATGCGCATATAGTCGCTGGTCCCAAGGCCCAGCAGCCCCGTATCGGTCACGGCTTCCTGGCTGCGGGCAAAGGGCAGGTTCACCACCTCGATCCGGTCGCCGCGCTCGTCGTCGGCACCGACGGCCGAGCGTACCAGCTGGGTCAGGCGTTCCATCTCGTCGGCGGCGCGGGGCTGATAGGTCTGGGTACCGTCGTCGGCAGTCACATAGGTACCGTCCACCAGCACCGCGACCGACAGGCGCTTGATCGCCCCGCCCTCGCGGATCTCGTTGCGCACGGTGCGCGAGATCTCGTAATTGACCGTCTGGCCGTCGCGGTTGGACTGGGTGCGGTTGCCGCCGGCTCCCTGGCCCTGCTGGGCGTCGGGGATGTTGTTGGCGGCAGTGACCGCGTCGTCGCCGGCTTCGGTCGACAGTTCGTTTTCGCGATTCACCTGGCGCGAGCGGATGACCTGGCCGTCAGGGTCGAAGGTCTCCTGCGAGATGGTGACCCGGTTGTGGTCGATCTCGGCATGGACTTCGACCTGCACCCGGCCGGGGCCGACCGATTCCTCGATCAGACGGGTGACCTGGGCACGCAGCTGGCTTTCGACGTTCTGGCGGGTCTCTTCGGCGGCGGTGAGGGCGGCGCCCGGGGCGCCCTCGGTGCCGCCGTCGCCGCGGGCGAGCAGGGTGCCGCGGTCATCGGCGATCGCCACCCGTTCCGGGCGCAGCCCCGGCACGGCGGCCGCAACCAGCTGCTGGATGGCCCGCACCTGGCCCTGGGTCAGGCTGCGGCCGCCCTTGGGGCTGACCACGATCGAGGCGGTGGGTTCGGCCTGATTGCGCGAGAACAGTTCCCGCCGCGGCAGCACGATATGGACCCGGGCGGCCGAAACCGCATCGATGGTCATGATCGTGCGCTGCAACTCGCCTTCCAGCGCGCGGACCAGGTTGACGTTCTGGGCGAAATCGGTGGTGCCCAGGCCTTCGGAGCGATCGAAGATCTCGTAGCCGATCGACCCGCCCTTGGGCAGGCCGCCTTCGGCCAGGGTGAGGCGCAGCCGGGCGATCTGATCCTGCGGCACCATGATCCGGCGGCCGTCGGGGCTGAGCGTGTAGGGCACGCCCGACTGTTCCAGCTCGGCCACGACCGAGGCCGCATCGGCAGTGTCGAGGTCGCCATAGAGCAGGCCCATGGTCGGGCTGCCCAGCCGGGTGGCCAGGAAGACCGCGAAGATCAGCAGACCGCCCGCCACGGCACCCAGTGCCGCAAGCCGCGCCGGCCCCAATCCCTTCAGTGCCTGCATCCAGGCCTTCAGCGTATCCGCCATGAGACCCGTTCCACTCCGTCTCGCAATGCCCCGATCGGGGCGCCCGACGATCCTCTTCCGGCGATGCCTGACCCCGGGTCCGGGGATCGGCACGCAGGAAGAAGCCGGGCGATGCAGTGCACCGCCCACCCCTGTTTACGCGATCTTTGGTGAACAGAAGGTTAATGCCCGGCAGATTTTGCCGGGTGGGCGGCAAAAATTTCCGCCCGGATCATACTGTGGTTCAACGCAATGGCAATGTCTTGTTTTTGTAGAAAATGCAAGGAAATCCACGGCGATGATATCCGTGGACCGGGACCGCGCCGGCAGGGGGGAGATGGCGGGCGGAGGATCGATGTCTTAACGAAAGGTAAGCATTTGCCGGGATCGTGTGGCCAGATCAACCCTTGCGTCCGCGACGGGAACGGCTGGCGATCAGCCGGCTGGCCTCGGCGCCATGGGTCTGGCGCCAGCTTTCGAACTCTTCGAGGCTGAGGGCATAGCGCCGGCAGATCTCGTCGAGGGCGGCGGCACCGGCCATCACCGCCGCCACGACCTCGATCTTCCGTCGGGCGACCCACCTGACCCCGTTGCCGGGCGGCAGGTCGAAACGCAGCGTGGTGGACCGCTTCTGCCGGGGAGGCTTCTCCGGCAGGACAAGAACATTGCCGTCGGTGGCCTCGGCAATGTCGGGCGCTGGGGATACCAGCTTTAACCTGGGTGTGGTCATCGGAAGGGCGGTCTCGCAACGGTTGCGGGGCATGGGGCGACCTCGCCCGAACACCCGACACGGATCCGATGCTAGTCCGATGTGTTTAACAAAATCTGAAGGCCGGCAGAACGACGCCGGGCACCGCGGCTCACGCCCCCGTTTCGGGAGGGCGGGGCGCGATGCCCGGCGTCGTTGGCGTGGGTGCCGCCAGGATCAGCGCTTGGTGCTGATGATTTCCTGCAGCATCTCGTCGACGGTGGTGATGATCTTCGAGCTGGCCGAATAGGCGCGCTGGGTGATGATCATGTCGGTGAATTCCGACGCCAGGTCGACATTCGAGGTCTCGAGCGAAGAGGGCGAGATCAGGCCGGCGCCGCTCTGGCCCGAGGCGCGCAGGTTGAAATTGCCCGACTTGTCGGTCTGGGCAAAGACGTTGCCGGTGCGCTCCTGCAGGTTCTGCGGGCTGGCGAAGGTCGCGATCGGCAGCTTGTAGAGCTGCTTCTGCTCGCCATTGCTGAACGAGGCGACCACGAAGCCGTCGGCGTCGATCTTCACCTCGGTCAACTCGCCCGACGAGGCGCCGTTCTGGCTGAGGTCGCGGACCTCGTAGTCGCCGGCATACTGGCGCAGACCATCGGCCTGGCCGGTGCCGAGCGGGCCGGCGGTGCCCCAGTCGATGGTGATGTCCGACGAGCCCGCGCCGGCCGCCCAGTCGATATGCAGCGCATTGGTCAGCGAGGGCGTGACGGTGTTGAGCGTGCCGTCGGAATTGAAGGTGACGACGCCGGCGGCGATCTGCGCCTGCGGGGTCGGCGCGGTGGTGACGACGTCGTTCTTGTCGACGGCGTTGATTTCAACCGCCCATTCGTTGTTGCCGACCTTCAGGAAGTTGACCATCAGATCGTGGCCGCGGCCCTGGCCGTCATAGACGCGCACCGAGCGGCTGAAATCGGACGACACCGCCCCCGAGCTCATGTTGAGCGCGCTGTTGGTGGCATCATAGGTTGCGGCGACCGGGGTGCCGGCGGTGTCGAGGGCGAGGGAGCCGCTGGCCGCGGTTCCGGACACGTCCAGCGTCCGGCGCGGATCATAGGCCGAGATCGAGATCGTGCCGGCGGTGGCGGTGCCGCCCAGTTCGGCGACGAAGCTGCCGGTGCCTTCCACCAGATCGGCCAGTTCTGCCAGGGTCGAGAACTCACCCGCACCCGTGCCCGCGGTGAAGGTCACCGTGTTCACGCCATCCGACAGGGTGATCGTCTGGCCGGCGGTGACGACGCCGGCGGCGATCAGATCGTCGGAGGTGGAGACGCCGGGGGTCGAGGTGCTGGTCGAGGTGGCGCCGGTATAGGTCTCCTGGTTGGTGTTCAGGTTGACCGCGACCGTCATCTCGGTGGTCGCCACCGCCGTGCCGCTGATCTGGCCGACATTCACCGTCTCGAGGCTCGAAATGTCCGCCGAGGAGGGGGTGTTGGTCACATTGCCCGCCTCGCCCGGCAGGCGGCCGCCCGAATCGAGCGGCCAGCCCTGCAGATAGAAACCGGCGGCATTGCGCAGATAGCCCTGTTCGTCGGGCACGAAAGAGCCGGCGCGGGTATAGAGCACCTCGTTGGTGCCGGTGGCCTTGCCTTCGACGACGAAGAAGCCGTCGCCCGAGATCGCCACGTCCAGCCCCGAGGTCGTGCCCTGCACCAGGCCCTGCTGGTCGATCAGCTGCTGCACGCTGGCGCGCACGCCGCCCGGGGCATAGAAGGACTCGGAACCGCTGTCGGTGACCAGGGTCTGGAAGTTGGTGTTCTTCGCCTTGTAGCCGACGGTGTTGACGTTGGCGATGTTGTCCGAGATGACGCCCATCGCCGTGCTCTGGGCACCCAGGCCCGACACACCGGAATAGAGCGAGCCGTAGAGACCGAAGCTCATCAGGGGCACTCCTCAATCATGGGGGCGGGGCACGTCCGCCCGCCTGATTCTGACTTTCGGGCCGGGGTATCTGGTCCACCGGCCGATGGTTCTGACGGGCTGCCGTCCTGGCGACCCGCCCAAGCTCTGAAGGTCGGCGCGGTCTGCGCCGTCGCTTCCCGAGATCCTTAAGCCGCGGCCGCTTCCTGAGCCGCGAGAAGTGTCGACTGGTCGATGAGACCGGAGTTGTAGAGCTGCTGGAGGGCCTTCAGCGTGGCGTCGGCCTCGCTGGTCGCGGCCGAGGCATCGCGGATGCCGGTCACTTCGGAGAGCGGGATTTCCACCCCGTTCACGTTCAGCACGACATTGCCGTTGGTGATGCCGACGCTGTCGACGGTGCCGGTGATGGAGGTGGTGACCGCGATCGTCTTGCCCTTGGCATCGAGCGCGGTGACGCTCATCCGGTACTGGCCGTCGTCCAGCAGCTTGCCCTCGCTGTCCTTGCCATCCCATTCATAGTTGTGCACGCCCGCCGTGGTCTCGCCCGCTTCGGAGCGGACCACCTTGCCGCTTTCGTCGATGATGTTGACCGTCACCTTTTCGGCGTTCTCGGGCAGGCGGTAGTGATAGCTGGCGCTGCCGTCGGTCATCTGGATCGTGTCGCCATTGGCGTCGACGACCTTGCCGATATACGAGGCGGCGTTCGCAACCTGCTGGCCTTCCGACAGCGAGATCAGGCTCTCCAGATTGCTGTTGGACTGGACGAGCTGCTCGGTCTGCGTGAACAGGACCAGCTGGTTGGTGAATTCGTTGGTGTCGAGCGGATTGGTCGGATCCTGGTTCTTGAGCTGCGTGGTCAGCAGCGTCAGGAACTGATCGAAATCATCGGCGAGCTTGTTGTTGGCGATCGTCGCCTTCGACGTCGTCGCGGTGGTCGCCGTGGTGTTCGTGACGGAGCTGGTCGCCATGATGTCCTCTGCTCCTCTCGCCTCAGATCCGCATGTCGACGCGGCGGCCGTCGATGGTGGCCACCTGGTCCGCCGCCAGGCCGTTCAGACTGCCGATCCCGGCCAGCGGGTCGCGATCGATATTCGTGTCGCGGTCGCGGCGCGGGGCGCCATTGCCGCGGCGGTCGCCGTCGCCGGCCATTCCGCTAAAGCCCTGGCCTGCGAAGTTCTGGCCTGCAAAGCCCTGGCCCTGCTGACCGGAGCCCTGCTGCCCCGCCATCTGCTGTCCCCCTGCCTGGTTGGCGAGCGAACGGTCGACGTCGTAGCGCAGCGCGCCCGGCTCGATCTTGAACCCGGCCTGGGTAAGGCTGCGTTCCAGATCGCCCGCATCGGCGGAGAGGGCGTCGACGGCTTCCGGCTTTTCGGCCGAGAAGCGGGCACTGATCCGGCCCTGGGCGTCGATCTTCATTTCGACCCGGACCCGGCCGAGATCGGCCGGCATCAGGGTCATCACGAAGTGGCTCTCACCACCTGCCAGCGGCATACCACCTGCCGGAGACATGCTGCCTGCCAAGGCCGTATGCATGTGCTGTGCCACCTGCATCGCCGGCCGGCCCGGTGCGGCATCCTGCATCGGCAGGGCCTGGGTCTGGCCGGTCCAGCCGGTGCGGAGCTGGCCGGTTTCGGGCAGACCCATCGCCGCGGCCAGATCGCCGCCGGCCGCCGTGGGGCGGCTCACCTCGTCGAAACTGGTCATGGCCGAAAGGGCTGCCGCACCGGCCGGAAGCGCCTGAATCGGGGCCTGAACCCTGGGATTTGCGGCCTCGCGGGCCGGTTCGGCGGCGGAACGCGGGGCCGCGGTCGGCTCGGCATCGGTCTGCCGGGAGCCGGCGGCTGCATCCGGTCGGGCGGTCATCGGCTCCGAGGCCCGATCCGTCCGGGCCGCCGCAACGGGGGCGGCATCGGCTGCGGCGGGTGCCGCCGGGGCTGCCGCCATTTCCGTGCGGCCGGCCGGCGGATCCTGCCGGGGCGGGAGGTTCTGACCGGCTGCGCGGGCATTTCCTGCCGGGGCGGCAGTTTCTGCCGTCGGGGCCGGGGCCGGCGCGGCAACCCTTGCCGTCTGCGGCGCCTGAGCTGCCGGAGTTTCGACGGCCGGAGCCCGATCGGTCGGGACCCGGCCGGCCTGCACCTGAGCAGCCGGTGCCTGCATGGTCGGTGCCTGCATGGTCGGGGCGCTCCGGCCATCGGCCGCCGGCACAGTCGCTGCCTGTGCCGTCGTCACCCGAGCAGGCGCCGCCTGAACGGTGTCGTCGGTGATGGTCGCCGTCTCGGGCATATCGCGCCGGGCCGGGGTGGTTTCCGCCATCGATGCCGCCTGCGGGGCCGGCTTCGTCTCGGCAGAGGGGGCCGTCGGTGCGGTGCGGGCATCGCCGGCGACCGGGCCGGCGTCGTTCGCCATCACCGTCGGGGCCATCGTGGTCGGCTGTGCCGGCATCTCCACCTGCGGCCGCGCGGCCGGGCGGGCATCCGCCACGTCACGCGGCGCGACGGTCGGCGTCGTGTCGGCCGCCGCCATCTCGGGCGTCGTCGTCGCGCCGGCCGTCGCACGAACCGTGACCGGGCGGTCGACGGCCGGGCCATCGATCACCGGTGCCGTTTCCAAACCGGTCATGGGGGCAGCCGGGCGGCCGGCCGGTGCAGGGGTCCCGGCTGCCGCCGGCTCTGGCGAAACCGGCTCTGGCGAAACCGGCGCCGCATCGGGGGTGGCGCTGCGGCCGGTCGCGACCGTGGTCGTATCGGTATGGGCGGTGAAAGCGACGGTGCGGCCGGCCGGACGCGCCAGACCGACGGGCAGATCCATCCGCGCCGCCAACTCGCCGCCCATCATGTCCACGGCCTGGTCGGCGACGACCGACTGGCGGGTGCGGGTGGTGACCACGCCGTCATTGCCGGCCCGGACCGTCACCGCCAGAACGGCGTCGTCGCCTGCCGGCGGGTTGTCGAGCGCCGCCGAAACCGCCTCTTCGAAGCTGATCGCCCCCGGCACTGTGACGGTTCGTCCGGCCCCGGCTGCATCGGGCAGGGCGGGCGTTTCGGGCGGGGCGGGCGCTGCCGCGGGCGGCTGGACCACGCCGGCGACCACGACCTCGTCGGGGGTCAGCGTCAGGGGTGCCGCAGCCGTCGTCGCGGGCGCAAGGATTGCCGGTGCAGGGGCCGCGGCGCTCGCGACCGCCGCCAGCGTCGCCGGATCGATCTCGTCGTCGTCATCGGCGATGGCGCGGGGGGCGCGCGGCGCCTGGCCGGCGGGGGCCTCTATGCCGGCAGCTCGCCCGGGTCGGAGGTCGACGCCGCCCTCGGGCACGGCCGGTGCGCTGTCCATGCGGATGCGGGCGGTATCGATCACCACCGCGGCCGCGGTCACCGCGCGGGCGGCCAGATCCTGGCCAAGCGGCAAGGATGCGGCAGTATCGTCGTCGATATCGGTATCGCTCCGGGTATCGGGTGCCCCTGCTTCTGTGCCCACCCCTGCTTCCGTGTCCGCCGGCGCCGCCGTGTCGACAAGGAACTGGGGCGCCGGGCGATCGACGGCAGCAATTGCCGGCCGCGGCAAATCCTGCCGGGGGGAAACTGCCGGATCGGTGGCGTGGCGCGGAGGCTCCGCCGTGGGGCGCGGAGGCTCCGCCGTGGCCTCGGCGCCTGCCGCTGCGTGCGTCACGGGCGGTGTGTTCGCGGCCACCGGGGTCTGCGGCGCCTCTGCCGCCATCGGGGTGGCGGGGGCGGCGGGCGGGGATGCGGGCGGCGTATCGGCGCCCTGATCCACCGTCACACCGACCGTGCGGCCGGCCGGGGCAGGAATGGCGGGACCGGATGCCGAGGGGGCTGTGGGCTGGGCCGTAGCAGAGGGCTGGGCCGGGGCACGCACCTCGCCCGCCACATCGGCGGCTGCCGTCACATGTGCGGCAAGCAGCGCCTGGAAGGCGGCTGCACTGTCGTCCGACACCGTCACGGCCTGGGGGGCAGCCGAGCCGCCGGCAGATCCGGTGGAACGGCCGACCAGGCCCGACAGAAGTTCGGTCAGCGATGCGGGGGCAACAGCGGACATCGGCAACGACTTTCGACCGGGGGGCCGCACCCCGACGGTCGGGAATGCGTGCGCCCCCGGAAACAGCAAGTACCGTGCCAGTCACGGGTCGGATATGCGGGTGTGCGCGAGAGGTCAGTCCGCCCGTCGGGCGTCGGGTGCGGCCAGCGGCAGGTCGAAGCACGAGGTGGTGCCCCGGCCCTCGGTGCTTTCAAGCGTCAGCGTGCCGCCCTGCAATTCCACCAGCATGCGGCTGATCGTCAGGCCGAGCCCGGTGCCCTTGACCTGGGTTTCGGCGCCGCCATTGCGCGCCTGCTCGTAGGGGCGCATCAGCCGCGCCAGATCTTCCGGAGCGATGCCGGGGCCTTCATCGCTGATCGCCACGATGAAGCGATCGTTCTGCACCCGGTTGTCGACGGTGATCGACCCGCCGGGCGGGCTGTATTTGATGGCGTTCGACAGCAGGTTCAGCATCACCTGCTTGAGTGCCCGATCGTCGGCGACGATCTCGGGCGAGGGGCGCAGCGGCGTCCAGGCGATCCGCACCCGCTTTTCGATCGCAAGCCCGCCGACCACGCGAATGGTCTGCGACAGCACCGGATTGGCGGCCATGGCGGTTGGCGTGACGTCGTATTTGCCGGCCTCGATCTTGGCCATGTCGAGCAGGTCGTTGATGATCGAGAGCAGGTGCTTGCCGCTGCCGTGGATCGAGTTCAGATAGCCCAGATAGGTCTCGTTGCCGATCGGTCCCAGAACCTGCTGTTCCATCAGCTCGGCAAAACCGATGATCGCGGTCAGCGGCGTGCGCAGCTCGTGGGTCAGCGTGGCCAGAAACAGCGATTTCTGCTGAAAGGCGCCCTCGGCCGACAGCCGCTGGGCGTAGTTTTCCTCGGCCAGCCGGACCAGTTCTTCCGCCTGCTGTTCCAGAAGGCTGCTCTGATGGGTCAGTTCGGCCTCGTGTGCGGCCAGGCGGTCGGCCTGATCGAGGGCGGTCGCCACCGTCACGCCCAGATCCATCACCGCACCCAGGGCGTCGAGCTGCCGCTGCAGAACGGCGGTGGCGTGGGCATCCATGCGCGGGCAGCCGTCCAGCGCCAGAACGGCGATCGTGGTGCCGTCTTTCGCCCGGATCGCGGCCAGCAGCAGATCCTCATCACCTTCGCCGCCCAGCTGACGTGTCACCCGGTCGAACAGATCCTGGGAACCGGGGCTGCCGCGCCCATCGGCCTGTGTGCCCGCAAGGACACGCGGGCCGCGTTCATCCAGCCCGACCAACAGACCGGCGGTTGCGTCAAGCGCCGAGGCCGCGGCCGTTACCAGCTGGCTCAACGCCGGCGCAGACTCCGATCCGAGAACCCGATAGCGGCGCAGCGTCTCGATTTTCCGCCGGTCGGTGGTCAGGTCGAACGTCATCTCTCCTGCGCGGCCCGGTCGCCGCCCGCGGTGGCGCGCCCGTTCCACAGTGCAGGGCGCATGATGTGTCCTGGTTAACCCGTGGTGACGGTCCTGTCCACAGCATTCCGCGTGACGAATATGGGACTCAGCGACCACTGATGTCTGGGGGCATATCCGTGTACGCCTGTTGGTGGTATTCCACCCGTGATAGCAGGGCGACCATGCGCCGGTCGTGGATGCCGGCGGCGTCGAGCGCCCCCACGCAGGCCCGCAGATAGTCGGCCGACGAGCCCAGCTCGCCGGTGGCATGGGCGATGATCCGGGCGGTCTGGTCTTCGGTCAGCCGGCCGGCATAGCGTTCATGGGCGGGGTTGATCACGAAAGTCAGGGCCGGCACGGGCCCGTCGGGTGTCTGGGCCGATACCCAGCGCGGCAGGTAAGAGGCGGTCAGCATCTCGCGCCGCCAGATCAGGGCAAGTTCGGCGCGCCAGTCGGCCGGGTCGGGCATCAGGGTCATGGCGGTGCACGACCCGCCGCGGTCGAGCGCCAGCATCAGCCCGGGCTGATCGGGCGTGCCGCGGCCGAAGGGCATCCACAGGCAGAAGCTGCGGTGCAGCCCCACCACCCGCGCGCGCCGCCGCTCGGTGATCGCCACGCAGGGGTTCCACATCAGCGAGCCATAGCCGAACAGCCGCGGCGCGCCGCCCGCGAAGGCGCCGGGCGGGGCGGTGTCGAGCATCTCTTCCAGCGATTGCGCCAGCTCGGCATCGTCCAGAATATGGATGTGCGGATAAAGCCGGGCGAAGCGGCGGCGGATCTCGTCGGCCTGCAACATTTCGCGGGTGACGCCATGCGGCCCGCCGCCGGCGAGCGGCCCATCCGCCGTTCCGGAGCCAATCGTTCCGGAGCCGGTGGTGGTTCCCGAAGCGGCGGTGGTCTCGGAAAGGGCGGCCGCACGCCCGTTGTCGGGTGAGGTCATGCCGTGGCGTCACCGATGATGGCCGGCGGCCTGCGGAAGTGTGGCGCAGGCCCCGTGGAGAATGACAGTATAGCGACGCAGCGACCTTTTGTCTCGGCGCGCCGCAGCGGCGAGCGCAATTGATCGGCATGCGAAATAATACAACAGTCTTGCGTATCTTGCCTCTCAGAGGCTAACACTTGGACGACACGAACGGCCCCGGGCAGGGAAACGGCCGGTGAAGACCGGCACAGCCGAGGGCCGCGCCCCAGGAGGAAGCACATGCCCATGCGTATCGAAGAGGGCGCCGAACTCTGGCGCCCCTCGGCCGAGACCGTCGAGGCCGCGCGCATCACAGATTTCATGCGCTGGCTCGCGGCCGAGCGCGGCGTCGAAACCGGCGATTACGAGGCGCTGCGCCGCTGGTCGGTGACCGAGCCCGCGGCCTTCTGGCAGGCGCTGATCGACCGCTTCGGCATCCGCTTCTCCAACCCGGCCGAAACCGCGATCGCCTCGGAAGAGATGCCGGGGGCGGTGTGGTTTCCGGGGGCGACGATCAACTATGCCCGGGTCGCCTTCGATCAGGCCCGGCCGGGCGAGGTCGCGATCTTCCACCAGTCGGAAGTCCGCCCGCTCCAGGCGCTGACCTGGGACGCGTTCGAGGTGAAGGTGCGGGCGCTGATGGGCCGGCTGCGCGCCATGGGCGTGAAGCCCGGCGACCGGGTCGCGGCCTATCTGCCCAACACGCCCGAGGCGGCGATCGCCTGCCTGGCGGCGACCGGCGTCGGCGCCATCTGGTCCAGCTGCTCGCCCGATTTCGGCACCCGATCGGTGCTCGACCGTTTCGGCCAGATCCGGCCGAAAGTGGTGTTCGCGGTGGACGGCTATGCCTATGGCGGCCGGCAGTTCGACCGGCGGGCGGTGGTGAAGCAGATCTTCGAACATCTGCCCGATGCCGAGCATCTGGTCTTCCTGCCCTATCTGAACCCGGCCGATCGCGGCCTGCCGGTCGAGAGCGCCGTGCTCTGGGACGATCTGGTCGAGGGGCCCGAGGCGATGGCCCTTGCCGCGACCCAGGAATTCGAAGAGGTGCCGTTCGAACACCCGCTCTGGATTCAGTATTCCAGCGGCACCACCGGCCTGCCCAAGGGCATCGTCCACAGCCATGGCGGCATCGTGCTGGAGCATGTGAAGAGCCACGGCCTTGCGGGTGATCTGAAGCCCGGCGACCGCTTCATGTGGTTCACCACCACCGGCTGGACGATGTGGAACAGCCAGCTGTCGGGGCTGCTGGTCGGCGCGACGCTGGTGATCTATGACGGCAACCCGGCCTGGCCCGACCCCTATCCGCTCTGGCGGCTGATCGAGAAGACGAAGCTCAACGTCTTCGGCACCTCGGCCGCCTGGCTGACGGCCCAGGCCGCCGCCGGGGCCGAGCCCGGTGCCATGTTCGACCTGTCGGCCCTGCGCTCGATCGGTTCCACCGGCTCGCCGCTGCCGCCCGAAGGCTATGCCTTCGTCTACGAAAAGGTGAAGCGGGATCTGTGGCTGAACGCGATCAGCGGCGGCACCGACACCTGCGCCGCCTTCGTCGGCGGATCGGTCATTCTGCCGGTCAATGCCGGCGAGATGCAGGCGCGGGCGCTTGGCGTCGATGTCGCGGCGCTGGACGACGAGGGCCGCGAACTGATCGACGAGGTGGGCGAACTGGTGATCCGCCGGCCGATGCCTTCGATGCCGGTCATGTTCTGGAACGACGAGGACGGCAGCCGCTATCGCGAAAGCTATTTCGAGATGTATCCCGGCTGGTGGCGCCATGGCGACTTCCTGAAGATCACCAAGCGCGGCACCGCGGTGATCTATGGCCGGTCGGACAGTACGCTCAACCGTCACGGCATCCGCATCGGCACGGCGGAGGTCTATCGCGTGGTCGACAATCTGCCCGGCGTGCGCGACAGCCTGATCGTGAATCTGGACCTGCCTCATGGCCGGTTCTTCATGCCGCTCTTCGTGTCGCTGGAAGAGGGGGCGAGCCTGGACGAGGCGTTGCAGAACCGGATCCGCCGCGAGATCCGCGAGGCCTGCTCCCCCCGTCATGTGCCCGATGTGATCGTCGAGATCCCCGACGTGCCCTATACGCTGACCGGCAAGAAGATCGAGGTGCCGGTACGCCGCATCCTGATGGGGGCGCCGATCGAGAAGGCGGCCAATCCGGGGGCTATGCGCAACCCGGAAAGCCTCGACGTCTTCGTCGCCTATGCCGACGAGGTCCGCCGCCGGATCCGCGATGCGGAAGAGACTGCGGCCTGAGCCGGGCTTTGCCCCGCCGCCAGCGCGGCGGGGCGTTTCCTCTGAACTCTTCATGGTTTCTTATCCGGGACGGCCCATATTCTAACCTCATGACGGCCCGACCAGCTGGTTGCGGAGGGGCCGGCTGGGGAGGGGGATGGATGGCCAATATCCTGACCGGTGAGACCGCGATCTCGCTGCCGGCGCTGTTCGCAGCGCTGCCGGTCGCGGTGGTGCTGATCGGTCGCGACGGCCGCATTCTCGCCGCCAATCCTGCGACGGCGGCCCTGCAGAAGGGCCCGCCCGAGGCGATGCTGGGCCAGCACGTCGCGCATATCCATCCCGACGCGCCGCGCAATATGGCACGTGACCTCTGGTTCGCCGAGGCGGGTATCGAGGTTCCGGATCATGAGACCATTTTCGGCGACCGGCAGTATCAGGTATCGGTCCGTGCCGTCCGCAACGACGCGGGCGAGGTGGCGGCCTTCGTGGTCGCCTTCACCGATATCAGCCGGTTGAAGCGGGTTGAACGGCGCCTGTCCGAAACAAACCGGCGGCTGAAGGCGCGGGTCTGGGAAGACCACCTGACCGGCATTCCGTCCCGCCGCTATCTGGATGCGGCCCTGGCGCGCGAGGTTCGCCGTGCCCGACGTGGCGGGCAGGCGCTGTCGATCGTGATGGCCGATATCGACCGGTTCAAATCCTATAACGACCGCTATGGTCATCCGGCCGGCGACGACTGCCTGCGTCTGGTGGCGCAGGCCGCTTCGGCGGCGCTGGGCCGGGGCGAGGACGAACTGTGCCGCTATGGTGGCGAGGAGTTCGTCGCCATCCTGCCCGGAACCGGCACCGATGGTGCCGCCGATGTCGCCGAGCGGATGCGCCGCGCGGTGGCCGACCAGGCGATCCCCCATGACGGGGTGCCGTGGGGCCATGTGACCATCAGCCTGGGGGTCGCCAGCCTGCCGGCCGTCGATCATGGCAGCCATCGCGACCGTGATGCCCTGATCGCAGCCGCCGATGCCGCCCTCTACGCCGCCAAGGCGGCCGGCCGCGATCGGGTGGCGCGGGCAGGGCAAGACGGCGCCGATTGAAGCCGCTTGCATGGCAGCGGCGGCGCCCTAGACTGCCGCCATGGTCGATTTCCGCAGCCTGGAGAGCTTCGTCTGGATCGCCCGCCTCGGCAGTTTCCGGGCGGCGGCGGACAAGCTGAATGCGGCACAACCCTCGGTTTCGGCGCGTATCGCCAAGCTGGAGCAGGAGCTGGGCGTCCAGCTCTTCGATCGCAGCGCCCGCAATGTGACGCTCACCTCGAAAGGGCGGGTGCTGCTGGACTATGCCGAACGGCTGCTGGGGCTCAGGGCCTCGATGCTGTCGGCTGTGGCCGATATTTCGGGGCTGGGCGGCACCATCCGCATGGGGGCGGCCGAGACCATCGTCCACACCTGGCTGCCGCGGCTGATCGAGCGGATCCACAAGCATTACCCGGGTGTCACGCTGGAGCTGGAGGTCGATACCTCGCTCAACCTGCGTGACGGGCTGGTCAATCGCGGGCTGGACATCGCCTTCCTGCTGGGACCGGTCAGCCAGCCGACGGTACAGAACCGGCCGCTCTGCCACTATCCCCTGGCCTGGGTGGCGAGCCCCAGGCTGGGGCTGCCGCGCGACGGCGCGGTCACGCTCGACACCCTCGCCAACTGGCCGATCATCACCTATCCGCGGCTCAGCCGGCCCTATATCGCCATTCAGGACATGATGCACGGCCTGCCCGGGCGCCGGCCGCGGATCTACGGCTCCAGCTCGCTCGCCACCATCGTGCGGATGACCCTGGACGGCATCGGGATCAGCGCCATCCCGCCCCGGATCGTGCGCGAGGAACTGGCGTCCGGCGCCCTGCATCTGGTGGAAACCGATGCCGCCGCCATGCTGCCGGGGATGGATTTCACCGTATCCTGGCAGGCCCAGGCCGACACGCCCCTGGCCCGTGCCATTGCCGAAGCCGCGATCGAGACCGCGGCAGGCGATACCGAGGCCTGAGGGGGCTCGGTCCGGGTGGGGTCAGCCCGCCTCGCGGATCAGGTCGTGGACGAAGCGCAGCTTGTCGATCACCGCAGGCGCCAGCACAAAGGGATAGAGATCCTGCTGGCCCATGCTGCGATTGAGGCTGTTGACGGCATAGGTCAGCGGCAGCCAGGCCTCGATCAGCGGTGCGAAATCGCGCTGGCGATAGGCGTCGAAATCATAGGCGACGTCGCTGGGGGCGGCGGGATCCAGGATGTTCTGCGGCTTCAGGCGGATGCCGAAGGCATGCGCCGTTTCCAGCGTGTCGACGATGTGCAGGTAATGCGCCCAGGTCTCGGCGAAATCCTCCCAGGGGTGAGAGGCGGCATAGGTCGACACGAAACGTTCCTGCCAGTCGGCCGGCGGGCCTTCGGCATAGTTGCGGGCCAGCGCTTCGGCATAGTCGCAGCTCTCGTCGCCGAACATCGCCCGGAACCGGTCCAGCCGGCTGAGGGACGGATCGGCGTCGCGGATCAACCGGTTCCAGTAATAATGGCCGATCTCGTGGCGGAAATGGCCGAGCAGGGTGCGGTAGGGTTCGCCCATGTCGCGGCGGATCCGCTCGCGCTCGGCATCATCGGCCTCGGCGACGTTGATGGTGACCAGCCCCTCGGCATGGCCGGTCATGATCCGCGGCGCCTCGGGGTCGACATCGGCCAGGAAGTTGAAGGCAAGCCCCCCGACCGGATCCTCCCATTTGGCTGCGACCGGCAGGCCCAGGCGGAGCAGGGCATAGATCAGCCGGTGTTTGGCCGCCTCCAGCCTCTGCCAGGCCGCGAGATTGGCCGGCACGGCCAGGTCCGGCACGGTGCGGTTCAGCCGGCAGGCCTTGCACCAGGCATGCGGGCTGCTGGTCGGGATCAGCCAGTTGCAGGCGTCGTGGGTGGCATTGGCGCAGAAGCGGAACATCTGATCGGGCATCGCCAGCGGCCGCCAGCGCCCGCCGGTTTCAGGCTCCAGCGCGCTCAACGTCGTGGCATCCGGCAGATAGCCCAGCCGGTGCCCGCAGCGCAGGCAGGTTGTGTTCTCGAAGAACAGGGTCTGGCTGCAGTTCTGGCAGGAAAAAAGCTTCATTCGGGCGGGGCATCCGATCTTGTCGCGCAACCGGTCCGCTGCACACGGATTGCGTGCGGCAGACCGGTCATCCGCAACGATATGAGAGACGCGCGAAGTGTGTCCAAGCCTTTTCTGATCGGAATGCCGGGTGGCTTCATCCAAGTCCGCGGCAGAGATTGGCGATCATGCGCGGGCCCGCCTCGTCCTGAAGGCTGAGCAGGCTTTCGGGGTGGAACTGCACGGCGCGGATCGGCTGCTCGCGGTGGCGCAGGGCCATCACGATCCCGGCCTCGTCGACGGCGGTCGCTTCCAGGCAGTCGGGCAGTTCTGCGGCGAACAGGGAATGGTAGCGGCCGATGGTGATCTGCTCCGGCAGGCCCTCGAACAGCAGATCGGGGATAAGGATGCGGATGCGCGACGGCTTGCCGTGCATCGGCACCGGCAGGCGGCCCAGCCGGCCGCCGAAATACTCCACGATCCCCTGCAGGCCCAGGCAGACGCCGAAAATCGGGATGCGGGCGGCGGTCAGCAGGTCGAGCGTGGCGTTCATGCCGAAATCCGCCGGCGATCGGGGCCCGGGGGAGAGCACAGCCAGATCGGGGGCCAGGCGGGCGGGCAGGTCGGCCGCGAGCGGCGCGCGCCAGGTGACGGTTTCCGCGCCGGTCGCCTTCAGATAGGCCGAGAGCGTGTGGACGAAACTGTCCTCGTGGTCGACCAGCAGGATCCGGCGGCCCTTGCCCGGACGGGGCGGCACGGCCTCGCGGCGCTCCTGATCCGGACGCTCCAGCACGTCGATCATCGCCGAGGCCTTGAGCACGGTTTCAGCCTCCTCCGCGGCCGGTTCGCTGTCGAAGAGCAGGGTGGCGCCGGCGCGGACCTCGGCCACGCCCGCCTTCACCCGGATGGTGCGGAGCGTAAGGCCGGTGTTCATGTCGCCGTCGAAGCCGATGCGGCCGATGGCGCCGCCATACCAGGCGCGAGGGCTCTTCTCCATCCGCTCGATCCAGCTCATGGCCGCGCGCTTGGGTGCGCCGGTCACCGTCACCGCCCAGCAATGGCTGAGGAAGGCGTCGAGCGCGTCATAGCCGTCGGCCAGCATGCCCTCGACATGATCGACCGTGTGGATCAGGCGGGAATACATCTCGATCTGGCGCCGGCCGACGATGCGCACGCTGCCCGGGACCGAGACCCGCGACTTGTCGTTGCGGTCGACATCGGTGCACATGGTCAACTCGGCCTCTTCCTTGGCCGAGGCGAGCAGGGTGCGGATGCGCTCGGCATCTTCGATCGCGTCGCGCCCGCGCGCGATGGTGCCGGAAATCGGGCAGGTCTCGATCCGTCGCCCCGTCACCCGGACATACATTTCGGGGCTGGCGCCGATCAGATGCTCCGACCGGCCCAGATTGATCAGAAAGCCATAGGGGGCGGGGTTGCGGCGGCAGAGGCGCCGGAACAGTTCCGACGGCGGTGTCGTCGCCGGACGGCGGAAGACGCGGCCGGGCACCACTTCGAACAGATTGCCGGCGGCGAATTCGGGCAGGGCGGCTTCGACCACCGCGGCATATTCGCCCGGGCCCATGTCGTCGGCCGCGGCATTGGCGGCAGGCGGCGCCGCGATGTCGGCATGCACCTCGCGCGGCAGATCGTCGGTGGAGGCGCCGTCGACGGTGAAGTCGTAGGCGATCGACCAGGCCCGGCGGGCGGCGTGATCGACCGAGATCACCCGGTCGGGCAGGTAGAGCACGATGTCGCGATGATCCGACATCCGCTTGCGGACCAGGGGGATACGCTCGAAGGCCAGCGCGATGTCGTAGCCGAAGGCGCCATAAAGGCCGAGATGCGGATCCTCGGGGCTCGCGAACAGATCGATGATCGCGCGGATCGCCGAGAAGGCCGAGGGCTGGCGGCTGCGGTCTTCTTCCGGAAATTCGGCCGGGCCGTCGAGAATGCGGGCGGTGACCTGGTCTTCGTCGATCATCAGCCCGGTGACATGGGGGTGATCGCCCAGCGCCCGGGTGATCGCCGGCAGCAGCACCCGGCCGCGGGCATTCAGCGCCCGGATGTCGACCTCGGCACCGGCAAGCCCGGTCATGCGCGCGGTAAAAACCAGCGGCGGATCGGTGAAGCCCAGATCGAAACGGACATAGCGGCCCGGATAGTCGTAAGAGGACGCAAGCAGCACGCCGGGCCGGGTGTCGAGCGCATCGATCAGCGGCTGGGTGGCACCGTCATGGGGCAGGGCCTCGACATGGCGGCGCACGATCACGCCGCCGGCGGTGCGCCAGCTGGACGGGGCGGGGATGGTCTCGGCGGTCATGCGGCGGGCTCTCCTTTGCCGTGGAACAACCGGATGGTCCGGCCGGATGGGCGGGAGAGCGGGCAGGGGTTGCGGCCCGCCCGCGTGCGGGCATGGGCGGCAGTCTCGGCCGGACCCCCGTCTTCCGGGGCGGCCGTGCGGTCGGTCAGACGCGCGTGATCGGCGACCCCGGTCGAACGGGGCCCCGCCACTGGCGGCCATGGATGGCCGGATATGTGCGCATCGTGATCATGACCTGAAGCATTGCCGAAATCGGGGCGCGCCGTCAACGCCCGGCATGCGGCAACCCGTCGCGGGCAGGGGCGGGAGGATCTTTCCGATTCGGGCTTGTGGAATCTGCGTATCTTCATATATTCAAAGGTATGAAGATCGAAGCCATGACAGAGACCGCCGAGCGGGTCGCCGAGTTGATGAAGACGCTGTCGCATCCGAAGCGTCTGCTGATCCTGTGCAACCTGGTGGAAGGCGAACGATCGGTCGGCGACCTCGCCCGGCTGACCGATATGCGCGAGACCGCGGTGTCGCAGCAGCTGGCCCTGCTGCGCCGGGACGGCATCGTCGCCCCCCGGCGGGAGGCCCAGAGCATCCTCTATCGCCTGGCCCGGCCGGATGTTGCGAAACTGCTCGGCTTTCTCTACGCAACCTATTGCACGCCTTCGGAAACCACCGAAAGTGCGGCACCCATCACGGAGAGCGTGGCATGACGCCCGAGATGATCCAGAGCTGGAGCATTGCCCTGATCGGCGGCGTGCTGATCGGGGCGGCCGCGGTCTGGCTGATGGCGGCCCAGGGGCGGATCATGGGGGTGAGCGGCATCCTGGCCGGCCTGCTGCCGCCGAAGCCTGCGGCGGGCGGTGATCGCGGCTGGCGCATCACCTTCGCGCTGGGGCTGATCGGCGGCCCGCTGATCGTTCAGGCGGTGACCGGCGCCCCGGCGATCGGCGCCCCGGTGGTGTCGCTGCCGCTCCTGGTGGTGGCGGGGCTGCTGGTCGGCTTCGGCACGGTGATCGGCTCGGGCTGCACCAGCGGCCATGGGGTCTGCGGCCTGTCGCGGCTGTCGCCGCGTTCACTGGTCGCGACCGGCACCTTCATGGCCACCGGTGCGTTGACCGTGCTGGTGATGCGCCACCTGATCTGATCAGGCCAGAATATTGAGACAACACGCTATCCGCATAGCCTGCGGATCAAGGAGACGTTCATGCTCAAGCTCGCCTCAGGGTTGATCACCGGTCTGATCTTCGGTGCCGGTCTGGCGCTTGCCGGGATGACCGATCCGGCGGTGGTGCTGGGCTTCCTGGATGTCGCCGGTGCCTGGAATCCGGCACTCGCCTTCGTGATGGGCGGGGCGGTGATCGTGACCTTCATCGGCTTCCGCATCCTGCGCGGCCGCCGTCATCCGCTGCTTGGCACCGGTTTTTCCTGGCCGACCGCAACCGCGATCGACCGGCGTCTGGTCGGTGGTGCGGCGATCTTCGGCATCGGCTGGGGGCTCGCCGGCTATTGCCCGGGTCCGGCGATCGCCTCCCTCGCCGGCGGCCGGATCGAGGTGGTGATCTTCGTGGCGGCCATGCTCGCCGGCATGATTGCCGCCCGCTTCATCTCCGCCGCGCCGGCTTCGGCGTCTCCGGCCTCCGCGTCCCCCGCTGCCCTGAAGAGGTGATCCGATGTCCGCGACCGCGTTCCAGCCCGATTTCGCCATCCCCGCCGCCGTGGCGCCCGAGGTCGAGAGCTTCTTCGACCCGGCCACCTTCACGGTCACCCATGTGGTCGCCGATCCGGCGACGAAGCGGGCGGCGATCGTCGATCCGGTGCTCGACTACGACCCGGCCTCGGGCCGGACCTCGACGCAGTCGGCCGATGCCGTGATCGCCCATGTCCGCGCCCGGGGCCTGACCGTCGACTGGATCCTCGAGACTCATGTCCATGCCGATCACCTGTCTTCGGCGCCCCATATCCGGGACGCGCTGGGCGGACGGGTCGGGATCGGCGCCAATATCCGCACCGTACAGAAGACCTTCGGCGACGCCTTCAATGCCGAGCCCGGCTTTGCCCGCGACGGCAGCCAGTTCGACCACCTGTTCGCAGACGGGGAGCGGTTCGCCATCGGTTCGATCGAGGCGGTGGCCCTGCACACGCCCGGCCATACGCCGGCCTGCATGACCTATGTCATCGGCGATGCCGGCTTCGTGGGCGACACGCTGTTCATGCCCGATTACGGCACCGCGCGCTGCGATTTCCCCGGCGGCGACGCCCGGGTTCTCTATCGCTCGATCCGGCGCCTGTTCGCGCTGCCGGGCGAAACCCGGCTGTTCATGTGCCACGACTATCTGCCCGAGGGGCGCAGCGACTATCGCTGGGTCACGACCGTGGCGGAAGAGAGGGCGCGCAACATCCATGTCCACGAAGGCATCTCCGAAGACGATTTCGTGGCCATGCGCCAGGGCCGCGACGCCACCCTGTCCATGCCCCGGCTGATTCTGCCCTCGGTGCAGGTGAACATGCGGGCGGGCGGGATGCCGCCGGCCGAAGCCAATGGCGTCGCCTATCTCAAGATCCCGGTGAACCTCTTCTAAGGCATCAGGATTCGGCCGGAAACCAAAGGGTCCCGACCGGGCCCGCAGATGACGGAAGATGAAAACATGAAGGCGAATGTCGGCGGTCTCGACCGCGTGCTGCGCATCGTCGTGGGCCTGGCCCTGCTGTCGATGCTGCTCTGGGGTGACGAGAGCTGGAAGTGGTACGGGCTGATCGGCCTGCTGCCGCTCGCCACCGGCCTGGTGCGCTGGTGCCCGGCCTATACGCTGTTCGGCATCCGCACCTGCCCGCTGGCGCGGCGCTGACCGCATAAACCCCGTCCCCCGCCTGAAGAAGGTCGACCTCGCCATGGCCCGTTTCCGTCCGGCCGCGCTCGACTGGCTGCGGCGCTATGACGGCCGGACGGCCGGCGCCGACGGTCTTGCCGCGGTCATCGTGACCATCATGCTGGTACCGCAGAGCCTGGCCTATGCCATGCTGGCGGGCCTGCCGCCGGCGGCGGGGCTCTATGCCTCGATCCTGCCCCTGATCGCCTATGCCGCCTTCGGCAGCAGCCGGACGCTGGCGGTGGGGCCGGTGGCGGTCATCTCGCTGATGACCGCGGCCGCCACCGCCGAAGCCGCAGCGGCGACCGGCATCGCGCCTGCCGCAGCGGCCCTGCTGCTGGCAGGGCTGTCGGGGCTGATGCTGCTCGCCATGGCGGCGTTGCGCCTGGGCTTCGTCGCCAATTTCCTCAGCCACCCCGTGGTCGGCGGTTTCATCACCGCCTCTGGCCTGCTGATCGCGCTGGGCCAGACCGGCCATCTGCTGGGCGTTTCCGCCCGCGGCGACACGCTGCCGGCCATTCTGACGGCACTTTACGACGGGCTGACCTCCCGCGGCATCAACCTGCCGACCCTGGTGGTGGGGGGGCTGTCGCTCATCTTCCTGTTCTGGTGCCGCAAGCGGCTGAAGCCGCTGCTGGTCAAGGCCGGCTTCGGGCCGCGTGCGGCCGATGCCGTCGCCAAGGCCGCCCCGGCCGTGGCGGTGCTCGCCTCGATCCTGGCGGTGGGGCAGCTGGATCTGGCCGCCGCGGGGGTGAAAGTCGTGGGCGCGCTGCCCGCAGGCCTGCCGCCGCTGACCCTGCCGCCGCTGGAGGCCGATGCCGTGCTGGCCCTGCTGGGCCCCGCCGCGCTGATCTCGCTGATCGGTTTTGTGGAGAGCATTTCCGTCGCCCAGACCCTGGCGGCCAAACGCCGGCAGCGGATCTCGGCCGATGCCGAGCTGGTCGGGCTGGGGGCAGCCAATGTCGCCGCTGCGGTCACCGGTGGCTATCCGGTCACCGGCGGTTTCGCCCGGTCGGTGGTGAATTTCGATGCCGGGGCGGAAACCCCGATGGCGGGCGTGTTCACCGCGGCCGGCATCGCGCTCGCCGCCCTGTTCCTCACTCCGGCCTTCCGCGATCTGCCGCAGGCGGTGCTGGCGGCGACCATCATCGTTGCCGTGCTGTCGCTGGTCGATCTCAAGGCACCGCTCAGGGCCTGGGCCTATTCCAAGGCCGATGGCATCGCCATGGCGGTGACCATTCTGGGCGTGCTGCTGGCGGGGGTGGAGGCCGGCATCCTGGCGGGGGTCGTCGCCTCGCTCGCGCTGTTCCTGCGCCACAGCGCCCGGCCGCATATGGCGGTGGTGGGACAGGTGCATGGTAGTGAACATTTTCGCAATATCGACCGCCACCGGGTCGCGATCTCCGAGACCGTGCTCACGGTGCGGATCGACGAAAGCCTCTATTTCGCCAATGCGCGGGCGCTGGAAGACCGGATTTCGTCGCTGGTCGCCTGCAGGCCCGCGCTTCGCCACGTCGTGTTGATGTGCCCGGCCGTGAACCTCATCGACCTTTCGGCATTGGAAAGCCTGGAGGCGATCAATCGCCGCCTGGCCGAGGCCGACATCAGCTTCCACCTGTCGGAAGTGAAGGGGCCGGTGATGGACCGGCTGGCGCGCAGCCATTTCCTGGACGAACTGACCGGCCGGGTGTTTCTCAGCCAGCATGCGGCGATGCAGGCGCTGGATCCGGAGATGACCCGGGCCGCTGACGGACTTGTGCGGGATGCCGCTTCCTGATCCTGTTGCCGCAAGTTGCAACAGACCACACGTGGCTATGCCTGGAGAACATCAATAATGTCGCCCTTGCAGCAGTGATCGTCACTGCAAGAGGGCGAGGAAACTGCACCTCGTCTTCGTTGCCACCGGAGAAAAAGGTGTCGATTATGACGAATACCATTGCGGACCTGAAGGCCCTTGCCGTCACGTCTTCCAACATGGAAGTCGAGGTGCTGGGCTACCACGCCGTTGCCGATGGCGGCGGCGGTCTGTTCGCCTGGCAGGCGGGTGCCACCGCCACCGATGACGGCGGGCTGTGGATCGAAAGCACGGTCGCGACCGGCGGTCTCTGGCAGCGGATCGTGGACAGCGCCGCTCCGGTCAGCGTGCGCTGGTGGGGTGCCCGCGGCGATGGCAGCACCGACGACACCGCAGCCATCCAGGCGGCGCTGGATGCCGGCTTCTCTGCGGTGCATCTGCCGGCCGGCGTCTATCCGGTTTCGGCCACGCTGACCGTGCCGGTGGGGACGATCGTCACCGGCGAGGGCTCGGGTGGCTTCCGCCCGACCGACGCCCGCACCACCATCGTCAAGACCAATGGCGACACCGGTGGCGATGCGGTGATGGAGACGGGGCAGTCCTGCACCATCCGCGACCTGAAGCTGCAGCCGCATAACGAGGCGGCGGTGACCTATGAGCGCGCGGTCTATCCCACCGGCACCGGCAACACTTCGATCGGCCTGAAGGCCGGCTCGGCCAGTACGGTCGAGGACGTGGTTTCGCTGGGCTTCGCCGATTCGGCGATGGTTCTGGGCACCACCACCAAGCTGATCCGCTGCCACATCTTGCGCTCGCGCCGGGGTATCACCACCAGCGGCTCGGACGGCATGATCACCAACAGCGTGACGATGTTCTGCCACGAGGCCGGCATCCTGCTCACGACGAACTACTGGATCATCACCGGCTGCCGCATCGAATGGAACGCCACCTACGGCATCCAGTCGAACAGCGGCGAGCACACCTTCACCGCCAACCTCTTCGACCGCAACGGCTGGGCCGGCCTGTACCTGAACGGCGGCTGGGGCAATGTGGTCACCGGCAACTACTTCTCGCGCAACGGCGCCGGTGGCGACGGCAGCATGGGGCGCTGGAACTGGGCGATCCCGGGCCATCGTGCCTATCTGGCACCGCCCACGCCGGCCGACAGCTGCCACATCAAACTCAACTATCAGCGCGACTGCACCATCACCGGCAACCGCTATCGTGCCGGCGTGGATGACGGCGGCAGTGGTGCCTTCGCCCCCGGCTATGTCTACAACATCGATGGCAACTTTGGGGCCACGTCGAACGTCACGATCTTCGCCAATGCCGGCGAGGGCGGGTCGACCGGCGCATTCGGCGGCTATGCGCTGAGCTATCCGGCCGGCTCGGGCCTCTTCGGCGGAACCGATACGGCGGATCAGCAGCTGGGTTATGGTCGGAATGTGCGTCTGGGTCGCGTTGCCACCCCTGGCACATCGACGCCGCGGCTGCCCTATGGCCTGCCGCAGGCGGCCTCGGTCGACGTGCCGATCGACCACGCGATCGGTGGGCGGATCAAGGTCTGGACCAATTCCTGGAACAGCAGCCCGTCCTATGCCGAAATCACCTTCACCCGCGCCTCGGGGACTGCCACGACGGCGACGGTGGTGATCGACAACGTCATCGGCACCAATGTCAGCGCCGCGGCCATTTCGACCGATCCTGCGGTCATGACGGTGACCTTCGCAGGCACCCGCTTCTACAACGTCTCCTACGACCTGCACACGATGTGAGGTCAGACCCGCCGGCTTCGTGCCGGCGGGTTTTTTTCTGCCTCACATGCCGGTGATGCCAAGCTTCACCAGCGTGTCGCCATCCAGTCGTCCGGTAACCGGCAGGCGGCTGTCGCCCTGGAAGGTCCTGATCGCAGATCTGGTCCTCTCTCCCAGAATGCCGTCCGCCGGCCCGGCATCATAGCCGCGGGCATTCAGGGCGATCTGCGCCCGCAGAACCATGTCGCGCAGCTCCTGACGGGTGGCCGCGACGGCATTGCCGGCCGCCGGGCCGGACGTGGTGGCCGAAGACCTGTTGCCGGAAGAGGTCTGGCCCGGTGCGGTGTAGAGCGGTGCCGTGTAGCTGGGGGCCGGGTAGGTCGGCACCGTATAGCCGGGCGTGCTGCGATAGCTGCTGGATGAATAGTGCGAGCGGTGGCTCGAATGGCTGCGATGGCTTGAATGGCTGCGGTGGCCGGCAAAGCGGTTCAGGCCGGCACCTGCCGCATCGAACGGGTTGTCGAACACGGGAACAGGCAGGCTTCCGTCCGGGCCGAATTCGGGTGCGGGGCCGCGCGCGGCAAGTGCCGGTTGTGGCAGAAGGCCTGACAGCATGGCCGGCAGGGAGAGCCCCGCCAGGGCCGTGAAGGTCTTTCTGATCAGACGGGACATGACGGTCTGGTTCCCTGATGGGCCGCGGGCGGCCAGTGGTCGAGCGGCTCGACATCGCGTCCGATCCATCGGCTGTCGGCCGAGGTGAAAAAGCCGGCGCAGTCCTGCCGGGCCGGGCAGGGGGCGCAGACCGGGGCAAAATCATTCTTCCAATCCGAAATCGACGCCCGGGCGAAAGCGAGAAGATCGGCAGGAAGCACGCAGAGCGGCAGGTTGTAGATCGATACCGTCATGCCGAGCGCCGCCAGCCGATGGACGGCGCGGGACAGGGCACCGGCATAGTCGGCCGGATCGATCCAGATCAGCGCGCGATTGCGCCGGGCGAAGCCCATCGGTTCCAGCCCCATGAAGGCGATGTGGGCCGCGAAGGGCAGGGCGCGATAGATGAAGCGCGCAAGCGCTTCCAGGCGCGCCACGGTCGGTCGGGTCAGGACCACACGGATCTCCACCGTCGCGCCGACCGCTGCAAGATTGTACAGGCCCGTCATGGTCTCGGCGAAGGCGCCTTCGGCCTGCACCACATGGTCATGCAGGCTGGCGACGTCGCCATAAAGGGGGATGCCCCAGGTCACTGCCTCGGGGGCGGCACCGGCCATGGCGCGTGCCAGGCCGGGATCGGCGAAACGCCGGCCATTGCTCAGCACATGCAGGGATGTTGCCGGCAGATGCCGGCGGGCGCTCCGGATCACCTCGATCAGGCCGTCATCGAGCAGGGTCGGCTCGCCGCCGGATATGCCGAGCTGGGTCTCTTCGGGGTCGATCAGCGTGATGATCCGCGTCAGATGTTCGACGCGATGCGTGTCGTCGACCTCACGCGGGGGCTGGGAGCACATGAGGCAGAGGCTGTTGCAGCGTTCCGTGGCAAGCAGGGTGTTCGCACGCGAGCCGCGCCGCCAGAGTATGGTGACGAGCCCGCCTTCGGGGGCGAGCCCGACGACGTCACCCGGCGCCACCAGATCCCGTCGGCTTCCGCCGCCCCACCAGGGGCCATGATACCCCACCGGCGGCGCGGCATGGCCGGCCCCGAAGACGCCGGCGGCAAGAGCCTCGATGCCGACAGGCAGAATGCCCGCGGCAAGATCATCCTGCCAGAGCAGGCAGTGCTCAATCGGCACCCGGCCGGTGGCGAGAACATCGATATCCGCGACCTTGGCGACGTCGACGGCGGCCGCGGGGCCGGTATGGATCAGGCGCTGATGCAGGGGCAGGGACATGGCGTGCAGCCTCTCCGATCAGTCGAGGCGGATATCGCCGCCAGGCTCGGCCGGCTGTCGACGGCCGATCCAGGCTGCGAAGATCCGGTTGACCTCGGCATCGTTCGCTGCAATCCGGGCGAAGAGCAGGCGAAACAGCGCCTTATGGCGTGCACAGTGATCGCTGAAAGCGCGATGGCCGACCGGATCGCCCTGCGTTGCCAGATGGTGAACCGGGTCATTGCCACAATAGGGCAGAAAGGCGCAGCTCCAGCATCCGGGCAGGCTTTCCGCCAGACCGGCGGCGAGGAGGGCGCGGAGGGTGCCGCTGCCGGCAAGCTCCCGGAACGGCGTGTGAACGTCCCCGATCCTCAGCCGATGATCCCCGTTTGCCGCCAGCATCCGCGCCTCGTCCGAGACATAGACGCCGCCATCATGGTTATAGACCAGTACGCCGTGCCCGGCACCTGCGGGGGAGCGGAGATCGACATAGCCGCCGCCGAAGGGGGTGAGGATGTGGGTCAACAGGATGGCGGCATAGGCTTCTTCGATGTGCCGGCCGGCACGGCAATGTTCGATGCAGCGATCGAGCGCCCGGCGATAGAATTCGATGAAGCCGGTGACGGAAGGGGCAAGGCCGGGTTGGCGGCGGGCGAAGCCGTAGGGGGCGACCGGCCGCAGGAAGACCGAGCGGAAGCCAAGGTCGACATAGGCGTCCACGACCTCGTCGGGCCGGTCGAGCGCGTCGCCGGTGATGGTCGCAATCGCAGCGACGGCTTCGGCTCCCAATATCCCGCGCGCGCGGTCCAACGCGCGTCGGGTGGCATCGAAGGCGCCGCCACCAGGCCGCCGGCGATGGCGGTCATGCAATGCGGCGGGGCCGTCGATCGAGGTCGAAAGCGCAATCTCGTGCTCCAGGCAGAAGCGGAGCATGTCGTCATCGAGGCGCTGCAGGGTAGAGACCATCGAGAAGGTGAGCGGTCTTCCGTCTGACCCGGCGCGATCTCGGGCAAGGGCCACGATCTGCCGGACCCGGTCGAACGCGAAGGCCGGTTCGCCGCCCTGGAATTCGATGGTGAGCGCGGGGGCGGGGCTTTCGAAGATCCGGTCGACCGCAGCTCGGGCCGTCTCTTCCGACATGTCGAAGCCGGCGGCAGAGGGGCCGCGGCGCGAGACCTGGCAGTAGTCGCAGCCGTGGTCGCAGCGCAGCGTCACCACGCAGATATGCAGCGACGGTCCCTCGGCGACGAACCGCTTCCGGGTCGCAAGCTGAGCTGCTGTGATGCGCCGGGTCGTGGCGGTCAGCGGGTCGTGCAGGAAGCCACGGGCGAGCAGGTCGTCCCGGATATCGGGTGCGAGTTCGGTCGGATCCTCCATCAGGCGGCGGAAGTCCGTCTGGTTCAGAAACGCGAAATCACCGCCGTCATGGGTGACGAGGACCTGCCCCTGCGGGATGGCCAGCCGCTCGAAGCGCAGGGGCATGAGGTCGAGCTTGTTCATCCGGACGCCAGCGCCGCCATGGCCGTGCTGAAGACGGCGTCCCGCATGCCGGCAGTGCGATCGCGCAACATGACCCGCAGGGATTGATCCGTCAGTCGGTCCAGAAAACGAGCGGCGAGTGCCGCATCGACCGGCGCGCCGTCCGGAGATCTGCGGGCAAAGGCCACGAGCCGGCTGCCCTCGGGCGCATCGGGCACAAGCCAGATCAGGGCCTCTGCCGCCATTTCATAGGCCGTGTGAAGAACGGCTTCGGCCGGATAGGCGGCGTCGAGCCGGAGAAGCTGCTCCGGCTCGACGGCTGCTGGAATCTGGCTGGCGGGTAAAGGCATAGCAAGGAGGTCCATGACGGCAGAACGTCTGGTGACGCTAATCCCGCATGGTCACTCTTTGCAATTGAAAAGACAGATCTGCCGTAAAATTACAGCTTAAGATTGTTGGTCGCTTACCGTGCCAGCACCGTCGCGGCCTGTTTGGTGGTCTGAACCGCGCCGGCGACGCGGCTGACCGCGTCGGTGATGCCGTCCAGGCTGCGGGTGACGGTGTCGACTGCGGCGGCGGTGGTGTGCATATTGGCCGACAGGTCGCGTGTGACGACGCTCTGTTCCTCGACCGCGGCCGCGGTGGTGGTGACATGGTCGCGGACGGTGAGGATCGAGCCGCGGATGGTGCGCAGCGCTTCCGCCACCTCGCCCGACAGCCCCTGCATGCCCTCGATTTCGGTCGAGATGCGGGTGGTGGCGTCGGCCGACTGGTTGGCGAGGGTCTTGACCTCGGTTGCGACCACCGCGAAGCCGCGGCCGGCCTCGCCCGCGCGGGCGGCTTCGATCGTGGCGTTGAGCGCGAGCAGGTTGATCTGGCCGGCAATGCCGCGGATCACCTCGACCACGCCTTCCATCGAGCGGGCGACACCGTCCAGCCGCTGGGCGGCCTCGTCGGCGCGCGTGGCCCGGTCGACTGCGCCATCGGTCGCTTCGCGCGACTTCACCATGCTCTGCGAAATCTCGGCGATCGAGGCTGCCAGTTCTTCCGTCCCCGCCACCATCATCTGAACCGCGCCGCTGGTCTGGCCGGCGGCCGTGGCGGCCGCACCGGCCTCGTTGGTGGAGCGGTCGACCGCGTGGTCGATCTCGGCGAAATTGTTGTCGATCAGGGTCTTGAGATCGGTCAGCATGCCGATCTGCCGGGTGATGTCGGTGGCGTATTTCACTACCTTCACCGGCCGACCCTCGGCATCCAGGATCGGGTTGTACGAGGCTTCGATCCAGACCGTGCGGCCGCCCTTGGCGACGCGCTTGAACTGCCGGGCCTGGTACTCGCCGCGCCGCAGCGCCGTCCAGAACGCCTTGTAGTCGGCCGAGTCGCGCTCGGCGGGCTCTACGAACATCGAATGCTGGCGGCCCTGGATCTCGTCCAGCCGATAGCCGATGACGTTCAGGAAATTATCGTTCGCCCACAGCACCTTGCCGTCCAGATCGAACTCGATCACGGCCAGTGCCTTGCGGATCGCCCGGATCTGCCCGTCCAGATCGGCGGCGGCGGTCTTCTCGGCGGTGATGTCGGTGGCGTATTTGACCACTTTCACCGGCCGGCCCGCGCCGTCGAGCACCGGGTTGTACGAGGCCTCGATCCAGACGACCTTTCCGCCCTTGCCGATCCGGCGAAACTGACGTGCCTGATACTCGCCCCGGCGCAGCGCGTCCCAGAAGGCGGTATAGGCCGGGCTCTCGCGCTCCGCCACATCCACCAACATGCGGTGGTTCTGGCCCTTGATCTCGTCGAGCGTATAGCCGACGAGGGTCAGGAAATTGGCGTTGGCATCGAGTATCCGGCCATCCATATCAAACGTAATCATGGCCTGGGAACGGTTGATGGCGGCAATCACTGCCTCGGCATCGCTCCGTCGACGCGGCGACAGGAAATCGAACATGTGGTCGTCCCTCACGATCTGGGCTTTGATGGTCTGTACGACGTCTTTGACGTGCCCCGGATCTTGGTCGCGAAGGTTGAAGGGCAGTCTCATCTTCGCAGCGCATCTATGAGACAGGTGCGGAGCAGGCGTGAGGACATGATGACGCTGATCATCTTAAATTTTCATTAGCGGCAGACGCCGACTGTTCTGAATTTTCTGCGGCAACGCAAAATGCATCAATTCATCAACCAAGAGAAGAAAAGGGGGTGGGGTCCTTTTTTGTCTTGCCCCGCTGGCGTGCGGGGGCGGCCACTCAAGCCGCGCCTTGCCCGAAGACTATGCAACCATGGTGACTGATCGAAAATTCCGATCAGTCACCATCCAAACGAATCATTGGACCCGCTCAGTCGGGACGGCGTAGCCTGACGGACACGGAGATGCCATGGGAGGGCGTCTCCGGCCCCCAGTTGACGACAGGACGGACGGGACGAGATGGCGGCAGGCACCAGGCATGCGGCGACGGGAGAGCTGTGCGTCGACCGGGCGGATCCGGCGATCTGCCGGGCAGAGATCCGCAGCGGCGCCTTCACCGGGCAGACGGCGGGGCTCGCCCCCGGTTTCGTGCAGGGCAATGTGATCATCCTGCCCGCCGCGTATGCCGGGGATTTCCTGCGCTTCGCCCAGGCCAACCCCAAGCCCTGCCCGCTGCTGGCGGTGGGGGAGCCGGGCGATCCGATGCTGCCCGGGCTGGGCGCAGATATCGACATCCGCAGCGACGTGCCGCGCTATCGCGTGTTCCACGGCGGCGTCGCCGCGGCAGAGGAACCCACCGATATCGGTGATCTCTGGCAGGATGATTTCGTCACCTTCGTGATCGGCTGCTCCTTCTCGTTCGAAGAGGCGCTGATCCAGGACGGGCTGGAGGTGCGCCATATCGCCCGCGGCCGCAATGTGCCGATGTATCGCAGTTCCATTCCGCTGACGGCCGCCGGCCGTTTCGGCGGCGGCATGGTGGTGTCGATGCGGCCGTTCAGGGCGGCCGACGCCATCCGTGCGATCCAGGTGACGAGCCGCTTCCCGGCGGTCCACGGCGCGCCGGTACATCTGGGCGATCCGGCGGAGATCGGCATCACCAACCCGGACCATGCCGATTTCGGGGACGATCCGATCATGGAGGCGGGGGAAATTCCGGTCTTCTGGGCCTGCGGCGTCACGCCCCAGGTGGCGGTGGAAGCGGCGAAGCCGCCGATCGCCATTGCCCATGCCCCCGGACATATGCTGATCACCGATCTGCGCAATGCGCGGCTGGCGGTGATCTGACGAGCCGACAGGCCCGATCGACGAGATCGGGTGGCGACGTGATCGGGCGGCAATGCAACCGCCCGACGACCGACACAGGAGTTCAGGATCAGATGACCAGCATCAGCAAGGCCCTTCTCGCCGGCGTCACACTTCCGGCGGCCGCCCTCGCCATTCTGGCGGCACCGGCATCGGCCGCCGACATTCCGTCCGCGAAGCTCAGCTTCGTGGGCAGCTGGAGCGGGCTCAGCCTGCACAAGAATTTCGAGAAGCCGTTCTGGTCCGAGACCCTGCCCACCGACAGCAAGGGCGCCGTCGAGGTTCAGGTCACCACCTTCGATCAGATGGGCCTGGCCGGTGCTGAGGTCTACCGCCTGCTGTCGCGCGGCGTGTTCACCATCGGCGCCACCGTCGCCGACTACTCGATCGAGGATGCGCCCGAGATCGAGGGCCTGGACATGCCGATGATCGCGCCGGGTGTCGCCGATGCGAAGAAGGTGGTGGAGGCCTATCGCCCGACCCTGAACGAGGCCTTCGGCAAGCGTTTCAATGCCGAGATCCTGGCGGTCGTGCCCTATCCCAGCCAGATCGTGTTCTGCAACGCGCCGATCGCAAGCCTGGCCGATCTGAAGGGCAAGAAGGTCCGCGCCAGCGGCCGCACCACCGCCGAATTCCTGAACGCCATCGGCGCCGAGGGCATCACGCTCGCCTTCTCGGAAGTGCCGGCCGCCCTTCAGCGCAAGGTCGTCGACTGCGCCGTCACCGGCTCTCTGTCGGGCTACAGCTCGGGCTGGCACGAGGTCTCGACCCATCTTCTGCCCATGCCACTGGGCGGCTGGGACTATGTCGTGACCGCGGTCAACAAGGACAAATGGGCCGAGGTCGACCCGGCGACGCAGAAGTTCATCCAGCACGAGATCGCGACCAAGTTCGAAACCCCGGTCTGGAACGCCGCGGTGGGCGAGACGGTCGAAGGCATCGCCTGCCTCACCGGCAAGGGCAGCTGCACCCGCGGCGAGCCCGGCAAGATGACCCTGGTTCAGGTCACCGACGGCGATCGCGATCTGGCCCGCAAGGTGCTGACCGAGACCATCCTGCCCGGCTGGGCGGGCCGCGTGGATCCGGCGGTGGTCACCGCCTGGAACCAGGGCGTCGGTGCGGTCACCGGCCTCACGGCGGCGAAGAAGTGATCGCAGCTCTCGCGTAAGATCAGTCTCCGTCCCACGCCACCAGCCGCCGCAGGAACCGACCCCATGGCCAGAACCGCCTCTACCGGTCCGCTCGTCCGAACCCTCGATTGCCTTCTGGGCATATCGACCAGGATCAGCCGGGCAGGGGTCTGGGCCTGCGGCGCGCTGCTGTTTGCCGCCGTGGCGATGATCGTGATCGAGATCGTGCTCCGCGCCTTCGGCTCGTCGCTGCACGGCGCACATGAACTCTCGGGCTATGTGCTGGCCATCGTCACCTCCTGGGGGCTGGCCTGGGCGCTGATCGAAAAGGCGCATATCCGGATCGACGTGATCTATATGCGGGTCGGCCCCCGGCTGCGGACCGTGCTCGACCTGATCGCGATCCTGATGATGGCGCTGTTCGTGGTGGTGCTGCTCTCCCAGGTCTGGGAACTGGTTGCCGGCACGCTGAAGCGCGGCTCCACCGCCAACACGCCGCTGCAGACGCCGCTCTGGATCCCGCAGATGCTGTGGATGGCTGGCCTGGTCTGGTTCGCCTTCACGGTTTTCGTGCTGGCCGCCCGCACCGTGCTCGGCGCGCTGACCGGCGATCGCGATGCCGTGGCCCGCGTCTGGGGCAATCGCAGCATCGAGGAGGAGATCGCGGAGAACGACCACTCGACGCGCGGCTGACCTGCCGCCGCCGGCATCTCCGTACCCCTCCGCCTCGCTCCGCCCGTCAGCCTCCTCAGGGGAATCTCGTCCCGTGCTCGGCATCGCCCTTGTCGTCCTGCTCGTCCTGCTTCTGCTCAGCGTGCCGATCGCGGCCACACTGGTCGGCCTCGGCCTGTTCCTCGACCAGACTTTCTCGTTCTTCCCGCTCTACAAGGCGATGGGCGAGGTGTTCTGGAGCGCGAGCAACAGTTTCCTGCTGATCGCGGTGCCGCTTTTCGTGCTGCTGGGCGAGATCCTGGTCCGGGCCGGCATCGCCGGGCGCACCTATGCAGCCCTCGACAAATGGTTGTCCTGGATGCCGGGCGGGCTGCTCCACGCCAATATCGGCACGGCGACGCTGTTCTCGGCCACTTCGGGTTCGTCGGTCGCGACCGCGGCGACGGTGGGCTCGGTCGCCATGCCCCAGGCCAAGGCGCTCGGCTATGACGACCGGCTGTTCGCGGGCTCGATCGCGGCCGGCGGCACGCTCGGCATCATGATCCCGCCCTCGATCAACCTGATCGTCTACGGCTTCCTGACCGAAACCTCGATCCCGCGCCTGTTCCTGGCCGGGCTGATCCCGGGCCTGCTGCTCGCGGCCCTGTTCATGGCGACCGCGGCCGCCGCCTGCACGCTCCGCCCCGAGCTTGGCGGCCCCCGCCGTCCGGCGCGCTGGTCGGAACGGTTCCGGGCGCTGCCCGACCTGTTGCCGGTGCTGGGCCTGTTCGCGGTGATCGTGGGCTCGATCTATGCCGGCTGGGCGACGCCGACCGAGGCGGCGGCGCTGGGCGTGGTTGCGGCACTGGCGCTGTCGGTCGCCAACCGCACCTTCAATCTCCGCATGCTGAAAGAGGCGGTGGAAAGCGCGGTCAAGACCACGGCGATGATCATGCTGATCATCATCTCGGCCTATTTCCTGAACTTCGTGCTCGCCGGCGCCGGCGTCACCCGCCAGCTGGCCGCCCTGATCGACGGTCTGGGCTTCGGCGCCTATGGCATGCTCGCCTGCATCATCCTGCTCTATGTGATCCTGGGCTTCTTCATCGAGACCCTGTCGCTGATGGTCATCACCATCCCGATCGTGGCCCCGGTGGTGATCGCGCTCGGCTTCGATCCGATCTGGTTCGGCGTGCTGCTGATCCTGATGATCGAAATGGCGCTGATCACGCCGCCGGTCGGGCTCAACCTCTATGTCGTCCAGGGCGTGGGCGGGGGCATCTCGCTCAACCGGGTGATGACCGGCGCGCTGCCCTTCGTCGCCGCCATGCTGGTGATGGCGCTGCTGCTGGTGCTCTTCCCCGACATCGCCCTCTATCTGCCGGGGGCCATGGCGGGCTGATCCCCCCGCATCCCGCCCCCCCCCACATCCCGCATCCCGCATATCGCAGATCACCGCCAACCTCCGGGCCCGATCGCCCGTTCAGAGGAGACGCCCCCCTCATGTCCGTCATCAGCCTCGACACCACCGAAGGCACCCGCCGGATCGACGTCACCGAACTGGTCATCGCCGGCTGGGCCGGCCGCGACCGCCATCATGTGGAGGAACATATCCGCGAGCTGGAGGCGATCGGCGTGCCCCGCCCGTCGCGGGTGCCGCTGTTCTACCGGCTTTCCGCCCAGATGCTGACCCAGGACGAGACCATCGAGGTTCTGGGCCCCGACAGTTCGGGCGAGGCCGAGGCGGTGCTGGTCGGCGATACCGACGGCACGATCTGGGTGACGGTCGGCTCCGATCATACCGACCGGCGGGTGGAGGCCTATTCGGTCGCCGTTTCAAAGCAGATGTGCCCCAAGCCGGTCGCCCGCGACGCCTGGCGTTTCGACGAGGTCGCCCCCCATTGGGACCGGCTGATCCTGCGCTCCCGCGCCGTCTTCGGCACCCGGACGGTGCTTTATCAGGAAGGCCCGGTGAACGGATTGCTTGACCCGCGGGAGCTGGTTCGGGACTACAATGCCGGCCGGGACGGTCTGGCCCCCGGCCAGGCGATGCTCTGCGGCACGCTCGCGGTCATCGGCGGCATCCGCCCGGCCGATGCTTTCGAGGTCCAGCTGGAGGACCCCGTGCTTGGCCGGCGGATCACGCACCGCTATACCCCGAAGATCCTGCCCGTGGTCGCCTGACCCCGCGGTACCAGGCCTTCGCCTTCATAACAGTCCGACGAGGAAGCGCGCGAGATGACCTATCCGACCCCTCTGTCCCGGATCGCGGCCGGGTTCAACGACGGCAGCGTCTCGGCCCTGAAGCTGGCCGACACCGCGCTCGCCCGCATTCATGACGAGGGGTTCGCGCCGGGCGCGCAGATCTTCACCCGCGTCTATGACGCCTCTGCACGCGCCGAGGCCCTGGCCGCCGACCACCGCCGCGCGGCCGGGCTGTCCCAGGGGCCGCTGGCCGGCCTGCCGATCTCGATCAAGGATCTGTTCGACGTGGCGGGCGAGACCACCATGGCGGGCTCGGTGGTGATGAAGGATGCCGCCCCGGCCATGGAAGATGCCCCGATCGTGGCCCGGCTGCGTGCGGCCGGCGCGGTGATCACCGGCAAGACCAACATGACCGAATTCGCCTTCTCGGGCGTCGGGCTCAACCCGCATTACGGCACGCCCGGCAATGTCTTCGATGCCGCGCGCATCCCCGGCGGCTCGTCGGCCGGTGCCGGCATTTCGGTGGTGAAGGGCATGGCGGCGGCCGCCATCGGCACCGATACCGGCGGCTCGATCCGCATCCCGGCCAATTTCGCCGGCATCGTCGGCTTCAAGCCCTCGCAGGCGCGGGTGCCGCTGGACGGCGCGCTGCCGCTGTCGTCCACCCAGGATTCGATCGGCCCGCTGGCCCCCACCGTCGCCTGCTGCGCGCTGGTCGATGCCGTGCTGGCGGGCGAGGCGCCGCGTATCCTGCGCCCCCGGGCGCCCGAGACGCTGACCTTCGCCGTTGCCCGCGGCCTGCCGATGGACGGTGTCGACGACCAGGTCGCCAATGCCTATGACGCGGCCCTGAAGCGGCTGCGTGATGCCGGCGTCCGGCTGATCGAGCTGGAACTGCCCGAGATTGCCGAAGTGCCGCAGCTGAACGCGGCCGGCGGCTTCTCGGCCGCCGAAAGCTGGGCCTGGCACCGCGCGATCATCCAGACCGGCGCCGAGCGCTATGATCCGCGGGTGCTGTCGCGCATCCGCCGCGGCGAGGTGATGGGGGCGGCCGATTACATCGACCTGATCAAGCGCCGCCGCCGGATGGTGGCCGCCGCCGATCTGGCGCTCCGCCCCTTCGACGCGCTGCTGATGCCGACGGTGCCGATCGTGCCGCCGCGGATCGCGGATCTGGCCGATGATGCCGATTACACCCGGCTGAACCTGCTGGTGCTGCGCAACCCGACCTTCGGCAATGTGCTCGACCTCTGCGGCGTCACCCTGCCGATCGCAGAGCCGGGTGCGCTGTCGGCCGGGCTGATGCTGCTGGGCCGCAACGGCGCCGATCACGACCTGCTCGACGTGGCGGCCGGTGTGGAGGCGCTGGTCGTCCGCACCCACGCCGCCTGAGCGCCCCTGGCTCCCCCGCGCCATGGAAACGCTGCTCGCCGACCTCTCCGTCCAGCTGTTGCCGATCGCGGCCCGCGTGGTTGCGACCGCGATCGTCGTCATGGGCGTCTCGCTGCTGGTTCAGCATGCGGGCCCCGCCCTCGGCGGCATCGCCGCCGGGCTGCCCATCGTCATGGGGCCCGGCTTCTTCTTCCTGATCGGCCACCACCCGCCGGATTTCCTGCATGATGCGGCGGTGGCGACGCTGATGGCGCTGGTGGCGACCCTGATCTTCGTCGCCTGCTTCATCGTGGTGGCGAAACGGGCAGGGCCTTTCGCCTCGGTCGGCGCGGCCATCCTCGCCTGGTGCGTGGTGGCCGCGGTGACCGCGGCCCTGCCGGTGGAACTGGTGGTGGCGCTGCCGCTCTATGTCGTGGTCGCCATTCTGGCGCTGCGCTTCTGCCGCCATGCAGCCGGCGACGGCCCGGCCCCGCGGGGCGCGCGGCGCATCGCCGATCTTGTCCTGCGCGGCATCCTGGCCGGCACGCTGGTCGCCAGCGTCTCGGTGGTGGCGGCCCTGGCGGGGCCGGTCTGGGCCGGGCTGCTGATGGGCTTCCCGATCGGCATGATCACCATCTCGCTGACCGTCCACCAGCGCTATGGCGGCGAAACCGCCCGCCAGACCATGCTTGCGGCGCTGGGCGGCATGAGCAGCCTTGCCGTCTTCACCACCGTCATGGCCCTTGCCGTCACCTCCACCCCGCCGATGACCGCCTGGATACTGTCGCTGGCGGCCTCGCTGCTGCCGCCGATGGGCCTGGCGGCCCGGCAGATCCGGCGGGGCCGCTCGAATGGGGTTTGAAGGCGAACGGGGTTTGAATACGTCGTGATGTGGACACCGGGCTTGGCACCGCCGCCCGGTCGTTCCATCCTCTCCGCGATCCCGTTCGATGCCTCGCGGAGAGACCGATGTCCGACAAGCCTGCCGCCGCCACCCCCGCTTCTGTGCCTGCGTCCACGCCTGTGCCGAGTGCCATTCCGGCGCCCGGGCGGGATCCGCAGCTGTTCAAGCCGATCAGCTTCCGCAGCGTCACCGCGCGCAACCGGATCATGATTGCGCCGATGTGCCAGTACAGCGTGCCGGACGGGCTGGTGGGTGACTGGCATCTGGCGCATCTGGGCGGCTTCGCCAAGGGCGGGGCGGGCATCGTCTTCGCCGAGGCGACCGGTGTGCTGCCCGAAGGGCGGATCACGCCCTGGTGCCCGGGGCTGTGGTCGGATGCGCAGGAAGCGGCCTTCGCCCGCGTGGTCGATTTCGTGGCCGGGCAGGGCGCGGTGCCGGCGATCCAGCTGGCCCATGCCGGGCGCAAGGCGTCGACCGATGCGCCCTGGCGGGGCGGCGGGCTGCTCGACCCCGATCAGGGCGGCTGGCAGCCGGTGGGCCCGACCGATGCCGCCTTCTCGCCCGCCCATGCGGTGCCGGCGGCGTTGACCGAAGACGGCATCCGCCGCATCGCCGATGCCTTCGCGGCCTCTGCCGCGCGCGCCCGCCGGGCCGGATTCCGGATCATCGAGGTCCATGGCGCCCATGGCTATCTGCTGCATTCCTTCCTGAGCCCCTTGTCCAACACCCGCGACGATGCCTTCGGCGGCGATGCCGACCGGCGGATGGCGGCGCTGATGCTGGTGCTGGATGCCGTGCGGTCCGAATGGCCGGCGGAGCTGCCGCTGTTCCTTAGGCTTTCCTGTTCCGACTGGGTCGAGGGCGGGCTCGATATCGCGGCCTCGGTCGAGATCGCGAAGCGGGTGAAGGCGCGGGGCGATGTCGACCTCATCGACTGTTCCTCGGGCGGCGGCGATCCGCGCCAGAAGCTGCGGGCCTATCCCGGTTATCAGGTGCCCTTCGCCGAGGCGATCCGGCGCGAGGCGGGCATCGCCACCGCCGCCGTCGGGCTGATCACCCAGCCCGAACATGCCGAGGAGATCGTCGCCAATGGCCGTGCCGATCTGGTGGCGCTGGCCCGCGTGACCCTGGGCGACCCGCATTGGCCGCTCCGCGCCGCCAAGGCGCTGGGGGCGGAACTGCCCTGGCCCGACCAGTACAGCCGCGGCATTCTTCAGCTCTGACCGGGCTTCTGACCCGACCGCTCCGGCGGTCGGGATCGTCCGTGTAAGAGTTATGTTATACTATTGCATTGACGTGGCGGCAGGCGTAAGCAGGAAGGGTTCCGTTTCCTTCCGGACCTTGAGCCCATGGACATGCATCGCCCCGTCGCCACGCCGCCCCTTCCCCATCCGCCGCCGGGGAGGGTGCTGACACGAAGCGCGCTGGGGGCGGGCGTGCTGCGCCGGCTGATGGTGGCGGCGGTGCCGGTTGCCCTGCTCTGGCTGGCGGTGATGGGGGCGATCCGGTGATGATCTCTCCTGCCGCCCGGGGGCGGCTGACCCCGATTTCGGCCCCGGGGCCGCGGGTCGTCTGCACCGGTCTCACCCTCGGCTACGGATCCGGCCGACCGGCCGTGGAGGGGGTGAGCCTGACGCTCGCCCCCGGCAGCCTGACCGCCGTCGCGGGGCCCAACGGGGCCGGCAAATCCACCCTGCTCAAGGGGCTGACCGGGCAGATCGTCCCCGAGGCGGGGCAGATCGATCTGGGTGGCCTGGGCCGGCGCGCCCTCGGCTACCTGCCCCAGCAGACCGAGATCGACCGCAGCTTTCCGATCCGGGTTGCCGAGATGGCGGCGATGGGGCTCTGGCAGCGGCTCGGGCCGTTCCGGGCGATCGGCCGGCGGCAGGGTGCTGCGGTGCTGCAGGCGCTTGAGACCGTGGGGATCGCCGATCTGGCCGACCGGCCGATCGCGGCCCTGTCGGGCGGGCAGATGCAGCGCCTGCTCTTCGCCCGGCTGCTGTTGCAGGATGCCCGGCTGATCCTGCTCGACGAACCCTTTGCCGCGATCGACGAGGCGACGGCGGCCGAGCTGATCCGGGTGATCCATGGCTGGCACGCCGAGGGCCGCACCGTGCTGGCGGTGCTTCACGATCTGGACGCAATCCGGACCCATTTCCCCGACTGTCTGCTGATCGCAGGCCGGCTCGTCGCCGCCGGCCCCACCCATCGCGTGCTGACACCCGGGAACCTGTCCCTGGCGCGGCTTGCCCGGATGCAGCAGAGCTGACGGAGGGGCCCTGGATGATCCACGACCTGCTGATCGGCCCCTTCGCCGACTATGCCTTCATGCGTCGCGCGCTGGCGGGCTGTCTGGCGCTGGCGCTGGGGGCGACGCCGATCGGCGTGTTCCTGACCCAGCGGCGGATGAGCCTGACCGGCGACGCCATGTCCCATGCCATCCTGCCCGGTGCCGCGATCGGCTATCTGGCCGCCGGGCTGTCGCTCGCCTGGATGACCCTGGGCGGCCTGATCGCCGGGCTGGTGGTGGCGGTGCTCTCTGGCCTCGTCGCCCGCCGCACCGGCGGGCGCGAGGATGAAAGCCTGGCCGCCTTCTATCTGCTGTCGCTGGCGGCGGGCGTGCTGATCGTGTCGCTGCGCGGCAGCAATGTCGATCTGCTGCATGTGCTGTTCGGCTCGGTGCTGGCGCTGGACGATGCGGCACTGTTCCTGCTCTCAGGGATCGCCTCGGTATCGATGCTGACCCTGGCGGTGATCTGGCGGCCGCTGGTGCTGGAATGCGTCGATCCGGGCTTCCTGCGCGCGGTGGGCCGCTCCAGCCCCATGGCCCATTACGGGCTGCTGGTGCTGTCGGTGCTGAACCTGGTCGGCGGCTTCCATGCCCTGGGCACGTTGATGTCGGTGGGGATCATGATCCTGCCGGCCGCCGCCGCGCGCTTCATTGCCCCCCATGCCCTGTTGCCGCGGATCCTGGCGGCGGTGGCGATCGCCTTCCTCTCAGGGGTGGTCGGCCTGCTGCTTTCCTACCATCTGGGCCTGCCCTCGGGCCCGGCGATCATTCTGGCGGCCGGCGCCTGCTATCTGGCGGCGCTGCTCGCCACCCCGGCCGGCGCAGGCCGCCGCGTCCGCCCGGACGCTTCCTCCCGGACAGAAAGGACCGTCTCATGATCAACCGCCGCCATCTGCTGGCCGCGGGCACGCTGGTCGCGCTTGCCCTCCGGCTGCCGGTTCCTGCCCTTGCGGCCGACGAGCCGATCAGGGTCGTCGCCAGCTTCAGCATTCTGGGCGACATGGTGCAGCAGGTGGGCGGCGACCGGGTGCGCGTCACCACCCTGGTCGGCCCCGATGGCGATGCCCATGTCTGGCAGCCGGCGCCGGCCGATGCCCGCACCGTCGCCGACGCCGATCTGGTGGTGATGAACGGCCTGGGTTTCGAGGGCTGGATGGACCGTCTGGTCCAGGCCTCGGGCTATGACGGCCCGGTCGCGGTGGCGACCACCGGCATCGTGCCCCGCCAGATGGCCGAGGCGGAGGAGGGCGAAGAGGATCATGATCACGACCACCACCATGGCGGCACCGACCCCCATGCCTGGCAGAGCCTGACCAATGCCAGGATCTATGTCCACAATGTGCTGGAAGCGCTGATCGCGGCCGACAGCGACGACAGGCCGGTGTTCGAGGCGAATGCGGCGGCCTATCTGAAAAAGATCGACGCGCTCGACGCCCGGATCCGGGCTGAGATCGCGAGCGTGCCGGCCGACCGCCGCAAGGTCGTGACCTCGCATGACGCCTTCGGCTATTTCGCGGCCGCCTATGGCGTCGGGTTTCTGGCGCCGGTGGGGGTGAGCACCGAGGCCGAGGCCTCGGCGGGCGATGTCGCAAAGCTGATCGATCAGATCCGGGCGGAGAAGATCCCGGCCGTGTTCATGGAGAACATCTCGGATCCGCGGCTGCTGGACCGGATCGCCTCGGAAACCGATGCGAAGATCGGCGGCACGCTCTATTCAGATGCGCTCTCACCCGCGGGCGGGCCGGCTGCGACCTATCTGGACATGATGGACTACAATGTCAGGACGCTGGTGGCCGCGCTTCGCACCTGACCAGGGCCATGTAATCCTCGATCCGCTTGCCGGGTTCGGGGCGGAAATGGGTGCCGGTGCGGGTAAGCTGGCGGATCCGGTCGATGCGGAAGGCCCGGAAATCGCCGCGCAGCTCGCACCAGCCGGTCAGCGTCCAGACCGCGCCCCAATGCTGCAATTCCAGCGGCCGGACCACCCGTTCGGATGCGGCGCCGGCCGCATCGGCATAATCGAGCATCAGCTTCTCGCGGGTCGCAATCGCCTCGCGCGCGGCCTTGAGCCGCTGGCGGTCGGCGGCGGTCAGCCGGAAACCATAGGCGGCGGCCGTGGTGGGGATGGTTATGCCGCGGGTGGGGGTGGCGGCGCGGAGCTTGATTTCCAGCTCTTCCGCCGCCCGGGCCAGGCTTTCATCGGCATGGGCGCGGACCATGGCCACGCCCCAGGTCAGGGCTTCAAGCTCTATGGCCGACAATGCCAGCGGCGGCAGGAAGAAACCGTCGCGGAGCAGATAGCCCATGCCGCGCTCGCCATCCACCGGCACGCCCTGGGCCTGAAGATCGGCCAGATCGCGATAGACCGTGCGGACCGAAACTTCCAACTCGTCGGCCAGCTGTTGTGCCGTGCGCAGCCGACCGCCCCGAAGCGACTGAAGAATGGCGAAGAGGCGGTCGGCGCGGCGCATCGGCGTCAGCTCGCGTGGGCGATGTCGAGATGGGTCATCACCACGCTACCCCCGTCGATGGCAGTAAGGAAGGGGCGGGCGGTGGGTTCCTGCATCAGCGCATCGGCCGCGGCGCGGGCTGTCGCCAGATCCTGCCATTCGATGCAGTCGATCCAGACCCCCATATCGGCGAGGCCCAGGCGCCGGCGCACGAAGCCGGGGCGGGTGGCCAGCCAGCCGTCCATGCGGGCGGCATCGGCGGTGAAGGCCTGTGGATCTACGCCGGGCCTGAGGCGGAAGCGGACGATTTCGAGAACCGGGGAAGGCTGACTGATCTGGTTCATGGGGCGGAGGCCTTGTCTGGGTTGTCCCATCTGCGCCCCATCCATAGCGCACGTCTCCTGACAGCATCTTGTCAGGAGACGTGAACGCATCGTGATCAGCCGAGTTTGGTGAAGTCCGGCTTCCGCCGCTCGGCAAAGGCGGTGAAGGCCTCGCGTGCCTCGGGGCTTTGCAGACGCTCGAAGAACAGCCGGCTTTCCGTGTCCATCACCGTGGCGATGGCGGCCGCGTCGCGCATCAGCCCCTTGGTCGCCTTGATCGCGCCGATCGGCTGCTGCGCAAGCCGGCCGGCGGCGGCGCGTGCGGCGCCGAGCACATCGTCGGCGGGCAGGGCCGCATTGACCAGGCCGATCTCGGCCGCGTCGAAACCGCTCAGCACCTCGCCCAGGGCAAACATCGCGAAGGCGCGGCGATGGCCGATCGCGGCCGGCAGCAGCAGGCTCGATGCCGCTTCCGGCACCAGGGCCAGGCCGACGAAGGGGGTGGAGAGTTTGGCATCCCGGGCGACATAGACCAGGTCGCAATGCAGCAGCATGGTGGTGCCGATGCCGACCGCCTGGCCCAGCACGGCCGCCACCACCGGCTTCTGCATCCGGGCGAGCTGTTTCAGCACCCGCTGGACATGGCGCACCGCCGGGCCCTGGCCGGCGGCGATCTTCGCAAAATCGCCGAGGTCGTTGCCGGCGGTGAAATCGCCGCCCTCGCCGCGGATCAGCACCACGCGGATCGCATCATCGGCCTCGGCCGCTTCCAGCGCGTCGGCGACGGCGCCGTACATCTCGTTGGTGATCGCGTTCTTCTTCGCCGGGCGGGCGAAGACGATCTCCATGATCCCGTCGGCGGTGGTCGTGCGGATATCGTCGGTCACGATCGGTGACGTCATGATGGGGGTGCTTTCCTGATCCTCGGGCGGGAGACCGGCATCGGTGTTCGTGCCGACCGTCTTCAGCCAATGCGCGATCACCGCGCGCTCCTCGGGCGAAAGCCCGTGGGCCATGCGGCGGGTGAGGTCGTTGGCGCGGCGCGCGGCGACCCGGCGGATCGCCTCGCCACGCTCGGTGAGCCGGAGGGTGACCGCCCGCCGGTCGGCCGGATCGTCGGTGCGGGCGACCAGCCCGGCCGTTTCCAGCTTCTGGACGAGGGTGGAGGTGGCGGACTGGCCAAGATCCAGCGCCGCCCCCAGCGCCGTCACCGACGACGGCCCGCGCTCCCCCAGCACGAACAGCGCCGCCGATTGCGACGTGGTGATGCCCAGATCCTCGAGCCCGGCCTCGGCGATCGCCATCACCCGCCGGTTGGCGGCGGCCAGAAGGTGGATCAGGCGGGGCGTTCTGGACATGCGCTCCTGTCTCCGAGCTGCATCGACGTCGAAGTATATGCATCGACGTCGATGCATTTCAATATCCATCGACGTCGATGTATCTCAACCGAAGACGACCCGGTGCGGCACCGGGAAGCGGCCCAGGATCTGCTCCACCCGATCGACCAGCGCTGCCCGGTCGCCGTCCGGAACCGGCGTGCCGTCGCCCCGGGTCAGCGTCACCACCGCACAGGTGCCGAGCCTGTCGTCGGGGCCCGTCGCCACGGTCGCGGTCAGGCTCTCCAGCGCTGCCAGTTCGGCCGCATAGACCCGGTCGGTGGCAAGCTGGCGCAGCGTCGGCTTGAAGATCTTGCCGATCGCGGTCACCGGCATGTCGGCCAGGATGATCACCTCATGCGGGGCGGCGGGCCGTTCCGGCACCCGGTCGCGCGCCCAGGCGACCAGCTCGTCGGAACTGGCGGCGGCGCCGGGCTTCAGCGTTACGAAGGCGACCGGGATCTCGCCCGCATAGGCATCGGGCCGGCCGACGGCGCCCGCCAGGGCCACGGCGGGATGGGCGTGCAGCACCTCTTCGATCGACTGCGGATCGATATTGTGGCCGCCGCGGATGATCAGATCCTTGGCGCGGCCGACCAGGAAGATCCGCCCCGCGGCGTCGATACGGGCCAGGTCGCCGGTCGAAATCCAGCCGTCGCCGATGAACAGCCCGGCATCGAACCGGCTCTGTTTGTAGCCCGAGATGGCATTGGGGCCCTTGATGCACAGCACGCCGATTTCGTCGACGGCGGCATCACGCGCCGCCTTGCCGTCGGCGTCCAGGATCACGGTCTTCATCTGCTCGTAGGGGAAGCGGATTCCGACCGAGCCTGCCGGCCTCTCGCCATAGGGCGGGTTCACGGCCGAGGCGCAGGTGCCCTCGGTCAGGCCGTAGCCTTCCAGCAGCTTGATGCCGGTCAGCCCCTCGAAGCCGCGGATCACCTCCAGCGGCAGGGGGGCGGCGCCGACCACGGCGAAACGCAGGCTGGAGAGATCGGCACCCGCCACCGGCACCTGCATCAGCGCAGTCAGCACCGTCGGGACCGAGGAGAAGGTCGTGACCCGGTAGCGCTCGACGATCTTCCAGAAATTGCGGATCAGATCGGGGCTGCGATAGCCGGCCGGGGTGCCCAGAACCACGCGGGCGCCGGCCATGAACGGGGCGAGCCCGCTGACATGCACCGCATTGACATGGAAGAGCGGCAGGCCCGACAGGGTGCAATCAGCGGGTGACAGGCCGATCACACGCGAGAGGATCCAGCCCATGTAGAGGGCGTTGCGGTGCAGATGGCGGGCGAGTTTGGGCGTGCCGGTGGTGCCGCCGGTGTGGAAATAGGCGCAGACATCGTCCGGGCCGGGTTCCGACCAGCCGACCGGCCGGTCGGCGGGGGCGGCGGTGAGCAGGGCCCCCCAGTCCTTCACCTTCGGATGCACCGCCATGTCCACGGGCCCGCCGCCGACCTTGATGACCGCGGTGATGCCCGGCAGACGCTCGGCCGCGGCCAGCGCCTTTTCCCAGAGGTCGAGCCCGGGGATGGGGCCGGGGGCCAGGATCAGCTTCGCATCCGCCGCCTCGGCGATTTCGACGATCTGGTCGATGCCGAGCAGCGGGTTGATCGGCGCCGCGATGCCGGCCGCCTCCGCGCCCCAGAGCGCGATATGGGTCTCGGGCAGGTTGGGCATCAGCATGGCGACGGCATCGTTGCGGCCAAGGCCGAGCGCCGCGAAGGCGTTGGCCGCCCGGGTCACGCTCTCGAAAAAGGCGGTATAGCCAAGCTCGCGCGGGGTCTCGTCGGCGGTGCCGGCCGACAGATGGGTGATCGCCGGGGCATCGCCATAGGCCATGGCCGCCCAGCGCAGCACGTCATAGGTGCTGGTGAAACCGAGGCGCTGGTCTAGCGGCATCTCGGTCTCGATCCGCTCGACATCGGCGATCGAGGCGATGCGGAACCGGGGCCCCATCGGGTGGCGGGTGGCGGCGGGGCTGGTGGTCGTGGGCATCCGGGGCGGTCTCCCTTCGTCCTGATTTTTCGGGCCTGTTTTTCAGGTCTGGTGTTGCCGGATGATGCCCGTTCCGGGACGCGCGGTCGAGACGCGAGACGGGTCGTGTCCCGGTATGTGACCGGTGTCGCATAATAAATGACCGATGGTCATTTATTATCGGGCACGGTTCACGACAGTCAGGAAGATCCGCCGATGTCCACGCCCCTCTCCAGCAGCCGGCCCTTCGCGGGCCGCACCGTTCTCGTCACCGGCGCCAGCAGCGGCATCGGCGCCGCCATCGGCCGCCGCCTTGCCACCGACGGCGCGGCCGTGATGCTCGCCGCCCGCCGCACCGACCGCCTTGAGGCGCTTGCCGCCGAGATCACCGCCGCCGGCGGCACGGCCGCGATCGCCACCGTCGACATCGCCGACCGGGCCGCTGTCCAGCGCCTGGCCGACGAGACCGAGGCCCGCTTCGGTGCGATCGACGTCCTGATCAACAATGCCGGCCTGATGCCGCTCTCGCCGCTCGCCGCCGGCAAGGTCGACGAGTGGGAGCGGATGGTCGACGTCAATCTGAAGGGTGTGCTCTACGGCATCGCCGCCGTGCTGCCGAAGATGCAGGCCCAGGGCCGCGGCCATGTGATCAATGTGGCCTCGGTCGCCGCCCACAAGGTCTTCCCCGGCGCCGCCGTCTATTGCGCCACCAAATTCGCCGTCCGGGCCCTGTCGGAAGGGCTGCGGATGGAGGCGGGGCCGAAGATCCGCACCACGGTGATTTCACCCGGCACGGTGGCGACCGAGCTTGCCGACACCATCACCGTGCCCGAGGTGGCGGCCATGATCCGCCGCTATCAGGAGATCGCCATCGGCCCCGAGGCGATTGCCGATGCCGTGGCCTATGCCATGGCCCAGCCCGCAACCGTCGACGTGAACGAGATCGTCATCCGCCCGACGGCGCAGGACCTCTGAACCTCGTGACGGCCGGAGGGACGCAGCAGCGGCGCCCCTCCGCTTCGCGTGTGCGCGCAGGTCGACATGCCGTCCCGGCCTTGCCCCGCTGCGACTTCCCGGCCATTCTGGCACCCAGATGGGACGATCCGTGCGGACGTCCCGCCACTGGCCAGGATGGAGCCCCCTTGACCATTGCCCCCGGACGGCGTGCGCGCAGTACCGAAGCCAAGGCTGCCCGGCGTGAGGCGATCCTCGATGCCGCCCGGCGGCTTTACGAGGCGGCGCCGACGATCGAGGCGGTGGGTATCGAAGAGGTCGCCCGCGCGGCCGGGGTCGCCAAGGGCACGGTCTATCTTTATGCGCCGTCCAAGGAAGCGCTGTTCCTGGCGCTTTATGAACGCACCACCCTGGCCTGGCTCGACCGGCTGGAGGCGCGGCTTGCCGCCAAGCCTGCGGCCGATCCGGCCCGTGCGGGCTATGCCGCCGATGCGGCCCGGGCTGCGGCCGCCGCCGTGGTCGGCGCCTGCATGGAGGTGCCGTTGATGGCCCGGCTGAACGCCGCGCTGCACGGCTCGCTGGAACCGCGGCTGGATCCGGATGCGCTTTATGCGGTCAAGATCGGCATGATCGAACGGTTGAACGGCATCGCCCGCGATCTCGGCCGGGTGCTCGGCCTGCCGGCGCGGGAGGCGGCGGAGGTCGTGCCCGGCCTGTTCGTGTGCATGATCGGTTGCCATCACGTCGCGATGCCGCCGCCCAATCTGGCCGGGCTGTACGAGCGGCCCGAGATGGCGCCATATCGGCTTGATTTCAGCCGGTTGATGGGGAATTCCCTGCGGGACATGTTCCTGGGGCGGCTGGCCGCCCGTCCGGAAGAGCCTGCCTGCTAGAAAGTTGAACGAGCACTGTTTCATCGCCGCTCGCGCTACTTCCTGGTCTCAGGGAGGGAAACTCTGAATAGGGCTTCGTCAGAGAACGATGTCAGATAGCGTTCACCGATTTTACGTGAACGACTGTGTTGAGCATCGGTTCCGTCGGTCACTGCCGATCGCCAGGCCCTGTCAAGATCGGCACGGGCTTGCATGGTATTACGATCACCCACTCCGCAACCTTCGGGCTGCTTGCGTATCTGACATATCGCGATTCTGCCATTGCCCGATGGCTTACATCGGCAAGTGGCACTTAGTGGCCAGCATCACAATCTTAAGGTGCATAATTGGATTGATATTCTTCTCAAAGGAGTGTTTCATAGGGGAAACATTACAACTTATAGCGCGCTCCGTAGCGCTGCGACGGGGTGTCGGTCAGAACCTTGGATGGGATGGCGATGTACAGATGGTTTCTCTCGTTTTGCCTCGCGATTTGCGTTTCTCCAAGCTGGGCCGCTGAACTGGAAGGGACCTACCGTTTCGGCCCCATTGCCGCAGAAGATTATGTGTATGTGGCATCTCTCGAGCCTGTCGTCGTTACTCTGGAGCCGGGCGACAAGCATTCCTTACTTGAACGCTCAGTGCAAAGTAGTACTGGTGCATTTTTGGTCTCAGGTGTGAGTGCTGACTTTATCTATATGGCGGTGATCTCTGGAGAGATTACTGCGGAGACGGGACTTGTAGGGCCGGGCCATGTCATCTTCTGGCGCCCCGGTAGTACGGGACAAATCGCTGTGTTCGATGCGGCAAAACTGTTGGCGACCCTGCACAGTTCGATCAAGACAGAGTATGTGGAGTCTTTGCAGCAAGTCGCAGATGAGCAGGCTCAAGCGCTTTGGTGGGGCTTGCTCAGGCCGGCTGGTCTTAACCTTCAGGCGTCGACCCCGGCAGGAGTGGAGATCGAGCGCCGGTCTTATCTCTCTGAACCAGCCGTGCTTGCGCTCCGTTTCGGCGCTCAGAGCGTCGAGCAGCTTTCGGCAGATGTAGCAAGCGCATTTGTGGTCGCTCTGGAAATGAGAAACACGGATGCCGTAGCGGCCCTACTGCATCCACGCTTCTTCATCGAAGACTCCGATTACGGTGTCTCGCCGGCTGCGCTTGCACGGCGCCTGGATTTTGCCACTGCGCTGGTCGCTACTCACGCCGCAAGGCTGGTCGACCACTTGGACGCTCCTCGACAGGCTGACGACGGGAGTTGGTCGGTGGGGGAGGAGTTGCGGTTCTCTCTTGCCCCTGGCGATGGCTTTCTCTTTGTCGAGCCTGCCAGCCTGCGCTGATTTCGGGATAGGAAAGCTCTATGACGCTCAAGAAAATGCTGGTCGCAGTCTTGCTTGTTGCAGGATTGGCGACGCCGGCCCGTGCAGAGTTTCCCTCGCGTTTCGACATGGTCATTCTGGACCTCCAGACCCTTGAGGCAGGCGAGCGCTTCGGATTCGAAGTTGCCGCGGGGACGCATCTGTCCGTCGCCGGCCAGCGTAATGGTCAAGATGTATACACGTTTTCGCTCGATGCGGCAGTTGTGTCGAGTGATCAGTTGCCGGTGACGACCATTGGTGTTGTTGATCGTGTCGCTTTGACTTTTACTCGCGATCCAATCAAGCAGACCATCGCATCGGCAGATCTCAACGCAGACGCCCTGAAACAGGTTAATGCTTATTTTGATCGTCCAGGTGCCGTTAATAATCGACTCGGCGTCTGGAGTGAACGTGTTGATATCTTCTCAGCCGACTTTATAGCATTGCCTGGTGAAAATCCGACGACTCATTTCACAGTGCACGAGGTCCGTGTCCCGAAAGGGGCTGCCAAGGTGGCAACCTATCGCAGTGAACCTTTTAGTTTTCGTACCCGTGACGGCTCGACTGTCGAGGCAGGCTTCGTAGGTTATGACATTGCGGCCGATGACTGGCGCGTGCCGCTGGCCACAGGCTTCGCGATGATTGGCCGCATCATTGAACCGGATGGAACGACCCTTCCGCTCAAGTTGCGGAAGCGTACGCTTGCTGTACACGACATCAGCGCGAAACCTTACATCGACGTTAAGTCGCTTGTGCCCGAGGCAATACTCGGGCCGATAGATGAAGCGGTGGCTTTCGAGAGCGGCTCCAGTGCCATGGAGGCGATGCCGTCCTGGCTCATCGACGTCCATACCGCGGCTCTGCACACCGAGATGCTGACTGCCGCAGTGGCGGAGGGACGCTCTAATCCTCTGCCGATCCTGGCACTGGCGGCGGTGGTGGTGGGGCTGGATTCTGCGTTTACCGTTGCCTGGAACGCAGGTGTTGATATCGGCCATGTTCTTGCCGGCGAAAAAGAAATTGGACAAATTAATCCTTTCGACGCAGACGGTCCCCTCAAGACCAAGGGGCTGGTCGGTAACGTGACTTATGCTGCGGGTGCGGCGGCCAAGGGCGCTTCTCTGGCAATTGGTCTTGACCCGGTGCGGGCCGATGCGCTGGGGGAGGCGGTGGAGAGCGGGCTGGATGTCTCGACCATCTTGTTCGCACCGAACAAGGCAGCCGCTAACGTTCTGTGGGGTAAGTCAGCCCACGCAAGCGGACTTGTCCAAAGTACCTATAAGGCGCTGGGCACGCTGGGGCACCAACTGGGGCTGTCCAAGAATGTGATGCGCTGGAGCGATGAATTGGTTGTTGCCGCGCTCAATAGTTCTACTCTTTGGTCAAACGCCAATAACATATTCGAAGCTGGTTATGACGTTGCTCAGGTTGTGCAAGCATTCCTCAACCCAGCCAGCTATCGTTCACAGGCGGAGCCCACGCTCGCACAGGTATCTCTGGATTTGTTGCAGCGCGGGAATGAGGAGCTTCGCACTCTCGGATATAAATTCTACGCCCAGGTACAGGCAGATAGATTCAATACAGGTGCATTTCGAAACGCAGGATTTACTCTGCCGACTGGATCTACAGGAGGGTTTATTGATGCCGCAATTCTTCTTCCTTTATCATTTCGACTATTCGATAGTGGAAATATTGAGGATGGAGATATCGTCACTCTTCAGGTACGCAGTTTGAATGGGGTGAACATTGCGCCCACGAACGTAAGATTGACCTTCGCAGGACGGGTGTTTGCTCCCAAGGTCGCCGTGGGGCCCGTAGAAATTCGTATCGTCGCGGTCAATGAGGGAAGTGTGCCGCCGAACACGGGAGGATTGACCATTCTCTCCAGAGTCGTCGAAGGACCGTCGGCCCAGAATTTCGATCTAGGCCAGGGCGAGAGCGGCATTCTCCGGATCGTCGCCAAGCGTTGACTCGTGCATTGCTGCCAATTGTCGGAGTGTCGCTATGTACAAGCTTCTTCCTGCGCTTCTGTTATGTGCCGCACCCATGGGTGCCGCTTTCGCTCAGGCCGTCGGACCTGCTCAGGTTCGCACTGCAACGCCGGCTGCGGAGCGGGCAACAACCGAGGCCCCACTCTTCAACCCGGCCCAATTGAGCCCGGAGGCGTTCGAGACCGGACGAGGCGATTTGTTTGTCCTGGTCAAGCGAGACATCTTTTCCCTGCGTGCCGAGATTGGCGGTGGTGTGACGAGTAACGCCTTCCTCTCCGATGACAATCGGAAGACAGACACGTTTACCCGCCAGCGTGTATCGCTTTCGGCTGATACAGTGATTGCGGGGGCTTACGGAGTTGGTGTCTCCGTGAATTTTGATGCCAGCCAGTTCCATAATTACAATGTTCTGGGCAGCAATGCCGTCGGGCTCCGGACCTATGTGATGCGCCCTGTCAGCGGGACGACGATCGGTATAAGTGCGGGGGTCTCGACCCTTTATGACGACAGCCTCGACGCCCATGTGCTGGACCAGGGCGATCTTCATCTGATCGCTTTGCGTGGCTTCGCGCTTGGTGAAATGACGCAACTCACGCTTTCTGGCGCAATAGGGTATCTGCGAGCTGATCCCGAGGACTATTCACATCTTCGTGGTTTCGCCGAGGCCGCGGTGCAGGTCGCGCCGATGGAGGGGCTGGAGCTGACAGGATATCTGAATGCGACCGGCCGCCGGTATGAGGATTATTTCTCCTCTGTCTTTGCCGAGTCACGCCGCGATCTGACCGGGCAACTCGGTGTTCGGGTGCGCTATATGCCACATGCAAATATGATCCTTAGCGCCGAATTTTCGGTCGCCAGTAACGCCTCCACCATTGATACATTCGACTATGTTGCCGCCGAAGGTAGCGGACAGATCGGCCTTGCGATCCGGTTCTGATATTCTTGCGTGTTGCTCTCGTAGCCGTGCCCACTCTCGCGGGCGGCCGGGCCAGATGCGCCATAGGGCGCTTGGTCCGTCGTAATTTGATGAGCTTCATAATAAAATTTTGTGATTACGGCTCTTTTCTGGTTGGGATTGGATTCGGATGGAGATATCGGCTTATATCGTCAGTTGTTCTGGAAGTAATTGTTCTCGCTTCAATCTCTAGAATGCCGTCAAAGCAGGCTCAAACAGGGTGTGTAGAGTTGTAGGGGCCGAGTTGCGTCGGCGATCCTGAGGGGGGCAATGGCCGGTGCCTGCGCGCGAGAGGCGAGCGGCACCGGCTTTTTTGCGTGTTCCGGTCCCCTTGACTCGGCCTGTCACGGCGCCGTAACGTCGGGGCGTGAAAGAAATTCTGATCTATGAAAAAACTTTCACAGCTATCATCGGGCCGCGGGATGCGGCCGCAGTGAAGCACCGACGCAGGCCGGGAGGGCCGGGCGGAGGGTATGGGCCAGAACGGGCGCCGAGGGATCCGAAGCCAAGCGATCCCGGTCCGAGACGTTGGGGAAACGCCGAGATGAAGACTTTCACCGCCGCCCTGCTCGCGGGGGCGATCGCCGTGGCCGGGATGGGCATGACCACCGCCGCGGCCAAGGCCGAAGAGACCTCTCCCTTCCGCTGCAAGGAAGGCGAGACCTATGCCATGAACGTTATGGTGTCGGGCGTGGAATACTGGTTCCCGGTCTATGAGATGTTCAAGCAGGCCGCCCATCAGATGGGCTGCAAGACCGTCTATACCGGCACGCCGGATTACGACGTCACCAAGCAGCTGGCGACCTTCGAACAGGTGCTGGCCAAGCAGCCGGCCGGCGTGCTGCTGCACCCGATGAACCCCGATCCGTTCATCGAGCCGATCGATCGCGCCGCAGAGATGGGCATCCCGGTCGTGACCTTCGCGGCCGATTCGCCCAACAGCAAGCGCGTCGCCTATGTCACCTCGGACAATTTCCGCGAGGGCGCCACGGCCGCCGACACCATCGCCAAGGCCATGGGCGGCAAGGGCGAATACGCGATCCTGGAAAACCCCGGCCAGGACAATCACGACCGCCGGGTGTCGTCCTTCATCAGGCAGATGGAGGAAAACTATCCGGAGATGAAGCTGGTGGCCCGCACCGCCACCAACCAGGATCCGACCCGCGCCTATAACGCGGTGCTGACCATGGCCCAGGCCCATCCCGGGCTCGGCGCCGTGTTCATGCCCGAGGCGAGTTCGGCGCTGGGCGCTGCCCAGGCGGCGAACGAGCTGGGCGGCAAGATCAAGGTCATGAGCGTCGACGTGAACGCCAAGGTTCTCGACATGATCAAGGCCGGCCAGATGTTCGGCGCGATCAACCCGAACCAGGGCGTGCAGGGCTATATGGGCTTCATGATGCTGTTCCTGGCGGCCCATCCCGACCTGATCGACCCGATGAACGACTATAAGCGCAGCGGCTTCAACCCGTTCACGCTGCCGGTCATCGACAACGGCTTCTCGATCGTGACGCCCGAGAACGCCCAGGACTTCTATTGGGACGCCTACCTGAAGCGCCGCGGCACCAAGGGCATCGACGAGTGAGCTGAGGGGGGCGGCCCCTGCGGCCGGGCGGGTGACCGCCCGGCATGCTCCCGCCCTCTTTCTCCTGCCTCCTCTCTTTCCTGCCCCCTCTCTTTCCTGCCTCAGCATCACCCGAGAACGGTCCGGCTGATCCATGACCCATCCTGAACCGGTGGCCGGCGCACAGGGCGAGACCGTCCTGAAGCTTAGCGGCATCACCAAATCCTTCGGCCCGGTCAGGGTGCTGACCGGGGTGGATTTCGACCTGAAGGCGGGCGAGGTCCATGCGCTGGCCGGCGAGAACGGTGCCGGCAAGTCGACGCTGATGAACATCATCGACGGCATCCACCGCCCCGATGGCGGCCGGGTGGAGCTGTTCGGCGAAGCGGTGCATCTGTCGGGGCCGGCCGAGGCCCAGGCGCGGGGCATCGGCTTCGTGCATCAGGAAATCGCCCTCTGCCCCGATATCTCGATCGCCGAGAACATCTTCATGGCGGCCCCCCATGCCCGCGGCCGCTGGTTCCTGAACCGGCGCGAGCTGCGGCGCAAGGCCGAGGCGGTGCTGGGGCTGCTGCACCCGATGCCGGTGGATACGCTGGTCGGGCAGATCGGCATTTCGGCCCAGCAGCTGGTCGAGATCGCCAAGGCGCTGACGCTCGACTGCCGGATCCTGATCCTGGACGAGCCGACCGCCGCCCTGACCGAGGCCGAAACCCGACGGCTGTTCGACGTGATCCGCACCCTGAAGGCACGGGGCATCGCGATCATCTATATCAGCCATCGCATGGCCGAGATCTTCGAGATCTGCGACCGGATCACGGTGCTGCGCGACGGCCGCAAGGTGGTGACCAAGGCGATCGTCGACACCACGCCCGAAGAGGTGGCCGAACGCATGGTCGGCCGCGAGCTGGGCGACCTCTACCCGGAAAAGCCGGGCGTGCCCGCGGGCGCGCCGGTGCTGCTGCAGGTGGAGGGGCTGGCCGATGCCGACGACCACATCGCCGATATCGCCTTCGACCTGAAGGCCGGTGAGATCCTGGGCCTGGCCGGGCTGATGGGTGCCGGGCGAAGCGAGATCGCCCAGACCGTCTGCGGGCTGCGCCACCGCGCGGCCGGGCGGGTGGTGGTCGAGGGGCACGAGGTGCGGATCCCCGACTATCGCGGCGCCACGAAACAGGGCCTCGCCTATCTTTCCGAAGACCGCAAGGGGGCGGGCGTGTTCCTGGACATGTCGATCGCGGCCAATGTCTCGGCCCAGGATCCGGGCCGGGTGGCCGGCCGGCTGGGCATGATCGACGGCCGCGCCGAGGCGGCCCAGGCGGCCGAATTCGGCCGGCGGATGTCGCTGCGCATGGCGGGCCCCGGCCAGAAGGTGTCGGAGCTGTCGGGCGGCAACCAGCAGAAGGTGGCGATCGCCAAGCTGCTGCTGACCGGCCCGCGCATCGTCTTCCTGGACGAGCCGACCCGCGGCGTCGATGTCGGCGCCAAATCCGAGATCTATCAGATCCTCCGCGGCCTGGCGGCCGAGGGCAGGGGGGTCGTGGTCATCTCGTCGGAACTGCCCGAGCTGATCGGCCTGGCCGATCGCATCCTGGTGATCCGCGAAGGCCGGATCGCCGGTGAGGTGGCGGGGCCGGAGATGACCGAGGAACACATCATCCGACTTGCATCCGGCGTGGGCGCCCCCGGCGCCGCCGGCGAAGGGAGCCTGCGGCCATGAGCACGGCAGAAACCAACCGCGCAGAGACTGACGGGCGGGAGACCGGAGACATCAGGGCCGGGGCGCAGCCGGCCGAACCGCGGCTGTCGCTGCTTGCCCGGTTCAACAAGATGCGCGAGGCCGGGCTGATCGTGATCATCGCGGCGCTGTTCGTGATCATGAGCTTCGCCTCGCCCTATTTCCTGACCGTCGCCAACATGAAGGCGCTGATGCTCTCGTTCTCGATCGAGGGCATCGTGGTGGTCGGCATGACCATCCTGCTGATCGTGGGCGGCATCGACCTGTCGGTGGGGGCGGTGGTCTGTTTCGCCATGGTGGTGGCGGGCAAGCTGTTCCTGTTGGGCGTCGACCCCTGGACGGCATCGCTGGGCGGCATCGCCGCGGCGGCGATGTGCGGCGTGATCATGGGCGCCTGCGTCACGCGGATCGGTCTCAACCATTTCATCGCCTCGCTCGCGATGATGGTGATCGTCCGCGGCGCCTGCCTGGTGATCACCGAGGGCACGCCGCTGTCGCTGTTCTCGCTGCCGAAAGAGTTCAAATTCGTCGGCCAGGGCTCGCTCGGCCAGGTGCCGGTGGTGATCCTGATCTTCCTGGCGATCGTGGTGGTCTTCGACCTGCTGATGCGCCGGGCCGTGGCCTTCCGCCGGGTGTTCTATACCGGCAGCAACCCCAAGGCGGCCGACTATTCCGGCATCCGCACCTCGCGCGTCATCTTCTGGGTGACGGTGCTGAGTTCGGCCCTGGCCGGGCTTGCCGGGGTGATCTTCATGGCCCGCTTCGGCGCCGCCACCCCCACCTTCGGCGTGGGCATGGAGCTGAACGTGATCGCGGCCGCGGTGATCGGCGGCGCCAGCCTGAAGGGCGGGTCCGGTTCGGTCTTGGGCGCGGTGCTGGGTGTCGCCCTGCTGTCGCTGGTGACCAATTCGCTCATCCTGCTCGACGTCTCGGTCTACTGGCAGGATATGGTGAAAGGTCTGATCCTGCTTGTCGCGGTCTCGGTCGACCATATGCTGAACCGCAGACGCGCCTGACCTGCCACCCGACCCATGACCGAACCGCTCAAACGTCGGGTGCCCATGCGGAGAGTGACCATGCGGCATGACGACCGGACGCCCACCGGGGATGTCAGACAATACGACCTGACCCGCCGGATCTACCGGGCGCTGGTGATGCATTATGTCGAGGGCCTGAAACAGGCCGAGATCGCCCGTCTGACCGGCCAGTCGATCGCGACGGTCAGCCGGCTGATCAAGCAGGGCCATGATCTGGGCATGGTGGAGATCACCGTCCGCGCGCCCTTCCAGCCTTCGCTGGAGCTGGAGCGGCGGCTGGCCCGGGCGGCCGGGCTGATGGAGGCGCTGGTGGTGCCCAACCTGTCGACCAATGACGAGGTGGCGCTGGCGAGCGTGGGCGAGGCGGCGGCGGGGCTGCTGCTCTCGCGCCTCAAGGATGGCGACACGATCTGCATTTCGGGCGGCAAGGGCGTCAGCGCCCTGGTCGCCGGGCTGAACCCGGCCAGGCGCTACGACGTGTCGGTGGTGCCCGCAACCGGCCTGGTCGAAGGGCCGCTTTATACCGACGTCAACTATGTGGCGGCGCAGATGGCCGAGAAGCTGGGCGGGCGCGCCCATCGCATCCATGCGCCGATGTTCGCCGACACCGTGGACCAGCGCGAGATGCTGATCGATATGCGCTCCACCCGCGACATCCTGGACCGGGCGCGCCATGCCGATATCGCGGTGGTGGGTGTGGGCTCGGTCACGCCGGCCGGCAGCTCATACTACGACCTTCATCCGGAACTCGCCGACGACCGGACGGAGATCGAGCGCTCGGGCGCCGAGGCCGAACTGCTCGCCCATCTTCTGGATGGGGCCGGGCGGGTCTGCCGCTATCAGATGAACGACCGGCTGGTGGCGGTCACCCCGGAGGAACTCTCTCGCGTGCCGTTCTCGATGGGCGTCGCGGTCGGGCCGGCCAAGATCGGCCCGATCCGCGCCGTGCTGCGCGGCCGGCATCTGAAGGGGCTGGTGACCGACGAGACCACGGCCGATGCCGTGCTGCCCGGCCTTGAGGCGGAGGCACCTGCCGCCCGGAGCTGAGCCCGACCCCCCGCCCCCCGCCCTCAGGATCCTTCCGCCGACGACG
>MDTG01117890.1_pt1 | contig 86742 bp, 92 predicted proteins | sample 811421 | NCBI WGS metagenome assembly MDTG01 (sample SAMN05326645, study PRJNA326480) | marine metagenome | isolation source: seawater | place: Pacific Ocean: South East | collected 2011 | reverse complement strand
CTCCGCCGACGAGCCGACGAGCTCGGCGCAGCCGGCGGCAATGCCCTCGGGCCGCTCGGTGACGTCGCGCATGACGAGGACGGGCTTGCCGAGGCTCGGCGCTTCCTCCTGAACGCCGCCGGAGTCCGACAGGAGCAGGTGGGCCCGATCCATGAGTCGGATGAAGCGGCGGTATTCCTGAGGCTCCGTGAGGAGCACGTTGGGATGCCCCTTCACGATCTCGAACACGGGCTTGCGCACACGCGGGTTGAGATGGACGGGATAGAGAAAGCCGACCTCGGGATGGTCACGGGCGAGGGTGGAGATGGCACGGCAGATGTTCTCGAAGCCCTCGCCGAAGTTCTCCCGGCGGTGGCCGGTGATCAACACGAAGCGGGGGTGACGTGCCAGGAACTCCGTGATGTCGGACGCCATCTCTGGCGGATCGGCCCGGACGCTCTCGGCCGTTCTCAGCAGGGCATCGATGCCGGTGTTGCCCGTCACGACGATGTCGTCTTCGGCGACGCCTTCCTTGCGCAGGTTATCGGCGGCGCCCTGTGTGGGGGCGAAGTGCACGCCGGCGACAAGACCCGCAACCCGCCGGTTCAGCTCTTCCGGGAAGGGGGCCTGAAGATCATGGCTGCGCAGACCAGCCTCGACATGGCCGACCGGGATGCCGAGATAGAACGCGCAAAGTGCCGCCACCATGACCGTGGTGGTGTCCCCCTGCACGAGGATCCAGTCCGGCTTCAGCCGCTTGAGCTCCGCCTCGATCTTGAGAAAGAGATTGCCGCTCAGGGTCGCCAGGGTCTGGTCCGGCTGCATCACCGCAAGATCGAGATCCGGCTTCAGCCCGAAGTCGGCAAGCGCGCGCTCGAGCATCTCCCGATGCTGGCCGGTCGACACCAGGGTGCAGGAAAACGCCTCATGCTCGCGCAGGGCATGGACAAGAGGAGCCATCTTGACGCCCTCGGGGCGCGTTCCGACGATTACGGCAACATGGATCATCCCGGGACGCGAGCTCCAGTCAAAGAGGGAATCGGTTTCGGGAGAATGTCCGCCAATGATGACGTGGATGTCTCCCATGTGCGCGATCGCGCGTAGTGCTGGCCCGCTTCGGAGATTCGGGCTCGCTGTTCCCCGTCGTGCGCCAGTGTTTCCATTCGCGCCGTCAGGGAGTCAATGTCACCCGGAGGGGTGAGAAGCGCATTTCCACCGCCGCCGACCAGTTCGACCAGAGCCGGCAGCTCCGAGATGATCACCGGCTTGCCGGCAGCCATGGCCTCGAGCGGTTTCAGCGCGGGGACCAGGCGCGTGAGGGGAATGTTCTTGCGCGGATACACGAAGGCATCGCACAGGCGGTAGTAGCGCGAGACCTCGGAGAAGGGAACGCGGCCGACAAGGCGGACGCGGTCCACCAGGCCCAGCTCACCAACAAGCTCGCCAAGACGACGCGCCACCGGCCCGTCGCCGACAAGCACGAGCCATGCCTCCAACCCGGCTGCGACCAGGCGCGAGAAGGCCTGCATGAGATCTTCCAGCCCCTCGTAGTGCTCCATGGACCCGATAAAGCCGAATACCGTGCCGCCGGAGGGGAGGCCAAGATCCGCGCGCGGGTCTTCCTTATCCGTGGAGGCAAGGAACCTCTGCATATCGACCCCATTGGGCAGAAGGGTGATGCGTTCCGCCGGGACGCCCCGATTGATCAGTTCTTCCCGGAGCGGAGACGAGATGGCGAAGACACCCTCCGCCTGCGACGCAATCATGGCCTCCATGCGGCGGGCGAGGTGGAAGCGCTCGGAGCGCTCCCAGCCATCGACCTTTGAGGCACTGGTGAACTCCCAGAGCCCGCGGATGTCGTAGTGGAAGGGAAGGCCCGTGCGCCGGGCGGCCATCAGGGCCGGGAGCGCGTTGACATAATTCGATCCGGCCACGACACAGGTCGGCCGTTCGCGCTCGATCACCTCGACAAGCGCATCCGCCGCCGCGTCCGCGAAGACGGGGAGGGCCGTCTGGCTGGCGGAGGGGCCGGGCACATGCAGATAGCGAACGCCCTCGATTTCCCGCGCCGGAGCCGCTTCGTCCATGGCGCGGCTGTCGAAACGGTCCCACGGGTATCCGGGCCGCGTCACGCAGACCACATCATGTCCGCCGGCGCGCAGGGCCGACAGGATGCCATGCGTGCGCGTGGCATAGCCCGAGGTGTGATGGGGCAGGCTCAGGTGAGACACATAGAGAAGCCGGGGCTTGCTGCCCTCGAGAGGGGCAAGCGCGGGAGAGGGAAGCGGGACGCCCTCCACGAGAACCCGGTGCTCCCGAATGATCTTTTCCCTCAACTCCGGACGCCGGCCGGTGTCGAGCCGTTCGAGAAGGCCGGCGGGTTCGGACAGGTGTCCGGCCCGATAGAGCAGGAAAGCCGCCTCTTCCGTCACCTCGGGGGAGCCGTCAGTCTCCACCGCGAGCCGGGCCAGGGCGGCGGAGATCGCCGGTCTGGAGGGAGCAAGCAGGCTGGCCGCCCGAAGCATGCTTTCGGCGCGATCACGCGGAGACAGCCGGCTTTGCGCAAGGCGGTCCTTCAGGGCCGTCAGATCGCCGGTTTCCGCATCGATCAGGTCAAGGGTCAGAAGGCTCTTGCGGCCGGAGCGGGGCAGCATCCGCCTTTCGAAGCTTGTCGTCCTGAGGCCCTTGCCCTTGCGGACAACCATCCTGTCAAAGCGGTGGAGGCGGTAGAGGCGCCACGGCAGGGCGAACGCATTCTTCCAGGAAGAGCGCGCGCCAACGATCAATTCGCCAACCTGGTAGACGACCGTTGCCTCGAGGGCGCGAGCATATTCCTCGCGTGCACCCTTGTCCTGCCTGTTCAGTGTCATCTTCCTGCCAGTATCGGGTGTCGGGCGAGAAGCTCGCATGCGATGCGCTTGAGCCACCGATGCCGCACGTTGATCACGGGTGCAAGTTCTCCGGCGCCATGTGCACAGTATATTCGCGCCGCAAAACGCCGCATGCGCCGGGAGCGAAAGCGGGCTCGGGCCGCGAAGACATATCCTTTTGCCCGGGATCGCGCATTGTTCGAAATACGGATAGTTTGAGTCTTATTGAAGATAAAATAGTTCTTGTCGTCGAAGTGGACATGTTCCGACGAGGCGAGGGCATCGTCATACATCAACCAGTCCTGCGACGCCGCGGTGCGGTGGAAGGTGATGGCCTCGGCCGCGCGGCGGCTAAAGATCATGCCGCCCAAGGGGCCGATGCGATTGATAAACCGCTGATAGGCACGCAAGCGTGCCGTCGTCTTTGCGACCTCGACCAGCCGGCGGACGTGCCAGAACGACACCGCGCCTCCCGGCTCCATGACGAGGCGGGAGGTCACGACGAGATCCGGCGCCGGGGTTTGCCGGACCGCCCGCACTGCCGCATCGATCCACTGGTGGCCGAGGAGGTCATCCGAATCATGAAAGTGGATGAAGCGGCCGGTGGCATTGCGAAAGCCGAGTTCGCGCGCGGCCGGGGCGCCGCAGGGGCGCTCATGTCGCAACAGCTTCACCAATGTCGTGTCCCTGACCCTGACCTTGAGGGGCGGGGAGGTGCCGTCATCGACGACGATCACCTCGACATCCGCGCGCGTGCCGATCTGGCCGCACAACTGGTCCAGGAGCCCGGTCAGCATCTCCTGCCTGCCGAAACAGGGGATGACAATCGAAAGCCATGGTGTCCCGTCCATCGGTCTTGCGCTCCTGGTGGTCTCATTGCCCTGCCACATCGAGGGCGACTGCATTCCACCAGTTGCGGTTAGCCCTGGCGAAACATCCGTGTTGTGGGCTTCGAACCTGTCCATGGTGCGGCGCGTGTCAAGCTTGCGGTTTTTCACGGTGGTGTTCTGGTGGGGGGCGGCCACCCTGTTCCGGATGTGTTATGTGAGGCCTTGCATCTTCATCGGACGGATCAGGAGTACGGTTCGCCATGATCAGCTTTCGCGGTGTCAGGAAATCCTACCGCCTGAAGGGCATTCGGAAGATCATCGTAGACGATCTGACGCTCGACCTGCCGTCGGACCGCAACATCGCGATCCTCGGAGAGAACGGTGCCGGCAAGTCCACGCTGATGCGGCTGATCGCGGGCGCGGAGCTGCCGGATCGGGGGCGTATAGCCCGTCACGGCACGGTTTCCTGGCCGCTGGGGTTCAACGGCGGTTTCAACGGCGACATGACCGGGTTTGAAAACGCGCGGTTCGTGGCGCGCATGTATGGCGAGGATACGGAGCGCATCGTGGCCTATGTGGAGGAGTTTTCCGAGCTCGGCCGCTCCATGTCCCTGCCGATCAAGACCTATTCCAGTGGCATGAAGGCGCGCCTCGGATTCGGCGTCAGCATGGCGATCAATTTTTCCTGCTACCTGATCGACGAGGTCACCTCCGTAGGCGACGCCCGCTTCAAGCGCAAATGCGATCAGGTGTTCGAAGAGAAGATGCAGGACGCGAACATCATCATGATCTCGCACAGCATGGGAACCATCCGAAAGTTCTGCCAGAGCGGGTGCTTCCTGCAGGGAGGGCGGCTCTCCTACTACGAAGATGTGGAAGCCGCGATCGAGGCCTATACGCGCTCGCAGGAATAGGCCTCCGATACAGCCCTTTCCGAACACTACCCCCGCATCGCCTTCCGGTTGTGCCGGCGCGACGTTCCAGTAGCATGAGATGGAACGGGGCTTTGCTGGTCCGTACTGGGGGGATGGGGCATGAGCGAGCAGGCTGGAAGGGCTGTCGGCCAGTTGGAACATGTCGTGGGGGCGTTGATGCTTGCTCGCGGCGCGACAGATCAAACAGACACGTTTCTGGCCTATCTGGTGGATATGGCGCTCCTGGAGGCGCAATCGCTTCTGGACCAGAGGCGGACGGATGACTGACACGCCGGCCCCGGAGTGGTCTCCTGTGGAAATCGCGGAGGCCCGCGCGCGGTTCAAGGCTGATGATCCTGCCATGCATTCGCTTGCGACAGCCCTTCATGGGGAGGTCCTTCCGGCCTTCGTGCTGCTGCAGTTCGGCTATCTGGACGCGGGGCGCATCTTGCGCGAAACGCAACAGGAACAACCACGTCCCGGCGTGGGACACCTGTTTCGTAAGTCATTGATTCTTATAGGGCGGAGTTTTCGTCGCGTGGGACACTTTTTTCGCAGAAAACCGCCATTTTGAGCGTGTTTGCGAGTCTTCTCGACCGCACCATCCAGATCGGAAAAGAGGCCAGCCTTCGGGCTGGCCTTTTTCGTTCCCGGCCCGGGTCTCCCATAAAACGGGGCCGTCGCCCGGACGGGTCCCGGGCGTAAACTGTCCTCGCGGAATGCCGGGGGTGGGCAAGCCCGATTGTCGCCATAGATTTCGTTTGAGACACTGGCGACTTGCCGTTACAGCATGTTCGGCGAGGGGCGAAGGCTCGCGCCCCTTTCCGGTATCAGGGTACGGTCACACGGGCGCTCGCGTCGTGGTCGGCAGACGCCGAACCCGTCTTGCGGACGCCTGATGCTCGGACACGCGCGAAACGCACGAGAGGAGGGCAGCTTGGCAGACGCGGACCAGGTTGAAACCACCGATGCCCTTCTGGAAATGCCGCCCGTGCGCGATGAGGAAGGGCGTGTTTCCCATGACTTCCTTGCGCTCGTGCGCGCCGCCATCGAGACCGAGAACGCGGCGGCGCTGATCGGGCTGGCCGGCGACCTGCACGAGGCGGATGTCGCCGACCTCATCGAATCCCTTCCCGAGGACGAGTGGGTTCCCTTCGTCCGCCTGCTTGGCGAGGAATTCGACTACGCGGCGCTGACGGAACTCGACGAGTCCATGCGCCTGGCGATCCTGGACGGCTTGCCGAAGGATTCGCTGGCGGAAGGCATCGGCGAACTCGATTCCGATGACGCGGTCTACATCCTCGAGGACATGGAGCCCGAGGATCAGGCCGCGATCCTCGAGCAGCTTCCCTTTCTCGACAGGCTCCAGCTCCAGCGCGCGCTCGATTATCCCGAAGGCTCGGCCGGCCGTCTCATGCAGACGGACTTCATCGCCGTGCCCTCGTTCTGGAGTGTCGGGCAGACCATCGACTACATGCGCGAGGCGAAGGAGCTTCCCGACACCTTCCACGAGATCTTCACCGTCGATCCGGGCTTCCGGCTGATCGGCTCCGTGCCGCTCGACAAGATCCTGCGCACGCGCCGCGCGACCGAGATTTCGGAAATCATGACCGACGATCCGGTCACGTTCCGTGCCACCGACGACCGGGAGGACGTGGCCCGCAGTTTCGAGCGCTACAATCTGGTGTCCGCGGCGGCGGTGGACGATTCCGGACGGCTCGTCGGCATGCTGATGATCGACGACATCGTCGACGTCATCCAGGAAGAGGCGGAGGAGGACCTTCGCGGCCTCGCCGGCCTGGGCGACGAGGAGATTTCGGACACCGTCCTGGTCACGGCGCGTTCCCGCTTCAACTGGCTTGTCGTCAATCTCGGCACGGCCGTTCTCGCCTCCGTGGTGATCTCGCTTTTCGAGGGCACGATCGAGGCCATGGTGGCGCTTGCCGTGCTGATGCCGATCGTGGCCTCGATGGGCGGCAACGCCGGCACGCAGACCATGACCGTTGCGGTGCGGGCGCTCGCCACCCAGGAACTCGACGCGCGCAACATGTGGCGCGTGCTTCGCCGCGAGGTGCTCGTCAGTCTCCTGAACGGGGTGGCGCTGGCGGTGCTGATAGGGCTTTGCGCCTGGTTCTGGTTCGGCAATATCGGCCTTGGCGTGGTGATCGGAACTGCGATCGTGGTCAACCTGCTGTTTGCCGGCATGTCGGGCTTGCTCATTCCCGTCGTGCTTGAAAAGCTCCGAATCGATCCGGCGATCGCCTCATCGGTCTTCGTCACCACGGTGACCGATGTGGTCGGTTTCTTCGCCTTCCTCTGGATCGCCGCGCTGTGGTTCGGCCTGCCGCTCTGACAGGCGCCGCGCCGCGTTTCTCAACAAGGTTTCGAACTGGAGACGTCCATGGTACCGCCGCCTCTTCGCGGGATTCTGGAAACCGCTGTCTATGTGAACGATCTTGAAAAGGCTCATGCCTTCTATGCCGGGGTTATCGGGCTCGAGCGCATGGTGACCGGCGACAGGCTCTTTGCCTACGACGCGGGACTGGGCGAGACGCTTCTGGTCTTCGCGCGCGGGCAGACGGCCGAGGACACGGAAACGCCCGGTGGCGTCATCCCGGGGCACCACTCCGAGGGCCCCGCGCATTTCGCCTTCAAGATCGCGCCGGAGGACGTCGAGCCCTGGCGCGCGCATCTGGAAGGCAGCGGTGTCGCGATCCGCTCGACCGTGATCTGGCCGGCCGGCGGAACGAGCCTTTACGTGGACGATCCGGACGGCAACGTGGTCGAGTTCGCCGCGCCCGCCCTCTGGCCGAACTTCCAGGAGTAGAGGGACATGCAGCACGTTCTCCTCGTCGCGCTGGGTGGCGGGCTCGGGGCGGCCTGCCGGCATCTGGTGAGCCTGTGGACCCTGAAGACCTTCGGTCCGGGCTTTCCGCTCGGCACGATGACGGTGAACGTGCTCGGCTCTCTGCTCATGGGACTTCTGGTCGGCTGGCTCGCCGCGCGCTCGAGCGGCGATACGGCGCTGCGCCTCGTGCTGGCGACCGGGTTCCTCGGCGGGTTCACCACCTTCTCCTCCTTTTCGCTCGACACGGTGTTCCTGTGGGAGCGGGGCGAGGGGCTGGCCGCGGCACTCTATGTGGGCGCTTCCGTGGTGCTGGGGATCGCCGGTCTCGTCGCGGGGCTGTGGGCGGTGCGCGCGCTGGCGAGTTGACGTTTCGCGTGACCGGCCGGGGGCGAGGCTTCGCTTGCTCTTGGTCCCTTGCCGCATTAGGTAGGGCGTTCCGCTGAAACGGGCGCTTGCGGCTTGCGCGCGCCGACGGCGACGCGCCGCACCGATGGCGTGCCCTTGAACCACGAAAAACGGGCTCCCCTGACGGGGACGTGCAGGACCGACGACCGACATGGCCGGCATCGAACAGATTACCGTCACCGCGGACGAGGCGGGCATGAGGCTCGACCGCTGGTTCAAGTCCCATTTTCCGGGCCTCGGCCATGGTCACCTGCAGAAGCTCCTGCGCACGGGCCAGGTCCGCGTCGACGGCAAGCGTGCCGAGACCTCGACCCGGGTGGCCACCGGGCAGGTGGTGCGCATCCCGCCGCTCGGGGTGGACGCCAACGTGAAGGCGCAGGACAACCCCAGCGCCAAGCCACGTTCGCGCAAGCTCGTCGACAGCGACCGCGAGGCGGTGGAGGCGATGATCCTCTATCGCGACCGTGAGGTGATGGTCCTCAACAAGCCCGCCGGCCTGGCCGTGCAGGGCGGGTCCGGCCTGACTCGGCATCTCGACGGGATGCTTGAGGCTTTCCGCAACCAGAAGGGCGAGAAGCCGCGCCTCGTGCACCGTCTCGACCGCGAGACCTCCGGCATCCTGCTGCTGGCGCTGACGCGCAAGGCGGCGGCCGAGATGTCCAAGTCGTTCCGCGCCCGCCAGACCCGCAAGATCTACTGGGCGCTGGTCGCCGGTGCGCCGAAGCCGCGCCAGGGCCGCATCTCCACCTATCTCGCCCGTGATGAGGGCGAGGAGCGGATGCGTGTCGCCCGGCATGGCGAGGACGACGCGCAGCATTCGCTGTCGCTCTACTCGGTGGTGGAGAATGCGGGCCAGAAGGTGTGCTGGGTGTCGCTGCGCCCGATCACGGGCCGCACGCACCAGCTTCGCGCCCACATGGCGCATGTCCACCATCCCATCGTCGGCGATCCCAAGTACTTCAACGTGGAGAACTGGGAGATGCCCGGCGGCATCCAGAACAAGCTGCATCTGCATGCGCGCCGCATCGTCATTCCCCATCCCTCGGGGCGGGGTGTGATCGACGTGTCCGCGCCGCTGCCCCCGCACATGCAGCAAAGCTGGAACCTGCTCGGTTTCGACGCCGCGCAGTACGATCCCGAGACAGACGACCCCGAGGAGTGAGCAGGGCCTTGTACCTCGTCATCTTCGATTGCGACGGAACCCTCGTCGACAGCCAGGACACCATCGTGCGCGGCATGACCGCCGCCTTCGAGGAGGTCGGCCTGACGCCGCCCGATCGGCCGAGCGCGCTCTCCATCGTCGGCCTGTCCCTCGAGGTGGCCATCCGCCAGCTCGTCGGTCCGTCGCGGGAGCATCTCGTGCCGCAAATGGCGGAGGCCTACCGCCGCACCCAGATCGCCCGCCGTGCTTCCGGCCTCGACCACGATCCGCTTTATCCGGGTGCGCGCGAGGTGCTGGACGCCTTGCATGCGCGCCCCGACGTGCTTCTGGGGATTGCCACCGGCAAGGCGCTGCGCGGCGTGCGCCACCTGCAGGAGGTCCATGACCTCAAGTATCACTTCGCCACGATCCAGACCGCCGATGCCGCGCCCTCCAAGCCTCATCCGGCGATGATCCTGCAGGCGATGGCGGAGACGGGAGTCGAGGCGGCGCGCACCGTGATGATCGGCGACACGAGCTTCGACCTCGACATGGCCCGCAATGCGGGTGTCGCCTCGATCGGCGTGACCTGGGGCTATCATGACCGTGCGGTGCTGGCCGGATGCGCGCCGGCCGCATTGATCGACGGGTTCACGCAGCTTCCGGGCGAACTCGCAAGACTGTTCGGCTGGGACAAGGCGGGAGTGACCGGCGAGGCGGCCGGTCCGCAGCTTGGGGAGACGGCCTGATGCGCGATCTTCTGAACGATCTTGCCGACGATGCGGCGCAGAACCCGGTCGAGCGGGCGCGTGCCCTGTCGAAGCGTGAACTGCCGAAGCGCTTCTACAAGAGCGTCGCGGTCACAAGCGGAGACGGGGAGGGCGCTGAGGCCCATGCGATCCTGCTCGACGGGCGTCCGGTGCGTACGAAGGCGCGCAACACGCTTGCGGTCGGACATGCCGACCTTGCCCGCCGGATCGCGGCCGAGTGGGAGGCGCAGGCGAAGGAGATCGATCCGGCGACCATGCCGCTCACCCGCATCACGCAGACGGCCATCGACGCGGTCGCGCAGCAGGCCGGTGAGGTGGCCGATGACGTGGTCGCCTATGCGGGCAACGATCTTCTGGTCTATCGCGCCGAGGCGCCCCAGGAACTGGTCGAGAGCCAGGACGCCCTGTGGGGCCCGGTCATCGCGCGGGCCGAGGCACGCTTCACGGGACGCTTCGTTCTGGCCGGCGGCATCATGCCGGTCAGCCAGGATGCCGCCATGCTTGCGCGCATTCGCGCCTCGCTGGAGGGCACATCCGCGCTGTATCTCACCGCGTTGCATGTGGCGACCACGATCACCGGGTCCGCCCTGCTGGCGTTGGCGCTCGGAGAGGCGGAGATGGACGTGGACGCGGTCTGGGAGGCTGCCTGCGTCGACGAGGACTGGAACATCGCCCAGTGGGGCCTCGACGGGGAAGCCGAGCAGTTGCGCGCGGTTCGAAGGGCGGATCTCGGTGCTGCGGCGCTGATCCTGGACGCCTGTCGCGGACGCGCCATCGACTGACGGAGGCGTCCTTCGCGTGAAATAACAACGGCCTGCCGGAGGAGCTTCCGGCAGGCCGTTTTTCGTTGTGGCCTCGGTGAGGTCAGGTCAGTTGGGCGGTGATGGTCCACACCGTGCTCGCGCCGCCGTCGCTGCTGCCGGTCGCCACGGACGCGGTCGCGACGTAGTTGCCCGAGGTCACGTTGTCCTGGGAGGACGGCGTGCAGGGACAGGAGCCGCGCTTGTTCTTCGGCGTGAAGGCGTAGTTCAGCGTGAGCGAGTAGCTGCCGTTCGCGGTCGTTACCGTGACATAGCCCGAACAGGCGCCGTCCGTGCCGCCGCTCGAATAGGCATAGCCGCTGGCGCTGTTCTGGTCGGCGATCGAGGTGTTCTTGTCGAGATCATGCAGGTTGCCGACGACCCCGTCGGAGGCGGTGACCGTGAGGTCGGAGCCGGATTGATTGACGATCTTGACGAGGCTTCCGTCGCAGCAGCTCATGGGGGCAGTCCTTCTTCGGTCCGGGAGGGCGTCAGCCCAGCGTGACGGGGGTCTTGCGCTCGACGAGTGCCGGGCGGACATCGCTCGAAAGCAGGCCGGAAATCCCGTAGGACTTCACGATGATCGGGTTCAGTCCGCTGACGATCGAGGCAAGCGGCTGATAGCCCGGCGAAAAGACCGTGATGACGTCCGTCATCTGCCAGCGCAGGACCACCAGGTCGTCATCGCCCGAGTTGGTCACCGTGTCCGACATGTAGGACGTGGTCTGCTCGTTGACGGAAACCTGCTGGAAGGTGGTCGATTCCGCGTTGAGGCTGGCGGAGATGCCGGCCGAGATCGGTCCCCAGCCGGCATGGGCGTCGACGCCGACGCTCGCGCCCACCGTCTCCTGGCTGGACGACGTCGTCTGGCGGCCCGAGACGATGGTGTAGCTCACGGTCCGGCTCTCGCCCATGCTCAGGCTGTAGCTGTCGCCCTGGAGGTTCCAGTACTGCTCGCGCGTGATGTAGTTGCTGCTCGACGCGCCGGACGGCGTGATGGTCGAGATGGCGACCATCACCAGCGGCGAGTTCACCGGAACCAGAACATTGGTCGTCGGCTGGGGGATCGAGCCGATGTCGTTGGGCTCGGTCAGAACCGAGTTGTCGACGGTGTACTGGGTCTCGCCCGAGGTGAGGGCATAGGCGCTGATGAAGCTGCCGCTGAGCGACGAGGTCATCACGAGATAGTCGCCGTCCGTGCCGTTCACGGGCGCATTGGAGTTCGGCTCGATGTGGCCGAGGAACACGCGCGTGCCCGCGCTGGTCGTGTTGTAGACCGCGATCTCCACCGGGAGCTTGTTGTAGACCTGAATGCTCACGGTTGTATCCGTCTCGGCCGCGCAGAGCTGGCCGGTCAGGGCCTTGGCGTAGAGTTCGTTCATGAGACCTCACCTTGGGCGTGATTGCGCGCGAACGCTAACACTCAAGGTAGTGTATATCAATATTAGGAATGATGTTTGTGAAAATTACATGTTTTGATTAGTATGTGTGGCGGGCGCGCACGGGCGTGCCGGGACGGCCCGGGTGAGGCGTCTTCTCTCATAGCGTGTGGAACAGGAGGGCCGGATGCCGCGTGGGCTGGATTTCATCACCGTGGGCTTTTGGAACATCGAGAAGCACTACAAGATCACGGCCGACAAGAGCGTGCCCTTCGGCTACCAGATGAGCGCAAGCACGTATTTCGTGGTCGAGCAGATCGTGAACTGGTACCGCACGTACCATGTGGACGTGATCGTTCTGGCGGAGGTGGTCGACGGATCCGGCGCGGGCGACCGTTTCATGCACTACCTCGCGACCCGCCTGAACGCGGTCGGCTATCCGGCGCCCGCGTTCCGCAGCGGCTTTCGCTGGTCACCGACCCGTTCGGGAACCAAGAGCGTCTGCAACTTCGGCTTTCTGTGGAACACCGAAGTCCCGGGACTGCAGGGCCTCGGGGAAAGGGTTTCCTGGTACTGGGAGAAGGACCACACGCGACCGGCGCTGATCCTGCCGACAGGTGTCGCCACCATCGGGGCCATCCACGCCAAGGCGTCCAGGGGCAATAGAAAGGACGGCAAGCAGCCGCCCTACAATCAGGCCATGAAGGAAATCTCGGAAGCGGCCCTTCACATCGGCCGACAGAACCGGCCGGGCCTGCTGATCGGCGACATGAACGTTCCCTTCGACAGCGTGCCGTTCGACTGGAAGAGGACCATGGCGCAATACGGATGGGGGCAGGTCCCGCCGAATGTCGCGCCGACCCATGTCACGCGCGGCCTTGACGAGTTCAAGCGATACGAAGGCCGGCATGCCTCGGTGCTCGACTACGCCTGGCGCAACCCCGGCATCGCGCAGTGCCTGCCGGAGAATCCGCACCCCGGCTATCAGTCGTGGGACTACGTGGACCACGCGCCGATCATGTATCACGTGGCAACCACGGCGAACGAACTGCCCATCGTGATCCTCGAGGAGAAGAAGAACGAGGGGCAGGGCCGGCCGGTTCCCGCCTGAGGGTCACCCGCTCCGGCTCAGCAACCCCTTCACGATCAGGTCCGCATGGGCTTCGGCAAAGCGATCCGGCGGGATCGGGTCGAAACGCTCGAAGACCATCTTCCACACGATCGCCATGACGGCGGGCGCGGCCAGGACGACCGGAAGATCGGTCGCGGCGGAGGGGGAGAACTCCCCGCGCGCGATGCCGCGCTCCACGACGCGCGCAAGCATTGCCCTGCCGCGCGAGATGACGTTGCGGTGGTAGTTCTCCGCCACGTCGGGGAACCGGTTTCCTTCCGTGATGATGATGCGCATGAGGACATGCAGCCCGTCCTCGAAGAGCGCCTTGTGCAGGCGGGCGATGGCCACGCGCAGCAACTCCTCGGTGGTGCCCGGAAAGCTGTCGACCATGCTGTCCAGACCACCCAGAACCGGGGTCAGCCGCGCGTTCAGCGCCGCCTCGAACAGGTCCTCCTTGCTGGAGAAATAGCGGTAGATCGTGCCCTTGGCGATGCCGGCACGGCGGGCCACGTCCTCAAGGCGTGCCGCCGCGAATCCCTTGTCCGCGAATTCCTCGAGCCCGGCGGAAATGATCTCGCCCGGCCGGGCTTCCTTGCGCCGCCTGCGCCGGGGCTGTTTCTCCTCCGGCGGGTGCGACAGCGTGTCGGGGTTACGTGACGTCGTCGGCATTGCGGCTCCCGGGTTGTTCTGTTAATGACTTTCTGGTCATTAAAGGGAAAATGCCATGACCGCTCCCGTTTCGTCCAGTCCCGATTCCGCCGAAAGTGCCGGCTCCGAGCCCCGGCGGGCCGCCGCGCGGGACCTGCCGCTGGAGGTGGTCGGCCGTGATCGGCCCAAGGGCGGGAGCACGTCCCCTTCCTCGCCGGCGGGGAGGCAGCACGGGCGAGTCCGACGCCTGATCGGGATCGTGCTTCTTCTTGCGCTGGGCGTGGGGGCGGGGATCGGCGTACAGCGTGCCGGCCTTGTCGAGACGCTTGTGTCGCGCCTGCAGACGCAAGAGCGACAGGATGCGACGGGCTCCCGGAGTGCGGCCACCCTCGACCGGCCGCCGGCGGCCGATGCGACGCGCAGGGGCGGCGGTCCGGGGCTTGTCTACGGGCTTGGAAGACTGGTGCCGGACGGGTTCGTGATCACGGTCTCTGCGCCTTTCGGAGCCGGGGACGCGCGCATTGCCCGGCTCGCGGTCAGGGAGGGCGACCGTGTCGAGCGCGGGGATCTTCTCGCCGAGCTCGACAATGCGGATACCCATGCGGCTGCGGTGACCTCGGCGCAGGCGAATGTCGCGCTGCGCGAGGCGGAGCTCGCGCGGGCGAAGGTCGCGGCCATCGCAAGCCTTGGGGAGACCCGGGCGGCTCTCGGGCGTGCGCAGGTCTCTCTTGCAACGGCGAAGCGCGATCTTGCCCGCGCGGATGAGCTTATCGCGGGCGGTCACATGACCCAGGCCGCCTATGACGACCGCAGCGACGCGGTGGTCGCGGCGCGTCACGAGGTGGACCGGCTGACGGCCAGCCTCGCGCGCTACCGGGAGGACGAGAACGGTGTCGCGCCGGATGTCGCGGTTGCCGCGCGCGCGCTCGAGGTGGCCCGTGCGGCGCTCGTTTCCGCCCGCAGCGATCTCGCGCGATCGCGGGTCCGCGCGCCCGAGGCGGGGGTGGTCCTCGACATTCGTGCCCGGGCGGGCGAGCGGCCCGGAACCGACGGCATTCTGGATCTCGGCGAGATCGACCGGATGCAGGCGGAGGTGGAGGTCTACCAGACCCAGATCGGGCAGGTGTCCGTCGGCGATCCGGTGACGCTCACCGCCGACGCCTTTTCCGGCGAGGTTCGCGGCACGGTCACGCGCATCGGCTGGGAGGTCGGACGCCAGACGGCGACGGAGGCCGATCCGGCGGCGCGCACGGACGCGCGGGTCGTCAAGGTCTATGTCGGCCTGACACCCGAGGCAGTGGCGCGCGTGCGCCGCTACACCAACCTTCAGGTCACCGCCCGCATCGAGACGGGCGAGGGGCCGGAAGGCCAGGGCGGCGAGGCCGGGCAATGACGGCGCTTCTTTCGCGCCTTCTCGGGCGGCTTCCCATTGGCTGGCTGCAGCTCACGCACAATCGCGGGCGGCTCGCGGCGGCCCTTGCCGGTGTCGCCTTCGCCAACATTCTCGTTTTCATGCAGCTCGGGTTTCTGGGCGCGCTGATCGAGAGCATCCGCCTGCCCTACAAGGCGCTTCACGCGGATGTTCTCGTGTCCGCCTCCGATGCCAACACGCTGTTCGACGGCTCCCCCCTGCCGCGCAACCGGCTATATCAGGCACTTTCCGTTTCCGGCGTCGAGGCGGCGGAAAGTGTCTACTACGGCCGCATCGACTGGAAACAGCCGGACGGAACGCTGCGCACCATGGATGTTTTCGGCGTCGATCCGTCCGGTCAGGCGTTTTCCGATCCGGAGCTTCAGGCAAAGCTGCCGGTGCTGGCATTGCCCGACCGGGCCCTGATGGACCGCAAGACCCGCAACGCTCCCGCCGGGCTTTTCCCGGCCATCGACGCGGGGAGCACCTATGACTTCGAAACGCGCGGACGCACGCTCACGGTGGTCGACACCTTCACCATCGGAGGCGGTTTCGCCGCCGACGGCTATATCGTCGTCTCCGACCAGACCTTCCTGCGGCTGTTTCCCGCCCGTCTGCCCGGCGCGCCCAACTACATCCTGTTGCGTCTATCGCCGGAGGCGTCGCGCGCGCGGGTTCTGGAGGACCTGCGCGCGACGCTTCCCGCCTCCGACACCTCCGTGCGTGCGCCGGAGGAAGCGATGGCCGACGACCAGCGGTTCCAGACGACGCAGAAGCCGGTGGGCGTCGTCTTCGGGTTCGGCGTGGTGATCGGGTGCCTGGTCGGCGTCATCATCGTCTATCAGGTGCTGTCCACGGACGTGGCCGACCACATCCGCGAGTATGCGACCTTCAAGGCCATCGGCTACGGGCGCGGCTTCTTCCTGGGCATCGTGTTCGAGGAAGCCTTCATCCTGGCGTTTCTCGGCTTCGTTCCGGGCACCCTCATTTCAACGGGGCTCTACGCGCTGGTGAAGGCGGGCACGGGCCTGCCGATCGGGATGACGCAGACGCGGCCCCTCATCGTCTTTGCGGGCACGCTCGTCATGTGCGCCGCCTCGGGCGCCATCGCCACGCGCCGGCTTGCGCGGGCGGAACCGGCGGAGCTGTTCTGATGGATGCCGAAACCGGGAACGAGGTCATCCGGGTGGCCGGGCTGAAGCACTGGTTCGGCACCGGCGAGGCACGCAAGCAGGTGCTCTACGACATCGACCTCACGCTGCATCGCGGGGAGTTCGTCATCCTGCTCGGCGCATCGGGATCGGGCAAGACGACGCTGCTCACGCTCATCGGCTGCCTGCGCCAGGTGGAGGAGGGGTCGGTGTGCCTGCTCGGGCGCGAACTCAACGGCGCCGACGAGGCCCTGCTCGTCACCTGCCGCCGCGAACTCGGCTTCATCTTCCAGGCGCACAACCTGCATGAAAGCCTGACGGCCCTGCAGAACGTACGCATGGGGCTGGAGGTGCACGGACGCCGGGCGATGGGACGCTGGCGCGAGGCCGCGACGCACCTTCTCTCCCTGTTGGGGCTGGAAGAGCGGCTCGACTACCTGCCGGGCAACCTGTCGGGCGGGCAGAAGCAGCGTGTCGCGGTTGCCCGCGCGCTCGTCGGGAACCCGCGCGTGGTGCTCGCCGACGAGCCGACGGCGGCCCTGGACCGGGCCAGCGGGCATACGGTGGTGGAGATGTTGCGCGATCTGGGGCGGATGCGCGGCACCACCACGCTGATGGTCACCCATGATCCGCGCATCATCGAGATGGCGGACCGGATCGTGCGCATGGAGGACGGCCGCATCGTGGAGGAGGGGCCGCCGCGACCGGGTCTTGCCTGACCTGATCGCAGGGGCCCCCCGGTTTCAGATCTCGAAGTCGGGGATCTCGGCCACCGCATCACGCAGCTTTTCCGACCACATGCGCGAGAGGTCCGCGAAATAGGGATCGTTTTCCTCGATCCGCGTCTGGCGATGGGCGGAAAAGCTGTCGGTGTTGTAGAGCAGCATGTCGATGGGCATTCCCACCGACAGGTTGGAGCGCAGCGTCGAGTTGAACGACAGGAGCACGAGCTTCGCCGCCTGTCCGAGGCGCATTTCCTTGTCCGTGACCCGGTCGAGGATCGGCTTGCCGTATTTGTGCTCCCCGATCTGCAGGAAGGGCGTGTCGGCGGAGGCCTCGATGAAGTTGCCGGCCGAATAGATCTGGAACAGGCGCGGTGCCTCGCCCCTGATCTGGCCGCCGAGCAGGAAGGTGACGCTGAAACTCTCGGAGTTCTTGGCCAGGGCGTCGCCGTCGATCGCGCGCACGTCGCGGATCGCCTGTCCGACGAGGCGGGCGGCCTGGAACATGGTCTCGACCGTGTGAAGCGAGGGCGTGCCGCTTTCCCCGTGAGCGATGCGCTCGCCCAGAAGCGAGACCACGGCCTGGGTCACGGCGAGGTTGCCGGCCGACAGCAGGCAGAGCACCCGGTCGTCTGTCTTTTCCCACACCTGCAGCTTCTTGAAGGTGGCGACGTTGTCGAGACCGGCATTGGTGCGCGTGTCGGCGGCCATGACGAGGCCGCGATCCAGTTTCAGGCCAACGCAATATGTCATTGTGGCAGGCTCGTTGCCGGCGGGGCCGGTCTGGTTTTCGGGTGGGTTCACAGACGACTCATGTCGCCGGGAACCGGAACTCTGACAGGCGCGCCGCGCGCCCGCAATGGCGTTCGCGGCGGCCGGTTACTGTTGTTGCGCCTGCGCGCCGGCGCTGGTCACGGCCACCTCGACGGACATGTTCTCGTCGTTGCCGCCAGCGCGGATTCCCCGGATCGGGGCGGCTGAGCGCGAATCCAGTCCGCTCGTGAGGCGGATGTAGTGGTCGGTGGGACAGATACCGTTCGAGACGTCGAAGCCGACCCAACCCAGCGCGGGGAGCTTCACCTCCGCCCAGGCGTGATGCGCCTCCGAGTCCTGCTCATCCTCCAGCAGCAGGTAGCCCGAGACATAGCGCGCGGGAAGCCCCGCGAGGCGTGCGGCGGCGATGAAGATATGCGCGTGATCCTGGCACACGCCGTGTCCGGCGGCCATCGCGTCGGCGGCGGCGGTGTGCACCTCGGTCACGCCGGTCACATAGGCAACCTTGTCGCGGATCGCATGCATGAGGTCGTGGCAGCCGGCGAGGGCGTCCTCGCTCGTGGCGAGCCCGGAGAGCTTGCGGATCGCGGCGTTGGGTTTGGTCAGCGGTGTCAGCCGCAGGTAGACCGGTTCGGGCGCGGTGTCGCGTGTCTCGCCGACCACGCCCGCGGTGTTCAGGGTTTCGACCTCACCCTCGACGGTGATGGCGATCTCGGACACCGGCTCGCGGTGGCTTGCCATGTCCACCCGGTTGCCGAAGGCGTCGGTGTAGTGGGGCGTATGGGTGTGGCCGGGCACGTCGACGTGCCAGGACAGGGTCTTCTGCGTCGGCATGTCGGGCGGATACAGCCGGAGCTGCTGCACCAGATGGGCGATCGGGTGTTCGTAGCGGTAACGGGTGACGTGTTTCACTTGGAGGCGCATGGCGGCTCATTCTCCGTGAGTCATGCCTGCGGTCAAGGAAGACGCGACGTCCTCGCCGGCAAGGGCATCCGCCCGGTGCGGATGCTCAGGCAAAATTGTAGTCCTTCGCGAGCTGCATTCCGAGCGTGTTGTTGCGCCGGATCATGTCGATGAGGAACTCGTGCAGGCCGCTCTGGAAGATCTCCTGCATCGAGCCCTGCGCCAGGATGGCATGGGCCTCCTGCGCCAGCGTGCAGCTTTCCGGCCGCTCGCCGTAGCGTTCGGCCAGGTCGTCCAGGCTGCCGCTGATCCAGTCGTAGCAATAGGCCAGCGAGCGCGGCATCTCCTTTCGCAGGATCAGGAACTCGGCCACGTTGAAGGGGCGCACATGCGCGTCGCGATAGGCGTGCCGGTAGCTGCGGTTGGCCGAGACAGAGCGCAGGATCGTGGACCACTGGTAGCGGTCGAGGCTGCCGCCGACGACCTCGTTGTCGGGCAGGAGGATCCAGTATTTCACGTCGAGGATCCGGGCCGTGTTGTCGGCGCGCTCGATGAAGGTGCCGAACTGGGAGAAGTGATAGCCCTCGTCGCGCATGAGCGTGCCGAGCAACGCGCCGCGAAACAGCATCGAGCGCTGCTTGATCCATGCCAGGAAGTCCGGCAGCCGGTCGTCGCTCATGTGCTGCGGGCGCACCTCCATGAACTCGATGTAGGTGGTGTTGATGCTTTCCCACATCTCGCCGGTGATGGCGGTGCGCACGGAGCGGGCGTTGTTGCGCGCGGCCTCGATGCAGGAGCGCACCGAGGAGGGGTTGTCGGGATCGAACAGCATGTGCGCCACGACGGAGCGCTTGGTGAACTCGTCGTATTTCGCGAGGAAAGCCTGTTCGCATCCGGCGCTGGCAAGCGTGGAATGCCAGTCGTCGGCGGTGTCCTGCCCCAGACGCGGGGTCATGGCGATGCGGTAGCCGACCTCCAGCAGGCGCGCCATGTTCTCGGCGCGCTCGTTGTAGCGGGAGGTCCAGAAGAGCGAGGCGGCGGTACGGCCGAGCATGTCGTCAGTCCTCCAGAACCCAGGTGTCCTTGGTGCCGCCGCCCTGGCTCGAGTTGACCACGAGCGACCCTTTCTTCAGCGCGACGCGGGTCAGCCCGCCGGGAGTGATGCGCACCGTGTCCCCGACCAGGACGTAGGGGCGCAGGTCCACGTGCCGGGGCGCCAGTCCCGAGGCGACATGGGTGGGGCAGGTGGACAGCGACAGTGTCGGCTGGGCGATGTAGTTGGACGGATTGGCCTTGAGGCGGCGGGTGAATTCGGCCAGCTCGCGCTTGGAGGCGGTCGGGCCGATCAGCATTCCGTAGCCGCCCGATCCGTGCACCTCCTTCACCACGATCTCGGAGAGATGATCGAGCACATAGGCGAGATCCTCCGGCCTCGCGCAGTTCCACGTCGGCACGTTCTTCAGGATCGGTTTCTGGCCGGTGTAGAACTCGATGATGTCCGGCACATAGGCGTAGATCGCCTTGTCGTCGGCGATGCCGGTGCCCGGTGCGTTGCAGATGGTGACGTTGCCGGCCCTGTAGGCGTCGAAGAGGCCCGGCACGCCGAGCATGCTGTCGGGGCGGAAGGTGAGGGGGTCGAGGAAGGCGTCGTCGATGCGCCGGTAGATCACATGGACCTGTTCCGGCGCCTGGGTGGTGCGCATCCACACCTTGCCGTCGTCCACGAAGAGATCGCGCGCCTCGCACAGCTCCACGCCCATGGAATCGGCCAGGAAGGCGTGCTCGAAATAGGCGGAGTTGAAGATGCCGGGCGTCAGCACGCAGACGCGCGGCCGACGGTCGCAATTGCGCGGCGCGACGCTTTCCAGCGTATCGCGCAGCATGTCGGGATAGTGCTCGATGGGCGCGACCCGGTTCTGCTGGAACAGCTCGGGGAACATGCGCATCATCGTCTCGCGGTTCTCCAGCATGTAGGAGACGCCGGACGGCGTGCGCGTGTTGTCCTCCAGCACGTAGAACTCGTCCTCGCCGACGCGCACGAGGTCCGTGCCTATTATATGGGCATAGACGCGTCGCGGCGGGGAGAAGCCGACCATTTCCGGCAGGAACGCCTCGTTCTGGATGATGAGTTCGGCCGGAATGCGCCCGGCACGTATGATTTCCTGGCGGTGGTAGATGTCGTGCAGGAAGGCGTTGAGGGCGCGCACGCGCTGGTCGATGCCGGCCGACAGGCGCCGCCATTCGGCGGCCGAGATCACGCGCGGCACGATGTCGAAGGGGATGAGGCGCTCGGTCGCCTCGTTGGCGCCGTAGACGGCGAAGGTGATGCCGAGGCGGCGGAAGATGGTTTCGGCCTGGCGCGACTTCTTGCGCATGTCGGCGGGGGACAGGGTCTCGAACCATTCGGCAAGGCGCCGGTAGGGCTGACGAGGTCGGCCGTCCGGGTCGAGCATCTCGTTGAAGAATACGGTCTCAGCCATTTTCCCCCCTTTTCGCCGGCCTGTTCGCGGCAGCCCCGTCGCCGGGATCGCTCCCTGGCGTTCCGGCTCGCACACCGTCACGGCGCGAGGCGCGTACCGGGTGGCTGCCTCATTTCGCGCCACCTCCACTGTGACGAGCCGCCCTTGCGCTTCCAAGTCCGAAAATGCGTCAGACGCTGGTCAAACTATCAGCATAACGCCCCTTGCCGGACTGTCCCTTCATAATAAGACGCAAGAACCACCATTCCGGTTCCACCCGGCCCGCATTCGTGCTCTCCGAGCCAATGTGCGCGCTTCGTGATATTCTCCCCTCGACCGGGGACGGGGTCTCCGCATCGGAAGAAGGCAGGCTGAACATGAGTGAAAGGGCAAGAGGCGCGCGGAACGCGCGAATGCGCAAGGCAGCGGGACGCGGTGCCGCCACCCTTCTGGTGCTTGCGGGTGTTCTGGCGGGCGGTGCGCCCGTGGCCGAGGCCCGGCCCGACTTCACCCGCATGACCTGCGCAAAGGCCCGGGCGATGGTTGCGCGCAACGGGGCGGTGGTGGCCACGACCGGCCGGTATACCTACCAGCGGTTCGTCAACGGACCGCGCTGGTGCGATCATTGGGAAACAGTGCGTCCCGCGACAGCGCCCACGCGCGACAACCGGAGCTGCGTCGTCGGCTATATCTGCGAGACGCCGCTTTTCCGGCCCTTCGGAGACGACTGGTAACGAGGAGGGCCGGGCCGCCGTTCCGGTTTCGGGAGGCGTGCGTTTTCAAGGATGGCGTTTCGCCCGGTCATGCTATTGTCCGTCCAATTCCTGCTGGGAACGGAGGGACTTGGCGCAATGTCGGTCGTGATGGAAAAGACCTGGAAGACGGGGTTTGTCCCGAAGTGTGATGTCCGTCGCTCGGGGCGCCTTATGGTGGCCCTGTCCGTCCTTGCGGCCGGGCTGGCGCTTGTCCCGCAGGAGGCCGCCGCGCGGCCCGACGCGCGCGAGATGACGTGCAGGCAGGCGCAGGATCTGGTCCGCCGCAGCGGTGCCGTGGTGGTGACCACCGGGATCTTCAGCTACGAGCGCTTTGTCAGCGGCAAACGCTGGTGCGAGAACTGGGAAACGCCGAGACCGGCCACCACCAGAACCAGCGACGCCCCTAAATGCGCGATCGGCTTCAAGTGCGTGGAGCCGGTGTTCTCGCCCACGCGGCGCGATCGCTGATCCGCCGGACCGGTGCGGGCGGCCGGTGTCCGGCACGTGGCCGCCTGTAGTGGCATCCGGTCCTGAGGTGAATTCACAAGTTCATGAGTTGTTGTAATCCTGATGTTTTTTAAAAACGATTGACTTGAACGTAAGCGTAAGAGAGCCTTCTCCCTGCGGAGGAGAAATGGCGACCTATTTCACCATAACCCAACTGACCCAGGAATTTGGCGTCACGACGCGCACCTTGCGCTTCTACGAGGCCGAAGGCTTCCTGAAGCCCGTGCGGCGCGGCCGTCAGCGGCTGTATCGTCCGGGCGACCGGACGCGGCTCAAGCTCATCCTGCGTGGCAAGCGCCTGGGGTTCTCGCTCGCCGAGATCCGCGACATCATCACCATGTACGACAAGGCGCCGGGAGAGTCCGGGCAGCTCAGCCTTCTCATCGCCCGCATCGAGGGGCGGCGCGAGGAGCTTCTGGCCAAACGGCGCGATATCGACGTGACGCTCGCCGAGCTGGACGAGGTGGAGCGCGGCGCGCGTGCCCGTCTCGATCAGCTCGGTCCCACGGGCGATCTTTTCGAGGCGCTCGAGCAGCCGTCCCCGGAGCCTGCGGCCGCGTCAACCAGGGAACACGACAAATGACAGAGATGCCGCGCTTCGATCCGCGCGATTCCGGCTGGGAGGCGCGTGTTGCCGCGAGCTTCGCCCGCCAGAGCTTCATGGAAACGCTGGGCGCGCGGATCGCCCTGATGGCGCCGGGCCGGGTGGAGCTTGTCGCCGACGAGGCGCCCGGGCTGAAGCAGCAGCACGGCTTCTTTCACGCCGGCGTGTCCACCACCCTTGCCGACACGGCCGCGGGCTATGCAGCGCTGACGCTGTTTCCAAAGGGCTTCGGCGTGCTCACCACCGAGTTCAAGATGAACCTGCTCAACCCTGGGCGCGGCGAGCGGCTCGTCGCGAGCGGCCGGGTCGTCAAGTCGGGTCGCACGCTCACGGTGGCCGCTTCCGACGTGTATGGCGAGAGCGGCGACGGCTCCCGCGTTCATGTCGCGACCGGGCTTTTCACGCTGATCGCGCTGGAGGGGATGGATGACTGAGTTCGCGAGACCCTCGGGCCTTGTCGTGCGTCTGCTCGGGCCCGCCGACCGGGCGGCCTGGGACCCGCTTTGGCAGGGATATCTCACCTTCTACAGGCAGGCGCTGGCACCGGCGGTCACCGATGTGGTCTTCGCCCGCCTCACAGGTCATGGCGCGCATCTGGGGCTTCTGGCCGAGCGCGACGGCGTTGCGGTCGGCCTCGTCCATTACCTCGTGCACGAGACGACCTGGGCCATCGCGCCGACCTGCTATCTCGAGGACCTGTTCGTCGACGAGTCCGTGCGTGGCGGAGGCGTCGGGAGGGCGCTGATCGATGCGGTGGCCGAGGAGGCGCGCAAGGCCGGCTGCCGGGCCGTCTACTGGCAGACCAACCAGGACAACGCGCGAGCCCGCGCCCTTTACGACCAGGTGGCGACGCTCAGCCCCTTCGTGCGTTACGACCTCGACCTGACGACAGACTGACGACGGACCGAATGAGAGACGGCGGCGGGGACCGCCCGGGAGGACATGATGATCCGGAATGATTTTCCCAGCTTCAACTTCGACCTCGGCGAGACCGCCGACATGCTCCGGGACACGGTGCGATCGTTCTCGCAGGACACGATCGCACCGCTGGCCGATCGCATCGACCGGGAGGACTGGTTCCCGCGCGAGGAGCTGTGGCCGGCAATGGGCGAGCTTGGCCTGCACGGCATCACGGTCGAGGAGGAGTGGGGAGGCTCCGGTCTCGGCTACCTCGAGCATTGCGTGGCGATGGAAGAGGTGAGCCGCGCGTCCGCTTCCATCGGCCTGTCCTATGGCGCGCATTCCAACCTGTGCGTGAACCAGCTTCGCCGCTGGGGCAGCGACGCCCAGAAGACGCGATACCTCGGCAAGCTGATCACCGGCGAGCATCTGGGCGGTCTTGCCATGTCGGAGCCGGGCGCCGGGTCCGACGTCGTGTCCATGAAGCTTCGCGCGGAGAAGAAGGGCGACCGCTTCATTCTCAACGGCACCAAGATGTGGATCACCAACGGTCCGGATGCCGACACGCTGATCGTCTATGCCAAGACCGACCCGGACGCGGGCGCGAAGGGCATCACCGCCTTCCTGATCGAGAAGGACTTCAAGGGATTTTCCGTCGCGCAGAAGCTCGACAAGCTCGGCATGCGCGGGTCTCTCACCGGCGAACTCGTGTTCGAGGACTGCGAGGTGCCGGAGGAGAACGTGCTCGGCAGTCTCGGCAAGGGCGTCAACGTGCTCATGTCCGGGCTCGACTACGAGCGCACGGTGCTCGCGGCCGGTTCCATCGGCATCATGCAGGCGGCGATGGACGTCGTGATCCCCTACGTCCATGAGCGTCGCCAGTTCGATCAGCCCATCGGCACCTTCCAGCTCGTCCAGGGCAAGGTGGCGGACATGTATGTGTCGATGAACGCGACGCGGGCCTATGTCTATGCGGTCGCGCGGGCCTGCGACCGTGGCGAGACGACGCGCGAGGACGCCGCCGGCGCGATCCTCTACGCGGCGGAGGCCGCGACGAAGGTGGCGCTCGACGCGATTCAGCTTCTGGGCGGCAACGGCTACATCAACGACTATCCGACCGGCCGGCTCCTGCGCGACGCCAAGCTCTACGAGATCGGCGCCGGCACGTCGGAGATCCGCCGCATGCTGATCGGCCGGGAGATCTTCAACAAGACGGCGTGAGGGGGTGGGTGTGCGCGGCCGGCTCGCGGCATGGGCCCGTGCCCTGAAACGAGAGGTGGCCGCGCTGGCCCTTGCCCTGCGCGATCCGCAGACACCTCTCGTCGCAAGGCTCGTTGCGCTGCTGGTGGTGGCCTATGCCCTGTCGCCCATCGACCTCATTCCCGATGTCATCCCCGTTCTCGGGCTTCTGGACGACCTGGTGCTTGTCCCCGCCGGCATCTGGCTGGTGCTGCGGCTCATGCCGGCGGAGGTGATGGAGCGGGCGCGGCGTCGCGCGGTGGAGGCAGACGGGCTGCGTCCCAGTCGCGCGGCGGCGGTCGTCATCATTGCCCTGTGGCTCGTGCTCGCATTGTACTGTGTCCGGGTGCTGACGCGCTTTTTCGCGTGAACTCGCGAACCCTGGGCGCCATCCAGCGGTCGTCTTCCCATCTTGCTGAGCAAAAAATGAGGCAGATGAGGCGACGGCTTACGGATGCGGTTGCGTCGAGCCGCGGCGTTTTCCCCGTTGCCGGCGCTTTGTGAGGATCCGGAAACCTTCTTTTCGCGCTCCCCCTTTGCCGAGAGGGGGTGCATCCCTTAAGTATGGTCGCAAGACAGGACGAAAGAGCCGATTCCGTCTTCACGAAGGAGCAGATCTTGGACATGACCCTCAAGACGACCGAAGTGCCTGCACGCCTCGATGACGAGGACGAGGACAAGACCAAGACGCCGTCGTCCATCCAGGTCGACAAGCATCTTTTCGATGCCCGTACCGTTCTCATCACCGGCCCGATCAACCAGGAGCTCGCCCGCGATGTCTGCGCCCGGCTTCTGGCCATGGCACAGGTGTCGCTCGATCCCATCACGGTGATCGTGTCCTCGCCGGGCGGCCATGTGGAATCCGGCGACATGATCCATGACACGATCAAGTTCATCGCCCCGGAAGTCCGCATCCTCGGCATGGGCTGGGTGGCGAGCGCGGGCGCGCTGATCTACGTCTCCGTTCCCAAGGAGCGGCGCTACTGCACGCCCAACACCCGCTTCCTGCTTCATCAACCGTCCGGCGGCGCCGGCGGCCAGGCCTCCGACATCGAGATCCAGGCGCGCGAGATCCTCAAGATGCGCGACCGCCTCAACAAGATCTTCGCGGCCGCGACGGGCCAGCCGATGGAGCGGATCGAGAAGGACACCGACCGCGACTACTGGATGGGTCCGGACGAGGCCATCGAGTACGGCCTGGTCGGCAAGATCGCCGGTACGGTCGCCGATCTGGGCTGATGCCTTTTCGCGGCATCGCCGCTGCATGAGATGACGGGCCCGGGAGGCCGTTTCGCCTTCGGGCGGGGCGGTGCCCGGGCCCTTCGATTCCTTCCCCGGGTGCGGATAGCGCGCCCCCTTTCAGATCCGGGAGATTGTGAAGATGAAGACCGTTTCGCTTGGCGGGGTGGAGATCCCCGTGCTCGGCCTCGGCACCTGGCAGGTCAAGGACGAGGCCTGCAGCGACGTGGTGCGCGCCGCGCTCGAAAGCGGCTGGACCCATATCGACACCGCCGCGCGCTACGAGAACGAGAAGGCGGTGGGCAAGGGGCTGCGCGCCGCGTCCGCCGCGCGCGACAGCTATTTCCTGACCAGCAAGGTGTGGCACGACCAGCTCGAGCCGGAGAAGCTCATTCAGGCGTGCGAGGACAGCCTCGACCGTCTGGGCCTCGAGCATCTAGACCTCTATCTCATCCACTGGCCCAACCCGCGCGTTCCGCTCAAGGAGCAGATCGAGGCGCTGCTCGAGGTCAGGGCGCGCGGCTGGACGCGGGCCGTGGGTGTGTCCAATTTCACCGCCGACCTCGTGCGCGAGGCCCAGGATCTCGCCGGCGGTCAACTGGCGCTGAACCAGGTCGAGTATCATCCCTTCCTGTCGCAGGAGAAGGTGCGCGCGGCGCTCGACGCGGCCGGCATGGGGCTCACCGCCTATGCACCGCTCGCGCGTGGCGCGGTCTCCGAGGACGAGACCATCCGCGACATTGCAAAGCGGCACGGCAAGAGCGCGGCGCAGGTCGGCCTGCGCTGGCTTGTCCAGCAGGACAACACGCTGGCGATCCCCAAGACCTCCAATCCGGCGCGTCTTGCGGAAAACGCCGCGATCTTCGACTTCGAGCTGAGCGAGGCGGAGATGGCCGCACTCACGGCGCTGGGCGGAGAGCGTCGCCGCACGATCGACCCGGATTTCGCGCCCGACTGGGACGACGCATAACGCGGACGCCGGACGGAAAACCTACCCTGAGGGGCGCGGCCGGTGGTCGCGTCCCTCACGAATACGCGAGCAGGGGCTTTACCTTGCGGGGGGTGTCACCCAAATAACGGACGCGGAGCGCCCGCCCCGTGCCGACCTGTCCCGAATGCCAGGCTTCGCCGGAGCGGGATTGCGTGTCATGATGAGGCGCGCTCTCGCCGCTCCGGCACCCGTTGAGCCTCGGGTGCATGCTCCGTGTCCCGCAAGGGGCAGACCACCGGGACCGAACGCCATGACCCTTTCCGCCCCCCTCGTTGCCGCCGACCTGACCGCCTGGCTTTATGGCGAGGGCGTGCGCATCGCCGATGGTCCGACGCTTGTCGATGCGACGGCGGAGCGCCTGCGCGAGGCGGGCGTCCCGGTCGAGCGGATCATGACCGGCATCACCATCCTGCATCCGAACGTGCGCACCGAGGCCGTCATCTGGACGCCGGAGGAGGGCAGCAGCGTCCAGCGCTACATCGAGACGGAGAAGAGCCTCAAGAGCTACGAAAACTCTCCGATGCAGGTCATCTACACGGAAAAGCGCAGCGTGCGCATCCGGCTCACCGACACGCAGAACCTGCCGGCCTACGGCATTGTCGAGGATCTTCTTGAGGGTGGATACACGGACTATCTCGCCCTGCCGCTGCCGTTCTCGGATGGCACGACGAAGGGCATCACCTTCGCGACCCGCGATCCCGGCGGGTTCCTCGCAAGCCACGTGAGCCTGCTCGAGACGCTTGCGCCGCCCTTCGCGCTGATCTGCGAGTTGCAGACCCTCAAGCGCATGGGCAAGACGCTGCTCGACACCTACGTGGGCCGGCGCGCCGGCGCGCGCGTGCTGTCGGGGGCGATCAAGCGCGGCGACGGCGAAACCATCTCCGCCGTTGTCGGCTTCATGGACCTGCGCGGCTTCACGCATCTGTCCAACGTCCTGCCGGGCGACCGGCTGGTGGCGCTGCTCAACGACTACTTCGAGGCCGTTGACGAGGCCGTCGAGGCGCGTGGCGGCGAGGTGCTGAAGTTCATCGGCGACGAGGTGATGGCCATCTTCCCCCACGAGTGCCGGCAAAGCGAGCACGAGGCGGCACAGAACGCCCTTCTTGCCGCGCGTGACGTGGTCGAGCGGGTCGCCGCGATCAGCCGCGACTGGCGCGTGGAGGGCGAGGAGCTTCGCGTGGGCGTCGCCCTTCATGCCGGAGACGTCTTCTTCGGCAACGTGGGGGCCGAGACCCGCCTCGATTTCACGGTTGTCGGGCCGGTGGTCAATCTCGCCTCGCGCATCGCCGGGCTGACGCGCGACCTGGGGCAGGACATTCTCGTGTCCGAGACCATCGCCGACATGATGGGATGCCGCTGCGGGTTCATGGGCGCGCATGAGGTGCGCGGCTTCGACAAGCCGGTTTCCGTGTTCATGCCGCCGGTCAAGGCGATCGGCGAGGACGGGAGCTGGTGCGAGGACACGCCCGCGGGCCTCCTCGCGCCGGTCAGCGTGCTTCCCTCCGACACGGTTCCCGCCGCCGTCCTCGCGGCCGGAGAAGCCGCGGACCCGGCGGAAACCGACGCCCGCTGAGGCTTTTTTCGCTTTCGCAAGGCCTCGCTTGCGGGGGCGCGCCTGTCCTGCGAAGAACTTTTTTCGCGGGATCCGTTTTTTGTTCTGGGTTCAAACTTCCTCTAAGTCACTTTAATCCTCGCCTTTATTGTCATTTTTAACAGATTCCTTTCGAATTTACGCTTCCGCTGCGCCCTGGGCTGACGGTCTGGAAATCCTTATGCTGCAAGGGGTTGGAGGCTGATGCATGTATTCCGACTGGAAATTCAGTAATCGTGATTTATGTTATTTATGACACTTATGTATTCATATGAATATATTTTGTGCGAAGGTGTGTTATTAACATGTTGTAAGGCGTTTTCCGTAGATGCTTCGGGTGGGGAGGAGGAAAGCGCGGGGTAGACTGATGTTTGGGGTGTCTTTGTTTTCCGATCATTGCCGGAACCTTTTCGAGGCCGTATCGAGATCTCAGTGCGTCATCGAGTTCAGGCCGGACGGGACGATCCTGACGGCCAACGAGAATTTCCTTTCGGCAACCGGCTATTCGCTCTCCGAGATCATTGGCAAGCATCACGCCATGTTCCTGCGCGCCGCCGACAGGGAGGCCGACGACTACCGCGATTTCTGGCCGTCCCTTGCACGGGGCACGTTTTGTGCCGGCGAATTCCGCCGCGTGAACAAGACGGGTGAGGAGATCTGGCTGCAGGCATCCTACAATCCGGTCGTCAACCGGTCGGGCAAGGTCGAGCGTGTGGTGAAGATCGCCGCCGACGTGAGTGACCGGAAGAGCCGAAGCATGGACAGCGACGGCCAGCTTGCGGCCATCGACCGCTCGCAGGCGGTGATCAGCTTCGCCATGGACGGAACGATCCTTCAGGCCAACGAGAATTTTCTCAAGACCGTCGGCTACACGCTCGACGAGATCCGGGGGCACAAGCACGAAATGTTCGTGGACCCGGAGTATCGCAAGAGCGGCGAGTACCGCGCGTTCTGGGACAAGCTGCGCGCGGGCGAATTTCACGCGGGCGAGTTCCGGCGGATCGGCAAGGGAGGCAAGGAGGTCTGGATCCAGGCCACCTACAATCCGATCCTCGACGATGCCGGTCGCCCGGTGAAGGTGGTGAAATTCGCCTACGACTGCGCCGCGATGGTGCAGCGGCGCAAGCGCCGGGAAGAGATTCACGGCCGCATCGACGCCGACCTGACGGATGTGGCCGAGGCCATGACCGGAGCCGCGTCCGAGGCCGCGAGCGCGTCTGCGTCCTCCGAGCAGACCTCGCACAGCGTCCAGGCCGTTGCCGCCGCGACCGAGGAACTTGTCGCCTCCATCCAGGAGATCTCGCGCCAGGTGGACGAGGCGATGAGTGTCGCCAGCCGCGCGGTGGAAGAGGCGCGGCAATCCTCCACGATCATGGGCAGCCTTGCGCGTGACGCGCAGAAGATCGGCGATGTCCTGGAACTGATCGAGACGGTGGCCGGGCAGACCAACCTTCTGGCGCTCAACGCCACGATCGAGGCCGCGCGCGCCGGACCCGCCGGAAAGGGGTTCGCGGTGGTTGCGGCCGAGGTGAAGAACCTCGCCTCGCAGACCGCGCGGGCGACGGAGGAGATCAACTCGCAGATCGCGTCCGTGCAGGATTCCTCCACGCGCGCCGGGGTATCGATCGACTCGATCATGACCATCATCGAGGAGGTCAACGCGATCTCCGCGACGATTGCCGCAGCCGTTCAGCAGCAGACCGGCGTCACCCGGGACATCTCGAGCAACATGCAACAGGCTTCGGCAGGCGTCGAGACGATCACGGACAACATGCGCTCCCTGTCGCAGAAGACCGAGACGGTGCAGGCGGCAACGGAGAAGCTGCGCGAGATGTCCCGGTCCATCGTCTAGGGGGGTATGAACGGGACGGGTCCGGTTTGTTCGCCTGGGTCGGCCATGCGGTGCGGACCTTCACGAAACCGTCCTGTTTTCAGGTCCTTCTCCCCTTGTCCACGCGGCCTTTCCTGCCGTGCGCCTTCAATCCGGCACCTGGATGTGCAACATCCGCCTGGGGCGAGAGGACAAGGGAATCGTGCATATGCTCAAGGAATTGGAGGCGCTGAAGCAGCGCTACCCGGGCGCCCAGACGTTCAAGTGCGGTGACGATGCCGACCTGTGCGAGAGGCTCCTGTCCCTGGTGCGCTCCGGACGGAAGGTGGCGACCTGCAGCGCCTTGAGTGACTTTCAGGGCGGCGATCCCATGCCGGAGATCGGGCGGCGGGATATCGCGTTGAACTGGGACGATACGCCGGCCCTCGTCATCGAGACGGTCGAGCTGATCCATTGCCGGTTCGACGAGGTGAGCGAAGCGATGGCCCTGGCCGAAGGCGAGGATGACAGCCTTGAGGGCTGGCGCGCTGAACACCGCAAGTATTTTGAGCGCAATGGCGGCTTTTCCCCGGCCATGGAGATCATCTGGGAGCGGTTCGCCCTCGTCGAAGACCTGGGCTGAGGGCCGCATCCCAAGCGGACAACAGGACGGCTTTCAGCCGAGCGGGCCGCCACGTCCCCTTGCCTCGTCTGACAGGGGCTCGCGCACTGGAACGGGCACCTTGTGGCCCGCGACGGCAAGCGCGTGGGCGCGGGAGAAGAACTGGCGCCGGCCGAGAACGGCAAGCACGAAGAGGGTCGAGGCGATCAGAATTCCCGGCCCGAAAAACCACCCCAGGTAGCCTATCGAAAAGAAGAACGCCCGTTGCCCGCGTGTGAAGTGCTGCCCGGCGAGCACCATCATGCCGGCGGCGTTCTCGGCGAAGGCCTGTCCCTCCTCGGGGGGCGGGTCGCCGTCCGGCATCGCCCCCATCAGGATCGTGGCGTAGTTGAACAGCCGGTAGGCCCAGCCGAACTTGAAGAAGGCATAGGCATAGACAAGGGCGAGACCCAGGATCTTGATCTCCCACTCCGCCGGCGTGGTGCCGCCGTCGAGCCCGATGTCGGCAAGGATCTCCAGGATGGAATCCGTCGAGGTGAGAAGGGCGAAACACGCGCCGATCGCCAGGATCGATGTGGAGGCGAAGAAGGCCGTGCCCTGCTGGAGGCCGGCGGCGATGCCCACATCCATGATCCGCACCCGCCGAAGGCTGGTTTCCATCATCCAGCGGCGGCGATGCAGGTTCATCTGGTAGGACAGCGTCCTGACCTTGAGCGGCGAGTGTTCGACGAGAAAGTTGAAACCGAGCCAGGCGGCGAGAAAGACCGTAGCCGCCGCAAGGTCCAATATGGAAAGATCGTTCACGCTCTCGCCTTTCCCGCGCGTGTCGTGCCGCGAATCCGTGTGCGTCCGCCGCCATCATGCCCTGTAGACTGTCGGGTACGCCAGCGCAGCGACGACGTCAGGCGGGCAGAAAGAGGAATTTCGGGAATTCAGAATTGTATGTATTCCTTAATATTCGAGACGCATGGGGGAGAGGTGTGAAATTCTCGTCTTCGTTATTTCTTTTTTGTCGACAACTTATCCGTCCATTGTTCGACTTTTCGGAGAATTTTATTTAAAATTGCAATTTCTGACAGTGTTTTTGGGTCCGTTTAATTTCGTACGATTTAGAAAATTTACGAAGGGGAAACTTCTCCGTGGCATCTTCCTGTCCCAAGGGGTGGTGTTCGGAGGTCAGAATATGCGTAGCCTGCTTTCCCGGGGCGACAAGAACAAGGCGATGCTCGAGGCGCTCGGGCGGTCGCAGGCCGTGATCGAATTCAAGCCGGATGGCACGATTCTGACGGCGAACGAACCCTTCCTGAAGACCATGGGCTATTCGCTCGAGGAAATCCGCGGCAAGAACCACAGCATGTTCGTGCGCGAGGATCTGCGGAAGTCGCCGGAGTATCGCGCGTTCTGGTCGGCGCTTGCCGCCGGACAGTTCCAGCAGCGCGAGTTCCGCCGTATCGCCAAGGACGGTCATGAGGTCTGGCTGCAGGCCTCCTACAATCCGATTCTCGATCGCTCCGGTCGTGTCGAGCGCGTGGTGAAGTTCGCCGCCGACATCACCGCGGAAAAGATGAAGAGCCTCGACCTTGCCGGACAGGTGGCGGCGATCAACCGGTCGCAGGCGGTGATCGCCTTTGCGATGGACGGCACCGTCCTCGACGCGAACGAGAACTTCCTGAACGCCCTTGGCTACTCCCTTGAGGAAATCAGGGGAAAGAACCACGAAATGTTCGTGTCCTCCGAGTATCGCGCAAGCAGCGACTACAAGGCGTTCTGGGATCGTCTTCGGTCGGGTGAGTTCCAGGCCGGCGAGTTTTGTCGGATCGGCAAGGGCGGCAAGGAGGTCTGGATCCAGGCCACCTACAATCCGATCCTCGACGACGAAGGGAAGCCGATCAAGGTCGTGAAGTTCGCGACCGACCGCACCGAGGCGGTCAAGCGGCGCAAGCATCGCGAGGCGGTCCAGAAGGAAATCGACCAGGATCTCGATTCCGTCGCACGCTCGATCTCGGATGCCAACGCCCAGGCGTCGAGCGCCTCCGCGTCCTCCGTTCAGACCTCGTCCAACGTGCAGGCCGTCGCGGCGGCGGCTGAAGAGCTCGTCGCGTCGATCGAGGAAATTTCGCGTCAGGTCAATCAGGCACGGATGATCTCCGAGAAGGCCGTCGGCGAAGCCCAGAAATCCTCGACCGTGATGAGCGGCCTTGCCGACAACGCGCAGAAGATCGGCGATGTCCTTGAACTGATCGAGACGATTGCCGGGCAGACCAATCTTCTGGCTCTCAACGCGACCATCGAGGCCGCGCGCGCCGGAGAGGCGGGCAAGGGCTTTGCCGTCGTCGCGGCGGAGGTCAAGAATCTCGCCAGCCAGACCTCGCGCGCCACGGAAGAGATCAACGCCCAGATCGGGTCGGTGCAGTCCTCGTCCTCCATGGCCGAAGGCGCGATCCAGGCGGTGATGCGCATCATCGAGGAGATCAACGAGATCTCGTCCTCCATCGCGACCGCGATCGAGGAGCAGTCGAGCGTCAGCCGCGACATTTCGTACAACATGCAGCAGGCCTCCGTGGGGGTGACCACCATCACCTCCAACATGCAGAACCTGTCTCAGGAGACCGATCTCGTGGCGAAGGCCACCACGACCCTGCGCGAGGCCTCACGCTCCATCGCGTGAAGCCTCTCCGCAAGAATGCCATGTCACGCGACCGCAGGTCTCCTCCAGTCGGGAGGGGCCGGCGGTCGTCTCGCATGTGGCCTTGCCGTGTCGATACGGTGGACCTGACCGGTCGGGATCGTCGGCATGAGCGCGGGCGGCGCGATATGTCAATCCGACTCAAGTTTCGATCATTTTTTGCAAAATTCTTTTCCGGAGTTGCGCAAACCCGGCCGGTTTGGCCGGCTTTCAGTCATGCAATCGCCGCATGGCGGAATGCGGTTTTTTTGCGCTTGCGAAACCGTTTCCAAATCGTTAAATCCACGCCTCGACCGATGGCGCGCCCGGGGGCAAACGTGGCCGCCTTCTTCGGACAAAAGGACTTCCATGGACGATCAGGTTCAGAAATCCTGCTGGGGCGTGACGGCGTGGGCCGTTCTCCTCGTGGGGGCCGTGCTGGCCATGGTCTACGTGTTCGGCGGTGCCGACGCGGGGGCCGCAACGGTTGCATCACTCGGCTGACGCCGGGCGGGGACATTTCCCCCGCGCCGCGGACGTCGGCCCACCGGGCATACCGGTGCGCAAGACCGGAACGAGATACAGGGGGCGCGGGAAACCGCGCCCCTTTTTACGTTCGGGCGCCCGTGGGTTTCCTTCGGGCCATGCAAACCGCGTGCTTGCGGGGATTTTCCTTGCCCGGGCAGGGCGGGGGAGGAACACTGCCTGGACCGATGCCCCGCCGGACGGGGCGGATCAGCAACGGGGAGGGAGCCGATGACGGGACGGATCACCAAGGGATACAAGGCGCTCCTGGAGGAGGCCAACGCGGCCATCGAGACGCTCAGCGTCGAGGACGCCATTGCGGCATCGCGGGATCCGGGCGTGGTTCTCGTCGACATCCGGGACGTGCGCGAGCTGAAGCGCGAGGGCAAGGTCCCCGGCGCGATCCATGCGCCGCGCGGCATGCTGGAATTCTGGGTCGACCCCGACAGCCCCTATTTCAAGGACGTGTTCGGCGAGGACAAGAAGTTCGTCTTCTTCTGCGCCGCCGGTTGGCGTTCGGCTCTCGCGACCAGGGCGGTGCAGGAGATGGGACTGTCTCCCGTCGCCCATATCGAAGGGGGCTTCGGGGCCTGGAAGGCTGCCGGCGGTCCCGTCGAGGCTCCCGGGGACAAGACGGGTTGAGGGCTGAGCGGCTCGCGTGTGGTCTGTCGCTCAGCACTGGGGACACTGGTGGGCGGAGCCGGAGTCGGAGCGGGGCCGGGTGCTCGGTCGGGCGCGCTGGAACACCATCTGGTGCATCGTGTTCACGCCGGAGGGGGCGCTGGAGAGCAGGCCGCCGTACTGGTCCGCTCCCATGCGGAAAACCACGAGCGTGACGGGGCCAAGCCCGGGCCAGTCCACGGAGGCGCCCCAGGTCGGCACCTGCTCCAGGGCGTCCACGCCCGCCAGCGCGGCCACATCCTCTCGCGAGAAGGTGACACCGGGCTTCACCGGCCATTCCAGGCGGCGCAGACCGTCGGGGATTTTCCACAGGCGCAGGGTCGTCTCCAGACGCAGGATCATCGTGTCCGAAGACGCGCCAAGCTCGATCGTGACGAAACGCTGGTCGAAGTTGGCCGGATGGACTTCGATGCCGTCCGGTGTGCGTTCCAGGGTGACGGTGTTGGAAAGGGTATAGATTGTGGCGTCGGTTTTCTCGCCGGGCAGCGAGCGTGAGCGGTCAAGCGCCTGGGCGGGCGAGGCAATTACGGCAAGCGAGCCCATCAAAAGACCCAGTGCCAGCGTTAGATGAGGTGTGAACATTTCTTGGTCTGCTAAACCTGAACTGCTTGGAGGCACGGAAATCGCGCCGGAAAACAGCTTCATGATATGTCAAAAGTGTCAATAAAGCGTGACGGGCTGAAAGTAGAGGTGCACATGCGTTTGGCAATTGGTGACAAGACTTACTCCTCCTGGTCCCTGCGGGCATGGCTTGCCGTGCGCGCGAGCGGCGCGGATTTCGAGGAGGAGCTGCTGCCGCTCGACACCGACGCGTTCCACAAGCGCATCCGTGAGATTTCGCCGGCCGGCCGTGTTCCCGTGTTGATCGACGGGGAGGTCACGGTCTGGGATTCACTCGCGATTATAGAGTACTTGGCGGAGGTCCGCCCCGATGCGGGCCTGTGGCCGGCGGATCGCGCCGCGCGTGCCAGGGCCAGGGCGGTGGTCGCGGAGTTTCATTCCGGTTTCTTCGACCTGCGCGGGAATTACCCCATGAACCTGCGCCGGACGCCGGCTTCCCATCCGCTTGCGCCGGACGCCTCGCGCGACATCGCGCGCATCACGGAGATCTGGCGTGACTGCCGCGAACACTATGGCTCGAAGGGAGACTTCCTCTTCGGAAAGTTCGGTGCGGCGGATTGTTTCTTCGCGCCGGTCGTCAGCCGTTTTCTCACCTATCAACTTCCACTGGGAACGGTCGAGCGGGCCTACGCACAGGCGGTCATGGAGCATCCCTACATGCTGGAATGGCGTGCGGAGGCGGCGCGCGAGACCCATCGTGTCGAGGCTGACGAGGTCGAATGATGATGAGTAATACCAAGAGATAAAAAGAGAAAACAAGTCGTGTTGACTGGCACGTAAACGTAAGACAATCTCCATTCAAGGAGAGAGGCGGAGCGGCCGTGAAGGCGGCTTCCGAACGTCAAGGGAGGCGAACGGGTGGCAATCCTGAAGAGCAGTGCGGCAACGTCCGGGGCCGAGGTCGAGGCCAATCGGGCCGCCTGGACGGAGCTGCGCGAGGACCTTCTGGCGCGGCGCGCCGAAGCCGCGAAGGGGGGCAACGAGCGGGCCCGCGAGCGGCATGTGTCGCGTGGCAAGCTGCTTCCGCGCGAGCGGGTCGCGCGTCTGCTCGATCCGGGGACGCCGTTCCTGGAGGTCGGGGCGCTTGCCGCGCTCGGGCTTTACGAGGATGCCATCCACGGCGCCGGGCTCATCACGGGCATTGGCCGGGTTTCGGGCCGCGACTGCATGATCGTGTGCAACGACGCGACCATCAAGGGCGGCACCTACTATCCCATGACGGTGAAGAAGCATCTCCGGGCGCAGGAAATCGCCATGGAGAACAGGCTTCCCTGTCTCTATCTGGTCGATTCCGGCGGGGCCAACCTGCCCAACCAGACCGATGTCTTTCCCGATCGCGACCATTTCGGCCGCATCTTCTTCAACCAGGCGACCATGTCGTCCATGGGCATTCCGCAGATCGCGGTGGTGATGGGATCCTGCACGGCGGGCGGCGCCTATGTGCCGGCCATGTCCGACGAGACCGTCATCGTGCGCCGGCAGGGAACGATCTTTCTCGCGGGACCGCCGCTGGTGAAGGCGGCGACGGGCGAGGAGGTCTCGGCCGAGGATCTCGGCGGCGCGGATGTTCATGCAAGGATCTCCGGCGTTGCCGATCACTATGCGCTCGACGACGAACAGGCGCTCGAGCAGGCCCGGCGTATCGTCGCGAACCTCAATGGCGCCAAGCAGCCGTCGCCGGTGCTGGCGGCGCCGCGCGACCCGCTTCTCGATCCGGCCGGACTCGAGGCGGTGGTGCCGGTCGACCTGAAGAAGCAGTACGACATTCGCGAGGTCATAGCGCGGATCGTGGACGGGTCCGAACTCGACGAGTTCAAGGCCACCTACGGCACGACGCTCGTGACCGGTTTCGCCCGCATCAACGGCATTCCCGTCGGCATCCTTGCCAACAACGGCATCCTGTTCTCGGAATCGGCGCTCAAGGGCGCCCATTTCGTCGAATTGTGCTGCCAGCGCGGAATTCCGCTGCTGTTCCTGCAGAACATCACCGGCTTCATGGTCGGGCGGGAGTATGAGGCCGGCGGCATCGCCAAGGACGGCGCGAAGCTCGTGACGGCGGTGGCCTGCGCGAAGGTGCCGAAGATCACGGTCATCGTCGGCGGGTCCTACGGGGCGGGCAACTACGGCATGTGCGGGCGCGCCTACTCGCCGCGTTTCCTCTTCATGTGGCCGAACGCCCGCATTTCCGTGATGGGCGGCGAGCAGGCGGCCAGCGTGCTGGCGACGGTGAAACGCGACAACATCGAGAAGGACGGCGGGGACTGGAGTGCGGAGGAGGAGGCGGCCTTCAAGGCGCCGATCCGCGACCGCTACGAGGCGGAAGGGCATCCCTATCACGCGACGGCGCGGCTTTGGGATGACGGCATCATCCTGCCGTCCGAAACCCGGCGGGTGCTCTCGCTGGCCCTGTCGGCGACGCTCAACGCGCCCGTTCCCGAAACCCGCTTCGGCGTCTTCCGCATGTGAGGCGGCGCGGGACGCCGTCCCGCGACCCTCCCGTCGACGCTTCGTTCATTCGTGACAAGGACTGACCCATGCTCGCTTCGGTGCTGATTGCCAATCGCGGGGAAATCGCCTGCCGCATCATCAAGACCGCCCGCCGTCTCGGCCTGCGTACCATCGCGGTCTATTCCGACGCGGATCGCGACGCGCTGCATGTGCGCCTCGCGGACGAAGCCGTGCATATCGGTCCGGCGCCGAGCGTGGAGAGCTATCTGGTCGGCGAACGCATTCTCGCGGCGGCGAAGCAGACGGGCGCGCAGTCCATTCACCCGGGATACGGCTTCCTGTCGGAGAACGCGGCCTTCGCAGAGGCCTGTGAAAAGGCGGGGATCGTCTTTGTCGGTCCCTCGGCACGGGCGATCCGCGCCATGGGGCTCAAGGACGGCGCCAAGGCGCTGATGGAGCAGGCCGGCGTGCCGGTCGTTCCCGGGTATCACGGCGAGCGGCAGGAAGCGGAGTTCCTCAAGCGCAAGGCGTATGAGATCGGCTATCCGGTGCTGATCAAGGCGGTCGCGGGCGGCGGCGGCAAGGGGATGCGTCGGGTGGACAAGGCCATCGACTTCGACGCGGCGCTTGCGTCCGCGCAGCGCGAGGCGCAGTCCGCCTTCGGCGATCCGCGCGTGCTCATCGAGAAATTCGTGCTCAATCCGCGTCACATCGAAGTCCAGGTCTTCGGTGACGGAAAGGGCAATGCGGTCCATCTCTTCGAACGGGACTGCTCCGCGCAGCGTCGCCACCAGAAGGTTCTGGAGGAGGCGCCGGCCCCGGGCATGACGCCGGAAACCCGGGCCTCCATGGGCGCGGCCGCCGTGGCTGCGGCCCGGGCGGTCGACTATTCCGGTGCCGGGACCATCGAGTTCATCGCCGACGGATCCGGCGCGCTCAGGCCGGACGGTTTCTGGTTCATGGAGATGAACACCCGGCTGCAGGTGGAGCATCCGGTGACGGAACTCGTCACGGGGCAGGATCTGGTGGAATGGCAGTTCCGTGTCGCCTCGGGCGAGGGATTGCCGCTCGGGCAGGACGAGATCCGGCTGAACGGCCACGCCATCGAGGTCCGTCTCTACGCGGAAGATCCCGACACCGGCTTTCTGCCGTCCACCGGACGGCTCGATGTGCTCGACCTGCCGGAAGGCGAGGGCATTCGCATCGATACCGGGGTGGTCGAGGGAGCCGAAATCTCGGCCTTTTACGACCCGATGATCGCCAAGGTGATCGCAAGCGGCTCATCGCGTGCCGAGGCGCTGGCGCGGATCGCGGGAGCCTTCGCCAGGAGCCGTATCGCCGGGCCGAAGACGAATCTTGCCTTCCTCGCGCGTCTCGTCGCCGACGAGGAGGTGAAGGCGGGGGGCTTCGACACGGGCCTCATCGACCGCTCGCTTGAAAGCCTCACCGAAGGGGCGGTGTCCGAAGCGGCGGTTGGCAAGGCCGTGCTGTCGCTTCTGGAGGACCGGGGAACCGCCTGCAATGATGCGAATGGCTGGCGGGATCCCTTTGCCGTGGCGGACGCCTTCGAACTGACCGGCGAGCGCCGTGTCCAGGTCAGCGTCGAGGTTGACGGCGAGCCGCGAAAGACGAGCGTGCGGTGGGTCGGCGGACAAGCCGGCGTTCTCGACGGGCAGGGGCAGCCCCTTGCGGCGGTCGGGGCGGACGTGCGCCGTTGTGGAGACGTCGCCTATGCGATCGAGGCGGGGCGTGCCGTCCGTGTGGCGCTCGTGGACCAGCTTTCCCGTGTCGTCGAGGACGAGGGCGGCGCGGCCGCCATCAAGGCCCCCATGCACGGCAAGGTGATTGCCGTCGATGTTGCCGCCGGAGACACGCTTGCCAAGGGGCAGCGGATCGCAGTGGTGGAGGCGATGAAGATGGAACACGCCATCGTTGCCCCGCGCGATGGCGTGGTCGAGAGCGTTTTCGTCAGCGAGGGCGGGCAGGTCGATCAGGGCGCGGCGGTCGCGACCCTTGCCGAGGAGTGACCGGAAAACCCGCCCGTCTCCGGGCTGCTATGCACCGATCGGGAACAGCCGGCCAACGAGGGCCTCGGGGGTGGTGACCTCGGGGGACCAGCCAAGCAGCCGGCGCGCGCCGTCTCCGCTTGCGACCTGCGAACGGGCATAGCCGGCGGCAACATCGAGATCGGCCGCCAGGTCCGGCGGAGCCTCGTCGTGGGCCAGGTCCAGCCTGAGCCCCAGCCCGTCGCTGACCAGATCCATCAGGTTTCCCACGCTTGCAGCCTCGACACCGCAGCCGATGGCGGTGAGCCGATAGCTGCGCGCCTCGACGGCGCGTACGTAGAGATCGGCGAGATCCTCGGCGTCCACCAGGGGCCAGAGCGTGTCGCGTTCCGCACGCGTGACGAAGGGGCGTCCGCCCTCGGCCGCCATGCGCATGTCGGCGACGGGGCCACCGTCACGGGCACACACGAGCGCCGGGTGAATCACGGACAGCGCCAGATGCCGGCTTGCGGCAAGCGAGCGGATGGCGTGCACCACATGAGCGAAGGCGGGCAGAGGCGAATAGGCGGTGGCCTCCCGCAAGGGAGTGCCGCGCGTTGGCGGATAGAGCCAGATCCCGCCGGTGTAGACGAAGTGGAACGGTGTCGTTCCATACGGTGCGTCAATGAGCGCGGCGACCAGCTTGCGTTCGGCCGTCCGGCCCTCGGCGTCGAAGCTGTTGGCAAGGTGGACGAAACAGTCAGAGGCGAGCGCCTGGTCCAGCCATTCGCGAGGCGCGCGCAGATCTCCCGACCAGGCCTGGGCGCCCGCCGCGCGCAGCCGAGCGCCAGCCTCGGGCGAGCGGGCCAGCGCGGTCACCCGGTGGCCGCGCGCGACCAGCCTCGCGAGCACTGCCCGTCCGATCGTTCCGGTTCCGCCTGTCAGAAACACCTTCATGGGGCAAATAGAGCGCCGGCGGGCGAGTCGCGCAAGGCGCCTCTTTCGGCTCCGGAGAAGGCGCAGCCTGTGCATAGCGGGCATGAGTGGCCGGTGCGGCGCTTTGCTCGGCGCGTTGGCCCCCTATAACGGAGGGCATGGCTCTGCATATCGTCAAACTCTGCGTCGGCGTCGATTCCGCCGAGGATCTCGCCGCCTGGATCGACTTCCGCGCCGCGGAACAGCGCGAGCAGGGGCTGGAGCCCGAGCAGATCCACACAACGCGCATGGCACCCGCGCGCCGCGACGAGGTTCTGGACGGCGGTTCGCTCTACTGGGTGATCAAGGGCGCGATCCAGGTGCGACAGAGGATCGTCGATCTTCGCAGTATCACGGATGCGGCGGGCGTGAAGCGCTGCCAGATCGTTCTCGAGCCGGTGCTTCATCCCACAAGGCCGCAGCCGCGCCGGCCGTTCCAGGGGTGGCGCTACCTGAAGCCCGACGACGCGCCGGCGGACATCGCCCGCCAGGATGCCGCCGCCGACATCCCGGACGCCATGCGCCGCGAACTCATCGAGCTCTGCCTGATATGAGCGGACACTGCCCCGCCGGCCTCAAGCCGGCAGGGTCAATGCCACATTGTCGATGAGACGGGTGGTGCCGAGGCGCGCTGCGACAAGAAGGCGCGCCGAACGCGTTCCCGACGCCAACGGCGCGAGGGTGTCCGCCTCCCGAAGCTCCAGGTAGTCGACGTTGAAACCGGACGCGGCAAGGGCTGCGATCGCCTGGTCCAGAAGCGGGGCGGGCGGTGCGCCGGCCTCGAGACGCCGGGCGGTGTCGAAGAGAACTTCGGGCAGTCGGGCCGCCGTTGCACGGGTGGCCGTGTCCAGATAGCGGTTGCGCGAGGACATGGCGAGGCCGTCGGGTTCGCGCACCGTCTCGCCGCCCAGGACCTGCACGGGAATGTTCAGGTCGCGCACGAAGCGGCGGATGACGCAAAGCTGCTGGTAGTCCTTCTCGCCGAAGATCGCCACGTCGGGAAGCGCCGCGAGAAGCAGCTTGGTCACCACCAGCGAAACGCCTGCAAAGAAATGCGGCCGGCTTGCGCTCTCCAGCCCCTCGGCGGGGCCGCCGACCGAGACCGACGTGGCGAAGCCCTCCGGATACATTTCCGCCCGGCCGGGCATGAAGACGCTCTCGACGCCTTCGGCGGCGAGCTTGTCGAGGTCGCTCTGCTCGTCGCGCGGATAGGCGTCGAAGTCCTCGGTCGGGGCGAACTGGGTCGGATTGACGAAGATCGACACCACCACGTGCTCGGCATGTTCCCGCGCGGCGCGTACAAGCGACAGATGCCCCTCGTGCAGCGCGCCCATCGTCGGCACCATCGCGATGCGCGCGCCTTTCGCGCGGGCGGCGGCAAGGTGTTCTCTAAGGGCGGAGATGGTGGGGTGAACCTGCGGTGCACTCATTCCGGCGGTTCCTTTCCTCGCGCGAGTCGACATGCGCCCTCCCTTCGGACGGCAGATGCCTTTTAACGTCTTTTGAACACAGGCGTTTGGATTTTTCCGCAATGCACGCCATATGATTTTTCAAGAACCGGCGGGCAGGAGCAAGGCAGGCGTGAGCAGCAACGGGGACAAGACGGCGGGCAGGGGGCCGGGGACACCGGAACACCCGGCCGATGCGGCCGGGGGGCAGGGGCCGGTGGCGCGTTCCTCGCAGGGCGGAGCGGTCAGGCCGTCCTCGGGAGCGGATATTTCCTCCTTCCTTCAGGCGGCGGAACAAAGCCGCAAGGAAGTCGGGCGCGGACGTCTGGTCTTCGCGCTCGACGCGACCATGAGCCGTCAGCCGACCTGGGACCGGGCCTGCAACGTGCAGGCGGAAATGTTCGAGGCCGCGTCTGCCTCCGGCGGCCTTGCCATGCAACTCGTGTACTTTCGCGGTTTCGGGGAATGCGGCGCGTCGAAGTGGGTCGACAACGGGCGCAAGCTCGCGGATCTCATGTCGCGGATCGACTGTCGCGGTGGCACGACCCAGATCCGCAAGGTGCTGCGCCACACGCTCGACGAGGCGCGCCGCCGCAAGGTGCAGGCCCTGGTCTACATCGGCGACTGCGTCGAGGAGGACGTGGACGGGCTGTGTGCGCGGGCGGGCGAGATGGGTGTGCTCGGCGTGCCGGCCTTCGTGTTTCAGGAGGGCGCCGAGCCTCACGCCACACGGGCGTTCCGCGAGATCGCCAGACTGTCCGGCGGCGCGCATTTCGCGCTGGATTCCGGTGCGCCGGGAGAGCTTGCGGCGCTGCTCAAGGCGGCGGCGGTCTATGCGTCGGCGGGACGGGACGGGCTTGAGCGGCTGCGGCGTTCGGGCGATGACGGGGCGCGGCTCTTCCTGAGCCACCTGCGCTGACACCTCGGCGCGCGGGGAACGGAAGCGGGGCCGGCAGGGCCCTTTCGGGAGGCGGAATGGGTTTTTTTCTTCTGGGGCTTGGAGCGCTCGGGCTCCTGCTGATCCTGGCGAGCTTTACCGCCAGCGCGGACACGGCGAGGCTGGCCAGGCAACTCAAGACCTTCGGCGGCATCGGACTGTTGCTGGCGGCGGCCGGGCTGCTCTTCGCGCGCCGGATCGACCTGGCGATGCTCGCGGGCGGTTTCGGCCTGACGCTTCTGGGCCTGCGCAGGGCGCGGGGCTTTTCCCGGGCGGGAGAAGGGGGCGATGCGTCGGGCGATGGTGCCGCGTCCGTGGTGCGGTCGGTGTTCCTCGAGATGCGGCTCGATCACGACAGCGGGGACATGGAAGGGGAGGTTCTGGCCGGCGCCTTCGAGGGGCGCCGACTGTCGGGTCTGTCGCCCGCCGAGCTCAGGTCGCTCTACGGGGAGGTGTCCTCGGACACGGACAGCCGTGCCTTACTCGAAGCTTATCTCGACCGCCGGCAACCCGGCTGGCGTGTAGACTTCGAGGCGGATGGCACAGCGGGGCAGGGAGCCGCGCCGGGCGCGGGCGCCATGACCAAGGAGGAGGCCTACCAGGTTCTGGGGCTTGCGCCCGGCGCCGGCGAGGCGGAAGTCCGTGCGGCGCACCGCAGGCTTATGAAGCGCGTCCATCCCGACCAGGGAGGGAGCGGATTTCTCGCCGCGAAACTCAACGAGGCGAAGGACCTGCTTCTCGATCATGACTGAACTCACAGATACGCGTTACACATTCCAGGATCCGGCACCGGCAAGCCGACGTGCCGGACCCTCAATCGATACTCACTGATAGATCGCGTAGCAGTTGAACCGCTTGCGCTTCAGGCTCGAACAGGCATCCCAGGCGGCGGTCTTCGTCTCGAAGCCGACGAAACGGGCCCGGTAGAGCGTGGCGCCACCGCTCTCCACCGGCTCGGTGTAGGGCACATAGCCGCGCAGCCGCGATCCCATGGCGCTGCTGGCCTTCTTGAGCATGGCAACCGCCGCGTCCTCGCTTTCAGCGGCCGCGATCTGCACCTGCCATGCCGGCTTCGGCTCGGCGACGTTGTTGGTCGCAACCGTCACGGACGAGGACTTCGGCGCGTCAGGCAGCGGAACATCCGCGCCCGCGGACGCAACCTGGATCGGCTGGGTGCGAACCTTGCGGATCGCGAGCTCCGGTGCGCGCGGCGTGGGCACCGACGAGGTGGAGGCGTAGGCCATCGTCTTGCGGCGCAGGGCGGCCTGGAGGTCAGGCTTCTGCGGAACGCGGATGATGGACCCGGTCACGATCTCCGGCTCGACGATCGGCTTGGGCGGAAGCGGCACCGGCACGGAGGCCGCCGCGACCTGCGTCATCACGCCCGGCTTCAGGTTCGGCACCGGCACGTCCTTCGGGGACAGCCCGGCAAAGAGCGAGCGGTCGCCAGGCGTCGTCACGTTGGCGACGAGAGAGGGCGCCGTGTAGCGGCCCTTGCTGGCCTTGGACATGTACTTGCCGATGAGCTTGGTCATCTGCTTGTTGCGCGAGGCGCCGGTGCGCCCGCCCATCACCACGGCCACGATGTGGCGACCGCCGGTCTCCACGTTGGTGACCAGGTTGAAGCCCGAGGCGCGGGTGTAGCCGGTCTTGATGCCGTCCACGCCACGCACGCGGCCGAGAAGCCGGTTGTGGTTGCCGTAGCGGCGGCCCTTGTAGGAGAAGCTGCGGGTGCTGAACAGCTTGAAGTACTTGGGGAAGCGCTGCTTGATGGCGCGGCCGAGCGTCGCCATGTCGCGTGCCGTCGTCACCTGGGCCTTGTTGGGCAGGCCCGAGGGATTGCGGAACGTGGTGCGCTTCATGCCGAGCGCGCGCGCGGTGCGGGTCATGCGCTTGGCGAACTTGGGCACCGAGCCGGACACGTTCTCCGCGACCACCACGGCCACGTCATTGGCCGACTTGGTGACCAGCGCCAGGATCGCGTCCTTCGCACGGATGGAACTGCCGGGCTTGAGACCCAGCTTGGAGGGCGGACGGCTCGCGGCATAGCGCGACACCTTCAGCGGCGTCTGCATGGACATGCGACCGGCCTCGATCTCCTCGAACAGGAGATAGAGCGTCATGATCTTCGTCAGCGACGCGGGATACCGGCGCACGTCGGCCTTGTAGTCGTACAGGGTACGACCGGTCTTGGCGTCGACGACGAAGCCGGAATACTTGGAGTTCGCGAACGCCGGAACGGCGGTCATTGCGGTGACTCCAAGAACCAGCCCGGCAACGACCGTTCCGCGAAGTCCGATTGCGATTGCGCGTCCGAAACGCCTCACACCTTTACTCAGCACAATGTCACCCCATTCGGGCCAGGTGTTTCATGTGTCCTGCGGTCCGCCCTGCTGCCGGGCCGTAGGAACCTCTCGCGGTCGGAACGGGATGGCCCGTCTCGTCCGCTCTTCGTCTGTCGTGGCTCTTTTACTCGACCGGCACTGGAGGAGGCACCGTGCCGGAAGGCCACATTGTCCATCTTGTCGCAAACACGGTTACGGAAGTGCAAATGCGACCGATGAGTGGATCCGAATGCCAAGGCATCATGCCGTTTTGGCTTCGATCCGTCGATGCCCGAGCGTCGCAAAAGGCGGTTAATGCGCCGTTACCGATGCCACTTTCCGTTGCCATCCTGCACAAATGACGCGCATGCGACGCAGCGGGGCCGGGGCTGGCGGAAAGCCGGGGCCGGCAGGAGGGGCGGCATCCCGGGTGTTTCCCTTATGCTGCGCTGCAAAATCAAACCTTGACAAATTTTGTGCACTGCATAAATTTCGGGTGCTGCAGACGCGTGCGCCCGGTTCTCGGGCCTGAGGGGGGTCCTGCGCGGTCCCGGCCACTGTCGCAGCTCATGAGAGACAGCGAGCCGTTCCGGCGAGATTGGGCGGATGTCGGTGCGGTCTCGGGATCAATCGAAAGAGGTCACCATGATGAACGGTTTCGACGATATGCAGAAGCTCTCCAAGGACAGCATGGATGTCATGATGCAGAGCTTCGGCGCCATGACCAAGGGCATGCAGGCCATCGCCACCGAGGTCGCCGACTACCAGAAGAAGTCCTTTGAGGAGAGCTCCGCCGCGCTCGAGAAGCTCGTCGCCGCCAAGTCGCTCGACAAGGCCTTCGAGGCGCAGAGCGACTACGTGAAGGGCGCCTACGAGTCCTTCGTCGGCGAGGCCACGAAGATCGGCGAGATGTATTCCGAGCTCGCCAAGGAAGCCTACAAGCCCTACGAGGGCGTGATGGCCAAGGTCGGCAAGTAAGTTCCCGACCGGGACGGGCGGTCACTGCCCGTCTTTATCGTGCGGCCGGATTTCCGGCCGCCACACGTTCAAGCGCCCGCCTCGCGGGCGCTTTTTCTTTTTCTCCCCGGACATTGCAGGGATGGCGTCGCGGCGAAGCGCGGCGCGCCGCCCTCGCGGCCTCCGGTGTTTGCAACGCATCTCCGGCCGCGTCCGGGCGACCGTTTGCCGACAACACATTTTCGTGTCTCGCGCTCGCTGGTCGCAGGCCATTGAGGTTCACGCCGGATGCCATACATTAGGATGACGACCGCGTCGGCGAAGCGGGCCGATCCGCCGGCGGACCGTTTCCGTAGATCCCGAGGCAGGGGCTTGCGGAAATTCCCGTCGCCCAGCACATGCTGCCTTCTGGCGATGCGGCAGGACCCCCATCGGGTCCGAGGAAACTTGCGAACCGGGACCAGAGACCGGAATCAACGACAGGGGCGACCCGCAACGACGGGCTTTGGAGTGGCGATGACGAAGGGATCCCAGCATGGCGACGGCGACGACACAGGCAATCTGGTCGTCACCAAGACCAGAACCGTCGCCAAGCGGCCGAACCTTTATCGCGTCCTTCTCCTCAATGACGACTACACGCCCATGGAATTCGTCGTGCACGTGGTGGAACGGTTTTTTCAGAAGAACCGGGAGGAAGCCACGCGCATTATGTTGCACGTCCATCATCACGGAGTGGGGGAGTGCGGTGTCTACACCTATGAGGTCGCGGAGACCAAGGTGACGCAGGTCATGGACTTTGCGCGCAAACACCAGCATCCTCTCCAGTGTGTAATGGAAAAGAAATAGGGGGCACCCGTGCCTTCATTCTCGAGAAGCCTTGAAAAGGCCCTGCATCAGGCCCTGTCCTTCGCCAACGAGCGTCAGCAGGAATACGCGACGCTCGAACACCTCCTGCTCGCCCTCGTGGAAGACCAGGACGCGGCGGCGGTCATGCGCGCGTGCAACGTCGATCTCGACGCGCTCAAGCGGAACCTGGTCGAATACATCGACACCGAACTCGAGAACCTTATCGTCGAGGGCGACGAGGACTCCAAGCCGACGGCCGGTTTCCAGCGCGTGATCCAGCGCGCGGTGATCCACGTCCAGTCGTCGGGCCGCGAGGAGGTGACGGGCGCCAACGTGCTCGTGGCGATCTTCGCCGAGCGTGAGAGCCATGCGGCCTACTTCCTGCAGGAGCAGGACATGACCCGCTACGACGCGGTCAACTACATCTCGCATGGCATCGCGAAGCGCTCCGGCATGTCCGAGGCACGCCCGGTGCGCGGCGCCGACGAGGAAGCCGCCACCGAGGAAGGCGTGGAGAAGCCCAAGCAGAAGACGGACGCGCTCGAGGCCTATTGCGTCAACCTGAACGAAAAGGCCGCCGCGGGCCGCATCGATCCGCTGATCGGTCGCGACCAGGAGATCTCGCGTACGATCCAGATCCTGTGCAGGCGCTCCAAGAACAACCCGCTGTTCGTGGGCGATCCGGGCGTGGGCAAGACCGCCATCGCTGAGGGTCTGGCCAAGCGTATCGTCGACAAGGATGTCCCGGACGTGCTGCTCGACGCCACCATCTTCTCGCTCGACATGGGCGCGCTGCTCGCCGGGACCCGCTATCGCGGCGATTTCGAGGAGCGGCTGAAGCAGGTCGTGAAGGAGATCGAGGACTATCCCGGTGCGGTGATGTTCATCGACGAGATCCATACGGTGATCGGCGCGGGCGCTACGTCGGGCGGGGCGATGGACGCCTCGAACCTGCTCAAGCCGGCGCTTGCCTCGGGCTCCATCCGTTGCGTGGGCTCGACCACCTACAAGGAGTACCGCCAGTTCTTCGAGAAGGACCGTGCGCTGCTGCGCCGGTTCCAGAAGATCGACGTCAACGAGCCGACCGTCGAGGACGCCATCGAGATCCTGAAGGGGCTGAAGCCCTATTTCGAGACGTTCCATAAGGTCCGCTACACCAATGACGCCATCAAGACGGCGGTGGAGCTGTCCTCGCGCTACATCAACGACCGCAAGCTGCCGGACAAGGCGATCGACGTGATCGACGAGTCCGGGGCCTCGCAGAAGCTCGTTCCCGAGGGGCGCCGCCGCAAGACCATCGGCGTCAAGGAGATCGAGGCGACGGTCGCCTCCATGGCCCGCATTCCGCCGAAGTCGGTCTCCAAGTCGGACGCTGAGGTCCTGTCCAACCTGACCGATACGCTGAAGCGCATGGTCTACGGCCAGGACGCGGCGATCGCCGCGCTGTCGACCTCGATCAAGCTCGCTCGCGCGGGTCTGCGCGAGCCGGACAAGCCGATCGGCAACTACCTGTTCACCGGCCCGACCGGCGTCGGCAAGACCGAGGTTGCCCGCCAGCTTGCCGCGTCGCTCGGCGTGGAGCTGCTGCGCTTCGACATGTCGGAGTACATGGAGCGCCACACGGTGTCGCGGCTCATCGGCGCGCCTCCGGGCTATGTCGGCTTCGATCAGGGAGGCCTGCTGACGGATGGTGTCGACCAGCACCCGCATTGCGTGCTGCTGCTTGACGAGATCGAGAAGGCCCATCCGGACCTGTACAATATCCTGTTGCAGGTCATGGATCACGGCAAGCTCACCGATCACAACGGCAAGCAGGTCGATTTCCGAAACGTCATCCTCATCATGACGACGAATGCCGGCGCCGCCGACATGGCCAAGGCCCCGATCGGCTTCAACCGGGTCAAGCGTGAAGGCGACGACAAGGAGGCGATCAACCGCCTGTTCACGCCGGAGTTCCGCAACCGGCTCGACGCGGTCATCACCTTCGGCAGCCTGCCGACGGAGGTCGTGCATCGGATCGTCGAGAAGTTCGTCATGCAGCTCGAGGCCCAGCTCGCGGATCGCGGCGTGACCTTCGAACTGACGGAGAATGCCATCGCGTGGCTTGCCGACAAGGGATACGACGAGCAGATGGGCGCCCGCCCGCTGTCCCGCGTCATCCAGGAGCACATCAAGCGGCCGCTCGCCGACGAGGTGTTGTTCGGCAAGCTCAAGAAGGGCGGCACCGTCAAGGTGTCGGTCTCCGAGGACGCGGAAGGGCTGCTTCTGGAGAGTGTCGAGGATCCCGTCGTCAAGCCGAAGGCGGAGAAGCCCAAGACCGCCAAGCCGAAGCGCAGGCGCAAGCCCGCCGCCAGGAAGGCGTCCTCTCCGGACCAGTCCGGTGACGGCGACGACGGCACCTCCGGCGGCGGATCGTCGAAGGGCGGCCCGTCGGGTGGCGGCGGCGGCAAGCGCAGCCTGGTTCCCAAGGTCCCGCTGGCCGACTGAGCCGACCCGATCAGATGGACCCGGTCACATGACACGAGAACGCGAACGGCACCCTTGCGGTGCCGTTTTGCATTTGTCGGGCAAACTGCTAGGAAGAAAGGGATGTAGGGACCGTTCGTTTTGTCCCGTTCCGCTTTTTCCACCTTGCCGTTTCATCGCAAGGCTCCCGCCACAAGGTCCCGATGTCGACCGATCCCGTCTCCCAGAAACGCGCGTCCGCCGCGTCGGAGCCCCCCAAGTCCGGCTGGTACTGGGCTTTCCGGGGAATGCGGTCGGCGGTGTCGATCCCGGCTCTCATCCTCACGGCCGCCTTTGTCGGTTATGCCTCGCTGGCGCGCGAAAGCGGGCTGACACTTGGCCAGACGCTGGCCATGACCGGTCTCGTGTGGGCGCTGCCGAGCATCGTGGTGCTCACCGGTGCCATCACCACCGGGCTTGGCATGGTGCCGGCCGCGATTGCCGTCGCGCTCGCGTCCGTGCGTCTCATGCCCATGACGATGGCGCTCATGCCGATCCTGCGCGGCGAGGGGAAGGTGCGTCGGCTGCCGATGCTGTTCGCCTCGCATTTCGTCGCGGTGACGGCCTGGGTTTTCGCCATGCGCAATCTGGAAAGCCTGCCGAGACCGGCGCGACTGCCGTTCTTCGTCGGCTTCGGAGGGTCGCTGACCGGCTTTGTCTTCTGCATGACGGGCGTGTCCTACATGCTGGTCGACGGAATGCCGCCCATGGTGGCGGGCGCGCTGTCTATGCTCACGCCGATCTACTTCCTGTGCTCCATGTGGAGCGCGGCGCGGGTTTCCGCCGACAAGGCGGCGCTCATCGTCGGGCTGGTTCTCGGCCCCGTGTTCTATCTCTACGCGCCGGGCCTCGACCTTCTGTGGACGGGGCTGGTGGGCGGAACGCTCGCCTACGGCGCGACACGCCTTGCGCGGAGGGGGTGGTGATGAGCCTCACTGATCCCTGGTGGTGGCCCTATGCGATGATCCTTGTCGCGGGCTGGCTGGCGACGGACATCTGGCGCTGGCTCGGCGTCTTCGCCAGCGGCAAGCTGCGCGAGGACAGCGAGCTGTTCATCTACGTGCGCTGCGTGGCGACGGCGCTTGTCGCGGGCGTGATCGCCCGGTTGATCCTGTTTCCCATTGGCGCGCTTGCCGAAACGCCCATGGCGCTCAGGATGGCAGCGGTGGCGATCGGGTTTGCCGCGTATCTCGGCAGCCGCGAGAGGATCGTCGTCGGCGTGGCCGTCGCCGATGCGATCCTCGTTGGCGGCTGGCTCCTTCTCGGCGGCGGCTGAAGAGGGAAAGGGTTGCTGACACCAGGCTGTCAGCAGTGCCCTGTCATGGTCTTTCCGCCGGCGCACTGGCGCGCCGCGCCCTTGGGAGAAAGACCGGATGTCCTCCGATACGCTGACGCTTCACTACGCCCCCCAGACCCGTGCCTCGACCGCGCGCGTGCTGCTCGATGAACTTGGCGCGCCCTACGAACTCGATATTCTCAACATGCATGCCGGCGAGCTGAAGTCCCCGGCGTTCCTTGCCATCAACCCGCTCGGCAAGGTGCCGACGCTCACGCATGGCGACACGGTGGTGACCGAATCCGTCGCCATTGCGCTGTATCTGGGAGACCTTTTCCCGCAGGCCGGCCTGACCCCCATGCCGGGCGATCCGCGCCGTGGCGCCTATCTGCGCTGGATGACGATCTATGCGGCCTGTTTCGAGCCGGCCGTGATCGACAAGGCCGCGGGGCACGTGCCGTCGGCCGTGCAATCGCCCTACGGCACCTATGAGGGGGTGGTGGACCTTCTGGCCGGCCAGCTCGGCAAGGCGGCCTACCTTCTCGGTGACGAGATCACGGTCGCCGACATTCACTGGGGCGCCGCGCTGCACTGGACGCTGATGTTCAATCTCGTGCTCGATCTTCCGGTCTTTACCGACTACACCCGCCGTGTCACGTCGCGGGAGAGTTTCCAGAAGGTCTTTGCCGACGATGCACGACTTGCCACCGAGCACGAGGCCGCCGCCGGAGCGGCGGCGGCCGCAAGCTGAGAAAAGCCGGACAGGGTCAGGCGAGGGCGGCGCGGATCCGCTTGGCGTTGGCGGCCAGGACCGCCTGATCCGCCATCTCGCCGGTGTGCGGGCGCAGCGGCACGTCGCTGAAGCGCGGAATCACATGCACATGGGTGTGGAACACCACCTGCCCGCCGGCACTCTCGGAAAACTGCTGAATGGTCGTGCCGTCGGCGTCGAAAGCGGCGACGACGGCACGCGCCATCTTCTTCACCGTGGCCATGACCGCGAAAAGGTCCTTCTCGGCGATGTCGAGAATGTTGCGCGACGGGGCCTTGGGAATCACAAGCACGTGGCCGTCGCCACGCGGCATGATGTCCATGATGACGAGCGTCGCCTCGTCCTCGTAGACCTTCTCCGCCGGCAGCTCGCCGCGCAGGATCTTGGCGAAGACATTCTGGTCGTCATAGGCGGCAGTCGTGTCGATCGTCATCCCGGGATCTCCGTTCGAGGGGCGCGCCGTGTCCCGATGCGGAACGGCGTGCCGGATCATGTCGTCTTCTTGGCAGCACAGGCGCGCGGGCGGTTCAAGTTCTGAATCAGATTCAAGCTCACAATCCGATTCAACTTGCGGCCCGGGCATGCCTGTCGCGAGCGGAAACCGCGTTCAGGATCTGATTCAACGTGGCGGCGAAACCCGAGTCGGATGAATCGCTTCGCCGGTCCTCTTCAGGTTTTTCTGAAAGGGGACATCTCGGTGCGGATGACCTCGTTCTCGCGGGCGACCATGGCGCGTTCCTCCTCAAGGTAGTCGGCAACGGCGCGGGCGAACCCGGGATGGTCGATGTAGTGCGCGGACCATGTGGGGGTCGGCAGGTAGCCGCGCGCAAGCTTGTGCGCGCCCTGCGCGCCGGCCTCGACGCGCGACAGCCCCCTGGCGATGGCGAAGTCGATGGCCTGGTAGTAGCAGACCTCGAAGTGCAGGAAGGGGTGGTCCTCGATGCAGCCCCAGTTGCGCCCGAACAGCGTATGCGAGCCGATGAGGTTGAGCGCGCCGGCGATGTAGCGCCCCTCGCGCTTCGCCATGACGAGGAGCACCCGCTCGCCGAGCCGCTCGCCCAGCAGCGAGAAGAACGCGCGGTTGAGATACGGGCGGCCCCACTTGCGGCTTCCCGTGTCCTGGTAGAACTCGAAGAAGGCGTCCCAGTGCGCTTCCGTCAGGTCCGGGCCTGTCACCCATTCGATCTCGATGTCCGCCGGCAGGGCCTCGCGGCGCTCCTTGCGGATCTGCTTGCGCTTGCGGGAGGCGAGGTCTCCGAGGAACGCGTCGAAATCCGCGTAGCCGTGGTTCAGCCAGTGGAACTGCTGATCCATGCGCTGGAGGAAGCCTTCGTCGCCCGCCGCTTCCCATTCCGCTTCGTTCATGAAGGTGATGTGGACGGAGGAGGCCTCGCGCATCTGGCAAAGCGCCGTGGCTCCGCCAAGCAATGCGCCGATGGCCGCGCGCCGGTCGACGCGCGCGCCCGTCAGGAAGCGCCGGCCCGTGGCGGGCGTGAAGGGGACGGAGCACTGGAGTTTGGGGTAATACGATCCGCCCGCGCGCTCGTAGGCGTCCGCCCATGCGTGGTCGAAGACGTATTCGCCCTGTGAGTTTGTCTTGAGATAGCAGGGCAGGGCCGCGACGGGGCGTTCGTCCGGATCTTCCAGGACGAGGTGCTGCGGGATCCATCCCGCTTGCGGTCCAACGCATCCGCTCTCTTCCAGGATGGAGAGGAAGTCGTGGCAAATGAAGGGGTTGAAGTCGTTTTCCTGAGACGTTGATTCCGTTTCCTGCGAAACCGATTCAAGTGTGGGGGCCCTTTCGAGCCTGCCGCCGTGGCCGAGCGACCAGCCCGGATTGGCGAGCGCATCCCAGTCCTTGCGGGAAATTCCGGAAAGGCTTGCCAGCGCCTTGAGGCGAAAGTTCGTTTCAGGGTCCGGGGTCGTGTCGTCGTCGCTGTTCGTCACCACGCGTGGAGATCCTCTCGCGGTCTGCCGTTTCGCGTTCGCCGGCACGTTCAGCCGGCGGGTCCTGAATGAAGGCCCGGCCGGGAGGGACCGGGCACCTTGTCATGTAGGGCGTCGACCGCTTGCGAAAAGACGCGGTCGCGCCGGCGCCGAGGCTCCACGGGTCAGGGAGCGTCGGCGTCGAAGCCCTCGAAGACGATCTGGTCGGCGAAGGCGGCCGCGCGCTTGCGGTCCTCGGCGGTACGCACGGTCCAGGTGATGATCGGCAGGCCGAAGGCGCGCCTGAGCAGGCTCGGCGCGAGGGCGGGCAGGTCCTTGACCCACCAGGAAACGAAGCTCGGGCGCACCCGGGGCGCATAGAGAATGTTGCGCAGGATGAAGCGGTCCATGCGCGAGGCGCGGCCCCATTCCTCGAGATCGCGGGCACCGTCGCCGAGCGCCCCGCGCGGGATCTCCGGCGCGGCCGCGCGCATCAGCTCCAGCATGTCGGGGTCGAACGACTTGACCGCCACCGGACCGGGATAGGCCTGCAGGAGGCGGGCGATGCCTCCGATCCATTCCGCGTCGGGCCGGCGGGCGAACCGCGACTTGAGCTCGATGCAAAGCCCGACCTTGCCGTCGACGAGGCCGAGCAGGTCTTCCAGAACCCACAGCCGGTCATCGCCGCCACGCATCTGCAGCCGCGTCAGTTCCGCCGCTGTCCTGTCGCGGATGTCTCCGGTCTCGAAGGTCAGCCGGTCGAGCGCGTCGTCGTGGAAGACCATCGCCTTGCCGTCGGCGCTCGGCTGCAGGTCGACCTCGATGGAAAATCCCCTGGCGAGGGCGGCCTCCACCGCCGAGGGCGAGTTCTCCAGCACGCCGCGCGGGGCGTCATGATAGCCGCGATGGGCGATCGGACGGCTCGTCAGCCAGGCAATGTCACGCATCCGGGAACCTTCGGCGGCAATTCGGGAGGAGGTCCGGGGCGCGGAGCACCCCGGAAAGACGGGCGGCTCAGGCGACCTCGAAGATCGCCTCGACCTCGACGGCGACACCCAGCGGCAGGGCGGCGGCGCTGACGGCGGAGCGTGCGTGCCGTCCCTTGTCGCCCAGAACCTCGACGAAGAAGTCGGAAGCGCCGTTCACGACCTTCGGCTGGTCCTCGTAGTCGGGCGTGGAATTGACGAAGCCGACGATCTTCACCAGGCGCACGACGCGCTCGAGGTCACCGCCGAGCGCGGCCCTGGCTTGGGCGAGCAGGTTCATCGCGCAAAGGCGCGCGGCAGCCTGGCCGTCCTCAAGGGAGAGATCGGCGCCAAGCTTGCCCTTGAACTGCAGGCCGTCCGGTCCCATCGGCACCTGACCGGAGATGAAAAGCTGGTTGCCGGTCTGCATGAAAGGCGCGTAGTTAGCGACGGGCGTCGCGGCCACGGGCAGGGTGATCCCGAGTTCGGCGAGGCGCGATTCGATCGTTCCGCTCATCTTCATCTCTCTTCGGCATGGAAGCGCGCCAGCGCTTGGGGGCGCGCGGGAATGGTGAGATACGGGCACGGCCAAGGCCACGCCCTGGGGCGCCCGACCGCGCGGAGAGTGACGCAAAACAGCCCTTCCCGCAAGCAAGGTGCGGCCGGTTGGCGGGCTTGCGCGGGAAGGGTCTGGCCCAAGCGGCCAAGATGCGCGAGATTGCGTGGATGTTCGCAAGTTTCAGGAGACGACACATGAAGGGACTGTGCGAGGCACGCGGCAAGGGACTTGCAGCGCTCACGCTTGCCATGGCGACGTTCGCGGCGCCGGCGGCGGGGGCCATGGAGCTTCTGCCCCACCGCGCGGTCTACGATCTGTCGCTCGCAACGCGTGACCAGGCCAGCGGAATCGCCGGCCTGCGCGGGCGCATGGTCTACGAGATCACCGGCGGCGCGTGCGAGGGCTACAGCATCTCGTTCCGTTTCGTGACCCAGGTGTCGGACGAAAGCGGCGGCCAGCGGGTGACCGACCTGCAGACGAGTTCCTACGAGGATGCGGACGGCAAGACGTTCCAGTTCCTCTCCAAGACCTTCGTCAACCGCAAGCTTACCGAGGAAACGCGGGGGCGGGCGATCCACGAGGACGGGCGGATCGCCATCGAGCTGACCAAGCCGGAGGAACGCGACGCGGACGTGGCCGGAAAGGCGCTGTTCCCGACCGATCACCTGCGCAAGCTGGTGGCGGCGGCGGAGCGCGGCGACCAGCTTTTCATCGCCGACGTCTTCGACGGGTCCGAGGAGGGCGACAAGGTCTATGAGACCACCTCCGTCATCGGCAAGCCGCGCGAAGTCGCGGACGACGGGCGTCCCGAGGCCGACACCGACACGCCGGAAGCCGTTGCCGCCATCGGCGAACTGCCGTTCTGGCCGGTGACGATCTCCTATTTCGAGGAGGAAAGCGACAAGAGCGGAGAGGGGCTTCCCATCTACCAGCTCAGCTTCCTGCTCTATCCCAATGGCGTGAACCGGCGGCTGGTGCTGGACTATGGCTCTTTCGCCCTCAACGGACGCCTGACGGATCTGCAGGTCCTCGACCCGGTTCCCTGCGAACAGTAACCCGGCCTCGCGTCAACGGTCGCGCTGGGGTCGGGAATCGCCTGCCCGGGTGAGGCCGAGTTCGATCGCGTCGCGGCCGAATTTCTCGCGCAGCGCGTCGATGGCGCGTTCGGCGCGCGCGCGCTGTCCAGCCCCCGTATCTACGAGGTCGTCCGGGTCGGCGAAACTGCTGGGCGCGAAGTCCGACACGCCGATGCCGAGCAGGCGGAAGCGGCGCCCGTCCACCTCTCCCTTCAGAAGCTGGTCGCCGGTGGCAAATATCCGGTCGGCCAACTGGGTCGGGTCGGCGAGCCCGCGCGCGCGGGTCAGGGTCCGGAAGTCCGCCGTTTTCAGCTTCAGCGTGATCGTGCGCCCGGCCATGTCGGCGTCCTTGAGCCGTGCGGAAACCTTCTCGCTCAGTCTTCTCAGGATGGGGCGCAGGGTCTGGAGATCCGGGATGTCGCGGTCGAACGTCGTCTCGTTGGAGATGCTCTTCACTTCCCGGTCGGGAGAGACGCTGCGGCTGTCGCGTCCGTGCGAGAGTTCGGCAAGGCGCAGTCCCATCGCGCCGTAGCGCCGGGCGAGGTCGGCGGGATCGCGGGTCTGGAGCTGGCCGATGGTCTTCAGTCCGTCTTCGGCGAGCTTCTTGCGGAAGACCTTGCCCACGCCCCAGATCAGGCCCACCGGCTTGTCGGCGAGGAAGCTCTCCGCCTCCTCGGCGCCGATGACCGAAAAGCCGCGCGGCTTGTCCAGGTCGGAAGCGATCTTGGCGAGGAACTTGTTGGCGGCAAGGCCGACGGAGACAGTCACGCCGATATCCCGCTCGATCTCCCGGGCAAGGCGTGCAAGCTGTTCGGCCGGCGTCGCGCGGTGGAGCTTCTCGGTCCCGGTAAGGTCCAGGAACGCCTCGTCGATCGACAGCGGCTCCACGAGTGGCGTGAGGGCCCGCATCCGGTCGCGGATCTCGCGTCCGACCCTCGCGTATTTGTCCATGTCGGGGCGAATGACGACGGCTTCCGGGCAGGCTTCCAGCGCCTTGAACATGGGCATGGCCGAATGAACGCCCCGAATGCGGGCGATGTAGCAGCATGTGGACACGACGCCGCGCCGTCCGCCGCCGACAATCACCGGCCGGTCGGCGAGCTCGGGATTGTCACGCTTTTCCACCGACGCATAAAAGGCATCGCAGTCGATATGGGCAATCGACAGGCGGTCGAGCTCGGGGTGGCGTACGAGGCGCAGGCCGCCGCAGGCGGGGCAGCGCGGCAGGCGCGAGCCCATGGTGAGCCGTTGCGGACGCGCGCCGCAGTCGCGGCACAGCGGGCGCGAACCGTCTCCTGCGGTCGGGGCGGCGTTGGCTGGAAGGTCTGGTGCACTGGCCATCTGTCATGCGTCCGGGCCGGGCGACGGGACAGGATTTCAGCCGCCGACGACCTGCGAAATATACGCCTCCGCGAGGTTCCAGTCATCGGTCTTGAGGCCGACGCCGTCGATGTCCTCGGCGCTTGCGAGAAAGCGTGCGTCGGCGATGAACTGGATGAGCGTGCAGCCGGCGAGGCTCGCGGCGACGGAGCGAAGGTTGAGCGGGCTGTCGTCGACGAAGACCACCGGCGCGCGGCGGCCGGCGGCGAGACGCGCGGCCGCCGTCCCCTTGGGCCCTGAGTTGGTGACGAGCGGATAGTCCATCCCGGCGCGGGCGAGCGTGCGGCCGCGCGCGGCCTCGTTCCAGGTGCCGGGCAGGTTCGTCAGGAAGACGATATCCGCGAGCGCCGACAGGCGGGCGAGCGCCTCGGCGGCCCCGTCCACCGGTATCTGCCGCTCGACGGAAGCGTCGAAAAAGTCCTGGAGAAGCGGGCCGACGCGGCTCTGGTCGAGGGTCGTGCCATCGGCGCCGGCGATGTTTCCGGCCAGCTTGTAGCGATGCGAGAGGAAGCGCAGGCCGCGCGCGCCAAGCCAGGCCTCGAAGGGCTGGATGAAATGCAGCACCACCTCGTCCACGTCGCAGATGAGCAGGGGGCGCTTGGACGCCGCGTTCGGCAGAGACGGCATCGGCGTCAGAAATCCCCGTCGGATTCGAGGCCGGCTTCCTGGCGCCCTTCGGCGTCGAGCGCGTAGCGGGCGGCGGCGAATTCCGTCGGGCGGTGCCCGCGCGCCTCGCAGAACGCCAGCAGAAGCGATTCGTGTCCCATGTAGAATTCGAGCACGCCGATCAGAAAACCGGGTTCGGCCGCGGCGGTGCGCAATTCCGATGGTCCGATACCGGCAAGGGCCAGAAAGCGGCCGAGATGCTCAAGATCTCCCGCAAGATAGGCGAGTGCGTCGGTTGCCAGTTCTTCCGCCGCCACGACCCTTTGTCCGCTCATCCGACGCTCGCTCATTCCTGTTTGCCTTTCCGAAACCAATTCTCTCTACGATATATGGTACCTATCGTGGGAAAGGGGCCAAGGCCAGCCAGCCTCTCGCGCATTCGGCCCGGGCACGGTGCCGATGTGAACCGAAGGCGGGCTCGGCACGGGGACGAAGGCGACGATCATGGCTAAGACCGTGCTGATTGTTGAGGACAACGAACTCAACATGAAGCTGTTTCACGACCTGCTGGAAGCGCATGGTTACCAGACGTTGCAGACCCGTACAGGGATCGAGGCGCTGGAGCTTGCGCGCGAGCACCGTCCCGACCTTATCCTCATGGACATCCAGCTTCCGGAAGTCTCCGGGCTCGAGGTGACCAAGTGGATCAAGGAAGACGATGACCTGAAGGTCATTCCCGTCATCGCCGTCACCGCCTTTGCGATGAAGGGGGACGAGGAGCGGATCCGGCAGGGCGGCTGCGAGGCCTATATCTCAAAGCCGATTTCCGTTGCCAAGTTCCTGGAGACGGTACGCTCCTATCTTGGCGACTGACCGCCGGGCAGGCCTCCCCGCCGCGCCCGGCTTCGAGCCGGGTTAGTTGCCCCTGAAGCCGGGAATGACCCGCTCGGCGTCCGCAGTCGCCCTGTCCACCGTGATCTCGTAGTCGCGCCGCCGGTCATTCAGCTCGAAACGGGCGTCCTGCAGCGCGTATCTTGCATCGTCCATCCGGTCGCGCAAGCGGCGGCGCTTGTGGCGACACGCGTCTCGCTCGTCGCCCTTGAGGCCACCGCAGTCGAGACGGTCGAGTTCGCGACGCGCATCGCGCATGCGATCCTCCTCGCTGGAGACGCGGCGTTCCGCCTGGCGCATCCGGTCCTCGGCCGTCCAGATCCGTCGGCCGATCGCGTGCGTCTCCGCGAAGGCACCGGCCAACTGCGGCGGGCAGACGCTGGACAGCGACTTGCCCTGCCGACCCGTGTTGAAGCCGTTCAGGGGCGTGCAGTAAAGCCGGACGCCCTCGTGCCAGCCGCCCATGTAGGCCTGAACGTCGGGCGTGATGCCGTGACGGCCGCAATCCTTGACGATGTCCTCGATACGGCTGCTCTGGTGGCCCTGTGCGCCGTCGGCCCGTCCCAGGCCGGTCCAGTCGCCGGCAACGCACTGTTCCTTTGAAACGGTCTCGCAGCCTGCAAGCAGGAGGAGGGCGGCGGCAGAGGCGCAGGCGGCAATCCAGATCTTCATGGCGGTATCCCGGGGTGGCTGTCGTCACGGCGGGTCGATTGACCGGCTTTCGTATCCGACGTCCCGCCCGGTATTGCAACGCCCGTGACCCGACAAGGGCAGCCAGACGCCCGCCAAGGGCATGTCGCCATCGTTTCCCACCGCGCGGCGACGCGATCGGAAAGCTTCAAGCTTTTGTTTTGGAAGAAAATTGCGCGACGTGAGCTGAGTGACAGAGTTGTTTACGTTAAAAAAGAATAAAACCTTAACAATCGGGCGGTGCGGATTGATTCGGGTCGCGCTTTGGGTAGTCTGATCCTGGTTTTGACGCGGTTTCCGCCGCGTCTCACGTGTCGGCTGTCAGGGGCTCGCGACCATCCCGCCCCGGTCTTTTCGGGACCGGGCAACGGGACGCGATGACAGACGCCGAGAGGGATCCCACGGAACGTTCAGGTCCGCCGCATCTCCTGACACCGTGGGTTGACCGGTATCCCTTCGGGCTCGAGTGGCCTCATAGGCTCGAGGGGATGCCGGTCGCCGTCCCCCTGTTTCTCACTGACAATTCACGCAGCGCTTTGCGTCCCAAATGGCGGTGCCACATCGGCAATCGTCACGATCCACCGTGACCTTCGCAGCCTTGCGCGGATGCGGGGAGGGCAGGGGCCGGAAACGCGAAAAGGCCCCGCTAGGGGCCTCGGCGCAAGTCTGGGATCCTGATCGGCAAGACACCGTCGGGCACATGCGGCGGGCTTGTCGCCCGCGCGGCCCGAGCCGGCCTTACTTGATCTTGGTCTCGCGGAACTCGACGTGCTTCTTGGCAACCGGGTCGTACTTCCGCTTGGTCATCTTCTCGGTCATGGTGCGCGAGTTCTTTTTCGTCACGTAGAAGAAACCGGTGTCAGCCGTCGACTGCAGCTTGATCTTGATGGTGGTGGCCTTGGCCATCGTTCTTGTCCTTGCACTGGTTCCCGGCCGTACGCTTTGGGAGATCCCGGAAACCGGGACCGGCGCTCCACCGGCTGGTATTTGGAAAACTGGCGCGCACCATACGTTTCGCGCGTTCAAAGTCAAGCGGCAACGCACGGGAAACCCGCCTGTCGTCCGCCTCTGGCTGGGTCAGACTTCCTCCCGCACGAAGCCCTTGCCCTTCCAGTGGTAGTAGGGGACCGGCGTTTCGGGCGCAAGCTCGGGATCGCGGGCGAGGCGCGCCTGCAGTTCCTCGATGATCGTGAGGGTGATCGTGGGCAGTTCCAGCTTCTTGGCGTCGTCCAGCGTCAGCCAGTGGACGTCCTCGAGTTCGCCCGAGGGGCCCGTGCCTTCGGGAAGCCGGTCGGCGATGGCATCGGCGAACACGGCCAGGAAGCGGGTGTCGAATCGCCTCGGCCGGCGCGGCGGCGTGATGGCGCGCGCGATGAGGCGGACCGGGGAAAGGTCGGGCAGCAGGCCGCGCGAGGAGAAGGCTTCCATGTCGCCCTTGCCGGTCCAGGCGATCTCGGCGGGAGCACCGACCAGGACGCCGGCTTCCTCATAGGTCTCGCGCACCGCGGCGACGGCGAAGGCGCGCGCCCTCGCCTCGGTCTTCGGCCCCTTCATGGCGTGCATGAGCTTTTCCGCGACCGCCGGCTCGTATCCGCCCACGACCGGCACGCGGCTGTCGGCGGGGTCGACGCGACCGCCGGGAAACACGAACATCCCCGGCATGAAGCGATGGCGCATGTGCCGCCGCCCCATGAGCACGCGCGGACTGCCCGCTTCCGACCGGTCGAGGATCAGCAGCGTGGCCGCATCGCGCGGGCGCAGGTTCGGGTTGTTGGTCTGCCGTTCGGCCGACGTCAGGCGATGGACAAGCGCTTCGCTCATTGCTTCGACGTGTCCGGACCGAACTCGAACGCCGGCTGGTCGTCTCCGATCGCGTTGGGATCGAAGCCGTGCATGTAGTTGGCCCACTGCAGGCCGATCAGCGCGCCCTTGATGGGGGGAAGCAGCAGCAGCGACGAGGCGATGATGAGCGGTGTCCACAGCATCACATGCACCCACATGGCCGGAACGAATGCGAGTTCGACGGCCAGGGCGATGGGCAGGATGATGTGACCGACCACGAAGATCGTGAAGTAGGGCGGGGCATCATCGGCGCGGTGATGATGCAGCTCCTCTCCGCACGCCGGGCAGGACGGATTGACCTTCAGGTACTTGCCGTAGAGGCGGCCGGTGCCGCAACTGGGGCACTTCCCCTTGGCGCCGAACATCATCGCGCGCCCGACGTCGCGCTTGGCCCTGCCGCTGCCGGAAGTGTCCGGCAGGGAGGAGGGAGAAGCATAAGTCACGGTCATTTTCGCCGACCTTTCGATTTGCGGGAGCGACCGGCGCCGCCACCTGCGGAACGGGCGCGCCTTGCGGTCCTCTGCCCCGCACTTGATCTCTTGTGATAGTGACCCTCGCTCAGAAGTTCAAATCGCAAGGCTCCCGCATAGGGGGCGGCCTCGACGAGCCTCACCTCCACCTTGTCGCCCAAAGCGAAGGTTTCCCCGGTGCTTCTGCCCGACATCGAATGCGACGATTCGTCATAGTGGTAGTAATCGTCGCCAATCGTCGAAGCCGGGACGAATCCGTCCGCGCCCGTGTCGTCGAGGCGGATGAAGAGGCCGGATTTCACCACGCCGGAGATGCGGCCGAAGAAACGCGCGCCGACCTGATCGGACAGCCACAATGCGATCAGCCGGTCGACCGTGTCACGCTCGGCGAGCATCGCGCGGCGTTCGGCCGCCGAAACGTCGGCGGCGATCGCCGGCAGGCGGGTTTCCATGCCGTCGGGCAGGCCGTCGTCGCCGAGCTTCAGCGCGCGGATCAGGCCGCGATGCACGATCAGGTCCGCGTAGCGGCGGATGGGCGAGGTGAAATGCGCGTAGCGGCGCAGGTTGAGGCCGAAGTGCCCGATGTTGTCGGGCGCGTATTCGGCCTGGGCCTGGCTGCGCAGGATCACCTGGTTGACCAGTTCCGATTCCGGCGTGTCCGCGACCTTGTGCAGGATGGCATTGAAATTCGACGGCCGCAGGCCGCCGCTGCCTCCAAGCCTGATGCCCAGCGTGGAAAGGAACTCCTTCAGGGCTTCCAGCTTTTCCGGGCTCGAGGCATCGTGAACGCGGTAGAGCAGGGGGATGCCCGCCTTTTCCAGCGTCTCGGCGGCCGCGACATTCGCCTGGATCATGAACTCTTCGATGAGCTTGTGCGCCTCGAGGCGCTCGGGCACGTAGACACTGTCGACGGTGCCGTCTTCCTTGAGCCGGATCTTGCGCTCGGGAAGGTCGAGATCCAGCGGTTCGCGCGCCTCGCGTCCGCGCTTCAGCGCGCCGTAGGCGGACCAAAGCGGCTTCAGGATCTCTTCCAGAAGCGCGGGCGCGACCTTGTCCGGCTCGCCGTCGATCGCCGCCTGGGCGGTCTGGTAGGCGAGCTTCGCGGCCGAACGCATCATCACCCGGTGGAACGAGTGGGAAAGCTTGCGTCCCTTCGCGTCGAAGGTCATGCGCACGGCCATGGCCGGGCGATCCTCGCCCTCCTTGAGCGAACACAGGCCGTTGGACAGTTCCTCCGGCAGCATGGGGATCACGCGGTCGGGGAAATAGACCGAGTTGCCGCGCAGGTGCGCCTCGCGGTCCAGCGGCTCGCCGGGGCGGACGTAGTAGGCGACATCGGCAATCGCCACAGTGACGATATGGCCGTCCCTGTTGGCCGGGTCCGGGTCGGGCTCGGCATGGACGGCGTCGTCGTGGTCCTTGGCATCGGCCGGGTCGATGGTGATGAGGGGAAGCTTGCGCCAGTCCTCGCGCCCCTTGAGCTTCGCCGGCCGCGCTTCCGCCGCCGCCTCGATCACCCGGTCGGGGAAAGCGTGGGGGATGCCGTGGGTGTGCAGCGCGATCTCGGAGATGGCCATCTCCGAATGCATGGCGCCGATACGCTTCACGACCCGTCCGCGCGGACCGCCGTAGCGTCCGTTGCCGCGCATCAGGGCGATGGACACGAGATCCCCGTCGGCGGCGTCCTTGAGGTCGCTGCCGTCGATCTCCACCTCGCGCTGCTTGCGGTCGATGGGCTCCAGGTAGAAGCGTTTCGGCCCCTCGCGCAGGATGCCCAGGATGCTCGTCGCCTGCTTTTCGAGAACACGCAGGATGCGCGCGGCGTGCTTCGCCTCCGCCCCCGGCTCGTCGGAGGTGATGCGAAGCAGCACCCGGTCACCAAGACCGGGAAGGCGCAGCCCCTGGCCCCGCCGGCCGTCGAGCACGAGGATCGCCGGTGCCGTGCCCTGCTCCTCCTCGTCCCAGTTCGCCGGAACGGCGAGGAGTTCGCCGTCGGAATCGCGTCCCGTGACGAGCGCCACGAGAACGGGCGGAAGGTCGCCGGCGCGCACCAGCTTCTTCTGGCGCTTTTCCAGCAGGCCTTCGTCGGCCATCTCGCGCAGGAGTTTTTTCAGGAACACGCGCGCGCCGCCGGTGATGCCGAAGTGGCGCGCGATCTCACGCTTGCCGGCGGCACCCGGATTGTCGGCGACAAAGGCCATGATCTCGTCACGGGACGGCATGTCCGCCGTTCCCGCGGCCTTCTTGCGGGGGGCCTTCGTCCCGCCCTTGCGCGGGCCGGACCGGCCGGGAGGCGGCGGAGCGCGGCGGGGACTCAAGAGTCGCCGTCCGCCACCGCGTCCTTCGCGGAAGCCTTGGTCTTGGCAGCGGTCTTCGTGGTCGCGGTTTTCTTCGCCGCCGTCTTCTTGGCCGGGGCCTTTTTCGTGGCGGTCGCCTTCTTGGTGGTCGCGACCTTCTTGGTCGTGGTCTTCTTCGCCGTGGCGGTCTTGCCCTTGCCCGACTTCGCGGCCTTGGCCTCGATGAGGGCCAGCGCTTCCTCCACCGTCACGTTGGCCGGATCGGTGCCCTTGGGCAGGGTGGCGTTGATCTTCGCCCATTTGACGTAAGGCCCGTAGCGCCCGTCCTGAACGGTGATCGGACCGCCGTCGGGATGATCGCCAAGCTCCTTCAGCGGGGCCGCGGTGGCGCGCCGGTTGCCGCGTGCGCGCTTTTCGGCAAGCGCCGAGACGGCACGGTTGATGCCGACGGAGAAGACCTCGTCCGCGCTTTCCAGGTTGGCGTAGGTGCCGTCATGCAGGACGAAGGGTCCGTAGCGCCCGATGCCGGCGGAGATCGGCTTGCCGTCCTCCGGGTGCGGGCCGACCTCGCGCGGCAGCGACAGGAGCATCAGGGCCTTTTCCAGATCCATGTCGCCGACCTGCCAGCCGCGCGGCAGCGAGGCGCGCTTGGGCTTGGCTTCCTCGCCGAGCTGCACGTAGGGGCCGAAGCGTCCCGAGCGCAGGGTGACGTCGAGGCCGGTCTCCGGGTCCTGGCCGAGAAGCTTCGGTCCGTCGGCCATCTCGCCGTCGCCGTCCGCTCCGCCGCCGGCCGTCAGCGGCCGCGTGTAGCCGCAGTGGGGCGGGTTCTCGTTCGGCTCCTTGCCGTCGAGCTTGTTCTTGTTGTAGTTCGAGCAGCCGACGAAGGCGCCGAAACGGCTGACCTTGATCGACAGGCGTCCGGTCTCGCAGGCCGGGCACTTGCGCGGATCCACGCCATCGGTGACCGGCGGGAACACGTGGGCGGCCAGCATCTCGTTGAGGGCCTCGAGCACCTCGGAGACGCGCAGGTCCTTGATCTCGTGCACCGAGCCGGAAAAGTCGTTCCAGAAATCCCGCAAGACATCCTTCCAGGACAGTTCGCCGGCCGAGATGCGGTCGAGCTTTTCCTCGAGATCCGCGGTGAAGTCGAAGCCGACATAGCGGTTGAAGAAGCTTTCCAGGAAGGCGGTGACCAGGCGTCCCTTGTCTTCCGGAACGAGCCTCTTGCCGTCGAGCTGGACGTAATCGCGGTCGCGCAGCGTCTGCAGCGTGGAGGCGTAGGTCGACGGCCGGCCGATGCCGAGCTCTTCCATCTTCTTCACGAGCGTCGCCTCGGTGAAGCGGGCGGGGGGCTCGGTGAAGTGCTGGCTGGTCTCGACGGAGGTGCGCGAGACCGCCTCGCCCTCGCTCATTGCCGGAAGGCGACGGCTTTCCTCGTCCTCCTCGTCGTCACGGCCTTCCTGGTAGAGCGTCAGGAAGCCGTCGAAGCGCACGACCGACCCGGTGGCCCGCAGCGTCGCGGAGCCCGCGGGTGCCTTCGCCGTGATGTCGATGGTGGTGCGCTCCAGCACGGCGCTTTCCATCTGCGAGGCGATGGTGCGTTTCCACACCAGTTCGTAGAGGCGCGCGGCGTCCGGGTCGAGGTAGCGCGCGACGTCGCGCGGATGACGCCAGAGTTCGGTCGGGCGGATGGCCTCGTGCGCCTCCTGGGCGTTCTTGGCCTTGGAGGAATAGTGGCGCGGCTTCTCCGGCACGTATTCCTCGCCGTAGCTCTTGCCGATCACCGAGCGGGCGGAGGCGATGGCCTCGCCGGCGATCTGGACGCCGTCGGTACGCATGTAGGTGATGAGGCCGACGGTCTCGCCGCCGATGTCCGCGCCCTCGTAGAGCTTCTGCGCGATCTGCATGGTGCGCGCGGCGGCGAAGCCGAACTTGCGCGAGGCTTCCTGCTGCAGCGTCGAGGTGGTGAAGGGCGGGGCCGGGTGGCGACGCTGGGGCTTCGATTCCACGCTGGCGACGTTGAGCGTCGCCGCCTCGATCAGGGCGGCGATACGGGCGGCCTCGTCGCCGTTGGGGATGTCGAGCCGACCGACCTTCTTGCCGTCCACCGCGGCCAGGCGCGCCTGGAAGGCGGCGCCGCCGGCGGAGGTCAGATTGGCCAGAACCGACCAGTATTCCTGTTTGACGAAACGTTCGATCTCCGCCTCGCGGTCGCAGACGAGGCGCAGGGCCACCGACTGCACGCGGCCGGCGGAACGGGCGCCGGGCAGCTTGCGCCACAGCACCGGCGACAGGGTGAAGCCCACGAGATAGTCGAGCGCGCGGCGGGCGAGATAGGCCTCCACCAGCGGCGCGTCGATGTCGCGCGGCTTTTCCATCGCCTCGAGAATCGACTTCTTGGTGATCGCGTTGAAGACGACGCGCTGGACCGGTTTGTCCTTGAGCGCCTTCTTCTGGTTCAGCACCTCGAGCACGTGCCAGGAAATGGCCTCTCCCTCGCGGTCGGGGTCAGTCGCGAGGATCAGGCGATCCGCGCCCTTGACGGCGCGCACGATGTCGTTGAGCCGCTTCTGCGACTTGGAATCCACATCCCAGACCATGGAGAAGTCGTGGTCGGGATCGACGGATCCGTCCTTGGCGGGGAGGTCGCGGACATGGCCGTAAGACGCAAGGACCTGATAGTTCGACCCAAGGTACTTGTTGATGGTCTTGGCCTTGGCCGGCGATTCCACAATGACGATATCCATGAGACCCCAAATGAAACGGGCCGCCCGGATGCCGTTCGGGCGGCGATACATGTCGGCTCCGGCATGTATGACGGATGCCGGACGATCCTCCATATGCCTTGCGCCTGTCAAATGACCTTTCAGCCGGGGAGGGTCAAGTGCGCCACATCACATAGATGCCATTGGACATGCCCGCGCAGGCGCCCGGGGAGGCGGAAGCCCCTAAAAACCGGACGGTACGGCAGCCCGCGGCGCCCGGACTTTCGCCCTTGCTCGGAGAAGCTGTGTGCAGGCGAGCCGTCACCTTGCGTCTCACCGTTCATAGCGTGTAACATGCCTGAAAAAAACTAGAGGTTGCAAATGCCCGAACAGCCGGAGATGCCGGCCTAACCATGGGTCTCATTATGCCTGTAGAGCACCCCAAAGACCGGTCCGAGGCAGCACGCTACTGCGCTCAGATCTGTCGCGAATTGCGCGACATTGCGGTCCATAATGAATTGACATTCCTCGCATATCTTCTCGAGATGGCACGTTCGGAAGCCTTCGACCGTCATGCGGATCTGGAGCAGGGCGAGACGTTTCGAAGCGTGAACGAGTAGCCTGTATCAGGGGTTGTGGTGCCTCTGGAGATCGGTCGTATTCGATCTCCTGCAACCGTGAACACCAAATGGTTGTGTTGTGGCTTTGCTCGCGTGAACGAGGCCCGTCCGTGTCGGGTCCGGGCCGCGTCAGCGCGCGTCGATGAGGCTGATCTTCTGCCCCCGGTGGCGCTCGACGCGTCCGGCGAGTTCCAGCTCCAGCACGATGACATGCACGGCGCGCGGTTCGAGGCCGGTGTAGCGGATGAGTTCGTCGAGTTCGACGGGGGCGGCTCCGAGCGCCGTGAGCACCCGCGTGCGCGCGCTGTCGTCCACCTCCAGGGGGGAGGGAACGGGTCGTGTCTCACGCTCCGGCTCCTCCATGTCGAAGGAGAACTCGCCCTGGCCGCGCGGATCGACATGGCTGAGCCCTTCCAGCACGTCGCCGGCCGAGGTGACGAGCGTGGCGCCGTCGCGGATGAGCCGGTTGCCGCCTTCCGAGCGCGGGTCGAGGGGGGAGCCCGGCACCGCGAAGACCTCGCGGTTCTGTTCGGCCGCGAAGCGTGCCGTGTGCAGGGAGCCGGAGGCGCGGGCCGCTTCTACGAGAACCGTGCCCAGCGATATGCCGGAGATGATCCGGTTGCGGCGGGGAAAGTCGCGCCCGCGCGGTTTCCAGCCGAAGGGCATCTCGCTCAGGATCGCGCCGCCACGCTCGATGATCGCCCGGTAGAGGTCGCGGTTCTCGTGCGGGTAGATGATATCGACGCCGCCGGCGACGACGGCGATCGTGCCGGTTTCCAGGCTAGCGCGATGGGCGGCGGTATCGATGCCGCGTGCAAGGCCCGATACGACCGTGTAGCCGGCGCGGCCCAGTTCGCCGGCCATTTCGGTTGCGATCTTCTGTCCCGCGAGCGAGGCATTGCGCGCTCCCACGATCGCAACCGTCGCGTGGCTGGCCAGACAGGCATTGGCGCCGATCACCGAGACGAGCGGCGGGGCGCCGTCGAGCCGGCGCAGTTGCGGCGGGTACCCCTCCTCGCCAAGGGCGCGGAAACGCCCGCCCACGGACTCCAGCGCCTCGATCTCGGCGCGGGCCTCATGCTCGGGCGTGACGCGGATGGTGCGTTTTCCGCCACGGGCCGAAAGGCTCGGCAGCAGCTCCAGCGCGCGTTCCGCCGAGCCGGCATGGTTGAGAAGTTCGCGGAAGGTGACGGGGCCGACGTTCTCGGAGCGGATCAGGCGCAGCCAGGCGACACGCTGGCGGTCCGTGAGTTCGCGCGAGGCCGGCCCGCGGCTCATCCCTTCTGCCCGATCTTGCCCTCGCGCCCCGACAGGAGCCTTGCGATGTTCTCCCGGTGCATGATCCACAGGAGCACGGTGAGAAGCGCCGAGACCTCCGCGATCTGCACCCGGTTGAACACCGCCCAGAGCAGCAGGGGCATCACGAGGCTGGCCACGAGAGCCGACAGCGAGGAATAGCGGAAGGCGAGCGCGACGACGATCCAGATCGCGGCGAAGGCAAGGGCGGCGGGCCAGTAGAGGCCGATCAGGATGCCGATGTAGGTGGCGACCCCCTTGCCCCCCTTGAAGCGCAGCCACACGGGAAAGAGATGGCCGAGGAACGCGCCGACGCCGGCGATCACGGCCGTGTCGGGTCCGCCGAAGCGGGCGGCCAGCAGCACGGCCGCCGTGCCCTTGAGCATGTCGCCGAGCAGGGTGAGGGCGGCGAGGCTCTTGCGCCCGGTGCGCAGCACGTTGGTGGTGCCGATGTTGCCCGACCCGATGGCGCGGATGTCGCCCTGGCCCGCCATGCGCGTGATGAGAAGGCCGAAGGGGATCGAGCCGAGCAGGTAGCCAAGCGCGAGAGCGGCGAGGTAATAGGGCCAGACGAGGCCCCAGCTGATCGGATCCGGCACGTCGAACCTCCGGTTGCGTCGGGCGATTATGCGTCGAGAATGTGCCCGGCGACAATCGTCGTCAGGACCTTGCCGGAAAACCGCGCCTCCTCGAAGGGCGTGTTCTTCGAGCGCGAGTGGAGCTTGTCCTTTTCCAGCAGCCAGGGGCGGTCGGGGTCGAAGATCACCACGTCCGCCGGTGCCCCGGGTGCAAGCCGCCCGCCCTCAAGGCCGAAGCGCCGCGCGGGGTTGATGGTCATGGCGGCGAGCAGCGTGAGAAGGTCCACGTCGCCGGCGTGCACGAGGCGCAGGCTCGCCGAGAGCAGGGTCTCCAGTCCGATGGCGCCGTCGGCGGCCTCGGCGAAGGGATGACGCTTGGTCTCCACGTCCTGCGGATTGTGTCCCGACACGAGAATGTCGATGGTCCCGTCGGCGAGACCGGCGACGAGCGCCTGCCGTTCCTCCTCCGAACGCAGCGGCGGCGACATCTTGAAGAAGGTGCGATAGGGGCCGATGTCGGTCTCGTTGAGGGTGAGGTGATTGACGGAGGTCGCCGCGGACACGTCCAGGCCGGCCTCCCTTGCACGGGCAAGCGCCCGCACGCTTTCGCCGCAGGAAATCGTCTCCGCGTGGTAGCGCCCGCGTGTCAGGCCGACGAGCCTGAGATCGCGCTCCAGCATGATGATCTCCGCCTCGCGCGGGATCGAGGGCAGGCCCTTCCAGCTTGCCGAAAGGCTCTCGTTCACCACGCCGGCGCCGGCAAGGTCCGGGTCTTCCGTGTGGTGCATGACCAGCGCGTCGAAGTCGCGGGCGTAGGTCAGCATCCGGCGCATGATGCCGGCATGGGTGACCGAGTGTCGGCCGTTCGAGAAGGCAACCGCGCCGGCGTCCTGCAACAGGCCTATTTCCGCCATTTCCTCTCCGGCCAGGCCCTTGGTCAGGGCCGCGAGGGGATGAACGTTGACGATGGCCGTGTCGCGGGCGCGCCGCAGCATGAAATCGACCAGCGCCGGATCGTCGATCACCGGATCGGTTTCGGGGGCGGTGAGGATCGTGGTGACGCCACCGGCGGCGGCCGCGCGGCTGGCGCTGGCCAGCGTCTCGCGGTGTTCGGCGCCCGGTTCGCCCACCACGACACCGACGTCGATGAGGCCGGGCGCCACGACCGCGCCGTCGAGGTCGATCACCCGCGCGCCGTCCGGGGCGCCCTGGTTCAGGGCCTCAGGGCCGGAAGCCAGAACGCGGCCCTCCGCAAGGATCACGGAACCGGGTGCGTCGAGGCCGCGCTCGGGATCGATCACGCGGGCGTTTGCCAGCACGATCGGGCTTGGGGTTTCCGCCATGTCCGGGCTCCTCAACTGTTGGGCAGGTGGGCGGAGAGCGCCTCGAGAACGGCGATGCGCACGGCGACGCCCATCTCGACCTGCTCCCGGATCAGGCTTTGCGGGCCGTCGGCGATCTCGGGGTCGATCTCCACGCCCCGGTTCATGGGGCCGGGATGCATGACGAGCGCATCCTCCCTGGCCGCCTTCAGCTTTTCCCGGTCGAGACCGTAGTAGCGGAAGTACTCCCGGACAGAGGGAATGAACGCGCCCTGCATCCGCTCGCGCTGGAGGCGCAGCATCATGACGATGTCCGCGTCCTTCAGGCCCTCGCGCATGTCGTGATGCACCTCGACGCCCATGCCGGCGATGCCGTTCGGAAGCAGGGTGGAGGGAGCGACGACCTTCACCCGCGCGCCGAGCGCGTTGAGCAGGATGATGTTGGAGCGGGCCACGCGTGAATGCAGGATGTCGCCACAGATGGCGACCGTCAGACGCTCGACCCGCCCCTTGTGGCGGCGGATCGTGAGGGCGTCGAGGAGGGCCTGCGTCGGGTGCTCGTGGGCGCCGTCGCCGGCGTTGATGACCGAACATCCGACCTTCTGCGCCAGCAGATGCACCGCGCCGGCGGCGTGGTGGCGCACGACGATGATGTCCGGGTGCATGGCGTTCAGCGTCGCCGCCGTGTCGATCAGCGTCTCGCCCTTCTTCACCGAGGACGAGGCGACCGACATGTTCATGACGTCGGCGCCGAGGCGCTTGCCGGCGATCTCGAAGGAGGACTGGGTGCGTGTGGAGGCCTCGAAGAAGAGATTGATCTGGGTCCGGCCTCTCAGCACGGACTTCTTCTTCTCCACCTGCCGGCTGATCTCGACCGCCTCTTCGGCGCGGTCCAGCAGGGACAGGATCTCGTGCGGCTGCAGGCCTTCGATGCCCAGCAGGTGGCGGTGCGGAAAGGCGTCCGCGGCGCGGGTCGTTTGTGCGCTCATCAAAGCCTACCCTATAGGGGCTCCGCGGCCGGCGCTCAAGCGTCACGCCGCGGTTTCTCCACCGCTCGTGCCCTACAGCGCGATCAGGAAGACGATCGGCATCGTCACGGCGGCGGAAAGGGTCTGCAACGTCAGGATCTCGGCCATCAGCGGTGCGTCGCCGCCCATCTGGCGGGCGAGAAGGTAGGAGGCGCCGGCGGCGGGAACCGACATGGAGATCATCACCGCCGCGAGGGCCGGGCCGGTGATCCCGATCAGCATGGCGAAGCCGAAGCCGAAGAGCGGCATCAGCATCAGCTTGAGGATCAGCGCGGAGGTGAGCGCGGGGCCGGGACGGCGCAGGGCGCGCAGGTCGAGACCCGCGCCGACGCAGACGATGCCGACGGGGAGCGCGGCGCTTCCCAGCATGTCCAGGGTGGACCAGGCGATTTCCGGCAGCGGCAGCCCCGAGGCATTGGCCAGCAACCCGGCGCCGGTCGACCAGATGAAGGGATTGCGGGCAAGGTCGAGCAGGATCTTGTGCGCGCCCGGCGCCTCGCCGCTGGCGAAGCGCGACAGCACCAGAACGCACAGCACGTTGATCAGCGGGATCATGGCGACGATGGCGACGGCCAGCAGCGCCAGGCCCTCGGGGCCGAGCATGTTCTCCGCGATCGCCATGGCGACGAAGGTGTTCCAGCGCACCGATCCCTGGAAGATGGAGGTGAAGCGCGGTCCGCTGATGCCGAATCGTGCGGCAAGGACCGGCCGCAGCACGAGCGCCGTCGCCGTCATCGCCAGCACCGAGAGCATCAGCGTCGCGCTCATGCCGAAGGCGGGAAGCGCCATGAAGTCCGTGCGGGCCACGGCCGCGAAGACGATGGAGGGAAAGAACAGGAAGTAGGCGACGCGTTCCACGCCGCGCCACTGGTCGCCGGTGATGATCCCCAGCCGTGCGACCAGGTGACCGGCGGCAATGACCAGAAGCACCGGCAGGAGGGCGTCGAGGATGGCGCTCATGGCGCGCGGTCCCCTTCGCGCGGAGCCAGCCGGGAAAGGCGGTCGAGGAATCCCTGCAGGATGTAGGCGGCGGCCATCTTGTCGACGAGTTCGGCACGGCGCGCGCGCGAGCGGTCGGCCTCGATCAGCGTGCGGGTGACGGCGGCCGTCGACAGGCGTTCGTCCCAGGCTGTCATGGGAAGCTCGGTGAGGGCGGAGAGGTTGCGCGCGAAGGCGCGCGTCGCCTGAACGCGCGGGCCTTCGCTGCCGTCCATGTTGAGCGGCAGGCCGAGAACGAGACCCGTCACTTCCTGCTTGCGGCAGATGTCGAGCAGGGCGGCCGCGTCGACGCCGAACTTCTTGCGCCGGATGGTTTCCATGGGCGTGGCGATGCCGCGCCCCAGGTCCGAAAGCGCCAGCCCGATGGTCTTCGTGCCGAGATCGAGCCCGATCAGGCGCCCGATACGGGGCAGGCGGGCCGCGAAATCCTCGTGCGGCAGAAGTTGGTCGCTTGTCATGCTCGTCGGCCCTGCATCGGAATCCCGCCCGCCGGCGCTCGCGTGTCCCCGGCCGTCGCCGGTGCGAATCGGCGACATGAGGCGAAAACGCCATGAAGCCGGCCCGTCGTGTCCCCGGAATGTCCGGCGGGTTCAGGGCAGGTTTGGCTGGCGTGTTCCGGCTGGGGGCGGGAGCGCGCGCGAAGGCGGGATCCTGCCATGTGTGGCGCCCTCCTTATCATGCCCCCCGTCCGGCGAACAGGCCGGCCATTGCCGTTCGCGATGCCGGCGCTAGGGTGTGTCGGGAAGCGGGGCCGCGCGGGTGGCCCCGGCAGCCAGCATTACGGGAGAGCACACCATGAAGCTGACCTACCTTGGACACTCCGCCTTTCGCGTCGACATTTCGGGAGCCTCGATTCTCATCGATCCGTTCCTGACCGGGAACCCCTCGTTCCCCAAAGGCATGACGGTCGAGCAGGCCTCGGAAGGCGTGACGCACATTCTCCTGACCCACGGCCATGACGATCATGTGGGCGATGCGGTGGAGATCGCCAGGCGCACCGGCGCGCAGCTCACCGCCAACTTCGAGATCTGCATGTGGCTGCAGTCGAAGGGTGTCGAGGCCCTCAACCCCATGGGCTGCGGTGGTCACATCGACGTCGGTCCGTTCTCGGTGGCGCTGACGCAGGCGCATCACACCTCGTCGTCCCAGGCGGAAGGGCTGCCGGCAATCTATCTCGGCCAGCCGAACGGAATCGTCGTTCACGCCAAGGGCGAGCCGACGCTCTACCACATGGGCGATACCGACATCTTCGGCGACATGGCCCTGGTCAACGAACTGCACGCGCCCAAGGTCGCCATCGTGCCGATCGGCGACCGCTTCACGATGGGCGCGAAGAGCGCGGCGCTCGCCTGCAAGCGCTATTTCGACTTCGACGCGATCATTCCCTGCCACTACGGCACCTTCCCGATTCTCGACCAGAGCGCGGATGCCTTCGTCGAGGCCATGGGTGGGGATGCCGCCAGGGTGAAGGTGACCGCGCCCGGCGGATCGCTCAGCGTCTGACCGGTGCCGCGCGGATCCCGTCCAGGGGCCGGTTCCGACTCGACAGGGTGAGAATGTTCACTTAATGTTCTCATTTGTTCGAGAGAGGGAAAGAGCGGCATGGCGGGTGAGCTTCAGGGCAATGCGGCGATCGCGGGAGCGGTCGCCGCCCAGATCAGGGCGCAGGACGAGACGATCCGTTCGGGCCTTGGCGAGCGGCTGCCGCGCCGCATGGGCGTGTCCGGCGGTGCGGCCTCCTTCCGCTCGCGTCTCGATGACTACCTGACGCGCCTGATGCGCGGCGAACTGGAAGCCGCGGTCGAGGCGCATTTCGCGCCCGAGGGCCGCCTTTATGAAAACGGCGGCCTGCGAGCGGAAGGAGCGGAGGCCGTGCGTCGCAAACTTGCCCCCGTGGCGCGCCGGCATGCCATGCTGCGCGGCACGCTCGATGGGCTCGAGTGCGACCGTTTCGCGGGCACGGCAACCTTTTGCATCCGTTTCGACGGGGTCGACGTGGATGGCCGGATCCTGCGCGAGGAGGTGACCTTTCGCCAGCGCTGGCATCTGGGCCGCATCGTGGAGGAGCATCAGGAGCGGCGGACGGAAGCCGGCGCGCATCGCGCCCAGGGGCCGATCCGCGCGCCGCTGCGGCTTGTCGCGGGCGCGGGCGCGGTGCTATAGGCGCAGGCGAGACGGGGCGGGCGCCGTCCCTGAAAGTGGCAAGCGGAGAGCAGACCATGTCCGTCGACATCGACACGGTGAAGCGCGTTGCGCATCTGGCGCGGATCAAGGTGAGCGAAGGCGAGGCGGCCCAGATGACCGGCGAGCTCAACAACATTCTCGCCTTCGTCGAGCAGCTCGGCGAGGTCGATGTGAGCGGCGTCGAGCCGATGACCTCTGTCGTCCATCAGGACATGAAGAAGCGCGAGGACGTGGTCAGCGACGGCGGCTATGCGGAGAAGGTCGTGGGCAACGCGCCGGCGTCGGAAGACAATTTCTTCATGGTTCCCAAGGTCGTGGAATAATCCATGGACGTTTTGATCGCCATCGAGAGCCCGCTGTCGGACGACATGCGGGCGATGATCGGCGATCTCGACGCCGTGCTTGCGGACCTGACGCCGCCCGAGCACTGCTATCACATGAGCGTGGAGGAGATGGCGGGCGCGGACACCACCGTCTTCACCGCGCGGGATGGAGACGGCGCGCTTCTCGCGTGCGGGGCGCTGCGGCGGCATGGGGCGGGCACGGATCGCATTGGCGAGGTGAAGCGCATGTTCACCCGACCGCGGGCTCAGGGGCATGGCCTTGCCGGACGCATTCTCGGGTGTATCGAGGCGCTGGCGCGGGACGAGGGCATCGCCCGTCTCGTGCTGGAGACCGGCGACCGGCATCACGCCGCCTGGCGCGTTTACGAGCGGGCCGGCTTCACCCGGTGCGGCCCCGTTCTGGACTATCCCGACACGCGCTTCTCGGTGTTTTACGAGAAGCTGTTGACGGGCGAGGCTTGACGCGGGGCGCTGGGGGCGGGACAAGCGCAGCCTGAGCCCTTCGAGCATGAGACTTCCCAGCGAGACGGATACATGAGCGAGCTGACGAAACTGACCCTGGCCGAGGCGCGCGACGCGCTGAAGGCGCGCGACATCAGCGCGGTGGAACTCACCGACGCCCATCTTGGCGCGATCGAGACGGCCAATCCGAAGCTCAACGCCTATGTGGCCGTCACCGGCGACAAGGCACGGGCCATGGCGGAAGCCTCCGACAAGCGGCTTGCCGGCGGCTCGGCGGGCCGTCTGGAGGGCGTGCCGCTCGGCGTGAAGGATCTCTTCGCCACCGAGGGCGTCCACACCCAGGCCTGCAGTCGCATCCTGGAAGGCTTCAGGCCGCCGTACGAATCGACCGTCACCGCCAACCTGTGGGCGGACGGTGCCGTGATGCTCGGCAAGCTCAGCATGGACGAGTTCGCCATGGGCTCGTCCAACGAGACCTCCTGCTACGGCCCGGTCGTCAACCCGTGGCGCGCGGAAGGCTCCGACGAGGCGCTGGTTCCCGGCGGGTCCTCGGGCGGATCGGCGGCCGCCGTTGCCGCCTTCACGTGCCTCGGCGCCACCGCGACGGACACCGGCGGCTCGATCCGCCAGCCGGCCGCGCTCACCGGCACGGTCGGCATGAAGCCGACCTACGGCCGCTGCTCGCGCTGGGGCATCGTCTCCTACGCCTCGTCGCTCGACCAGGCGGGGCCGATCACCCGGACCGTGCGCGACAACGCGATCCTGCTGTCGTCCATGGCCTCGGTCGACGCGAAGGACACCACCTCCGTCGACGCGCCCGTGCCCGACTACGAGGCCGCCGTGGGCCGGTCCGTGAAGGGCCTGCGCATCGGCATTCCGGCCCAGTACCGGGTCGAGGGGCTGGCGCCCGAGGTCTCCGCCCTTTGGGAGCAGGGCATCGCGTGGCTGAAGGAAGCCGGTGCCGAGATCGTCGACATCGAGCTGCCGCACACGAAATACGCGCTGCCGGCCTATTACATCGTGGCGCCGGCGGAAGCCTCGTCGAACCTCGCGCGCTACGATGGCGTCCGCTACGGCCTCAGGGTGCCCGGCGACGACATCGTCGACATGTACGAGAACACCCGCGCGGCCGGTTTCGGCGCCGAGGTGAAGCGCCGCATCCTGATCGGCACCTATGTGCTGTCGGCCGGCTATTACGACGCCTACTATCTCAAGGCGCAGAAGGTCCGCTCGCTGATCAAGCGCGACTTCGACCTGGCCTTCGAGGCCGGCGTCGACGCGATCCTGGCGCCCGCGACGCCGGATGCCGCCTTCGCGCCCGGCGCGGTCACGGATCCGGTGCAGATGTACCTGCTCGACATCTTCACCGTCACGGTGAACATGGCCGGCCTGCCGGGCCTTGCCGTGCCGGCCGGGCTCAACGGCAAGGGACTGCCGCTCGGGCTCCAGCTCATCGGCCGCCCGTTCGGCGAGGAGACGCTCTACAGCCTCGGCCAGGTCATCGAGGAGGCCGCCGGCCGCTTCGAGCCGGCGAAGTGGTGGTAAGCGCGCGCGACTCGATTTCAGGCGGGTTTTTTCGAAAAATTGCGCGAAACTTGCGCGAAAGTTTTTCAGGCTGATGCCTGATGAAAAGGCCCGGACGGCATCTCGTCCGGGCCTTTTGCGTTGACGTTTTGCGTTGCCATTTTGTGTGATCGGGCGTGGTGTTGTCCCCGCCCGGACGCAACTGTCCGGCGCGGGGATTTTCGCGGCCCCTCAGCTTGCCGCCGCGCGGCGCCAGGTGAGCGCGAGAGCGGCGGCGCCGATCATGGCCGTGCCGCCGGCCCGGTTCACCATGCGGCGCACGGAGGGGCGCGTGAGCCGGTTGCCGACGGCCGCCGCCATGAGACCGTAGGCGGCGGCGTTGAGGGCCGCGAGGCCGACGAAGGTCGCCTCCAGGATCACGGTCTGGGCAAGCAGGGGGCGGGCCGGATCCACGAAGAGCGGCAGGAAGGCGACGAAGAAGACGATGCTCTTGGGATTGAGCGCCGTGACCGCGAAGGCGTGAAAGGCGATGCGGCCGAGCCCTTTCGCATCCCGGGCGGCCTCTTGCGCCGGGGACGCGCCGGCGCCGGCGTCCGTCTGCGGCGCGGCGTCGGGCACGGGCGCGCGCCAGAGCTTGACCCCGAGCCAGGCGAGATAGGCGGCGCCGACCCACTTCAGCGCGGTGAAGAGCGTCGCCGAGGTCGCGAGCAGCGCGCCGAGGCCCAGCATCGACGCGGTCATGGCGGTGAGATCGCCGAGCGCCACGCCGATCACGACGGCGGCGGCGACGGAACGGCCGTGGCTGAGGGCGTAGGACACCACCAGCAGGATCGTCGGGCCGGGAATGGCCAGCATGACGAAGGAGGCGGTGGCGAAGGCAAGCCAGGTATCGAACGACATGGGAAACCTCTCGTTGAACCTCTCGAGCAATCCATACTTTTCGCGGTTTGAAAACCCTGTCGCGCAAAGGCGCACCGCGCTGCCGCGCACTTGCCGGCAAGCGGACGGGGAAAGCGCGGGGACACTCTTTGGGGGACACTCTTGGGGGGAGCCTGACGGGGACGGGAATGCGGGAAACGCCCCGGACCGAGCGGCCCGGCGGCGCGCGTGGCGGGAGCTTTCGGACGCATGAAAATGCTGGTAGACTTTTCCTGCTTGAAAATGGTGAGGAAAATCAGTCGCCTTCGGGAAGGGTGTTCCCCGCACACGCGGGGATGAACCGCCTGCGGAACGCGGCAACATCGCCAGCAATACGTGTTCCCCGCACACGCGGGGGGGGGCCGCTCCCCCGGTCCGCGCCGGGGGAGCGGTTGTCTTTCGCCGTTACCGGTTGTTCGCCTGCGCGCGCACGCGCTGCAGCCCGAGCCGTGTGATGCGGTAGGGCAGGGCGCGGGCGGAGGCGATGTAGCGCCGCCGCTTGAGCTTGCGGAACAGCTCCAGCGTCAGGTCGTCGCGATACCAGCCCTCGCGCGTGACAAGGGTGACATCCTCGATGCGGCCGCGATCGTTCTTCTCGACCCGGATCGCGCCGCCTTGAGCGAGCAGGTGCAGGACCCGCTGCTCGGCCTTTGATATGTCCATGAAAAACCTGGAAATTGATGCAGGACGGCAGTCGCCGCAGCCCCTTCGCGTGCGGCGTCGCCAGTCAAGGGCCCGTCCTTCCACGGACGGGCGTTACCGGGTCTCCCGGCTGCTGCGCATCAAATCTCCATGTGTCGAACACGCCGCCCTTGCGGCGCGCGCGATCCTCATATGGCGCGAGGGGCGACAAGGTGCAAGAGGCTGGCTTGACTCCGTCATATAACCGGAAATATAGTTATTTCATGAGGGCCGATCTGAAGATGACGAAAGCGGCGCGGGCACTGGCCGCGCTTGGACATGAAGCCCGGCTGAGCGTGTTCCGGCTGCTGGTGCGCAGCGGTCACGACGGGCTCAACGTTGGCGAGATCAGCGCGCATCTGGACATGCCCGCCTCGACGCTCGCGCATCATCTGCGCGCCCTGGTCGGGGCCGGACTCGTGGTGCAGGAGCGGCACGGGCGGGTGATCCTCAACCGGGCCGATTTCGAGGCCATGGATGAACTGGTCGGCTTCCTCGGCGAGGAATGCTGCAAGGGTGTGCGGTCCGCGAGCGATGTGGCGTGATCTCTTTTTGGTCAAAATAACCACAAACCTAGGTATATCGATATGACTGACGTGAACCTGAGACACGCTTCCCCCGGACCTCTCGTCCTGCGCGGCCTGTGGCGTCGCGAGAAACCCTGGCTCGCGGTCGCCGCGATCCTTCTTGTTCTGGCGGTCGTGGCGCCGGCACAGGCCGGGGCGAGCCTCCGGTTCGTGGCGGTCTCCCTGCTGGACACCGCGCCCTACCTGCTCTTGTCCATCGCCATTGCCGCCTATGTGACGGCAAGCGGGGCGGACGCGCTCGTCGCGCGCGTCTTTTCCGGTGCGCCGATGACGATGATCGCGGTCGCGGCGCTTTTCGGTGGCCTTTCGCCCTTCTGTTCCTGTGGCGTGATCCCGCTGATCGCGGCGCTTCTGGCCATGGGCGTGCCGTTGTCGGCGGTGATGGCGTTCTGGCTGGCGTCGCCGGTGATCGACCCGTCCATGTTCGTGCTGACCGCCGGGCTCCTCGGTCTCGACTTCGCGGTTGCAAAGACGTTTGCCGCCGTCTTTCTCGGACTTTTCGGGGGCTATGCCACCCATGTCCTGATGCGAAACGGGTTCCTTGACGCGCCCCTTCGCAAGGGTGTGGGCAATGGCGGTTGCTGCGGCGCCTCCGCGCGCACGCCCAAACCGGTGACCTGGGCATTCTGGCGGGACCCGCAAGGACGCGCGCGGTTCGCCCGCGAGGGGCTGTCGGTGACCCTGTTTCTCTTCAGGTGGCTGACGTTGGCTTTCCTGCTCGAAAGCCTGATGCTGGTCTATGTTCCCCAGGCCTGGATCGCGGAAACGCTCGGCGGCACGGGCCTGTGGCCGGTCGTCCTGGCGACGCTGGTGGGCGTGCCCGCCTATCTCAACGGCTACGCCGCGCTGCCGCTCGTTTCCGGGCTGATCGGGCAGGGCATGGACCCGGGGGCGGGCTTGTCGTTCCTGGTGGCCGGCGGTGTCACGTCGATCCCGGCCGCAATCGCCGTCTTCGCGCTCGTGCGCCTGCCGGTCTTCGTGCTGTATCTCGCCTTTGCCCTTGCAGGCTCCCTGGCAAGCGGGCTGGTGTATCAGGCGTTTCTGGCGGGCTGAGGCCGGAACTTCCGGATGACAGGCACCCCGCCTGTCATCCGGCCGTCATGCCCCGGGAAATATAGAACCGTCTTGAGATGTGAATTGCGATGTCTATCATGTGCCCCAAAGGCATTTTGCGGCTGGGGAAAATGAATTCATGAAGCAATACATTCGTTATTTCGCGATTTTCTATCTCGCATTGACGATGGCCTCGACCGCCTCGGCGGACACGGGATTTTCCGACCAGGGGACCTTCGAGGTCGACGGTCTGACTTTTGTTCCCAGCATCAGGGGCCTTCCCTGGTGCCGGCCGGACACGACCTTCGCCTACAAGGGCGCGCGCGAACTCGTCGACGAGGGGAGCGTTTCGAAGCTTTTCCCGATGTTCGAGGTCTTCGGCAAGGAGCTCAGGAAGGCGTGCCCGGAGGCACGCTCGATCGCCTATACGACCATCTCGACGTTCGGCCAGCCGAGTTTCTGCTGCTTCAGTGTCCGGGCGAAGGACTTCGTTCCGGTCCGCTTTTCCGAGGCGCGTCCCCTGCTGCCGGATGAGCCGGTTTACGAGTGCGACCGTCTTGCGGCGCATCCCAACGACATCACGGCGCCCAAGGACGTGACGGCCATGCTCGAACCGGAGATGGATGCCGCCAGCGCCGTTGCCGCCTGTGAGGCCGATGTCGCCGACCACCCGGATATTCCCCGTCTTCACTTCCAGCTCGGGCGCGCCCTGCTGATGAACGGTCAGCACGATGCGGCCTTCAAGGAATTCCGCAAGGCGGAGCGGGCCGGCCATGCCCTGGGGATCCTTTACCTCGGCCACTCCTATGCCAACGGATGGGGCGTGAAGAAGGACCTCGGACCGGCCAACCAGCTCTGGAGCGTCGGCGGCAGGCTCGGCGGTCATACCCCCGACGCGCGCAAGCTCGAGGTCGCGGTCGCCCGGGCCACCGGCGGCAAGGCCCGCTACATCTGCCCCCGCGATGTCGACGACCGTGAATGCGCGGAGCGTGAATACTGGGCGCAGTTCCGGTCGAGCCTGAGTTCCGACGAACGCAGGCGAATCGAGCGGATGTTCACCGACGTGTCTCCCGGTTTCCGGGAGCTGTTCGTGAGTTTCTATGGGGCGGATTTCGCCGGTCTGGAGCAGATCAAGCGGCAGCGCATCGTCGCGGCGACGGGACGCGACACCGCCGTCGGGCTGGTGGCCGGGCTGTTCCGGGGGCTGAAAACGCGAATCAACGACGAGGCCCGCAAGGCGCGCTGGGAACCCGTGGTCGCCCAATACGCGCTGATCAAGAGCAATGCGGTGGGCCTGTGCGGCGAGCGGGGCAGGCAGTTCGCGGTGGACCAGAAGTTGGTTCGCACCTGGCGCAACGGCTTCGGCGTCGTTGTCGACCGCACGACCCAGGACCGGGGACGGACGTATTTCTCGGTTCCGGCGAAATTCGCCGATGTCGTCAAGCGAGCTGAAACGACGGGGGAAGCTGCCACCTACGCCAGCGGCATCCGCCGGATGATCCAGCGGAATGGTGGCTGCGGCTCGCGGGTTCTCAGGCAGCTTGAAGACAACATGCTGGCCTATCAATCCTGGAAGCCGAAGCGGAACTAGGCAGCGGACTCATGAAGAAGGCGTGTCCGGCGGGGCCGCGAGAGGCGCTTTCGACCCGGTTTCCTTTTTTGCCGGGCGGGCCTACAACGGCAGCATGATGATGCAAGACACGCTTTCCGTCCTGTTCGGGCTTGCCGGCCTTGCCAACCCTTTCGCGCTGCTGATCGGCGGCACGCTCGGCTGGTTCGCGGACGCACGCGCCAAGCTCGTGATCGCGGGCATCGCCGCCGCGGCGCTCAGCCTGTTGCTCGACGTTTCGATGAACTTCAGCGGCATCGCGCCGGTGGGCGGCTATGAGGGCGGACCGCTGGCCGTGCTGCCCTTCCGCTTCCTGGGCGGAGCGCTGGCCGCCACGCTGGTGCACGGTCTGCGCAACCGCGCCAAAGGCCGCAAGTAGCCACACCGCCGCGTTCGCGCGGCTCCCGTCTCCCGGAGAAGTGAAGATGGCCTCGTCCGTTGTCGCCTATGCGGCGCTTGCCGTCGCCGTGTCGCTGGAGGTGGTGGGAACCACCGCGCTGCAGCAGTCGCAGCAGTTCACGCGCCCACTGCCCACGCTGATCATGGCCGCGTGCTATCTGGGCGCGTTCTATTTCCTGTCCGTGGTGTTGAAGACGATCCCCGTCGGCATCGCCTATGCGATGTGGAGCGGTCTCGGAATCGTGCTGATCTCGGGCGTGGGATACGTGCTGTTTCGACAGTCGCTCGACGTGCCGGCGCTGATCGGCCTTGGCCTCATCATCGCCGGCGTCATCGTCGTCAACGTCTTCTCCTCGTCCATGCCGCACTGACATCGGCGCCGGATACGGGGGACGCGCGCCTGCCTCAGATCTGGAACGGCACCCGCCGCGAGGCGCGACGGCGCCAGTCGGCGAAGAGGTCGGCATTGGGGCAGTAGCCGGGCGCGCGCTCGGCCCCCTCGGCGTTGTCCTCGAGCCACTGCGAGCACTCCTGCGGCCGCGTGCAGCTCAGGCAGTTTCCGGCCGCGCGACGCAGGCTGGCCTCAAGGCTCAGCGACTCGGGCATTCCCTCCGTCGCGCCGACGGTGCGCATCATCTCGCCCATCAGCCGCGCGCGCTCGTCCATCCGCTTCAGCAGTCCCATTTTCGTCTCCCGTCCGTGATATCGCGAGGGCTTGCGCCCCGGTTCGGCCCGTGGCCGATGCGCCTTGCGCGTGCGCGCAAGGCGGTGTCACACTGCGCCTGTCGGCGGACCGGGGAATTGACCAAGGTCAAACCGGCGGCGAAATTCGGCGTGCCGCGCCCGGCGCGCGCCGCCTGTCCAGGGAGAGGCGCCAGGCCGTGTCAGTGTCCCGCATCTCGACGCCCACGGGCGTCGTTCCGGTCACGCCGGTGACCCGCCTGCCGCCGCTGGCCGTCGGCGACCTCATCGCCGTGCGCGTCGCCCGCCACATGGGCGAGGGCGTGATGCGGCTCGTCTCGGGCGGCGGAGGCGGCTTTCAGCTCGACGTGGAGGGGCAGGAAATGCTGCCCGTGGGAAGCCGCGCGCTCCTTTCCGTCGAGGGCAAACCCGGCGAACAAAGGCTCTCGGTGCGCGCGGACACCTCCGTGCCGCCACAGGCGGCGACCAGCCCCGCCGCCGCGCGCATGGCCGATCTCGCAACCCGCCTTGCCGCCGATCAGGACGGACTCGCCCCGCTCTATGCCGGGCTGTCGGCGCTCGTGCAGTCGCTGGGGGGCGGTCAGCGGGCGCTGCCGCCCGGGCTGGCGCAGGCGATCTCGACGCTGTTCGGGATGCAGCTTTCGGCCGGGGCGCTGGAGGGGAGGACCCTGCGGGAGGCGGTCCGCAACGTTTCGGGCGGGCGGCTCGGCTCCGTGCTGGCCGATCTCGCGGCAAACCTCGAAGGGGCGGCCGGCGGGCGCGAGGCGCAACCGCGACAGGCGACACCGCCGCCGCTTCCAGGCCTTGCCCGCCACCTGGGCGGGGAGGGGGCCGAAAAGGCCAGTCCGGCGCTGACCGCCGCCCTTGCCGCCCACGACGGAAAAGAGGTGGCCGCGCTGCTTCTGGCCAAGACGCTCGCGGCGCTGGCCCGTGCCCGTTTCGCGGGGCTCGCCTCGCGCGGGCTTGTCGGCGATCCGCCCGGCGAGGGCGCACGGGGAGCGGATCAGGTGATCCTGCTGCCGCTGGCGGTGTCGCCGGGCGTGATGTTGCTGGAACTGCGGATCGGACGCGACGACACGCCCGGCCACGAGGGGGAGGGCGCCCATCCCGCCTTTCGCCTGCGGTTCGGCCTGGACAGTCCGGACGGCGGCGCGGTGGAGGGGCTTGCGGGCCTCGACGGGCGGAGGTTCTTCGCCCATCTGTCCGTCGAGCGTGACGAGACGCGCCTGCGCCTGGCGCGCGAACTGGGCGAGATCCGCACCGGCCTTTCCGCGCTCGGCCTCGAGGTCGCGGACCTGCGTGTCGTTGCCATGGCCGCCGATCCGCCCGACCCTGGGCATGAGGCGGCAAGCTCCGGCCAGCTCGTGGACCGTGTGTCATGAGCGGGCAGGACGGACCTGCCGCGCCCTCCGGTCCGGGCGTGGCGCCAACGGCACAGTCGGCCGCCCTTGCCTACGACCAGGCGGGGGCACCGCGCGACACGGCGCGTGCACGCGGCGAGCTCGCGGCACGGCTGCTGGCGGATGCGGTCGCGAACGGCGTGTCGGTGGAGGATGACGCCGCCCTTGCCGACCTGATGGCGAGCGTGCCGTTCGACGAGGACGTGCCGGCCGAGCTTTTCGAGGCGGTGGCGCTGATCCTGCGGCACGTGCTGGACCTGCCGAGGTCCTCCGGCGGCTGAAGGGCGGGACAACTGCCGCGATCGGCGGTGTTGCCGTTTCCGCTGGCGGAAAATGCAAAGCATGTCCGCGTCGATTGCGCCCACACTCGCACTCCCCGGTTCCCGATGGCAGCTTCGGATACGCGAGGAGTGTCCGCCTGATTGAGGCTGGCAACCGGAAAGAGGCCCGCAACAGGCCGGCCGATCTTTCCCGTTACGGCAGTGACGGCCCTGGCGCGCCGACGCCAGGGTGTTTTCGGGCTCATCCTTCACCACACCGCTGCCGTCGACAATCCGGGATATCGGGCAATGCTCAGACCTGGAGATGAAAATTGAAGATAAAGGCGGCACTTGCAGGCGTCATGTTCGCGACGTCCGTCACCATGGCCGGAGGCGGTTTCGCACAGGCGAAGGACCTCACTCAGGCGGAAGCGAACGAGATCGCGGTCGAAGCCTATCTCTATCTGTATCCGCTCATCACCATGGACCTGACGCGCAGGCAACTGGTCACCGTCAAGGCCGGTCCGGGGTCCATGGGCGGTTACGAGAACTGGTTCGCCAACATTCCGGCCTATCCCACGGCGGATGAAAAGTCGGTCGTGCGACCCAATTTCGACACGCTCTATTCCTCGACGTTCCTCGATCTCCAGAAGGAGCCGATGATCGTCTCCGCGCCCGACACCGACGGACGCTACTACCTCCTGCCGATGCTCGACATGTGGACGAATGTCTTCGCGTCGCCGGGCTCGCGGACCACCGGAACGCAGGCCGCGACCTTCCTGGTCACCGGTCCCGGCTGGGAGCCGGAGGATGGCTCGGAGCTCGGCAAGGACTTCGCCGGGAAGCTCGGCCTCCCCGAGGAGACCCAGCTCCTCGAGGCTCCGACGAACCATGTCTGGATCATCGGGCGGACCAAGACGGACGGCCCCGCCGACTATGAGGCCGTTCACAAGATCCAGGCCGGCTACAAGGTGACGCCGCTGTCCAAATGGGGACAGGAGGTTTCCCGGCCGCCTTACGCGCCGGAT
>MDTG01409363.1_pt1 | contig 87391 bp, 82 predicted proteins | sample 811421 | NCBI WGS metagenome assembly MDTG01 (sample SAMN05326645, study PRJNA326480) | marine metagenome | isolation source: seawater | place: Pacific Ocean: South East | collected 2011 | reverse complement strand
TTTGGTTTAGTTGCAGCTTTTGGTTTAGTTGCAGCTTTTGGTTTAGTTGCAGCTTTTGGTTTAGTTGAAGCTTTTGGTTTGTCAGAACCAATACTAACAATTTTAATTTCAGTAAACCACTGACGGTGGCCCATTTGCTTTCTGCTGTGTTTACGACGATTAAACTTAATAATCTTCACTTTATCAGCACGACCATGAGTCAATATCTGCGCGGTCACTTTCACATCCGGTAAAAATGGTGTGCCAATTTTGACATTTTCACCGTCCTTGACCATAAGCACTTTGTCAAAATTAATTTTTTCACCTGTAGGAGTATCTAACTTTTCTATACGAAGGTACTCGCCCTCCTCAACACGATGCTGTTTACCACCACTTTTTATTACTGCGTACATCATAGGGTTTTCTCCGGATTCGTGAAAACCAGTTTTTGCCCAAAAAACTATTTTTTTAGGCCGGTTTTACGAGGTCGTGAATTCTAAGGCAAACCTACTTTAATCGCAAGAATAAATTTTTATAAAATATCTATATAATAGCTATAATATTTGCTGACAAAAATTTGTTAGGGTTGTTGTAATGCTTCCATTTCACAAAGTAGTCAAAACTGAGTTTGAAAAAGTTAATGGTATAATCGTTAATCGATTAAACTCTGAAGTGGGGCTGATTGAAAATATTGGTCAATATATCATTGATGGTGGTGGTAAACGTTTAAGGCCACTTTTAGTTATTCTAAGTGCAAAAATCTCTGGCTATAAAGGATCAAGTCATTTATCTCTTGCAGCTATAATCGAATTTATACATACAGCTACATTGCTTCATGATGACGTTGTTGATACCTCAGATCTTCGTCGAGGAAAAGCAACTGCGAATAATAAATTTGGAAACGCACCCAGTGTACTGGTTGGAGATTTTCTGTACTCGCGCGCATTTCAAATGCTTGTTAAGGTTGGCAATATAGATATTATGCGTGCTATTGCAGATACTACTAATGCTATTTCTGAGGGGGAGGTTCAACAACTTGCCAATGCTAAGAATCCTGGTATCTCTGAAGATATTTATAAAAAAGTAATATTTAAAAAAACAGCTATACTTTTTGATGTTGCTGCAAAAATAGGTGCAATTATTGCTGGCGCTGATTCTAAAAATATAAAAATTTTAAGTAACTATGGAAGACATATTGGCATGGCATATCAATTGATGGATGATGTATTAGATTATGAGGGCGATTCTAAAAATTTAGGGAAGAATATTGGTGATGATTTAACAGAAGGAAAAATGACTCTTCCGTTGATTTATGCTATGAGGAATGGAGAAAGCCGACAAAAATCTATTATTGAGGAAGCGATAAAAAATTCAAATATTGAGAGGCTAGATGATATTTTAACCATTATCAAGGATACTGGTGGTTTAAAGTACAGCAAATCATGCGCAAGTGAGCACTCCAAGCAGGCAAAACAATGTTTGGTTAATTTGCCAGATAGCAAAGAAAAGCAAGCTATGTTGCAACTTGCTGAATTTTCAGTCAACAGAAGATATTAATATACATTAAAACTAAATTAGATTAATTGATTTTTAGAGGCTCACCGATTTAAATTGCTGTTCCGAATCTCTGGACTTGATAAGTTATATCAGATTAAATTCCAAATTAATTGCTAATAACTTCTGTAAATAATTAAACATAACAAAAAGGTTAGGTAATCAATGGCAACTTTTATTCCACAATCACAAAATTCTTATAGTTATAATGAGTTAATCTCATGTAGCAAAGGAGATCTATTTGGTCAGGGAAATGCGCAGCTTCCTGGTCATAATATGCTTATGGTAGATAGAATAACGCATATTCATGCGACTGAAGGAAAGTATGGAAAAGGTACGATGATTGCAGAACTCGACATAAAGCCAGATTTATGGTTTTTTGGTTGCCATTTCGAGGGTGATCCTGTAATGCCTGGCTGCTTAGGCTTAGATGCAATGTGGCAATTAACTGGTTTCTTCTTGGCATGGAAAGGTAATCAAGGCAGAGGTAGAGCGCTTGGTTCGGGAGAGGTTAAGTTCGTAGGGCAAATTCTCCCTACTGCTAAACTTGTAACATACAAAATTGATGTATCTCGGGTAGTAGAACGAAAACTAAAAATGGTCATAGCTGATGGTACTGTATCAGTAGATGGTAGAGAAATTTATACTGCAAAAGATCTTCGAGTCGGATTATTTGATTCAACTGACAACTTTTGACCTTTTATATTATAATTATTTAAAAGCATACAGATTTCCGGAGAATAAAAATATCCGGATTATATAATGGTCCAGGGGCACAAGATGAAAAGAGTAGTAATAACTGGAATAGGGATTGTTTCCTGTTTAGGTAATGATAAAGAAACTGTTACTAAATCACTTTATGAATGTACTTCAGGTATCGCTTTTCAGCAAGAATTTAAAGAAATGGGTTTACGTTGCAATGTTGCAGCTAAACTGGATATTGATATAACGAAACATATTGATAGGAAAGTCTCCAGATTTATGGGGCCCTCTGCTTCTTATGGTTATATTGCAATGGAAAAGGCAATTGAAGATGCCGGATTATCTGATAGCCAAGTCTCAAATATCCGTACTGGGCTAGTTATGGGCTCTGGTGGTGTTTCGGGAGAAATGTTTACAGAAACAATCGATGTTATGCGTGACCGAGGAATAAAACGTGCTGGGCCTTATAGAGTAACTCAGATAATGGCTAGCACTGTATCTGCATGTTTGGCTACCCCATTCAAAATCAGGGGGGTAAATTATTCAATATCGTCTGCTTGTGCCACAAGTGCTCATTCCATTGGGCATGCTATGGAGTTGATACAGATGGGTAAACAAGACACGGTATTTGCTGGTGGCGCAGAAGATATGCATTGGTCTATGGCCGGTATGTTTGACGCAATGGGAGCACTTTCAAGTAAATATAACGATACACCAAGTATAGCATCGAGAGCTTATGATGCAGATAGAGATGGTTTTGTTCCAGGTGTAGGCGCTGGATGTTTAGTAGTTGAGGAGCTTGAACATGCTGTTGCAAGAGGTGCTAAAATTTACGCAGAAATTACTGGATATGGAGCCACATCTGACGGTTACGACATGGTTGCACCTTCCGGTGAGGGTGCATCTCGATCAATGAAAATGGCAATGGAAACATCTAATGATAAGATTGATTATATAAATACACATGGAACTAGTACACCCGTTGGAGATCTTGCAGAATTGTCAGCAATTAGAAGTGTTTTTGGTGATAATGTCCCCCCGATAAGTTCCACAAAGTCACTATCTGGACACGGGCTTGGAGCTGCTGGAGTACAGGAAGCTATATATTGCTTATTAATGATGGAGAGTGATTTTATTTGTGCATCTGCAAACCTTGATAATCTTGATCCTGAGGCTGTAGATTTACCAATCCTTGATAGTCGTATAGATAATGCTAATCTAAAAAATATCATGAGTAATAGTTTTGGTTTTGGAGGAACAAATGCAACGTTGATATTTAAAAAACATTAATGTTGCATTCTTTAAAAAATCAACTTAAACCACCATATAGAATTAAAATACCAAATCTGTTAAATTAATTATTAAATTTAACTCTATCAGTAATGAGGTAAAATATGGCTCGTGGTATAAATAAAGTAATTTTGGTTGGTAATTTAGGTAAAGATCCGGAGGGTAAGTTTATGCCCAACGGAAATGCTGTCACAAATATAACTATCGCTACGAGTGAGTCTTGGAAAGATAAACAAACAGGGCAACAACAGGAAAGAACCGAATGGCATAGAGTAGTTTTCTTTAATCGGCTTGCAGAAATTGCTTCAGAATATCTAAAAAAAGGATCAAAGGTCTATTTGGAGGGGGCACTAAGAACACGCAAATGGCAAGCACAAGACGGACAAGACCGGTACACAACTGAAATTGTTGCAAGTGAGATGCAAATGTTGGATAGCCGAGGTGGCAACTCAGAATATACAGATTCGTCTACAAGTGCTAATTCAACCCAACAATCGTCAAACATTGAATCAATTCAAGAGGGAGCCACAGCGGTTGAGGGTGCTAGTCCGAATGATGCAGTCAATTTCGACGATGATATTCCATTTTGAGAGAAAATTAATTGGCAGATAATTAAAAATATGTTTTTCTACCAATTTTTTTCTCCATACTTTCAGGACAAAACCGATCCATATCAATTTTAAAATATGCAATTTTTTCCTCTGCAATAACTACCACGTCACACACCCCCGGTACAGTTGAAATGTAATCTTCAACTTCTATCACATCTTTGGATGTCAGCTGAACAGTCAATGTTTTTAAATGGAGTGGTTTCATCATTGTGGCTGCGAGGTAAACCCAAATAATTGTAAAGAAACCAGCTAGCAAAAATATTGCTGAATAACCAAAATTATGAACAACAATTCCCCCAGAAACACCACCTAGAAATGCCCCTAAAAATTGGCTAGAAGAATATATACCGATCGCTGTCCCCTTTGAACCTGGCGGAGCTAACTTACTCACTAATGATGGTAATGTAGCTTCCAGTAAATTAAATGCCATGAAGAAGATGAATAAACCTAATAAAAAATTAATGTAATTATCCAAACTGGCTCCAAGTATAAATTCCCCCAAAGCTAATAACAAAATTGCACTGACGAGAACTAATTTAATTTTTTGCTTAGCTTCAGCCAATAAAATAAAAGGTAACATGCAGACAAATGAAAGTCCTAGGATCGCTAGGTATATTATCCAGTGATCTTCACGGCTGAAACTGAAGGCTTGCTCCAAAATTAAAGGTACTGATATCCATATAGCCATCTGAGCAAAATGTAATACTGCAATACCATAATTCAATCTCAATAATTCTTGATTTTTTAGCAGCCTATTAAACATTTCTGGCACTGGTTGAGATTCTGCGTTTTTCTTCATAACTGTTGGGGAGGGAACTATAAATAATAATATCGATATCCCTAAAAGAGATAGAACCCCGGTCAACCAAAATAAACCTGCAAGCCCCCAGAGATCAGCTAATATTGGACCTGCAACCAAAGAAATAGCAAAAGAGACACCAATGCTTGCACCAATGAATGCCATGGCTTTTGTTCGACTCTGTTCTGTGGTGAGATCTGACAGTAAAGCCATTATGGTACTTGCTACCGCACCGACACCCTGAAGTGCTCGGCCGGCAATTAAACCCCACATTGAATCTGACATTGCAGCCAATATACTGCCGAAGAAAAAAATTATCATACCAATAAAAATTATTGGTTTTCTGCCAAATCTATCCGATAAAAAACCGAGGGGTATTTGAAATAAGCCCTGAGTTAACCCATAAATACCTAAAGCGACACCTACTAGAATTGTACTACTTCCTGAGTATTGATTTGAGTATAACGATAAGACTGGAAGCAACATAAATAAGCCAATCATGCGAAAAGCATAAAGAGATGCCAAACCTAAAAGGCTTTTTCTTTCCAGAGGATTCATCTATTACTCATTATTTATAAATCAAGAAGAAATACATTATAGATTGCATTACCTATCGATGTAATGGCTAAAGTAGTAAAGGTTATCTTAATAACGACAACAATTAAATTATTATCAGAAAAAAACAACTAAATAGAGGTAAAAATTCTTAATGTTTCTTGCTTTATCTATCTTATTTAATCATCATTGCGTGTTAAATTTTAGGTTATATTCAGTATGAAAAATATCTCCGTTCATGGCGCAAAAACTCATAATCTAAAATCTATAGATCTTGTGCTTCCACGAGACAAAATTATTGTTATCACTGGCTTGTCTGGGTCAGGTAAATCGTCACTTGCTTTTGATACCCTTTACGCAGAAGGACAGAGGCGCTATGTGGAATCTCTGTCTGCATACGCACGACAATTTTTATCTATGATGGAAAAACCGGATGTAGACCATATTGAAGGTTTGTCGCCTGCTATCTCAATTCAACAAAAATCTACGTCCCACAATCCTCGATCAACAGTAGGGACAATTACAGAGATACATGATTATTTGCGTTTGCTTTATGCTCGAGCAGGAGAACCAAAATGTCCAGAGCATAATATCTCACTTAAAGCTCAGACTATCAGTCAAATGGTAGATCAGGTGCTTAAGTTACCATTTGATACAAAGCTCATGCTGTTAGCTCCTATTGTGAGAGATAGAAAAGGAGAGCATGCACACATATTTCAAAATATGCGAGCACAGGGTTTTATTCGAGCCAGAATAGATGGGTTAATTGTAGATCTTGATGACATACCTGTTCTAGAAAAAAATAAGAAGCATAATATAGAGATAGTAATTGATCGCTTTAAAGTTAAACCTGAAATACAACTTAGACTTACAGAGTCTTTTGAAACCGCAATAAATATTTCAGAGGGCCTAGCTATTGTAAGCTCAATGGACGAATCCCCAATAGTTGGGCCTAAAGAAACAAAAAACTATGATTATGAAAATTCGTCGGAAATTCTATTCTCTGCTTTATTTGCTTGCCCTATATGTAATTATAGCATTGATGAACTTGAACCTAGAATGTTCTCTTTCAATAGCCCCTCTGGAGCTTGTCCGGAATGTGACGGCTTGGGTGTGAAGCAATTTTTTGACGTAGACTTAATTGTGCAATTTCCAGAGTCCTCTATCTCGGAAGGAGCAATAAGAAGCTGGGATAGAAAAAACCTATTTTACTACAATATGCTCACATCAATCGCCAAGCACTATAATTTCGATATTAATAGTCCATTTCAAAGTCTTGATCCAAAGCACCAACAAGTAATATTGTTTGGCAGTAATCGTGAAATCATAGAATTTAGCTACACTAATGAGAAAGGTATCACTTTTTATCGCAATCATGAATTTGAGGGTATTATCCCAAATATGGAAAGGCGTTATAAAGAGATAGAATCTAATCATTCAAGAGAAGATCTTGCAAAATATCTAAATATTCAAAATTGTCCAGATTGTGAGGGGGCGCGACTGAAAAAAGCAGCGAGACATGTTTTCATTGATGGGAAAACCCTCCCTGAAATTGGCAATTATCCTGTAGGGGACTTAGCTGATTATTATGAAAAACTATCTCTAGATGGAAGCAGAGGAGAAATTGCAGAAAAAATCTTAAAAGAGATTAGAAATCGCTTGAATTTCTTGGTGGATGTAGGTCTAAACTATCTTAACCTTAATAGAAGTGCGGAAAGTTTATCAGGCGGCGAAGCACAACGTATAAGATTGGCTAGTCAAATTGGTGCTGGTCTTGTTGGGGTCATGTATATTCTCGATGAACCTTCAATCGGCTTACATCAGAGAGATAATGAACGTCTACTAGCTACACTCACTCGATTAAGGGATATCGGTAATACAGTAATTGTTGTAGAGCATGATGAGGAAGCAATAAGACGTGCAGACTATATTGTTGATATTGGACCAGGTGCTGGAATACATGGCGGTGAAGTCGTTGCAAAAGGGACTTATGACGATATTGTTAGTGAAAATCGCTCCCTTACAGGAGACTATTTATCTGGTAGAAAGAAAATAGTTATTCCTAAAAAGCGTACTCCAGTTACAGACAAAAAAATTTTTCTCAACGGAGCAAATGGAAATAATCTAAAAAATGTTGACTTAGAAATACCTGTAGGTCTTTTTACCTGTATTACTGGCGTTTCTGGATCTGGTAAATCTACCCTAATAAATGAAACCCTTTACCCTATTGCTGCAACTGAACTTAATAATGCTTCATCCAAAAAATCAGAAGAATATTTATCAGTTAAAGGAATTAATCACTATGATAAGTGCGTTGATATTGATCAAAGTCCAATTGGTAGAACTCCTAGGTCTAACCCTGCAACATATACAGGAATATTTACACAGATAAGAGAATTATTTGCAGGAACACAAGAAGCAAGATCTAGAGGTTATAAACCAGGTAGATTTAGCTTCAATGTTAAGGGTGGTCGATGTGAGGCATGTCAAGGTGATGGCTTAATAAAAGTGGAGATGCATTTTCTTCCAGATGTATATGTTCCTTGTGATGTTTGTAAAAGTAAGCGCTATAATCGGGAGACACTAGAAGTCACATATAAAGGAAGAAGTATATCTCAGGTGCTCGATTTAACGGTAGAAGCTGCATTAGAGTTTTTTGGGCCAGTTCCCTCTGTTGCGAAGAAGCTGCAAACTTTAATTGATGTAGGGCTCTCGTATATAAAACTAGGGCAAGCTGCAACAACTTTATCGGGTGGCGAGGCACAAAGAGTTAAACTTTCAAGAGAGCTATCCAAAAGAGATACAGGAAATACTCTTTATATACTTGATGAGCCCACCACAGGACTTCATTTTCACGATATACAGCAATTGCTAGCCGTCTTACATAGATTACGAGATCAGGGTAACACAATGGTTGTCATTGAACATAATCTAGATGTCATCAAAACATCTGACTGGATTGTAGACCTTGGCCCTGAAGGCGGTGAAGGTGGTGGAGAAATTATTGCGGTCGGTACACCAGAAGATGTTGCAAATACAAAAGGTTCCCATACTGGGCATTTCTTAAAGAAATTATTAAAATAAGTTTATCATTCAATTGTTATTTAAATAGAATATGATAATATACTGTATAAATAATCAGTATGGTTAATATTATGATTCTTAAAAACTTATATAAACTAATCTTAATAACTCGTTCAAAGATAAGGCTGGCCAGATATAATATATTTAATCAAGCCCAGTATAATTATCCAAGAAACTATAAATATGGCTTATTATTTAAAAAAACCCACCCTGTGACACTAGGACCAGAACAACTTAGTAGATTTTTTGCATATATCGCTAATAATGAAAGTTGATGAAGTTATAGGAAATTTATTTAAATAATTTTATTTTTTGCTCTACTTTTTATTTGGAAAGCTTCAGAGCAAACAGCTTGATTACAACCATGTCCCCTTGCCTCTCTGTTAGTATATAATCTAGTTTTTAAACTCTGAGTTTAACGAGAAAGTAGGTATGAAGATCTATAAAGTTGGTGGTGCTGTCCGTGACAAGCTCCTTAATTACCCCTTTACAGACGAGGATTGGGTGGTGGTTGGAGCTAAGTCAAAAGAATTGATAGACCAAGGGTTTACTCAAGTTGGTTCGGAGTTTCCTGTATTTCTTCACCCTAAATCTAAAGATGAATATTCGTTGGCACGAACTGAGAGGAAATCTGGTTTAGGTTATAAGGGATTTGAGTTTTTTACAGATAGCGACGTAACCCTTGAAGCTGATCTTTCACGGCGTGATATAACCATAAATGCTATGGCTGAAAACACCAATGGAGAGGTGATAGACCCATATGGGGGGAAAAACGACCTATCAAAAAAAATATTACGTCATGTCTCTGAAGCGTTTATAGAAGATCCATTGCGTGTGCTCCGTGTGGCAAGATTTGCAGCTCGCTATCACCATCTTGGATTTAAAATCGCAGATGAAACAATGCTTTTAATGACGCTTATTTCAGATAGTGGGGAATTGAAATATTTAAGTGCGGAGAGGGTTTGGACAGAAACTGAAAAGGCTCTAAAAGAGGGCTCGCCTAGCATCTTTATTAAAGTTCTTTATGAATGTAAAGCTTTATCAAAACTGTTTCCGGAAATTGACAGACTTTTTAGTCTTTCGATTCCAGATAGTGACACTAATGTTGGGGATCGAACTTTATCAAGTTTAGATTATGCAGCTAAATTAGATCCAGATGCTTCTGTTCGATTTGCAGTCCTAGTAAGTGATATCAATTTAAAAGATAAAAATAATCTCGCTATAACGTCAAATATACCAAAAATAGATTTGGATAATCAAATTTTCAATGATCTTTTTAGCCGACTAAAGATACCTAATCGCTACCAAGAGATTGCCATAGCTTTTATAAAATATCGAAATTTTTGTCGCTATTATAAAGATTGTAAACCCCAAGATATCTTAAATATGCTTGATGGCATCGGTGCCTTTAAGAAGGCTGAAAATTTAGAAAAATTTATATACTGTTGTCAAGCAGGAGAAAAATTAACAGGAAATATTGTTCATAAAGCCTATCAGCCTGGTATTTGGTTAAAAAATGTGTTTAACAAAATTAATGCGATAGATAATAAAAAGTTAATTTCGAGGGGCTATGAAGGGGTTAAGCTTGGCCAACAAATAGATATATGCCGAAGAAAAATTATTGCTGATTCATTAAATTGACAGGGATGTATCAAAACGATGGGAAAACCAAATCAGGTGGTTGTTATAACAGGGGCAGCTCAGAGAATTGGTGCAGAAATCTCTCGTACATTCCATAAACAAGGATATGATATTGCAATTCATTATAATACTTCTGAGTATGATGCTAAAAAACTTGCTCAAGAATTAAATAATGCTCGGACAAACTCAGCTGCGGTTTTTAGGGCTGAATTAGGGGATACTTTAGAAATAAGATCTATGGTTGCAAGTATTCTTGCGTGGCGTGAAAAAATAGGTGTACTTATCAATAATGCTTCAAGTTTTTATCCGTCATCCTTTGAGGGGTCAACTGAACAAGATTGGGATATTCTTGTAAATAGTAATCTCAAAGGTGCTTACTTCCTTTGTCAATCTATAGCCCCTAGGTTGGAGAAAAACGGTAGCATTATATCTATTAATGATATTTACTCATTGAAGCCCCTGCAAGGTTATAGCATCTACTGTATTGCTAAAGCAGGAAACAGAATGTTGACTAAAGCGCTTGCTAAGGAGTTAGCTCCCAATATACGTGTGAATGGGATTGCTCCAGGTCTGATTATATGGCCAACCAACTCCAAACAAATGACAAACAGAATAAAACAACAAATCATAAAAACTATACCATTGCAACGCAAAGGGTCGATAAAGGATATTGCCCTTACAGCCCTATTCTTAGCCATGTCTTCTACTTATATTACTGGGCAAACTATCACTGTCGATGGAGGAAGTTCTATATGAGTGTCGAAATACATTAGTCCGATTTTATAATTTTTTTTCACGCTCTATTACAACACTCACGTCATCTGCATCATCCAAAGCTCCGGGCTTTCCAATACGCAATCTTAACCATTTTATATCGAATTCATTAAGAACTATTTCTGCAGCTCTTTCAGCCATTGTTTCTAATAAAAAAAATTCACTGTTTCGTAAAAATTCCCTCAGACGTTTTGCAACTAAGCTATAGTCAATAGCAAGCTTTATATCATCTGATTTTGCTGCCTCACAGATATTAGTAGAAATCTCTAAATTTATATTGACAATCTGTCGTTTATTCCGCTCCCAGTCGTGAACTCCAATTATCGTATCTATCTTTAAATTTTTAATGTAAATAATATCTAACATTTTTTATCCTTTATCCAAAGACCTAAGCCCATCTATTGACCAGCGAGGTTGTATATTTAATTCTAGATCATCAAATTGCCCAACCATAAGACGCTGGCAGCCAGCATATGCAATCATCGCTCCATTATCAGTGCAGAACTCATGTCTAGAAAAGAAGACTTCTCCACCCGCCTCACCTACCAACTTCAAAAGATTCTTTCGCAATCGAATATTTGCTGAAACACCACCAGCTACGACTAATCTAGTTAAGCCTGTCGCTTTTAACGCTCGAAGACATTTTATTCCTAATGTTTCAATTACAGAATCTTCAAAAGCATAAGCAATATCAGCCATAGTCTGATTATCAGGCAAAACATTTTCTCCACGATATTCAATTATAGTATTTAAGGTAAAAGTTTTAAGTCCAGAAAAACTAAAATCTAATCCAGGGCGATCTATCATAGGTCTTGGGAACTTAAACCTTCCAATCTCTCCACCTTTTGCAAGCTTTGCAATTGCGGGGCCTCCAGGGTAGTCAAGATCAAGCATTTTTGCTGCTTTATCAAATGCTTCGCCTGCCGCATCATCAAGAGACTCTCCTAAAATACGGTATGCACCAACACTTTTTACTTCAACTAATTGTGTATGACCACCTGAAACTAAAAGTGCGACAAACGGAAATTCTGGAGGTGATTCCTCTAACATTGGTGCTAATAAATGCCCTTCCATATGGTGGACACCTATTGCAGGAATATTCCAGGCATATGCTAGAGAACGACCCACGCATGCACCGACCATCAGAGCTCCTATTAAACCGGGCCCTGAGGTATAGGCCAAACCATCAATTGCTCCTGAAGATGATCCAGAGCTTAGTAAAACTTTTTTTATCAATGGTAAAATCTTATTTACATGGTCTCTAGAGGCTAGCTCTGGAACTACTCCACCATATTCAGCGTGAACTTCTGCCTGACTAAACAAATCATGTACTAAAAGACCAGATTGATCGTCATAAATAGCTATGCCGGTTTCATCGCAAGATGTTTCGATACCTAATATGCGCATATTTTTTTTACTCCATTTTATCTATCTAATTGCCAATATAAGACAAAGATAAATACCATCAATAGGTAATTCTAATACTACCTCACTTGCTACCATTTTTCGTTTTTTCTGTAATCATAAATCAAAATTTTTTTCAGTTTTACAGGTGCTCTAGAAAAGTTTTGCAAGTCTAGCGGTATATGTTTAAAATGTCCGGCCTTGGAATATTGAAGTCCGAAGCGAATTTCTTATTGATCATATTTCGTTTTTGGAGCAACTTAAAACTATTTAGCAGGAAAATATATGCCATTTGTTCGTATCAAAGAAAATGAGCCCTTTGATGTTGCCCTTCGGCGATTCAAGCGCTCTTGCGAAAAAGCTGGAGTATTGGCAGACGTTCGCAGCAAAGAATTCTATGAGAAACCAACCTGGGAACGCAAAAGAAAAGCTGCTGCTGCTGTAAAACGTCATGCTAAAAAGAATTCTCGAGATAATCGTAAATTTGTTCGTATGTATTAACTGCAAGATCACTTTTAGTACTAAGTTACGTAAGCGCCGCAATGTCGGCGCTTTTTTACATCATGGAGTTATAGATGAATAAATTATTAAAAATTACAATTAAAGAAGAGATGAAAAAAGCAATGCGTGCAAAAAACAAAGAAAGATTGAGCACTATAAGGCTTATTTTATCTGATCTTAAAAGAATTGAAGTAGATGAGCGAATTGAGTTAGAAGATAATCGTATTTTAGTAGTACTAGACAAAATGGTTAAGCAGCGTAGAGACTCTATAGAACAATATTCTAGTGCCGGGCGACAAGAGCTTGCTGATATAGAGATTAATGAAATAAAAGTAATTCAAGAATTTTTACCTGAAGCTCTAAGTGAACCTGAAATTTTAAGTATTGTTTTAGAGGCTATCAAAACAACAAACGCTAAAACTATGAAGGATATGGGCACAGTGATGGGCCAAGTAAGGCCATTAATACAAGGGCGAGCAGATGCTGGAAAAGTCAGCAAAATAATTAAAGATAAGTTAACTTAAAAAATCCCTAGAATTGTGTGTCGACATTAAAAAGTTTATGGTTAACTTGTTTCACTGAAAAATTATTATTACTTCCATATTCTTTTTTATCAAAAGAGGGGGCAATTTTTTTAATGTCCGGCAGAATTCCACAAAATTTTATTGATGAGGTTTTAGATCGGCTTGATATTATAGATGTCGTTGGTAGTCGTATAGATCTCCGTAAATCTGGCAAAAATTACTCTGCTTGTTGTCCATTTCATGACGAAAAAACACCCTCCTTTAGTGTCAGCCCTGATAAGCAATTTTATTATTGTTTTGGCTGTGGTGCTGGAGGAAATGCAATTAGTTTTGTAATTGATTTTGATAAAACTACCTTTCCTGAGGCTGTTGAGAATTTATCTAGAAGTATTGGGCTAGAGATGCCTCCTGAAATAAGTAATAGTGGCCTATGCAGTAGTTTTAAAAATTCACTTTATGACATCAACAAAGATGCCGATCTTTTTTATCGCTCTAATCTCAGACATCCTAAAGATGCAAGAGAAGCAGTTGGATATCTAAAAATGAGGGGACTCAGTGGCGAAACTGCTCGCAATTTCGGCATCGGATTTGCCTTACCTGGGTGGAATAACATCCTTAAAAATTTAGGAAAAGATGAGAAAAAAAAACAACACTTGAGAGATGTAGGGCTCTTAATAGATCGTAATGAAGAAGATAAGTTTTATGATCGTTTTAGAAATCGTATTATGTTTCCTATTAGAGATGCTCGAGGCCGTACTATAGGTTTTGGTGGCCGCGTATTAAGCGATGAAAAGCCAAAGTATCTTAATTCACCCGAGACACCACTTTTTCAAAAAGGAAGAGAACTTTATGGTCTTTATGAAGCTAATCAACGTATTCGTGATATTGAAAATTTAATTGTAGTAGAAGGCTACATGGATGTTGCAGTTTTGTCGGAAAACGATATTCACAACGCCGTGGCTACGCTTGGAACAGCGGTCACAATCGAGCATCTCAATAAGATATTTCGGTATACATCTGAAGTGATTTTCTGCTTTGACGGAGATGAAGCTGGAAGAAAAGCTGCCGGTCGAGCACTTGAAACTTCACTTCCCGTAATGACCGACGGTCGATCTGCAAAATTTATGTTTCTACCTGAGGGAGAAGATCCGGATTCAATAGTCCAAAAGATAGGCTCAAAAAAATTTCTTGAGTTAGTTGCAAGTGCGGCACCTTTATCACAATTTCTTTTTGAATCATTATCTTCGCAATGCGATTATAGTACAATAGACGGTAAATCGAAACTTAGTAAACTTGTAGTGCCATTGATCAATAAAATGCCCATCGGGGCATTTAAGACTCTTATGATTAGGACTTTGTGTGAAAAAACTAGCTTAGAGGAAAATGAGCTTTTAACGCTTGCAGAATCAGAAAAAAATAATGACAAATTTTTGTCTGATAGAAATAAATATACAGGAATCCCTGATGTATATTTTGGAGAGAGCTCAAAACAGACAGAATATCAACATCAGGATCAAAACAAACCTAACTACAGGTCGGCCAAAGTAACTAAAAATCACTATAGCATAAAAAAATCCATAAAAGTGCCTGCAGTTCATACTCTTATCGCGCTATTAGCTAATAAACCAGAACTTGAAAAATACCTACCAAAAAATGAAGATTTCCTAAATTGGGAAATTGCAGATTCAAATATCCTGAGTAACTTAACGAAAGTTATCCGAGAAAACCCTAGTTATACTTTAAATCATATTATGGGTTATATGCGCGGTATCGGTGATAAAAAACAGGCAGAGAATTTCACAAATATCGTTGCTGGAGGTCTATTTCGTCCACTGAAAAACAACATTGGAGATGATGAAAAAGAGTTCAAAGAAATACTAGCAAGACTTCTCAAAAATTCATTTGCAAAAATGGAGCCCTTAGACTTATTTGATTATCTCGACTCAAAAGAAAATATTGATGATCATTCTATAAAAGCCCTAAATAGAGCATGGCTTAATCTCTCTAAAGAACAAAATAATGAACAAATGAGGGTACTTTACGATAGAATTATTAAAAAACCTAGAATTCCTTAGTAGCTAAAATTAAAGTAATTTTTCTACTTAGATAAGACAAAAAGAATTTATTTTAGTATAATCCTTTTAAAAATATTTACCTACCAAACTTCAGTCATAGCAGATCATATATGAGCGGTAACGCACAACAACAATCACGCATAAAAGACTTAATCACTAAAGGCAGAGAACAGGGTTACCTGACTTATTCTGAGGTGAATGATCATTTGCCTCAGGACATTTCTGATCCTGATCAAGTTGAAGATATAATTCAAAATTTAACTGATATGGGTATAAGTGTATTTGAAAACGCTCCAGATGCAGAAGACCTTCTTAGTACTGCAGATATCACAACTGATGAAGTTGCGGCTGCTGAAGCTGCAGCTGCACTAGCCGCGGTTGAAACAGAACAACATCGAACTACCGATCCTGTCCGTATGTATATGCGAGAAATGGGTACTGTCGAACTTCTTACTCGGGAAGGTGAAATAGAAATTGCAAAGCGAATCGAAGAGGGCATTCGTGAACTTATGTCCTCAATATCTGAATGGCCCAATATAGTAGACTGCATTATTGAAGAGTACGATTTAATCGAAACAGACGAACGTAAGCTCTCAGATATTCTGATTGGTTACTTAAACCCAATGGCGCACGTTCCCTCAGCTCTCGCTCAGGCAGAGGCAGCAAAAAAAGAAGAAGAGAATAATTTAGACGTTGTTACAGGGGATGTAGAAGAAGGCGAGGATGAAGATGAAGATGAACCTGATACTGGGTTAGATCCAGTAGAGGCAAAAGAACGTTTTGATACTTTAAAAAAACTGAATAAAAATGCAAAAAAAGCCATAGATAAACATGGGCGTGATAGCAAAATGGCTAGGAAGGCAACAAAAGAGCTAAGTGGACACTTTAAGTATCTAAAACTGGCGCCGCGCAAATTTGATCCATTAGTTGCTATTGTGCGTGAAACACTTTCAGTAATAAGGGCAGCGGAACGACAAATAACAAGTATGGTTGTTCGGCAAGCAAAAATGCCCAGATCAGAGTTCATAAAAACTTTTCCTGGAAATGAAGGTAATGAAAACTGGGTTACAGAAATTTGCGATCAAGGTCATCCGTGTGCCGAAAAACTTAAAGAACATGAAATTGATATAAAAAAGGCTCAACGAAGGCTTATAAAGATAGCTGAAAAAAATGGGTTATCTATCACTCAAGTTAAAGATATAAATCGTCGGATGTCTATTGGTGAAGCAAAAGCGCGTAGAGCAAAAAAAGAAATGGTTGAAGCGAATCTGCGTTTAGTCATATCTATAGCAAAAAAATATACAAATAGAGGTCTTCAATTCCTCGACTTAATACAAGAGGGAAATATTGGATTAATGAAAGCTGTTGATAAATTCGAGTATCGGCGTGGTTATAAATTTTCAACTTATGCTACATGGTGGATTCGTCAAGCTATCACTCGATCTATTGCAGATCAAGCCCGTACTATAAGAATACCTGTGCATATGATTGAAACAATAAATAAACTTAATCGTATCTCAAGACAAATGCTCCAAGAGGTTGGTAGAGAACCAACACCAGAGGAACTAGGAGAACGAATGGAAATGCCTGAAGATAAAATTCGCAAAGTTTTGAAAATTGCCAAGGAGCCAATCTCAATGGAAACTCCTATTGGGGACGATGATGATTCTCATTTGGGTGACTTTATTGAAGATATTAATATACTTTCACCTGTTGACTTTGCAACTAATGATAGTTTGACTGATGCCACTAGAGACGTTCTTAACGGACTAACTATGAGAGAGGCCAAAGTGCTTCGTATGCGATTTGGTATTGATATGAATACAGATCATACGCTTGAAGAAGTTGGTAAACAGTTTGATGTAACACGCGAAAGAATTCGTCAAATTGAAGCAAAAGCTTTACGTAAACTTCGTCATCCTAGTAGATCTGATCACTTGCGAAGTTTTCTTGATGAATAGTACTGCATGCTTTTTTAGGGCCCATAGCTCAGCTGGTTAGAGCAGTCGACTCATAATCGATTGGTCCCAGGTTCAAGTCCTGGTGGGCCCACCAATTTTTCCTACATAAATTCAACTATTTATACACAATCTCCTTACTTTCCTAATTCACTAATTGTTAGTTAGGTACAGCAAGGTCACAGTTGATGGCTATATTTATAGTTTTATTGATAGCTACGGGCAACGAGGTAAGATGATGCAGCACCTGTTTGGATTAATTTGATTGCATTAATAGATTCTCATCAATTGGAATAAATTCACTGGCCGCCTCGACTAAAGACCCTGCAGTCAATAAAGGTACCCCGTAGACACAAACTTCTAGTGGATAGCGCTCCTTTATTCTAGATATTAATAGGTCAAAATCCCCATCACCGGAAAGCAATACGACTTTATCTACTTGATTTCCAATATCTAAAATGTCAATGGTGATTCCCACATCCCAGTCTCCTTTGGCGCTTCCATCACCTCGCTGAATATAAGGTTTAAGTTTCACATCAAATCCGATGTGTCTTAGTGCCTCTTGAAACCTTATTTGACCATCATCGTTGCAATCAGTAGCATATGCATTTGCAACTTCAATTACCCCTTGAGTTGAGACAATATCCCAGAGTCTTCTGTAATTAAACTGACGACCATAAGCTTCACGAGTTGTGTAATAGATATTCTGAACATCTGCAAAAATTGCAATTTTTTTTTAGGCGCTAAATTCACAAAAATAACTCTTTATTATAAAATATTTAATTATAATAACATTAACGACGTAGGTCAGGATACGGTAAACTATTTAAAAACTGAACTGATAACTAACAGAGATCATATCATCCATTTCCATCTGGATACCGTTTAGGTTTTGTTCAAGTTGCTTTGTGTAATCAAATTTTATTTTGTGGCCAATTAAAGCTCCTTTGTGCCCGACTAGTGTTAAACCCCAGTTAGCCGTAAGTGTATCTCCACCATAATTATCTGGATCAGCTGTTTGAACAGGTAAAACTACTCTAGAATCTATTCCATCAATATCAGATTCATATTTATAAGATAACCCCATGGATGTTTTTATCCATGGGGCAAAGGAGTAACCACCCCATACTGAAAACTTATGAACGTCTCCAAGGGTATAATCCTCATCATTTTCACCAATGCGAACAATGCCTCGATATTTTATTCCCCAATCTAATGGGTAGTCATTGCTACTGAGATAAGTGAAGCCGGGAAGAAGATCATAAGTACCAGAACCTAATTGCATCCCATAAGGGAGGACTGATTTTGGCTGCATACCCATAGGAGTTAAAACAATATCTTTTTGGTCAATATCCCCAGTTGGTAGACTCATGCCTAAATTTAAGTTAATCATATGATGCTTATACTGAAAAGCTTTCCATAGAAAATTCACTGAGGTATCACCGATTCCACTAGATTTAGTTTTAAATGTACCGCGCTGAGTTGTACCTGATCCGCCCATATAGGTAGTAAGCTTCATAGACTTTTCAATATGACGTAACATTAACATCCATGAAATTTTGTCAGTTTGAGCATACATCAGGCCAAACATATCCATACGAGTATCCATTTCTGTTGGTACTACTCTCAATGTGGAAGGCTGTCCTGCAACACCATAGAAGCGGTTTGGTTCCGTGGTAACAATTTTATCTGATGAAATACCTTTACTCCCATCGAGATTATCTTCCATGTGCATATCCATTGCATGATAGGTGAACATCCATCCGCCTTTTTTATGTGTATGGTCTCCTAAATGACTTTTGGCTGTGTCAGTATTATGAATTTTTTTATGTGAACTATGATTTCTTTCACCTGGCATCTTATAATTATGTTTTAAATACTCTGAATCAGGCTGAATTTCACTAGAGTCAAATTGAGGGTAACCACCAGCAAGTGCTGAAGAAAAACAGAAAAATGTTGTAATTAGTAAAATAAACTTCATTGAGTATATCCCTTCATTTGATTTATGTTTAATTGATATAAATTTTCTTTCACAGCTATATTCATACTAGACACTATTATTATTTATGATGGACTTAAAGATATTAATCAGTTCAAATAATGCCTTCATCTTTTAAAATTGTTTGAGTTGACGCATCCATACCAAGTATATTCTCAAAGATTTCTTTATTAAAACTAGCAATTTCTGGGCCCGCCCACAAAGTAGAGCCTGGTGTCTTACTTAATCTCGGAACCATTGCCGGAATCTTAAGCGACTTATTCTTCACTTTTACGTTCTCAAATAAGCCTCTTTCAATAAAATGAGGGTCGTTAATCATATCTTCAGCATTATAAATCGGACCAGATGGTACATCAAAAAGATCAAGGGTTTCCAAAATTTTGGAGCTAATTTGTTTTTTACACCAGCAGGATAGGGCCTCATCAATTTCTTCTTCATGTTTTACTCGACCAGAATTACTCGATAGTCTCGCGTCTTCTGCCAAATCAGGCCTATTTGCAGCGGTCATTAGTCTTTTAAATATAGAGTCACCATTTCCACCAATCACAATATATTTTTTATCAGCGCAACGATAAATATTTGTTGGAGCTATTCCAGTCACTGTAGTACCGGATGGCTCTCTAATTACTCTTGCACCGTCATATTCAGGAATCACGCCTTCTAAGAGGTTAAACATCGCTTCATATAAAGCTATATCGACAACTTGCCCTCCTCCACCAGACTGTCTTGAGAGTAACGATAAAACAATACCAAAAGCTGCATGAAGTCCGGCCACACTATCTCCAATACTTAAATTAGGACGTATGGGAGCTTGACCTGGGATACCATTGACATAACGAAACCCGCTGATACCCTCACATACTGAAGCAAATCCCGGTTTATGTGAATAAGGCCCGGTTTGCCCGTAACCTGAAATACGCGTATAAATCAAATTTGGATTTGATTCTTTAAAATGCTCGGGACCTAAATTCCATCTTTCCATTTTACCCGGACGAAAATTTTCTATAAGAACGTCTGATTTATTGATTAATTGCTTTACTAATTCTCTACCTTTTTGTTTTTTTAAATTTATAGTAATACATTTTTTATTACGCCCCAAACTTCGCCACCATAAAGATGTTCCGTCGTCTAACACTCTCCAATTACGCAAAGGATCTCCTGTATTCGGAGGCTCAATTTTTATAACCTCAGCACCAAAATAAGCCAATAGAGTCCCAGAGAAAGGTCCGGCAAGTAATTGGCCTAACTCTATGACACGAAATCCTGATAGAGGTTTATTATTAATCAGGCCAGATTTATTCTTACTCATTATTCTTACTCATCAACCAAAAAAAAATTGAATGTATTTTTATGAGGAAACTCTACAATAAAAAAAACAAAAGTATAGGTATTGCTAAAAGAGACAATAAAGTGGAAGTGATAACAACGCTCGCAACTTTATTAGGGTCTCTGTCAAATTTTAATGCCAACAAATAATTAAATACAGCTGCAGGCATAATAGCTTGTAATAATACAACATTTCTTGCTACTCCAGAGAGTCCTGTGAGATTAACAACTAAACAAGCAAATAAAAAACCTCCGCCGATACGTAGTAATGAAAAAATCATACTCCTTTGCCACACCGAAGTATTTAAGCTTGTCAAAGAAGCCCCCAGAGTAATAAGCATCAGAGGGATTGTTAGCCCGCCTAATATACTTAGTGTTGAATCAATCCAGATTGGAAGCTGTAAGCCAGTTCCGAGTAAAAAAATTGCAACAATGACAGAATGTATTAGAGGCAAAACTGCTAAGTCTTTCAAAGCCCCAAAAAAACCGTTATTGTTACGAGTCATTAGTGCTACTCCACCAGACATCAGTGCAGTCATTTGTACTAGAAAAAAAGCTAAAGCAAGAGCTAGCCCCTCCTTTCCAAAAGCAAATAAACATAGAGGCAAACCCATATTGCCGTTATTTGGAAACACCACCGTCGGTAGCAAGGAATGGACGGTTTCACCTGTCATCTTTATGGCTAACATGCCAACTATTGATGTACCTAAAAATATCAATATTGCGGCAAGAGCAACTGCATAAAAATCTTGCCCAGAAATTTCAACTCCATTTATGGTTGAAATAACTAGGCATGGGGCTCCTATATTCATAACTATACGGCTTACAAAATCAGCAGAAAAAGGTGTGGATGATCGCGCCCAAAAATAGCCTATGATTGTACAAACAAAAACTGGGGCAACTATATTCCAAAGCTCGTATAACATTTTTATGACCTTTTTTTTACATCTAAATTTGCTGTACTCAATTTTATAACAATTAGAAGATGAACTACATTAAGCTTTCTTGGCTCAGAATTATGTTTATTAACAAGTAGTCTTATAAAAAAATTTTTAAGCTTAGAATCACTGATATTTAATACGCTTATGGGTTATTAAGAATAAAAAGTTATAATACACTTAACGTGTCTGTCACAGTTTATATTGACCTCATGGAGGGGTGAACTAAATACATGTATTTAACAGGAAAAATCAAGCTTATCATTATTCTTTGTACTTCTTTACTTACATGCCATAATTTGACTGCTGATGATCAAATTAAAGAAAGTTTAATATCTGACAATCATGCAAATTATTCTAAAGAAGAAGCTCAGACTTCAGATGAGCCAAATCTTGATGTTATTCTCAATCACTACGTTGAAGCTATTGAAAAAAAAGAGGGGGAGGACGGCCCATATAGTCATGATTTACCCGAAATGCTTTATAGTTTGGGGAAAAGGCTCCAATCAAATAATCGTTTTGATGAAGCAATAGGCATATTTAGGAAAGCTATTTATGTAAATCGGATAAATGATGGTCTTTATAGTTTATCGCAAGAAGCTACATTACGCGCTATTATTGAAAGCCAAAAGACCCAAGGAAAAATTGAAGAAGTTGCTACAGGTTATTCTCAACTTTTACAGGTTTATTTAAAAAACTATGAAGAAAATGATCCTAAGTTGCTAGTGATACTTGATGAATTTAGCAATTGGGCTCTTGAGGCATATTCACAAACTTCGGGGCGAAATGATTCCTATCACCTTGAAACCGCTTTTGATTTGTATAGCTATGCAATTCGAATTGCATCAGCGAAATATGGGGGGATGCATCCCAATTTATTGCCATTTCTTAATAACCTAGCAACAACATGCTATTACCTATCTGTGCATCAAAGAAGATTTCCTGACTATAGAGAAACTGATACATCCTTGCCTTTTGGTTATCGATCAATGGCCCGAGTAAATCAGGTAGTGGGACGAGGTGCCTACTATAAGCACGGACAAATATTGCAAAATCAAATACTACAAATATATGATGAAAACCCAAATTTTACTCTGTCAGAAATTGCTGAGGGGCAAACTAACCTAGGTGACTGGTATCTTTTATTTGGGAAATATAAGCTAGCAATGACTGCATATGAAAAATCATATGAGATAGTGGCTATGGATCAGCAAAGTAAGAAAAATCTGGATAAAATATATTCCCAACCATTAATGCTTCCTAAGCGCACCAGATACTCATATGCTGAAAAAAATGAAGTGCTAACATCAATTAAGGCTCAAGATAAGTCACATCTTTCTAATACAACTAACTATGTTAATCTTACAGTAGATATAACGGATGGAGGCAATCCAGTTAATTTTGATGTCAAAGAAATATATCCACCAGAAATGGATAGTTTCGGTACAAGAGCTATTGAAACGATCCGGATGAAAAAGTTTAGGCCACAGCTCATAAAGGGCTCTCCCGTGCTTTCAGTCAAATATCCGATAAGAGTTATAATTCCAAATGAATAATATTAAATTTCTTAATCAAAAAATAATATCATTTAATTTGTGTGTAACTTTTTGGGCAACTGTAATGTGTGTAATAACTGGGTGTAAAGTAACTCCATTAGATAGAGGAGAAAGTGCATATAATTTTGATAATGATAAGTTGAAAATGAATTTTAACTCGAAATTGGTGGATTCAAATACTCAAAAAGGAGCCGCTATTACACAAAAAGAAAAAATAATGTTGTTGGATAAAAAGCTGGAGGAATCAGTTGCTAAGTTCGATAAAATGTTTGCTGTAGAAATTAGCGAAATAGAAACAGAAAAAAATAAGATACAAGATGAAATATCAGATAATAGTCATTCTAATTTATTACAAGAAGATACCTCCAGCTCGAAAAGTCAGTCTCAGTCTGATGCGACTTCTGGTGATGGTGGAGACAAAGAATCTACCCAAGGAAATAATTATGGAGAAACTATAGAAAGAAGTAATAGCTCTGCCTGGCGACCTATTCCAAGCCAAGGTGGTATGTCTGGTAAAGGTTCAAATATAATTGTCCCAGAAGACATACCTAACGGTGAGGGAGATGATATTATAGCAAGACAGATTCGAGAAGCTGCTGTTAAGGAACAGGACCCTGAACTCAGAGAGAAATTGTGGGAAGAATATCGAAAGTATAAAGGAGCTCGATAATACAAGATCATGCAAAATGTAACTAATATCAAAAAATTATTAGTATTCTATATACCTGTTGTATTTACTGCATTGGCTATTTCCTCCTGCGGTGTGCAAAAAGTGACAAGTACTGTTGAAATACCGCTCATGAAAAAAACTGCATCTTTTAAAAAGTTGCATCTCTTAGATCTCGCCGTTATTCCATTTAAATCGAGTGAAAATAAGTCCCAAAATAATAATAACTCCCCCATATCCTCGACTGCACAGAATGCCGAGGGTCTTTTTTTAGCCAATCAACTAACATCTACTATTCAAGGAACGTCAGCCTGGGGTGCAGTCAGATCGATTCCTGACAGGAAAACAATCGTAGATGTTTATATTGAGGGTAAAATTATCAATTCTGATGGTGAGAAATTAACACTAGAAATATCAGTCTCCGATGTCGCTAATAGAAGTTGGTATACAAAAACCTATACCCAAACTGTAGGCTACTATGCTTATAAAAAAGATATGGAGATATACCGAGATCCCTTCCAAAATTTATTCAATAATATAGCGAACGACCTATTAGAGTACAATCAAAAATTATCTTCTGGTGAAATAAAAAAATTATCCACTATATCAGATTTAAAATTTGCTGAAGATTTCTCCCCAGAATCATTTGAAGGGCATATTGAGAAAACGGTGCTTGGTGAACTTAAAATATTAAGACTACCCGCAAAAAACGATCCTATTCTTATGAAAATATCTGACCTTCGAGAGAGGGATTACCTATTTATTGATACGATGCAAGGATATTACGATAACTTCTCAAGGCGAATGAATAAGCCCTACCAATCATGGAGACAGGCTACGCACGAAGAGATAAGTTCTGCAAGGGAACTCAAACGACAATCTGTTGCGCGCACAGTCGGTGGAATAGCTGCTGTTATTGGTGGAATAATGGCATCTGGAAGCACCAGCGGCTCTGCTCAATCTGCTGGAGCAGTGGCGATTGGAACTGGGGCTTTACTTGTAAAGAGTGGTATGGAAAAAAGATCAGAATTAAAAATACATGAGGATGTCTTAGCTGAACTAGAACAATCGTTAGAATCAGAGATTGAGCCCCGTATTATTGAGCTAGAAAATGATAGAGTTGTGCTTACTGGAAATGTAACCGAACACTACAACCAATGGAAATCCTATTTGAAACAGAGGTATGAAGCTGAGCATAGTGGGACATAACTAGCATGGTTAACTCTGATGAAGACAGACCTTTAACTGAAAATATAAAATTCGCTAGTATGCCTTTGTCAAAAAAAAATGAAAATCTACAACAAACTCCATGGCAAAATAGGAGCAGTACTTATTATGCTCTGGGATTCAGTCTATTTTTAGTTTTTATTGTTGTATTTGCTCTTCCTAGGTTTGTGCCAAAAATAGAAAAAAATGAACAAGTTAAAGAAAACCAAATCTTAGAAAAAAGGTCTATAAAAGAGTCTCCATTCATTGATGCGCAATTAACCAAAGCAAGAAGGAAATCTCAAGATAGCCTTGCTGATTTTCTTGCTGTTCAGGATTTTCTGGAAAAAAGAGGTGTAACTAAATGGGGTAGGGATGCTTTTGAGAGAGCTCTTACAATAGGTGCAAACGGAGATAAACTTTTTCGTCAAAGAAAATTTAGTGAAGCGTTAGTTTTATACGAAGAAGCAAAGTTAAAACTTAATAAATTAAAAAATTTAATCCCTAATAAGTTGGCAATGAATTTACAAATCGCGAAAGATGCTTTGATTCGTGGGGACTCAAAAATAGCTAAAGAATATTATAATCTCGCATTATCCATCGACCCATCAAGTATTGAGGCACTTAAAGGTCTAGCTAGAACAGATGTTTTAGATGAGGTATTAATTTTGTTAAAGAAAGGTGAGCAGCTCCTTGAAAGCGGAGATTATAAACAGGCAAGGAATTTGTTTGTGAAGGCAAACGAATTAGACCCTTTAAATAAAATAGCCATGGATATGTACAGTCAAGCTACATTGTTAATTCAAGATATTGATTTTAAACAGCTGATGAGCAATGGCTATCAAGCACTAGAAGCAAAGAATTACAGCGTAGCTCTAGAAAAATTCCAGATCGCTATGAAAATTAAACCCCAAAATCAAGCTGCTTTTTTGGGCTCAACTCAAGCACAACAACTTCTCGCCCAAAAATTTATAACTGATGAATTGAAAAAGGCTGAATTAAATGAAGATATGGAAAATTGGGATGACGCTTTGGAGAGCTATGAAAAGATTTTAAATAAAAGTGGCATATTAATTGAAGCACAAGTTGGGAAAAAAAGAACTTCATCAAGGCTAGAAATTAGCAATGATATCAATAACATAATATTATCGCCGCTTAGGCTATCGACGCCGCAAGTATATGATCAGGCTAAAAAACTATTAATTAATGCTCAAAAAATCTCAAATCCAGGCGCTAAACATCTAAAACAATTAAGTCAGCTCAAACAAGCACTAGAAGACTCACAAGTTGATCTACAAGTTCTATTTCGTTCTGATAGATCAACAAATGTCACCCTTTTAAAAAAAGGAAATCTTGGGTATTTTATTGAAAAAAATCTTATTCTTAAACCTGGCAACTATATTGCAACTGGCACAAGAGACGGTTACCGTGATATTCGTATCGAATTCCGTGTGTCAAAAGAAAGCGCGCCTTTCAATATTGAAGTTACCTGTAAAGAGCAGATTTAATTATGAAAGAAAAAGATAATAAAAATGCCTCGTCTGAACAACCATCATTTGTTGATGAAAAGCTCGTTCCTATAAATTTTAAGCCAATAGCGAGATCAAGCAAAAGATCCAAGATACTTTTCAGCCCTATCAAAGTTACAATAGGATTAGCGTTCTTAATCAGCTTATCTATAATTTGGTTTCTGCTTACGGCAAAGTCAGTGGTTGTAACAATTGCACCCACTGAAGCCAAGCCCAAAGTTAATATCTATGGCGGTTTAAGCTTTCAGCTGTCAGATAATTATTTAGTAAGGCCTGGTGATTATACTTTAAAAGCACTTGCTCCAGGTTATTTCGACTTAAATCACACATTCACTGTTAACGAAAAAAATCTTTCTCAACTCGAATTAACTATGAAAAAAAAACCAGGACACTTAAGGTTGACTTCCAAGCCATCAGGTAGCGAAATCATTATGGGCAGTGAGGTGGTCGGACTGACTCCTTTCAATATAAAATCTATTCAATCCGGAGAATATGAAATAAATTTGAGTCTCCCACGTTATAAGACCAAAAAATTAGATGTCAAAATTGATGGTCTAGATATTCAACAAGATATCCACATTGACCTTGAACCAGACTGGGGTTTTTTAGAACTAGACTCCTCTCCATCAGGAGCAGAGATTAAAATAAATGATAGATATATTGGAAATACTCCTTTCTCAGTGCCAATTCTATCAACTGGTGAAATAGTTTCACTATCATACGATGGATATAAAACTTGGAAAAAAAAACTATCAATAGATTCTGGAAAAACAAAAATATTTCCCAAAATAGAGTTAGAACTTGCAGATGGGACTCTAGATCTAACTACTATACCATCTGGAGCAACAATTACTTTAGATGGAGAATATAAGGGTAACACACCACTGACCTTATACTTAAACGCCAAGAAAGAACACGATATAGCTATTTTTCTTAATGGTTACTTGACTCAAAAGAAATCTATCTCATTAGTATCTGGAGAAAAAAGAAAAATTTCTGTGGATATGAATCCAATTATGGGTGCTGTAACAGTTGTTGTGTCACCAAAAGATTCCTCAGTTTGGATTAATGAAGAACCTCAAGGTACTGGTAATAGAGAATTTCAGCTTCCCTCTCACCCTCAACTTATAGAGGTGAAAAAGACTGGTTATGCTAGCTATAAAAAATTTATCACGCCCCAACCAAAATTTGAACAAATAATAGACGTACAATTGTTAACTGAAGAGCAGGCTTATTGGGCTAGTGTGCCAAAAGAGATAATTACTACTATGAACCATAAACTAAAGTTTTTTAGACCAATAAATGAGTTTTTTATGGGAGCTCCAAGGCAAGAGATTGGTCGTCGAGCTAATGAGGTATTGCGTAAAATAATTATCACCCGCCCTTTTTATATTGCAACGAAAGAGGTTACGAATGAACAGTTCTCAGAGTTTCAAAAACATAGCTCACGACATTTTAAAGGAAAAACTTTAAATAAACCTAAACAGCCTGTAGTGAATATTAGCTGGGAACAAGCCGCTCTGTATTGTAACTGGCTAAGTAAGAAAGATGGGCTAGTTCCGTTTTATACAGAAGAAAATGGTAAACTTATTGGTACTGACACAGGAGGTATTGGTTATCGTCTACCAACTGAAGCAGAGTGGTCATGGGTAGCTCGTTCCCAAAATATAGCTGTTGAGTCAGAGACTTTATTTACTGGTTATCCCCCAAAAAATAAGAGTGGAAATTTTGCTGATAAAAGTGCATCTGATATCTTAAGTTCAGTAATTCCTCTCTTCGATGATGGATATCCAACAACCTCAATAGTTGGGAGTTTTGATGAAAATGAAAAAGGATTATATGATCTGCAAGGAAATGTATCTGAATGGGTTAATGATTTTTATGAAATCAAATTTAATCTAAGTGGTACCGCTGAGATCGATCCTATGGGACCTAAAAGTGGAAAATTTAAAACTATTCGGGGCAGCAGCTGGCGCGATAGCAGCTTGAGCTCTTTAAGGCTGACCTTCAGAGATATGGCAAACAGTCCTACAGATGACGTTGGATTTAGAATCGCACGATTTATCCAGCCAATAGTTAAAAAATAAGTGTGAAGTTACAAAAAGTTGATCAAAACTGAGGGAAACCGTGAGATTCTATTACATTTTATTTATATTAATCGGGTTTAGTTGCTATATTGCTGCCGATGATTTACAGGCCACTAATATTGCAGAAGCTAAAAATTTAGAGACAAATAGCTCTGAAATAACAAAACCTGAAAATAATAATTCAAACTCATTGACAAAAAAAGCACTAGAGGCGCCTAATAAAAAAATAATTACCAAGAAATTCAAACCCAGCGAAGAGATTTCAGAAGATCTAGCTATCCCCTTCCCTGCAGATATTTAAGGAGTTATATAAATGCAATTTAAAGTCTCTTCAGAATTCATGTATCAAATTTTTTCACTAATTCTCGCCTTGATTATTGTCCACACAGTTTATCTTACATTGATAAGGCCTAACGCAAATATTTTATTAGAAAATCAGTTAGTCAAGGAAGAGGCAGGCGAGCCCTACGTAGCAGAAAGATCTTTCTATATCGTCATAAAAGACTTTGAACAGGAAGCCTGTTTTATATTGATGATTTGGGCCTGTGCTATCATGGGCTATAAAGCAAGAATTATTGTCCACGAACGAAAATTATTGAACCATCAACTACTGACTGTTGTAGAGGGGACCCCAATACTTCCCGAAGATGCACGTCAAATATCTCGCCCAATTCAAGCATTAACAACCGCACAAAAAGAAGGGTTAATCGCAAGAACGCTATTAACTGCTCTCCACAGGTTTGATTCTACAAAAAACATACAAGATGTTTCAAATTCTATAAATGAAGTTTTAGATAAAGAGTCAGATAAGCTAGATTCAGAACTCTCTATGGTTCGTTATATTGCATGGGCAATTCCTTCTATTGGTTTTATTGGCACTGTAAGAGGTATTGGAGAAGCGCTTAGTCAAGCTCATAAAGCAGTTCAGGGAGATATTGTTGGAGTTACAGCTAGCTTAGGTGTAGCTTTTAATTCTACTTTCATTGCATTAGTAATAAGTATTTTTCTAATGTTTATAGTCCATCAGCTGCAACTAGCACAAGAACGATTAGTTTTAGATTCACATAATTACTGTGATAGAAATTTAATAAGGCATCTAAAAACCGATTAAAGTAATAGAATACCAACGATTAATAGCATATAAAGTCTTCATATGAGTAAAAATAAGAGCTTAGCAATTATTGAAATAAATGACTCCGGTCACTGTTGTGGAACCAATATAGATGAAATTTTTATAAGTCCAGGATATGCTTTTTTAAGCAATGATAGGATTGAAACCGGAGATATTGCTCTCAAAAAAAGTTTCTTATCTCCACAAAATAGTTTCAATCAGTTTTGGAGACAACTGAATCTCTCTCCACTTAATCACCCAACAAAAAAAGCTAGGCATAATGCCGATCTGGCCTTCCAGCAATTAACCGATTTACATAAGAAACTAAATAACCCGAGTCAAATTATATTCGCTGTACCAGGTTCATTGGATCGTGAACAACTTTCTATAATTCTTGGCTTAGCTGAAGCATCGAGTTTTGAAATACTTGGTTTAATTGATTCTGCTATCGCAGCTACGTGTAATTTTGATATTGAGGGAAGGTCAAAAAATGATGAGTGTTTGATATATATGGATATAGAATTACATCAAACAGTTTTTACTAGGTTGCTCAAGAGCAAAACGCTAACTAAGAGATTAAGTGTTGATGTTGTTTCAGATATAGGGATAAAAACTATCTATGATGTCTGGGCTAGAAATATTGCCAATAAATTTATCAAAGAACATCGATATGACCCTCTATATACTGCTGAGGGAGAATGGCAACTTTATAACTCTTTACCAAAATGGCTTGAAAAACTAAATCGAGGTTCAGAAACAATGGCTGTCCTAAGCAGTCCTCTAGGTAACTATCAGTTAACAATTAGTCTTGATGAACTTCTGACAGAGAGCGCAAAGAAAATCAATCAACTAAAAAAGAAGTTTATGACTATAATTAAGGATGATGATATTTTGGTTGCTAACCACAGGTTAAAGTTACTACCAGGGGTTATTGAAAAACTAGGGGAATTTCATATATTAAAAAAGGATGCTGCAATTTTTGGCGCTTTTGAAAATATACAAAATATCAAACAAGGTCAAAAACTTAGGAAACTCGTCACCTCCTTAAATATTCCAAGTGTTGACGCATCACAAAATTCAAATTCATCCTCAAATGAAATACCGACCCATGTTTTATATAAAAATAAAGCTGTAGCAATAAAAAATATCCTATATTTTAAACTACATAATGGTTCTCTTGAGTTTTCTCAAAATCAAATATCGAAAAAATCAATTTTTTTAATGCAAAGTGATTTATATATAAATGATCAAGACAAAGATCAAGAAGAAAAGGTTCGGTTAAATCTAGGGCAAATTATTACAGTTGGATCTGAATCTTTTCAATTGATCAAGGTTACTTGAAATGGCGAAATCACAACGCAAAATCACAACTTTTAGTTTATCTTTTTTAGATATTATGGCTTGTGGATTTGGCGCTGTTACTCTTTTATTTCTCATATTAAAACACAACCCTATTTCTACTACACAAAATGATATAGGAAGAACTTCCGAACACAATCTTCTTCTTGAGGAAATTCAAACTGGTAAGGCAGATTTATCAAGGCTTAAAAATACCTTGGATATCACAAACGAAGATATTGCAAAAATAATAAAAGAAATCCAAATAGCAAAAAAAACTCTAGCTATAGAGAAAAATCCGGAAGAGGAGTTGAATGCCTTAAGAGAAAAAGTTTATGTGCTCCAAGAAAAGGTACAACGTCTTAAAGAACAGGGTGACGGAAAAAATATAAGGCAATTTTTAGGAGACGGAGAGAGACAATATCTCACTGGTCTTAAATTGAGCGGCAAAAGAACTATTTTCTTGATTGACGCTTCAGCTAGCATGCTTTCCGACTCTATTGTGAATGTTATCCGATTTCGAAATATGGATGATGAATCGAAAAAAAACTCTCCTAAATGGAAGCGCACTATAAAAACGACTGAATGGCTGATCTCTCAGCTACCAAAGGACGGCCTTTATCAAATATATATATTTAACTCTGTTGTTGAGTCAATCAATAATGATGATAGGGAATGGAAAAAGGTGGAGGACTTATCTAGTTTGAATTCCACAGTGCGGGTACTAAAAGAAAAAGTTCCAAATGGAGGTACGAATCTGACTAAAGCTTTTGAGGTTTTAAACAAATTTCAAGATCCTCCAGATAATATATTTTTAATAACAGATGGCTTACCTACTCAAGGTTACAAGAAAAAGAAAAATGTTTTGGTTAGTAGCAATGATAGATTGGAGTTATTTCAAGAATCTTTAAAAGAATTACCATCACAAATTCCAGTCAATATACTACTGTTCCCTATGGAAGGCGATCCATTCGCTGCAGCAAACTACTGGAAGTTAGCAATATCAACTAAAGGATCTTTTATGAGTCCATCAAGAGATTGGCCATGAGTAAAAAAGATACTAGGGTTAAGCGAAATACAAACGAAATTAGTATCTCGTTTTTAGATGTCATTAGCTGTGGTTTTGGAGCAATAGTTCTTTTGTTATTAATTGCAAAATCCGTCGATTCATCATTTTTTCAAACTAAAAAGCATTTAATATTATCAAATATTTCTGCAACGCAAAGTAGGCTATTTGAGATACGCGGGGAAATCAATGTACTACAGGAATCGCTCAGATCTAAAGAAAACCAGCTGATGCAAGTTAGAAAAGCAGTTGCTAATCTAGAAAAAGATCTAATGAAGAGACAAAAAAATAACTCAATATTTTTTGACGAAAAAAACCAGCTTGAACTAGCTCAACAAAGTCTTACTGATGTTATGCGTCGCTTATCAAAATCTCAAAAAAAATCTAACGAAAATATTATTGGCGGAATTCCAGTTGATAGTGAATATATCGTTTTCATAATCGATACATCAGGTAGCATGTCGAATTTCGCTTGGACCAGAGTAAAAAAAGAGATGATTAATATTCTTAATATTTATCCGAAAGTTAAAGGCATCCAGGTAATGAATGATATGGGTGACTACATGTTTTCAAGTTTTAGCAAAAAATGGATACCTGACACTCCTGCAAGAAGAAAAGCAATATTAAATCGTCTCACAAATTGGGCGCCGTTTAGTAACTCGAGTCCTGTTGAGGGCATACAAAAAGCAATAAGGCAGTTTTATTCTTCTAAAAAGAAAATTAGCTTATATGTATTTGGCGATGATTTCACCGGTGGTTCTATTGGTCAAGTTCTAAAAGTAACTGATAAAATCAATAAAGCTGATGGAGTCGAGAGATTGGTTCGTATACATACGATTGGTTTTCCCGTCCACTTCCAGGTTGAAGGGGGAAATTTGAAAACCGCTACACGTTTTTCTGCGCTAATGAGGGAGTTAAGTTATGATAACAATGGAACTTTTGTTGGCCTCACTGGACTTGAATAAAATTCTCCTTTCTAAATATATTAAATGGATAATGTTTTGGTAACTATAAAAAAAATATTTTTTACCATGATAATTGTACCCAGTATGCTCTTAATGAGCTGCTCAACTCATGTAGTTGTTATTAGCGACCATCCGCCGGCTTTGATTGAAAAACTACCCTATAAAATAGGTCTAGTGTTAGATAGCGCATTTACAGATTACTCATTCACGAGAGAGAAGGATGATGAGAAAATTATAATTTCACTTGGAGAATCTCAGAGCGAGTTATTTGATCAAATTTTTAGCTCTATGTTTCAAAAATTGTCAATATTTAGCACGAAGCCACTAAGCTCAGAAATGCTTTCAGATCTATACGTTTCGGTTACAGTTGAGGATCTACAACTCTCTTTGCCATATGAAACAAGCGTGAATGTTTTCGAAATATGGATACAGTATAAGTTACAAATTTCTGATAGCCAGCACTCTAATATTTGTGGATGGACCATAAGTTCTTACGGAAGAACCCAAACGCGATTTTTAGAGTCACAAGAAAAAGCACTTAATCAAGCAACAAATGCGGCACTGCGTGATGCTGGTGTACAAATTGCAACTAGATTCAGCCAAGTCCCAGAGGTACAAGAATATTTGGAAAAAAAAGGTTACAAAAAATGAGGGTTATAAGCCTTGGTAGAATTACTTTTGGGTATTTATTTATTCCAATTTTATTAATGATACCCTTTATATCTAGTTGTTCAACTTCAACTGTTGTTGACGAACAAAAGTCTAGCTTTGGAGGGCTGAGCCTAAATAAAGAAGAAAAGATTGTTATCATGGGAAGAAGACATGGTAGCTCTTATGAGACAGAACCTGGTTTTATAAATTGCATCAGAGATAATATTTCAAACGCAGAAAAATTAAATGTTATAGAAGAAAAAATCTTTTTGGATAAATTTTACCCCTGGTTTGAACCAAGAATAGCTCCTTTAAATTTAAACCGTATGAGAATAATCCTCAAAAATACTATAGTTACCCAGCAAATCAAAGAACTAGGAATTAGGTATATAATATGGGTTGATGGAAGCACCGAAACTGTTGAGGAGTCTGGCTCTATGACTTGTGGTATGGCACCAAGTGGTGGTTGTTTTGGTTTTAAAAGCTGGGATAAATCCTCGTCTTATGAGGCAACTATTTGGGATCTTAACAATCTTACTGAAAAAGGTAGAATAAAAGTAGATAGTAAAGGTTCCTCTTATTTATTGGGAGTTGGCCCCCCCATACCACTTATAGCCCAAGTGCAAGGGGTGGCATGCGAGGGAATTAGTGGTAGGCTTAGTGGATTTTTTTCACAAAAATAGCACTCTTCCGTCAAACATAAATTTACAAAGATGGATATATTTGAAAATATATTTTGGAGTTACTAATGAAAAACGAGGGAATTTATTCTAAGAGTACTGAAATTACTACTGAATATATAATGACTTATGAAGCCCCACTAGATCCACCATTAGCGATTGACGAGGGTATGATGATAGTCAATGTACGTGAAGGAGGTTGGGTTGCTGGACCAAAAATCAACGGCAAATTCATTGCACCTGGAGCTGATTGGTTACGTATTATGCCCTCTGGAGTTTTTCACCTTGATGTCAGGGGGCTAATTAAGACCCATGATGATGCTTATATTTACTTAAAATATAATGGAGTCATACAAAATACACCTCAAAGTTTGGAGCGCTTAACAAATGGAGAGTTACTAACCCATAAAGATATTCCTTATTTTATAGCAGCGCCAATCTTTCAAACTTCTTCAAAAAAATATAATTGGCTTAATGGCATTCAAACAGTAAACAAGATGGTTGAAATACAATTTGGTGAAGAGGGTTTTGTTAAATACGACGTTTTTGTTATTCGTTAGATGTTGAGCAAGTTATATGCTGAAAAATTATGGTAAAATTTTTTTTATTTCAAGATTTTTGTCACCAAGTAATAATACTTAGGCTGATAAACCACCAATCTTTGAGAGGTTAATTATGAGTAAAAGCAACCGTGTCTGGAGACTTCGAGAAAGGCCTATTGGAAATATCACAGATAACACGCTAAGTTTCGAAAAAGAAAGCATTCCTCAACCGAGAGACGGGGAATGCTTATTCCAGCTTAACTACTTATCCTTAGATCCTACAAATAGAATTTGGATGAGTGATGAAAAACAATATATGCCACCCGTTGGTTTGGATGAACCTATGAGAGGTATAGTTTGCGGTTCTGTGCTCAAAAGTAGGACCTCTGCTTTTAAAGAAGGCGATATTGTGAGCGGTATCGGAACTTGGTCTGATTACCAAATTGCTTCAGCCGAGACTGTAGGTTTATTAGGATCAGTTGATGATGTATCTGTAATGGATGCATTTGCAACTTTAGCCCTTGTTGGACCTTCGGCATACTTTTGCTTACTAGATATTGGAAAGCCTAAAGCTGGAGAAACTATAGTAGTATCCACCGCAGCTGGTGCTGTTGGGTCAATTGTTGGCCAAATAGCTAAGATTAAAGGTTGTCGTGTGGTTGGATTGACTGGGTCTGACGAAAAATGTCGATGGATAAAAGAAGAGCTAGGTTTTGATGAAGCTATTAATTATAAAACCTCAAATTTATCTCATGCTCTCTCTGAGAGCTGCCCAAATGGCATTGATATATATTTTGATAATGTTGGTGGTGCTATTCTTGATGAATGTCTAAAATTGATGAATTTACACGGGAGAATTCCTACATGTGGACTTATATCCCAGTACAATAGCCAAGAACCAGTCCCGGGCCCATTTAACTATAGCTTAGTACTAATGCATAGACTCAAAATTCAAGGTTTTATTATCTTGGACTATTTAGAACGTTTTCCTGAAGCAAATAAGGCTATACTTGAATGGATGTCTGAAGGGAAAATTAAAGTTCGTCTTGACGTGCAAGAGGGCTTAGAAAGTGCACTTGAAGGTGTAAAAAAACTATATACAGGAGAAAATATTGGGAAACTTATGGTACGTGTAAAAGAGATTTAATGTCCAAAATATAGTTGGGTAGAGGGTAATTTCAGAAAGAACTTGTAATGTATCACTAAAAATTCTGCATTATATTTTAAACTCAAGTCAAACGACTCCAACTATCTTTGCTGACAGCCAACTAATGACGCCTAATATTCCAACCACAATCCACCACAGGAACAACAGTCTAAATCTAAAAGGTTTTCGGTCAATTGAATGAATTCCAGAATTAACTACCTGGCTAATTCTATCTAAATCCTCTTCGTTATACTCTTCCTTGCTTCTCATGCCCATAAAATTCACCTTCCTTTAAAATTATAAACAACCTTTTTCAAATATTATAACAAATATTTCATATCAAGTTGACTAGCCACCTCATCAACCGAAGCACCAGGATTGTAAGCTATTTCGCCAATCATGGGTGACTCAATCCAGTGCTGTAGGGTCGATATGTTTTCTCTGTAACGATCCATGGATGGGGCTATCTGATTAGCAACCCAGCCCGTTAATACTAAACCGTCTTTATGAATAGCCTCTACAGTCAGAATAGTGTGATTAATGCAGCCAAGCTCTATTCCCACAACAAGTATCACTGGAAGCTTGATTAGTTTTGGAAGATCAGAAAAAGTTTCTTGGTTATTTATTGGAACCCTCCAACCACCAGCACCTTCCACTATACAGAAATCTGGTTTATTGGTCATGAGCCCTCTATAAAACCCAGCTAATCGATCAACACTCAAACGCTGACCCATCTCTCCAGCTGCTATGTGGGGTGCGATAGCTGGTTTTAGCGCTATAGGATTTACTTGTTCGTAGCTTAAAGGTAATGAGCTTTGAGATAATAGCTTCAGTGCATCGTCGTTTTTTAAGCCATCTGCTGTCAAATCACAACCAGCAGCAACTGGTTTAAAGCCAGCTGTTGAAAGACCTTTTTTAGCGGCTGCGGCAAGAATACCCATACCTACGTATGTTTTACCAACACCTGTATTAGTTCCTGTAACAAAATAAGATTTATGCACCGAGAGTACCTACCCCATAAACCACTTGCCATGTGGCAGTTAAGTTTCCGTCCGAATCTCTATACTTATCATAAGCATTTATAAGATTACGGATATTTTTTTTACTAGTCATTACTTTTTTTTGGCCTGAATTTAAATTATGAGCCCCCAATTTTTTGAGCTCGCGTGTTAGCTGACTCAGCTCATTATACTTAAGATGATAGTTACAAACTTCATAGCTCTCAAAGTAAATGCCTTGATTAAAAAAAATTTCTCTCAAAGTATCTGGATCTAGAAATCTGTTTACGTGAATGTAATTATCGACTTTCATCCATGATTTTTTCAATTCACATAAAGTATTTTTGCCTAGAGATGTGAAAAAAAGTTTACCGCCAGGCTTTAAAACGCGTCCAATCTCTTTTGACAATCTTTTGGTTTGATTACACCACTGGAAAGTTAGATTAGAAAATATAATATCTATTGAATTATCAGACAATGGTATATTTTCAGCATCACCACAAACCCATATATCAGAATAGTCAATTTTTGATTTTGCAATTTTCAACATACCCTCAGCCAAATCTAGTCCTATAATTTTTGAAGCGCTGTTTTTTTTTCGAATAGACTTAATGCAATACCCAGTACCGCAGCCGAGATCAACAATATTGATTGGCTTTATTTCCTCAGGTAGCATATCTAATAACTTTTTCCCAGTTTGACGTTGTAATCTAGACACTGACTCATATGTAGTCGCAGCACTACTAAAAGAGAGAGCTATTTTCTTTTTGTTTAAAAAAAAACGATTCTCTTTTAAAAAATCAATTGTATTAGACGATATTTCTTTTGCAGAACTTATATGGAGCAAATGGGATTTCTGCTCATAAACTTTAACTTCATGTGACGAATTCAGTCTTGTGATTTCGTCAGCAACTTGGGCATTTACTAATTGATCATTCTGACCAAAAAAATGAAGGCTGGGTAGCTCTAGCGATGCCAAAATCTGTCTATTATCAATTTCACCCAAAAGTTTTAAAGCAGATAGCCAAAGAAGATGTTTATTATTTTTGGATAAATCATCGAAAGAAGAAAAATTTTTTGTTTCACTGAGTTTTAAAAATTTTGATAGCTTTTTTTCCTCTAAATCACCTGAGCACTGCAAATAATTAAAATTTCTTAAGCAGGCTGAGGGGTCATTTTTAAATAATTCAAAAAAATTAGTAAATAGCTTATTTGACATTCCATTACTCCATTCTTCTTTTCGTAAAAAGCACGGATTAGTGGCAATTGTTATTAGATTTGATAATTTTGAAGGATACTGACCTATCATTGCTGTAGCTATTGCGCCACCTAAAGACCAGCCCATTAAACTAGAGTTAGTTGGTATCACGCGCATAATAGCGTCAACATAACTAGTAACCAAAAGTCGCTGATCAAGAAAGTTGATATGTTGTTCATCGTAGTCGTTATTCCCGAATCCAGGGAGATCAAGAGCTATGACATGAAGATGTTTTCTTAGCTCAGGCAGAATCGAATGCCAAGTATCACTACTGGAACCCCAGCCGTGAATTAGCACCAACGGATCTGGCTGGAAAGGCTCTCCTGTGCATGGATAGTTGTAAGTAGTTAATTTATTGGTCAAGCTAAAATTTTTATTGGCAATCATTTAGCCGTAACCCTTAAATTCTTGAGAATACTTTGAAGTGACTGAAGAAAAGCCTCTATATCTTCTTCTTCATGTTTTGCTGAAATTGTTACTCGTAATCTTGAAGTATTTTTAGGCACTGTTGGCGGACGGATTGCACCGACAAGGAAGCCATTTTTTTTTAGGCACTCAGCAACTTTAATTACAAGATTATCATCATATAAAAGAACCGGCTGTATTGGAGTTGCAGACTCCATTAACTTGATATCTAGAGACTCTGCTACAGATCTAAAGTGGGCTATTAAATGATTAAGCTTCTCACGACGCCATGACTCGTGTTGCGATATCTTAAGACTTGTGCGTGTTGCTGAGGCAATTGCTGGCGGTAATGCTGTAGTGTAAATATAGGTTCTCGAAAATTGCACTAAAGTTTCGACAAGTTCTTCAGAACCTGCAACAAAAGCCCCAAAAGTTCCAAATGCTTTGCCAAGAGTCCCAACTAGGATAGGTATTTCTTTGATGGTAAGATTAAAATGTTCAGCTAAGCCACCGCCATTTTTTCCCATAACTCCAAACCCATGTGCATCATCGACCATGAGCCATCCCTGTCTTCTTTGACAGACTTCAGCAAGTTGTGGGATTTTTGCAATATCCCCATCCATACTAAATACCCCGTCTGTTACAACTATCTTAATCCCAGAGACTTTTTTCATTCTATCTGTTAAATCTAGTGTATTTGAATGGCTATAGCGTGAAAATTTTGACAGGCTAGTCGTACCAGCATCAATTAAAGAAGCATGATTTAATCTGTCTTCAAAAATATTATCACCTCTGCCGCATAGTGCGTTTATAACCCCAAGGTTAGCCATATAGCCTGTCGAAAATAAAAGGGCTCTTGGTCTTTGAGTAAATTCTGCAAGCTCCTCTTCCAATGCGCTATGTTCAGCTGAATGCCCATAAATTAAATGTGACGCCCCACTACCGACTCCCGAAACCTCAAGACCTTTCTTGAAGCTATCTATAACAGACGGATGATTTGCAAGACCAAGATAATCATTACTACAAAAAGCTATATATTTTTTTCCATCAACTATGACTCTTGAGGACTGCGGCGACTGTAACAAATATCGCTGCCGATAAAGACCTGCTTTTTTTCGTTGTGCAAGCTTAATAGAAAGTTTGTGATCCATTGAATTCATAATGAATCGATTTTCCTAATTGACAGCGTTATAAAATAAATGATCGGTTTTAGCTGCTAATATTTTTTTATGGAGAACTTCTTCTTGATCTGAGGGATTTTTTTGTATTTTATTTTTCTCAGGAGCAATGCCTAATCTTTTAAGTAGAGCCATATCCTTATTAGCTTCAGGGTTAGAAGTTGTTAAAAGCGAATCACAATAAAATATAGAGTTTGCTCCGGCGAAAAAGGATAATGCTTGAAGCTCATCATTCATACTCTCTCTACCTGCTGATAATCTCACATGAGACTTAGGCATCATGATGCGAGCTACTGCAATCGTTCGAACAAACTCAAACGGATCGAGGTTTTTTTCATTTTCAAATGGAGTACCATCAACTTTTACTAACATATTTATAGGCACTGACTCCGGGTGTTGCGGTAAATTTGCTAACTGCATCAGTAATCCAGCCCTATCTTTTTTAGCCTCACCCATACCAACAATACCTCCGGAGCAAATTTTCATGCCAAATTTTCTTACATTTTTTAAGGTATTTATACGATCAGAGTACGTTCGTGTGGTAATAACTTCCCCGTAGTATTCAGGCGAAGTGTCAAGATTATGATTATAGTAATCTAAACCGGCATCTGCCAATGCTTCAGCTTGATTTTCCTTTAGCATACCTAAAGTCATACAAGTTTCTAATCCTAAGTTTTTTACCTCCTCCACCATCTTTGTCACATATGGTAAATCTTTATCTTTTGGTGAACGCCATGCAGCACCCATGCAAAAACGAGTTGCACCAGCTTCTTTAGCTAATTTTGCCTCTTTTAATACTTTTTCGACACTAAGTAATTTTTCAATCTCGAGGCCAGTATCGTAACGGATACTTTGAGGACAATACTTGCAATCTTCAGGGCAAGCACCAGTTTTAATAGATAGTAAAGTGCTAAGTTGAACCTCATTAGGATTAAAATTCTCACGATGGACTAATTGAGCTTGGAATATTAAATCGTTGAAAGGCCGTTCAAGTAAATCTGAAACTTGTTGCTTTGACCAATCGTGACGTATGGAACTTAAATAATTGATTGACATAATATACCTCTGATAAATACTACCAAAACATATCATATGCGAGTTAGAACATCTGTCAACCGAAAAAATAATTTACGTTGACTAATCAAGGTGAAAAAAATTAAATAAGATATAATAGGAAGAAATATTACATCTATTGAAGTTGGTGCTTAAATGAATCGAGATTTATCTTTAGAATTACTGTGGAAAAACATAAAGAAGGACGCCCAAGAGATTGCCGAAAATGAGCCGATTCTCAATAATTATATTAATACTGTCGTAATGAATCATAAATCATTAATTACTTCTTTAAGTTTCTTATTAGCAAACAAGCTTCATGACAACTCTATTTCGGAAACTAATTTACAGCTTGTATTTAATGAGGCTTTCAAAGATAGCACCCAAATCCAAGAGGCAATCTATAATGATATACAAGCGTTAGTTAATCGCGATTCCGCGTGTAACAATTTATTATCTGCCTTCCTTTACTATAAAGGATTTCATGCACTTCAAGCATGGAGAGCTACTCACTCACTTTGGTCTCAAAACAGGAAAAATCTAGCTTTAATGTTACAAAATAGGATATCTGTAATTTTCGATGTTGATATTCATCCAGCTGCAAAGATTGGAAATGGGGTAATGTTTGATCATTCAACAGGTCTTGTAATAGGAGAAACCGCAGTCGTAGAAGATTGTGTATCTATACTACAAGGAGTTACATTAGGGGGCACAGGAAAAGAAAGCGGTGATCGCCATCCAAAAATTCGAAGTGGAGTGCTGCTAGGTCCTGGTGCAACTATACTTGGTAATATTGAGATTGGTGAGGGTTCAAAAATTATTGCGGCAAGCGTAGTTCTGAGAGATATCCCTCCGCATTCAGTTGCTTCTGGTGTGCCTGCAGAAATTGTAGGGTATACAGAAGCAGGCTCCCCTGCAGAAAAAATGGACCATGGATTATCTTGATAATTTTTTGAAAACAATAGACTCAATGAAATTAATATGCTCTGGCCTTTTCACAAATATTGGGCAAAAAATCGTATTTACATATTCACATAGTTTGTTTAGCAATATAAAATATGTTTTTTTGTTAATAGGGCATGTGATGGAAAGGCCAGATGTTGCTGTCGGTGACTTCATAATTTTGAAAGGTTACAAAGAAGATCCAGGTATGGAAGCAAAAGTATTCAAAATTGAAGACGATGGAATTTTATTTGTTGGCTATCATGCCTATAGTATCAGGACAACAAAAGCACATGCTTTCTGGAATGACAGTTTTTGGCAGGTAACGCAAAAACATGTCCCTAAAAAAGGTGCTGGTATATTATTTTGATGTAATAGTTATCGCATCAAAAATATGCCTTTAATTTAAATTATCTTTTTCACTTTTTAGGTATTCTAAGTTTCTGCCCGACATATATGTTTCCCTCCTTTAAGTTATTTAAGTCAATTAGTTTTTTTAAAGAAATGTTATACTTTTTAGAAATTCCGTATGCTGTATCACCAGGTAAAACAATGTAAGATTGAGATATCTTGACATCTAATCTCCCTGAGGATAGGACGGTGCCGATAGGATAATTACCATAGAAATATTGAGTTATACCCTTAAAAATAGAATGAGCCATCTTTTTTTGGTAGTTTTTATTTGCTAATTTTTTAGCTTCGGAGGGATTCGAAATAAATCCAGTTTCTATAAGAATAGAGGGAATATCTGGGGACTTCAATACCACAAACGCAGCCTCTTCAACATATTTTTTATGCAACCTAGCTATTTGTCCCATAGATTTTAGAACTGAGTTTCCAAGATCTAAGCTACTTTTTAGTGTAGCAGTCATCGATAAATCTAAAAGCACACTCGCCAACACAGGATCTTTATCATCAAGACTAACGCTACCAGAACCGCCGATTAAGTCAGTACTATTTTCTCTTTTTGCTAGGTAACGAGCAGTTTCACTGGTAGCACCACTTTGAGATAATATAAATACGGATGCTCCTTTTGCACTAGGCTTGTTAAAGGCATCAGCATGAATAGAAATAAATATATCAGCACGTTTTTTATGGGCTATTTTGATACGCTTGCGCAAGGGCACATAATAGTCACTTGATCGAATTAGAACTGCACTATAGCCATTTTCTTGGTCCAATAATTTTTTCAGTTCTTGACTTATAGCTAGGACTACATGTTTCTCCATTAGTCTTTTTGGACCAACTGCCCCAGGATCCTCTCCTCCATGTCCAGGGTCGATAGCAACAATAATATTTCTTAATTTACTCTCAGGGTTGGCAAAAGGTGCCTTCTCAACCACGACTTTTTTCTCATCATAAAGATCTATTACTAGTCTATTTTTATATTTTTGGTTCGCCTCCAGCATAAAATGCTTGAGTTCAAGCGACTTTTTTAAATTAAATATGATCCTAAGATCATTTTTTTTTACTTTTTCATCTAAAAAAAAATCTACAGGAATTGAAGAAAAATCAGCTTTAATTATATTTTTTTCAATGGAGGCATTCTCGATATCTATTATTAATCTATCTGAGTTTTTTAATGAGTTGATCTTATATTTTACTGGGTCACTTAAATCAAATACCAATCGCGTATGATCTGGCGCCCTCCAAACTCGAAAGTCATCAATAGTTGCCGCATAACTGAACTCAACAAACAATAGAAAGATAATAACTATCAGTATATTTAAGTCATTATAATATTTATTAACCAAGTTTATTTTCCCTAGCTTTTGATAAATCGGTCAAAAATGTTTCTCCTTGTTTAGTTTCAGATGTAATAACAAATTCCCGCCCTTTTGTCTTAGCTGATATATTAAAACGTAAATCTGGCAGAGGTAAAAATCCTTTGCCCTGTTCTGGCCACTCAACTAAACAGATATCCCCAACCTTCAGGTAATCTCTTATACCAATATAATCTAATTCTTCAGGAGATCCCAATCTGTAAAAATCAAAATGATGGCAGTTAAATGATATAAACTCATAAGTTTCTACCAAATTATATGTAGGGCTTTTCACAACGCCACTATAACCAAAAGAATGGAGTATCCCCTTACAAAAGGTTGTCTTACCAACTCCAAGATTTCCATCAAAAAAAATTAAAGTAGCTTTTTTTACGTTTTTTGGTTGGCGATCGAACAAAATGTGGCCTACTAATTCGCCAAATGCGACCATCTCATCTTCACTGGAAATATTTTTTATATGTAAATACTTCATTTTATCGTCATATACATCAATTGATCTTCATTAAAATGTGTTCAACATGATAGATAAATATCAATTTATGTATAAAATTCTCCTCATTAACAAAATATCTGGCAAAATTATACTCTAACTTTCCATAGCTGATAGAACATGCAAACTAAAAATTCTCAAAAAGATTATATATATCTTGCTAACCAAGTTAAGCAATGGGGGTTTGAGCTTGGTTTTCAGCAAGTTGCTATAACAGATATAGATTTAAGAGGTACTGGGGAAAAACTCAATGAGTGGCTTGAAAAAGGGTATCACGGGGATATGGCGTGGATGGCGTCTCATGGGGAAAAACGCTATCGTCCAGAAAAGTTATTACCTGGAACATGTTCAGTGATAGTAGTTCGCATGAATTATCTTCCATTAGATAGTAATATGATTGCTGTGCTAAAAAATAAAGATAAAGCTTATATATCTCGTTACGCACTGGGTAGAGATTACCATAAGTTAGTTCGAAGTCGATTGAAGCAACTGAGCAATAAAATTGAATCAGCTTCCCCTGGTAGCATCACACAAAGGCCATTTGTGGATAGCGCTCCTGTGATGGAGAAACCTCTAGCTGAGAAAGCAGGGCTAGGGTGGATGGGTAAAAATACATTAATAATCAATAGTGGCACGGGTTCCTGGTTTTTTCTTGGTGAGATATATACAAACTTACCTCTACCCAAAGACGAACCCTTACAGGTAAATAAATGTGGTGATTGCAAAGCATGCATAAAAGTTTGCCCCACTGATGCTTTTCCCGAACCTTATGTTCTTAATGCTAAAAAATGTATTTCGTATCTAACCATTGAAAATAAGGGGAGCATACCTGAAGAGTTAAGAAAGCCAATGGGTAACAGGGTATTTGGCTGTGATGACTGTCAAATCATTTGCCCTTGGAACAAAGGAGCACAAACCACTAATGAGAAAGAATTTTCTCCACGTCATAATCTAGATAATCGTGAACTTGCTGAATTATTTCTTTGGACAGAGAAAGAATTCTTATTGAATACAGAGGGTTCACCGATAAGGCGAATTGGGTATGAACGATGGATTAGGAATCTTGCTGTTGGATTAGGCAATGCAACCTACTCAAAAAAAGTTATTAACTCATTAAACTCAAAAAAAGATTTCCCATCAAAAATGGTTAAGGAACACATATCTTGGGCTTTAATCCAGCAAAAAAACAAGCATAAGAGGATTAGCTCAAAAAAAATGAAGCTTTCAGTTATAACGGTGCTTCAAAAATAGACTAAACGACTATTTTTCATGAGATGTTAAAAAATAAATCCCGGTAATGTTTGAGCTCTATAATTGAATCTTTTATATCATCCATAGCTAAGTGTGTACTTTTTTTCTTAACTTTATCCAATAACTTTGGATTCCATCGCAAAGCAAGCTCTTTGACACTACTAACATCTAAGTTGCGATAATGAAAAAACTTTTCCAACGTTGGCATTTCTCTCGATAAGAATCTTCTATCTTGGCAAATTGAGTTACCGCACATAGGCGAAGATCCTGGATCTACATATTTCTCCAAGAATCTTATCGTATTGAACTCTGCTTCGATACAAGAGGTTTTACTGAGAAGTACTCGATCGACTAATCCTGAGCGACTATGTTGTCTTGTATTCCACTGATCCATGCCGTCAAGTATTTCTTTATTTTGATTTATTGCAAAAACTGGGCCCTCAGCAATAATATTGAGTTGTTTGTCTGTCACAATTGTAGCAATTTCAATAATCACGTCATTGAGTGTATCTAAACCAGTCATTTCTAGATCAATCCATACTAGATTAAGTGGGTCTTTGTTTTCTTTATTAGAGTAGTCCATCTAAATTTTCACCAGTTGTTGAGATTAATTATAGTTTATACATATTGAGTATTTTTATATATATTGTGCTCTGAATATATTTTTAGATATCTATGAAAAAATGGTGATAATATTCATCCAAGAAAAATTTAAATTTTATTAAAAAGGAAAAATATTGACGAAGCGCCAATTAACTAAACAGCAACGCTTACGCATTAAAAAAAATCAATTAAATGCAAGCGCTGAAATTGATATGCAGCAATCTTCTATAGAGGAGAATCCTGAGGAAATTAGGTTAGAAAAACTTGGCACTGTGATAGCAAGTTATGGAACACAAGTTGATATTGAGGGGACTAGTTCTTCAAAAAAAATTTTACGACGATGCCATTTGAGAGCTAATTTACCTACAATTGTTGCGGGAGATAAAGTCACTTGGATAGATCACGTTGATTACGGTATCGTGGTCGCTCAGCATCCAAGAAAAACTGAGATTTGTCGACCTGACGATCGAGGCTATTTGCGTGCTGTAGCAGCTAATATCAATAGACTAGCTATTGTTATTGCCCCCTATCCAAAACCACATAAAAATCTTATAGATCGATATATAGTTGCGTCTGAAAATCAATCTATAAAACCGCTATTAATAATAAATAAAGCTGATCTTATCGAAAAGGAAGACTCAAAAGTATTCCTTTCACTAATGAAAAAATATGGGGATCTAAGTTATGATCATTTTTTAGTGTCAGCGGAAGATGGTCGCGGTATAGAAAAGCTTAAGTCTTATCTAAATAACTTTACAAGTGTGTTTGTAGGTCAGTCGGGTGTGGGGAAGTCCTCCTTACTTAATAAGCTTATACCCGAGATAAGGGTAAAAGTTGGAAATTTATCTGAATCGAAAAAAAAAGGAATTCATACTACAACAACTTCACAACTCTTTCATCTGTCTAGAGGAGGCAGTGTTATAGACTCTCCGGGTATACGTGAGTTTGGATTATTGCATCTAGAGCCAGATGCAATTGCCAAAGGCTTTATAGAATTTTTGGCTTACCTAGGAAAATGTAAATATCGTAACTGTAGTCATCAACGAGAAATAGGTTGTGCGTTAGCTATGGCAGTAAAGACAGGAAAAATCGAACGTGAAAGATTCAATAGCTATTTGCATATGATAAATAGTATTAAAAAAGAAAAATAAAAATTCTAGAGGTAGGTTAAATCTTGAGCGATAATATTAACTCAATGAATTATTTTAAATTACAAGGAAACCATATTGAAACTACAACATCTCATTGAGCCTGAATCGTTAAATGCTCAGCTCGAAAAACCAAACTTGCTAATTATCGATCTATGTAATGACAGTCTCTATATGCAAAAGCATATACCTGGGGCCATTCACTTATCACCAAAAAGTCTTTTAGCGGGCTCATTTCCTGTACCAAATAAGCTACCCTCCATAAATCAAATCACAGAAATAATGAATAGTATTGGTTTAACTGAAGATAAACATGTGATTGCTTACGATGATGAAGGTGGCGGATGGGCCGGGAGATTTCTTTGGACCCTTGATGTAATTGGACATAATAACTGGTCTTACCTTAATGGTGGTTTCATTGCGTGGCATAACGAAGGCTATCCTGTGACTTCTAAAAAGTCATTAGCTGACCCTATTCAACGAAATTTCGCGATTGATCGTGCCCCAATGATTGATATCAAAGAGTTAATGGATTTAATAGGTGATCAAAATCTTCAAATATGGGATGCAAGAAGTGAAGCAGAGTTCACAGGAAAGACAGTCTATACAGAAAAAGCTGGGCATATACCTGGTGCTATCAATTGTGATTGGGCAAGTATGATGGATTTTCAGCGCAATCAGCGTATACGAGTGGATGCATTATTGAAGCTTAAAAGTTTAGGTATTTCAGCAGAAAAAATGACTGTAACTCACTGTCAATCACATCATCGGTCAGGTTTTACGTATATGCTTGGGAGAATATTAGGATTCAAAAATATCCGTGCTTACGACGGCTCATGGGCCGAATGGGGTAACCATCCAAATACTTTAGTGGAAAAATAAATAAAATGAAAAAGTTTCGCCTAGAATGGTTTATTGCCTTTCAGTACTTGCTTCCACAGCACATTTTATCAAGAAGTGGTGGATTTTTAGCTGAAACTAGGATCGCTTGGATAAAAAATATTTTGATAAAAATTTTTATTAGAATCTATAAGATAAACCTCGATGAAGCAATATACGACTCCCCACAAAGTTATGAAAGCTTCAATGCTTTTTTCATAAGAGCATTGAAAAAAGATGCTAGACCAATTGATAACCACTGTTCTTCTATTGTTTGCCCCGCTGATGGTATTGTTAGTCAGGCTGGTTGCATTAATGAAGGGGCAATTCTTCAGGCTAAGGGAAAATCTTTTTCCTCATCGACTTTGCTTGGGTCAAATGATAAATATGCCAAGAGTTTCCTAAATGGCGAGTTTATAACAATATATCTATCTCCAAAAGACTACCATCGAGTACATATGCCGATTGATGGTAGATTAGTTTTAACCCGATATATCCCTGGAAAGCTTTTTTCGGTTAATCTGCAAACCGCAAGTCATATAGATGGTCTGTTTGCAAAGAATGAGCGGCTAGTTTGTATTTTTGATACTCCAGCTGGTCTTTGCGCAATAATTTTAGTTGGTGCAATGATGGTAGCTGGAATTGAAACTGCTTGGCGTACCCACTACTGTCCTCAAGTTCCACTAGTTGATTATGCGGATTCCAAAAATATTTACCTCAAAAAAGGAGAAGAAAAGGGAAGGTTTAAATTTGGATCTACAGTAATAGTGATGTTTGAACACGGAAAAACCTCAATGCTAGATAAGTATGAACCTGGATTAATTACGCGTGTCGGTGAATTGATGACAACTCATGAACAGCATCAATAAATACCTTTACATTTGCAGGTTTAATGTCAGGTGTTACACCATGACCTAAGTTGAATACGTGGCCTGTACCGCAACCAAATTGCATTAAAATAGTTTTTACTTCTTCTATTATACGTTTTGGATTTGACCGCAAGACCGCTGGATCCATATTACCCTGTAAGCAAACTTGATTGCCTACTCTTTTACGTGCGTCTCCAATATGACTAGTCCAATCAAGGCTGATCGCGTCACATCCACTAGAAGCAATTATATCCAACCACTGACCGCCACCCTTTGTAAAAAGAATTACTGGGACTTTTCTACCCTCGTTTTCTTTGATTAAACTATGGACAATTTTTTTCATATATTTTAATGAAAACTCTTTATAGGCCTCAAAAGAGAGCATCCCACCCCATGTATCAAAGATCTGAATCACTTGTGCACCAGCCTTTATTTGGCCATTTAGATACACAATAACCGAGTCTGTTAAAATATTCAGTAACTGATGCATTAATTCTGGACGGTTGAACATCATCGTCTTAGATATCAAAAAATCTCGGGTGGACTTACCCTCCACCATATAAGTTGCAAGTGTCCAAGGACTACCAGCAAAACCTATAAGTGGCACACGCCCATTTAATTCCTGTCTTATATTAGTGATAGCATCAAGTACGTAAGATAGATCCTTTGCGGGGTCTATGACGGATAATTTATTGATATCTTTTTCAGTTCTTATTGGCTTATGAAAGCGCGGGCCCTCGCCTGTCTCAAAATGAAGCCCCAGACCCATAGCATCAGGTATCGTTAAAATATCAGAGAACAGTATAGCTGCGTCTAGATCATAACGCTCTAGTGGTTGCAAGGTCACTTCACATGCTTTTTCTGGGTTTGTGCAAAGTGCCATAAAATTTCCAGCTTTGGTACGAGCCTCTCTATACTCCGGTAAGTAACGACCAGCCTGGCGCATCATCCATACAGGCGTAGCATCCACAGTCTCATGCATAAGTGCGCGAAGTAAGCGATCATTTTTAAGTTCTATCATGAATAAAGTCTCTAGATTTTAAGATAGTCAAGGATACCTTCACCGGCTTGTCTTCCCTCGGAAATAGCAGTAACGACTAAATCAGATCCACGAACCATATCACCTCCAGCAAAAATCATTGGGTTTGAAGTCTGAAACTTAAATTCTTGATCCTCTTGTGCAATAACACCCTCCCAATCATTAAGCTTTACTCCTAAATCCCTAATCCATGACGCTGGATTTGGCTGGAAACCAAATGCAATGAGAACTATGTCTGCAGGAAGTATTTCTTCACTTCCAGGTATCGGAGTTGGTTTACGACGGCCATTTTTATCCGGTTCGCCTAATTTTGTGGTTACAACTTTAATGCCTTCAACTTTATTTATGCCGATAATTTCGATGGGCTGCCTATTAAATAAAAACTGGACTCCCTCCTCCTCTGCATTTTTTACTTCTTTGCGTGATCCAGGCATGTTTTCTCGGTCACGGCGATAAGCACAGGAGACTGATGTTGCTCCCTGTCTTATTGACGTTCGATTGCAATCCATAGCAGTGTCGCCTCCCCCCAGAACAACTACTTTTTTTTGCTCTACACTTATAAAATCACCAGAGTCTTTCTCCCAGCCCATATTTCTATTCACGTTAGATATCAGAAAGGGCAGAGCTTCATAAACACCAGGAAGATTTTCTCCTTGAAAATTACCCTTCATTGCTTTATATGTGCCCATACCCAAAAAAATGGCATCATATTCATCTATTAATTCATCTATTTTGATATCTACACCAACATCCATATTAAGCTTGAATTCTATACCCATACCCTCAAATATTTCTCGACGCTTTTGCATAATTGATTTTTCTAATTTGAATTCTGGAATACCAAAAGTTATCAAGCCTCCAATTTCAGGATAACGATCAAAAACAACTGGTTTTACTCCATTGCGGATAAGCACATCAGCACATCCTAATCCTGCTGGCCCAGCACCAATGATAGCTACTTTTTTATTAGTCCATTTGACATTAGACATGTCTGGTCGCCAGCCCATAGCAAATGCAGTATCAGTAATATATTTTTCAGCATTACCGATTGTTACGGCTCCGAACTCATCGTTCAAAGTGCAAGCTCCCTCACAAAGTCGATCTTGAGGACAAACACGCCCACATACTTCAGGGAGTGTATTGGTAGAATGACAAAGCTCAACTGCCTCTAAAATTTTTCCATCTGAAAGTAGTTTTAACCAATTGGGGATATAATTATGGACAGGACATTTCCATTCACAATAGGGGTTACCACAATCTAAACAACGATGCGCTTGATTACAAACATCTTTGTTGTCAGTTGGCTGATATATTTCAACAAATTCTTTGGTGCGACTGGACATGTCCTTTGTTTCGGGTTCATGTCTGTCTACCTGAACAAATTGAAAATCATTATCTAATCTATCATCCATAAGTTTTGGCTCTCTTATATCAACTGCAGCAAGTATAATTTGTTTATTTTAATAAACTATTGTGATTCTATGTGTGTATGCGCCAATAATTTATGCAAACTTGCAGCTTTTGGTTTAACTAACCAAAATTTTCTAATGAAATTATCGAAGTTATCCAGAATCTCCTGGCCCCAAACACTTCCTGTCTCTTCAACAAATTCAATTATCATTGTCTCTAAATGAGATCGGTGACTCTCTGTTGACTCATTTGTAATGCGCTGAATTTCTACTAGCTCCATGTTATAACTATCTACAAAAGTCTTCTTTTCGTCGAGAACATAAGCAAACCCTCCAGTCATACCTGCACCAAAATTAGGGCCTACAGAACCTAATACAACAACTATTCCTCCTGTCATATATTCACAACAGTGATGGCCTGCTCCTTCAATGACAGCATGTGATCCAGAGTTTCTTACTGCAAATCGTTCTCCTGCACAACCTGCGGCAAATAATTTTCCAGCTGTTGCACCATATAAGCATGTATTACCTATTATAGGTGCTGTATTGGAAGCAAATCTGCTCTCCTTTGGTGGTGATATAACAATTTTTCCACCAGCCATTCCTTTGCCAACATAATCATTCGCGTCACCGAAAAGATAAATATCCAAACCACCAGCGTTCCAAACGCCGAGTGATTGGCCAGCAATACCATTAAGGATTAATTTAATTGGCTTACCTATCATACCTAGATTTCCATAGCGTTTAGCTATTTCTCCTGAAAGCCTTGCTCCAATAGATCGATCGCAATTATTTATTTTATATCTAAACTCACCACCTTTTTTTCCTTCAATAGAGGGTAATATATCCGCCACTATTTCTTCTGCTAGCTTACCTTCATCAAATGGTATATTTCTTGAAATCTTACATGTTTGCGGTTTACTTTCCAAAAAGCTGTCGGTGTGGAGTATTGGTGATAAATCAAGTTTTTTCTGTTTTGAGGTTACACCATCTAGAATTTCTAATAGGTCTACTCTGCCGACCAGCTCCTCTAAAGTTTTAACCCCTAACTTTGACATCCACTCACGTGTTTCTTCAGCCATAAAAAGAAAGAAGTTTTTTGCTGTGTTAACAGTGCCTCTATAATAGTTTTCTCTCAACTCAGAATCCTGAGTTGCCACACCTGTTGCACAGTTATTTAAATGACAAATTCTTAAATATTTACAGCCGAGTGCAACCATCGGGCCAGTTCCGAAACCGAAGCTTTCAGCTCCTAAAATAGCAGCTTTCACGACATCTAAACCTGTTTTCAGGCCTCCATCAGACTGAACACGAACTTTGTGTCGTAATTCATTAGCTCTTAGCATTTGATGGGTTTCAGCTAAACCCAATTCCCAAGGTGATCCTGCGTGGCGTATTGATGTTATCGGACTAGCAGCCGTTCCTCCATCGTAACCGGATATTGTAATTAAATCTGCGTATGCCTTTGCTACCCCAGCAGCAATAGTGCCAACACCAGGCCGTGAAACTAGCTTAACCGATACCAAGGCTTGAGGATTAACTTGCTTGAGATCAAAAATTAATTGAGCTAGATCTTCAATAGAATAAATATCATGATGCGGTGGAGGAGAAATTAGAGTAACGCCAGGCACTGAGAATCGCAGCTTAGCGATAAGTTCATTTACTTTTCCGCCAGGTAGTTGGCCTCCCTCTCCAGGCTTTGCCCCCTGAGCTATTTTAATTTGAATGACATCAGCACTTGTCAAATAATGTGGTGTGACCCCGAAACGACCAGAGGCTACCTGTTTAATCTTTGAGGCTTTAATAGTTCCATAACGAGATGGATCTTCACCTCCTTCGCCTGAGTTTGATCGGCCACCAAGGGTATTCATAGCCTCGGCTAAACCCTCATGTGCTTCGGGCGATAAAGCACCTAAAGACATACCGGCTGAATCAAACCTTTGTAATATTTTTTCAATAGGCTCAACATTGGATAAAGGAATTGATTGAGTGTCACTCCTTATTTTAAACATGTCTCTAAACGTCGCGATAGGACGATTGTTTACCAGGTTAGCGTAATCTTGCCATGCTGTATAATCTCCCTCTTTAACTGCTCGATGAAGCATTGTAATCACATCTGGGTTATACGCATGATATTCTTGACCATGAACATACTTAAGAAGGCCGCCGGGACTCATTGATTTTCGTTCACTCCAAGCCTGATCAGAAAGTTTTTTCTGATCATTTTGAAGATCTTTGAAATCAGCGCCCTTTATTCGATTTGGAGTTTCCTTAAAGCAAATGTTGACTATTTCAGGCGAAAGACCAATGATTTCATACAACTGAGCTCCTCTATATGATGCTATATTTGAAATTCCCATTTTTGATAAAATCTTGAGTAAACCTTTATTCATGCCTTGGCGATAATTCTTAAACGCAACATCTGTATCGCAAAGTATTTCTCCTTTATCTGCCATATCGGAAAGAAGGTGGTAACTTAAAAAAGGGTAAACGGCGGACGCTCCAAAGCCAATCAAAGTTGCGATTTGATGAGAATCACGAGCCGATGCTGTTGATGCAATAATATTTGCATTGCATCGTAGTCCAACCTTTATAAGATAGTGGTGTACCGCACCAACCGCCATTAGCATTGGTATGGGTAATTTATCTGGCTCGATATCTGAATCTGATAAAATACAACATCTAACACCAGATTTAATAGCATCTGCCACACTAATACATAATTTTTTTAATGCTTGCTCTAGACTAATCTTGTCATCATAATAATTTACACTAAATTTTTTTACACGATAATCATCTTGTGTATTATTTTTTAGTGCATAATATTTTGTTGGTGACAACACGGGGCTAGTCAAATTGATGCGTTTCGCATGTTGAGGTGTTTCAGAAAAAATATTTCCTTCAGCACCAAGTTGCGTCTTTAAGGACATTACTAGTGTTTCTCTCAGTGGATCAATAGGCGGATTAGTTACCTGTGCAAACTGTTGTCTGAAATAATCATAAAAACTACGACTTTTAGATGATAAAACAACCATTGGCGTATCGTCACCCATTGAGCCTACTGCCTCTTGACCACCTTCTGCAAGAGGTCTTAAAATTTGATCTCGTTCTTCTAAGGAAACTAAAAACATTTTCATAAAATTACGAATTTTTTCTCTACTTAATACCCCTTCAACTTCAATACTTTCATCATCCATGGATGATATAATTTTTATGGTATTGTCATTGAGCCAAGCTTGATATGGGTTTGCAGCAGCTAGCTCCTTATCAATTTGAGCGGCATTCATAATATTGCCGCTCTTAGTATCAATTGAAAGCATACCTCCCGGGCCCAGACGTCCTTTTGATGTCACATTCTTAGGATCATATTCGTAGACGCCTACCTCTGATGCGACAGTTATAATATTGTCATCTGTTAGAACCCAACGCGAGGGTCTTAATCCATTTCTATCTAAAGTACATACAGCATAGCGACCGTCGGTAATGACTATTCCTGCTGGTCCATCCCATGGTTCCATATGCATTGCCATATATTCGAAGTACGCTCTTTCGTCTAACCCGAACTCTTGATTATTATCCCATGCAGGTGGCACTAACATTCGAACTGCTTTATGGAGGTCTATACCTCCCGCGACCATAAATTCGAGCATATTATCCAAACTTGAGGAGTCTGAACCTGTACCATTCACTAAAGGTGCCACTTCATTGAGATCTGGCAATAACGGTGTTTTGAGTTTAGGAGTCCTTGCTATAGACCAATTTCTATTGCCAGCTAATGTATTAATTTCTCCATTGTGAGCTAATAATCTAAATGGTTGAGCTAAAGGCCACTGAGGACTAGTATTTGTTGAGAAACGTTGGTGAAAGATACAAATGGCCGTTTCCAAAAGTGGGTTCGCTAAGTCAGGATAAAATTTGGGTAGATCAATTGGCATCATTAAGCCTTTATAGCTGATGACATTCTCTGCTAAGCTTGCAATATAAAATGAATTATCTAGCGCAAGTGCTATCTCAGATTTCCTCTTAGCTAAAAACAATCTAGCATTAAAGTTCTGTTCATCTAGATTTTCTACTGAAATAAATATTTGCTCGATAACAGGTAAAGTTTTAATAGCAATTTGACCGAGACAATCATTATTAGTGGGAACTTTTCTCCAACCAACTATTTTGAGGCCTTGGTCTTTCAGGTTTTTTTCCACGGTAATCTTCGCTTGATCTCTATATTTTTTATCTTGGCTGAGCATTACTGAACCAATTGCATATAATTTAGGCAATTTTTCATCAAACAATGATAGAGCTAGATCACGCATGAAGTGGTCTGGTTTTTGTAACAATAATCCACAGCCATCACCAGTTTTTCCATCAGAGGCAATGCCTCCACGGTGTGTCATAGAAGTCAGTGCCTCGATAGCTGTTTTTAACACACGATGGCTAGCCTTCCCTTGAATATGGGCAATTAGTCCGAATCCACAGTTATCTTTGAATTCGTTTAAATTATATAGGCCTGCTTGCATAAATTTTAAAGCCCCACTTAAAAGGTTAAAGGGCCAGCTGTCTCAGAGAAATTAAATAATTAAACTGCTGGAATACTGATGATTTTACACCTGCAAAAAACATGTCACAACGTAATGAAACTAATAAAACCTATAACTATCAGAAATATAGCTTGATAGTTATAGGTTTTATTATAGCACTTCTATTAAAATATCTCGCTCAATTTCAGAAGTTATTATGGCTCTACCTATAGCCTTAAGTAGCACTAAGCGGAGATTACCATCAATTACTTTTTTATCTATTGACATAAGCTCCAAGAACTTATCGGGGGTCACTTCTTTTGGGGCAAGAACAGGTAGATTACAACGTAAGAAAAGATCTCTGATACGAATATAATCGTTATTATTAATCCATCCTAAATCTCTTGAAAGTTTTGCTGCCATAGTAATTCCAACAGAAATTGCTTCTCCATGTAACCATTGCTTATAAGAGAAGAAGGTTTCTATAGCATGGCCAAATGTATGGCCTAAATTTAAAATTGCGCGGATATCATTTTCACGCTCATCTTTTGAAACAATTTTTGATTTATTCAAGCATGATTTTTCAACCGCTATACACAAAGATTTTGGGTCTCTATTTAAGAGTTGATTAATATTTTTTTCTATCCAAAAAAAGAATTCTTCATCAGCAATTAATCCATATTTGATGACTTCCGCTAAACCTGCTTTAAATTCCCTGTCTGGTAGTGTGCTAAGTAGTGATATGTCAATAATTACACACTCTGGCTGATAGAACGCTCCTATCATATTTTTTCCTAACTTATGATTGACCGCTGTTTTGCCTCCTACAGAGGAGTCTACTTGGGAGAGTAACGTCGTTGGTATCTGTAAGAAATTTATACCTCTCTGGTAACAAGCGGCTGCAAACCCGGTCATATCGCCAACAACTCCACCTCCAAGTGCTATAAGTGTTGCGCTACGATTAAATTTATTTAACAAAAGTGAATCAAAGATTGTATTTAATACTTCTAAATTTTTGTATATTTCCCCATCAGGCAATATCAATTTTTCAACATTATAATTTGATTTTAACACTTTAAAGAGAGGTTCTAAGTAGAGAGGTGCAACAACTTCATTGGTTACTATTAATACTTGATCTCCATAGATATATGGATTTATTAATTCTGATGAGTCAAGCAATCCCTCACCAATAAAAATAGGGTAAGCTCTATCTCCTAGATCTACAAAAAGTGTTTTAGTTTCTTCCACAGTTATTGTTCTCTAGTAATTATGTAAAATAGAATGTACCACATCAGACTATAAATTTACGAACTTCGTAAGCAATTTCGTCTGCAACTAGTCGAGGCCTCTGTTTATCTGTAATATAAACAAAATTAGCCACATCTTTATACAAAGATTCACGATCTGTGACCATTTTCTCAATCGCCTTACGTGGGTTGCTCACTTTTAGCAGAGGTCTATTTTGATCATGTGAAGTTCTTTCAACTAACTTATCAATTGGTGCCCTAAGATATATAGTGAAGCCGTGCTTCTTAAGAATTTCACGGTTTTTTTTAAGAATAACTGCGCCGCCACCTGTTGCCAAAACTGTATTAGTTAATGAGGAAAGTTCCTCTAAAACTCGAGATTCTCTTTGTCGAAACCCCTCTTCACCCTCGACATCAAATATCCATGGTATATTAGCCCCGGATCTTTTTTCAATTTCAAAATCGAGATCGAAAAATTTAAAATCTAGAATTTCAGCCAAAATACGACCAATGGTGGTTTTTCCTGAACCCATAGGACCTACTATAAAGATTTTGTCGGTTGTCAATTTAGCTACTCTTATCAAATAATTTAAAAATGGATACTAAATTACTATATTCTTAAACAGTTTACGTAAAATATATAAAATGGTTAGATTAAATAATAATTATTTTATTTTATCAGTACTAAAAAATAAAAAATATGAAAAAATATAAAGAAACTACTATCTCTTCGAATAAAAAGTGCTTCAATTGGAGTGACATCGATACTGTATTATTAGATATGGATGGTACGTTGCTAGATCTTCATTTTGATAATTACTTTTGGTTGGATCACCTACCAAAACGTTATTCAAAGATCCATGGTATTTCTCTAGAAGAGGCTCATATTTATATTGAAAAACTTACTAATGAGACAAAGGGAACGTTAAATTGGTATTCAACAAAGTACTGGTCAGAAAAGCTGCTCGTAAATATTGTTGAGCTCAAAAAAGAAGTAAGGTTTTTAGTTAAGGTACGTCCTTTTGTATTTGATTTCCTTGAGCAGCTTAGAGTTACAGGGAAAAAACGTATTCTCGTAACTAATGCACACCCCGAAATTTTAATGCTTAAAGTTAACGATACTGAAATAGATAAAGAGTTAGACGCAATTTTTACATCCCATGAATTCAATGAGCCAAAAGAGAGTCAGCTATTTTGGTCTAAGTTGGCTCATCAGATAGCATTTGATCCTAAGAGGACACTTTTTATTGACGATTCGATTAGAATTCTTGAGGCAGCAAAAAAATTCGGTATTAAGAGTATCCTAGGCATTAATAAGCCTGATAGTACAAAGAACGTTAATTTAATAAGTGGCTTTGATTCCATAAGTTACTTTGATGAAATTCTACCGATCATACAAAAAGAAGAATGTAAGAAAAAAATCCGTATAGATAAATGGTTATGGGCTGCCCGTTTTTTTAAGACTAGGAACTTATCTAAAGCTGCTATAACTGCTGGGAAAGTACAAATTGATGGGAATAAAGTTAAAGTCAGTAAAGATCTTGCACTAGGGACGATATTATCGATCAAGCAAGGAATGGATGAAAAAATAGTAATTGTTAAAAATCTTTGTGGAAAAAGAGGTTCGGCCACTAGAGCACAAGAAATGTATACCGAAACTGAGGAAAGTATTTGTACAAGAGCACGAAATGATGCATCAAAAAAAGTATTCTACAATAACTTCCTCAAAAGCAAGCGTCCAACCAAAAAGGAGCGCAGACAAATACATAAGTTTAGTAAAAAAAATATCTATGATTTGTGAGATAACTTTTGTACCTATCTCCCATAGTTGTTAATTTGGGATAATTAAATAGATTTTTAATTTTTTATGAAAACTCCACTAGTTTCTTTTTTTCTGGCATAATCCAAATATTTTAATTTATCGATTATTTTATAGATTGATTGTTAACTGGACTGAAGCAGATTATTAACTGAATTCAAAATCTTCAATGGGATTAACCTAATGACACTAAACCAAAATTCGAACGTAACTATTTTTAAAGATTTATGCTCATCTAAATTAATTGAGCTAGCCCTTAAAAATGGTGAAGGGCATCTTACTAACACTGGAGCATTTTTATCAGTCACTGGAAACAGGACGGGCAGATCGCCCTCTGACCGTTTTATTGTTGAGGAATCAAGTAGTAAAAGCTCAATTGCTTGGGGTCCGGTTAATCGCCCGTTTAATCAAGACAAATTTAATGACTTATGGGCCAGAGTAGAAAAATATATAACGCAAAAAGATCGTTACCTCTCACATTTGCATGTAGGTCAGGATCCAAACCATTACCTACCTGTTGAGGTAACAACAGAAACAGCATGGCATAATCTATTTGCCAGAAATATGTTCATTAGACCAAAAGATTACAATCCCTCAAGTAAGGATGCTTGGAAGATACTACATGCGGCAAATTTCACCTGTGACCCAGTTCGCGATGGCACTAATAGTGAGGCGGTGGGGATTATACACTTTGGTCAAAGAAAAGTTTTAATTGCAGGTCTTAGATATGCCGGTGAAATGAAAAAAGCTATGTTTTCAGTACAAAATTACTTGCTGCCTGGCAAAGATGTTATGTCTATGCATTGCGCCTCCAACGTAGGAAGAGATGGTGACGTATGTTTATTTTTTGGCCTTTCTGGCACTGGAAAAACGACTCTTTCTGCAGATCCAGAGCGATACTTAATAGGTGATGATGAGCACGGGTGGACTAAAGGTGCTGTGTTTAATATGGAAGGTGGATGTTATGCTAAAACTATAAATTTAAGTAAAGAAAATGAGCCAGTTATATGGGATGCTATTCGATTTGGTGCAATTGTAGAAAACATAGCCGTTAACAAAAATCGTGTGGCAGACTATAATGATACTTCTCTCTCAGAAAACGGTCGATGCAGTTACCCTCTGGAACATGTAGATTTACGTAGTAAAGAGAATCGGGCCGGCGAACCTAAAAATGTTATTTTTCTTACATGTGACGTTTCCGGAGTTTTACCACCAGTATCTATCTTATCAAAAGAAGCGGCAGCATATCACTTCCTTAGTGGCTATACTGCCAGGGTAGGGTCTACTGAGATGGGAGGTGAAAAAGGGATACACCTGACATTTTCAACTTGTTTTGGTGCACCGTTTATGCCAAGACCAGCCAAAGTCTACGCAGAACTACTAATGAAACATATAGATCAGTTTGGCAGCAAAGTATATCTTGTCAATACTGGCTGGACGGGTGGATCAGGTGCGTCTGATGGAAGCGGTTCTCGATTTCCAATTCCCGTGACACGAAGCATTGTTGCTGCCATACAAAACGGTGATCTTGAAGGTGTTGAAACTATTAAACTGCCAGTACTGAATCTGAATATACCGACCAGTATTCCTGGTGTTAATACTAGTTTCCTTAATCCTAGGGATACATGGGATGATAAAGAAGCTTATGATATCCAGACTAAAAAATTAGCAAAGTTATTTATCGATAATATACAAAAATACAATGTATCACGAAAAATAATTAAAGCTGGACCCCAGATATAATTAGATTTAAAAGACTTTTTTTGAAGACCATAAAATGTTTTTTGTATTCTTATTTGGTATTTCTGGATTTGAGACTTAGAGATAAACCCTCGCGATAGTAATCTAAGCTCTCTTTGTGTTCATTAAGGCAACCCATCAATATACCCAACGCATTATAAGTTTCAATGTCAGGTCTAATAGCTATAGATCTCTCTAGATAATCTTGAGCCTTGATCAAGAACCCATGCTTCAAATTAAGACGGCCCAGGACCAATAACAAGTCTGGGTGTGCTGGGTAATTAATGAGCAAACCTTCCGCAAAGTTTAATTGTTTTTCCTTGTCAATCCCTTCAATTTTGCCATAAAGTCTTACCATTTGATCATCCCAACTGGATTTCAAAAAATTACGTACTAATTTTTCAGTATACGCTTCCTCTCCAAACCCATACAGATTAGTAGAATATTGTAGTAACACATCTTTTTCTTTCCTTATACTTCTGGGTATTTTTTTCCAAAAATTTTTTAAATCTTCAATATGAGCGTTATTATTTTTAGAGATATTTTCTATTAAGGAGCGATATATGTATATCTCAAGTTCATTGATTTTATTTTTTTGAAAAATTTTACAGCGCTTTAGGTCTGGTAACAAATCCCTTAAACTATTAAAATCGTTAAGTTTTCTGTATATTACGTAGAGTTGTTTTAGAAAAGTGTGGTTAGATCGATGACTCCTATGTAACGACTTAAGAACGTGTAATGCTTTAATGTAGTCTTGGTCTTTTATGTAAATTTTTGCCCTCATGAGAGGAACAGCTATATCTCTTTTGTTATTATTTTTTTGGGCCTTTGTTAACAATATATCAACGTTATTTATATCTCCTGCTTTGTATGCAGAAAATGCTGCGGTTAGATAATTTATAGCGGGCATAGGTGAACTTTTTGCTGATTTTTCTAAGTTCTGTTGAGCTTTTATCCAATCATCTTGAACAAAATTCAGCAAACCCTGAGAAAATAATAATTGATTTTTCTTAGTTTGGTATTTGGATAAGTTTTTAAATAACTTTCGGCTTGGATGAATAATAGCTCTGATTATATTTTTCAGTAAAAATGAAGCTATAAAAATAAAACTAAAAATAAACACTAGCACCCATAGATTCATGTCTACAGTATAGTTCCCATAAGCTATGAGTATATACCCATTATTTTGTATCATCTGCCATGTTAAAAATCCTGCCAATAGAGTAACTAAAATGGTTTTGAGGAGCGCAGCTCTCATTACTTTTTATCTCCACTAATATTTTTTTTATACATCCTAATATAAGCTTTGAGGCTATTAAGTTGGTTGGAGATATCTGGTATTTTTTGAATTATATTTTGCTTTTCGAGTTCATCTATTTGCTCAACATAAGTTTTTATTAATTTCTCATTACCGGAGTAGTGTCTCATTAGTACTATTTTAGCCTGTTTAAGGCTTTTTTTATAAATCTCATCATTTTCTAGTAACAGGCTTATCTGAGCTTGCCCAAACGTAGCTTTTAAATATTGCTTAAGGTATTTTTTTTCTATTTCTGTTGAATACAAATTGGGTGGATTTTTTGATTTTTTGACTCGGACAAAATCTTTAAACTTCGAAAAAGCTTTATAAATACCGGCAACAATCTTCTCTTTCCATGGGATCTGCTGCAGACTAGGAACCGAACTTTTCGTCTCGATAATAGGGTCAAAACCCTTTATCGATTGAATCAATGGCAGCTGATCAAGATGGTTTATCAATAAATTTAACTTTTTATAGTGCTCTGCCCTATTAACTACAGGGACTGAGTGTAAAACTGAAATAATGTTCACTAGAGTTTCACGAGATTCTTTTGTGTTAAAAGATTTTAATTCCCCTAGAGTGTTATCTAGTGAAACGAGTATCTCTATGATTTCGCTTGGAGAATTTCTGGTGGCCATGTAGCTCTCGGCAAGCCATAATGAATATTCAGCTTCCGCTAATAATATTGAGATTTCTTGGGGGTAAGATAACTTCCCTATACGATTGCTATTGCTAGTAACGTTTTCTTTTAGGTTTTTTATATAAATATCTAATTTAGAATATTTCTCTTGGTAAATTTTGCTATCTTTTTTTATCTTATTATTTAAGGCATCAATCTCTATCTGGTATTTTTTTAGAGTTTTTTGATCCTCAAGTTGCTGTTGTTCGATATTCTGTATCAAACGACTACCATATATAATTGCAGATGCTGAAAATAGTATAATTAGAAGTAAAACTAACTTAACAACGAATTTAGTTATTAAAAAAATTGTGCTGACAGAATTGATAGTTTTTTTCTTACTGGATCTTTTTTTTGTTTTTATCTGTTCGGATGATGAAGATAATTGAGGATTTGATACAGATACACCATCCTCATTCGAAGTTTTAATTTTGTCTTGTTTGCTATCTTTGCTCTTCAATTAGAGGACCTCATAATACAAATCACAGTTTTTAGTTTTAAGTTGCATTTGAAGTTACAACCGAAAAAGCATACTTTTTAGAGATTATAAAAAGTTACTGTAACATTCACGTAAAGTAGAAACCATTTTTTCAGTTGATGCAGAAGGAGAGCAGATTACTTTCTTAAATCCAAAACTTTCTGCTAAGCACTGAATTCTTTTGCTCGGAACTAATATTGGCAACATCTTAAGAGTAGGAAGATTACGCGACAATACTTGGGATAATAAATTTTCGAGTAGCTCTGCGCTATGAATAATTACAATATCGAGTGCATCTGAACCTATCAAATAATTGATTTCACTCGAAAAGTCTTTCAAGCATTTTCGACTATATAACTCACAGTTATGTACTAAAAATCCACGTACTTTCAGCTGATCAGATAATAATTTGCGGCCTCCTACTCCAGAGAATATAACTACTTTTTGATGATTCCCAGCTGAGAATGAAGGTAGGTCAAGCAATCCCTCGCTGCTAAAATCTTGTTTTGGATACTCAGCATTAATCCTAATATTTTTTAAAGTATCAGCTGTAGTTTTTCCAATTGCATAATATTTCGGGCCTAAAGGTAAGCCATCAGAGTAATCTTTTTTATTATTTTTTAGCCAGTCAAGCAAGAAATATACAGAGGACTTGCTAACAAAAATGGCTATATTGTAAGAAGAATAATTTACAATATATTCATTAATATGGTTTATATCAGGGGATTGGTTTTTAGGTACTGTCTGCATGACAGGCAAGTGGATCACATCAGAACCCTCTGATCTAAGTTTCGAGATAAAAATATCTTCTTTTAGATCATTATGCTGTATTGCTCTGACAAGTAGTGCCTTTAGTCCGCTCAAGCTTCCCACCTACCAATTATCTCCATAAACTTTTTTTAGAATGTCACCGGCCCCTTGTTTTAATAATTTTTTTGCTAAATCAATACCTAGCAACTCTGAATCATTAGCCATACCCTTTATATCGTTTCGAATAACTTGACTGCCATCGGATGAACCTATTAACCCTCTCAACCAAATTCTATCCGAATTTTTACCAGTCAAAATAGCATATGCTGCTATTGGAGTTTGGCATCCGCCTCTTAGATGTCGATTCATCGCTCTCTCAGCAGTCGTACATTGCTCTGATGCTGAATGGTTTAAATGTACTAATAATTTATTAATTTTATCATCGCCAACTCTTGATTCGATAGCTATGGCCCCTTGACCTCCGGCTGGAAGAAATTTTTCTGGAGGTATGCGTTCGCGAACCCGTCCTGATAAACCTAACCTCACTAAACCTGATGTAGCCAAAATAATGGCATCATATTCTTTGTTATCAAGCTTTTTAAGGCGAGTATTTACATTACCTCTCAAGTCTAAGATTTTCAAACTAGGAAAAGCCTCTAATAACTGTGTTTTTCTTCGTAAACTTGATGTTCCAATACAACTACCTCTTGGTAAATCGTTTAGCGACATATATTTATTCGAAACAAAAGCATCTGTCGGATCTTCACGCTCGCAAATTGCCCTTAGACCTAAGCCATTAGGGAGCTCCATAGGAACGTCCTTCATAGAGTGAACGGCTATATCTGCTATATTGTTGAGGAGTGCATGCTCTAGTTCTTTGGTAAAAAGCCCTTTACCTCCTACTTTTGTCAATTTTGTATCAAGTATCTTGTCACCACTTGTTTTGAGACCAATTAAGTCAACTCTTATATTAGGATAAGCGTGCTCTAATCTTTTTTTTACATAATTAGATTGCCAAAGTGCTAGGGGGCTTTGTCGAGTAGCAATACGAATAAATTGGGTTTCAGATATCGGTTTTATCATAAGTCATGGTAACCAAAATTGTAAAAAAAATTAATCTAAATTGACTGAAATAAAGGCTTGTTTCTCAAAGTATTATAAAAAGTCGATTACAAAATAAATTCAATATAAACTATCTTATTTACTTCAAGGCCTTATATATAAATATAATTATATAGTAACTTGCGATTTGCTATAATTAAATAAATAGAGCTTAAAATTACTAAATTATATTATTACAAAAAGGATTACCTAGCCCATGAAAAATAAGAAAGAAAAAAACCAGTCTTGGGGTGGCCGTTTCGAGGAACAGACGGATGATTTCGTAAAAAAATTTACTGCCTCTATTGATTTTGATAAAAAGCTAGCTTTGCATGATATTCGAGGCTCTCTAGCTCATGCAGAGATGCTAGCAAGTATAGGTGTATTATCGACCAAAGAGCTTATGGCTATCAATAACGGCTTCGATAATATACAAGCAACCATTAAGGCAGGAGAGTTTGAGTGGTCTCACGATCTTGAAGATGTCCATATGAACTTAGAGGCCGCTTTAATCAAACAAATTGGGGATATTGGTAAAAAAATCCACACAGGAAGATCGAGGAATGATCAAGTTGCAACAGGCATGCGACTCTGGCTTAGAGACGAAATAGATCTAATTGGTCTCGATATACGAAATCTACAAACTGCTCTAGTTAATTTAGCCGAAAATGAATATGCAACTATTATGCCTGGCTTTACGCACCTCCAAACCGCTCAACCTGTAACCTTTGGTCATCATCTGATGGCATGGTATGAAATGCTGGATAGGGATTATGATCGTTTGCTTGACTGCCAAAAAAGACTCAATCAGTGCCCACTTGGTGCAGCTGCTTTAGCAGGAACTTCTTATCCTATTGATAGAGAAATGGTAGCAAAAAACCTAGGTTTTGATAAACCAATGGGTAATTCTCTTGATGCTGTAAGTGATCGTGATTTTGCGATTGAATTCTGTGCTTTCGGGAGTATCCTTTTGACACACTTGTCTCGTGCATCTGAGGAGCTAATTATTTGGAATTCAGCCCAATTTGATTACATAAGCCTCCCAGACCGTTTTTGTACTGGTTCATCTATTATGCCTCAGAAGAAAAATCCTGATGTGCCTGAATTGGTTAGAGGTAAAACTGGTAGAGTCAACGGTCACCTTATTGCCTTATTAACTTTAATGAAATCCCAGCCACTTGCATATAATAAAGATAACCAAGAGGACAAAGAACCACTGTTTGATTCTGTTAAAACTATCAGAAATTGCTTAAGGGCATTTAGTGGAATGGTTCCTGAAATTCACTCAAATAAGAAAAATATGGCTGAATCTGCAAGAGAAGGTTTTTCTACAGCAACCGATTTAGCTGATTACTTAGTAAGAAAAAGGATTCCTTTCAGAGATTCCCATGAAATTGTTGGGAAAGCAGTTGCATACGGCATTAAAAATAAAAAAGATCTTTCAGAAATGACTCTGGAAGAACTCAAGAAGTTCTCTAATATTATTGAGGGTGACGTCTTTGAGATGCTTACTACAGAGGGTTCAGTGCAAGCTAGAAACCATTTTGGTGGAACAGCTCCAGAGCAAGTAAAATTTGCAGTGCAGATGGCAAAGAAGAAATTATCTTCTAAAAGAGGCTGACATTAGATCCTATATATCAAATGTTAGGTCGCCTCCCTGCTGCTCAAAACACAACCTTTTAAGAAGAACACCCAATTGCTCTTTGCTAGTTTTGCAAATCCATTTGTGTTCAATATACTCAAGGTAGTAGCCTCCCGATTTTGCCGCTATCCAAATCTGACTTTGAGAAGGTTGCCTAGAAATAATTATTTTGGATGCATTTTTTTCAACTGTAAGAGTTAGTATTCCAGCTGAAGTTTCGCAATCTATATCTTCATTTGCACCATCGATAGTATCTTCTATGGATATCATTATTTTATCGCAAAATTCATTAAATTCTTTTTCTTTCATGTTTATTAGCCATTTTTAACATATTTATCAATTGTAAAGGCCATATGAGATTGAGTGAAGTGGTCATCAGCCGGTATACTCAATAATAACTTAACAAAAAATATGGGTTTACTAATGCTACGTTATTTTATTTCGGTATTGTTTATTTTGTTATCAATCATAAATTTATCAGGTTGCGGTAATAAGGGGTTATTATATCTACCTGCAGAACCGATCCAAGTAGTAATATCTAATTCAGAGGAGATTGAATTAAATGATGCTCCCAAATCATCCGAATCTACAAAAAAAACTGATGAGTGAATTATGAGAAATTTTTATTATGAAGATGGTGAAATGTTTGCTGAAAAAATAGCAATGAGATCCATTGCTGAACGTTATGGAACGCCTAGTTACATATATAGTCGTGCAGAATTAACAAATAATTTTTTATCATACCAAGGAGCGCTGGGTGGCAAACCTCATATGGTTTGTTATTCTGTTAAAGCTAACTCTAATATTGCAGTCTTAAATGTTTTAGCAAAGCTTGGTGCAGGATTCGATATAGTATCAGGTGGAGAACTCGAAAGAGTGGTGACTGCCGGCGGTGCTCCTGAGAAAATAATTTTTTCTGGAGTTGGTAAAAAACCTGAGGAAATGCAAAGAGCCTTAGAACTAGGTGTCTATTGTTTTAATGTAGAATCTGAAGCCGAACTTGAAGTTTTAAGTGATGTTGCAAAATCTTGCGGAAAAATCGCGCCTATTTCTTTGAGAGTTAATCCAGATGTGGATGCTAATACCCACCCATACATTTCTACTGGACTTCGAGAAAATAAATTTGGTATTGATATCAAAAAGGCATTACAAGTCTATCTAAAGATAAGGAATATGGACTCTCTAAAAATAATTGGAGTTGACTGTCATATAGGTTCACAATTAACCGAAACAGCACCATTTATCGATGCACTTAAGAGAATTTTAGTACTAGTGGATAAGCTACTTGATCATAATATACAAATAGAACATCTAGATATTGGCGGCGGTCTAGGTGTTTGCTATAAAAATGAGAGCCCCCCTAAAATTAAAGATTATGTAAAAGAAATAGTCACTAACCTTGGTGAGAGAAACCTAACGCTATTACTTGAGCCAGGTAGATCGATAGTTGCAAATGCAGGCGTATTGCTCTCAAAAATTGAATATCTTAAGCCTGGAAAAGAAAAAAACTTTGCAATCATTGATGCTGCCATGAACGATATGATCAGACCGGCACTGTATCAGGCATGGTTAGCAGTAGACCCAGTTGTCCTTAAAAAGGATATTGAACATAAATGGGATATAGTTGGTCCAATTTGCGAGACTGGAGATTTCATAGCAAAAGATAGATTACTGTGTTTAGATCAAGGTGACTTATTGTGCATCGGATCTGCCGGAGCTTATGGGTTTTCTATGAGCTCAAATTATAATAGTCGAGGTAAAGCAGCAGAAGTCATGGTGGATGGTGATAATATGTATGAAATCAGAAAAAGGGAATCTATCCAAGACTTAATTCGCGGAGAATGTATATTACCAAAATGATAGTAAAAAACATCGATATGAAGCTGGATTAATTATGCTAATGAAATTTACAAAAATGCATGGTCTTGGAAATGATTTCATAGTTATAGATGGTATATCACAATCTATAGATATTACTCCACAAATTGCTAAAAAATTAGCGAATAGACATTATGGTATTGGGTGTGATCAAATTCTGTTAGTGGAAAGCCCAAGTCGTCCTGATGTAGACTTCCGCTATCGCATCTTTAATAGTGATGGCCAAGAGGTAGAACAGTGCGGGAACGGTGCTCGATGTTTTGCTAGGTTCGTGCATAATCGTAAGCTAACTGGAAAAAGTAATATTCTTGTAGAAACAAAAAGTGGAATAATTGAAACTAAGCTTTTAAGTAGCGGTTTAGTGCAAGTTAATATGGGTTTACCAGAGCTAGATCCCAAAAAGATTCCATTTAAATCTATGAAACAAGAAATTCTTTATGCGTTGGTCACTGAAGAATTGGAAATGCGTATCAGTGCTATATCTATGGGGAACCCACACGCAATTTTGATCGTAGACGATACATCATCTGCTCAAGTAGAATCAATAGGAAAAGTAATTGGAAATCATCAGAATTTTCCAAAACAAGCAAATGTCGGTTTTATGCAAATAGTTAGCCCTAATGAGATCAATCTGCGCGTCTATGAGAGGGGTTGTGGTGAGACTCTCGCCTGTGGTTCAGGTGCTTGCGCAGCAGTAGTAGCCGGTCAATTACAGAATTTTTTAGAATCAACAGTTTCTGTGAATCTCAAAGGCGGAACTTTGACTGTAGAGTGGATGGGTAACGGTCATCCGGTAATAATGTCCGGCAAAGCTACCTCTGTGTTTCACGGACAAATCTATATATGAATTATAAAGAAGGTATGGGCCAAACCTTAACCTCAGACAATATCAAAGAATACCTTGAGAATAACCCAAATTTTTTTGAAAAAAATCCAGATACCCTTTCAAATCTTATGATACCCCACCCTACTGGAGGTGCGATTTCTTTGGTCGAACGTCAAGTTCTTATGCTAAGGGAGGAAAATCAAAAGCTTTTAAACTGCATCAAAAGACTTCAAATCACAGCAGAAAATAATGTTGGCCTATTTGAAAAAACGTCACGCTTGCTAGCTTCACTTGTTATTGCTGGTGACCTTAAATCTCTTATAAATACTCTGTCTGATAGACTCAATAATGATTTTAAGATTGAATTTCATCGGTTGATTATGTTTGATAAATATAAATTTGAACCAAATATCCATACAAAAGTTTCATCTATTGATAAAGCAAAACAAAATATCAGCTCTATAATGATGGCCGATGGACCGTGCTCTGGTATATCAATCAAAGCTGAGCTTGACTTTTTGTTCGATAGTGATGGACAAAAAGTAAAATCTGCTGCTGCTTCGAAGCTCTTTAATAACTCAATATTTGGAATACTTGCGATCGGAAATTCTGATGAAAGTTATTATAATAGTGAAATGGATACAATTTTTTTTAGTCATATTACTAAGTTATTAAATGCTTTAATCCCTCTCATGATGACTAGACTTTAAATTTATGAAAATAGATATTCCTATAGAAAAAAGAATAAAAGAATTTGAGGATCATTTACGGACAGAACGGCAACTATCCAACCATACTATAAAAAGTTACCGTCGTGATCTAATGAAATTTAGTGCTTGGTGTAGAAAATTTCATCTATTATTGGAGACTATTGAAAATCACGATATCAGGGCTTGTTTGTCATCTTTGCACAGAGAAGGTTTAGGAGGAAAAAGTTTACAAAGGTGGTTATCCTCACTTCGTACCTTTTTTGATTACGGTATAAAGAATCAATGGCTTACAAAAAACCCTGCTAATGGCCTAATAGCCCCTAAATCAGCAAAAAAGTTACCTAAAACTCTCGATGTAGACCAAGTAAGTCAATTTCTCTCATTCAGGGCTATCAGCTGGATTGATTGCCGAGATCAGGCCATAATCGAATTACTATATTCATCAGGTTTGAGGCTTGCTGAGCTTGCAGAGTTGAATTTAACTGATTTAGATTTAAAAGAATCTTCTGTTAGAGTGATAGGCAAAGGTAATAAAACTAGATTGCTGCCAGTTGGTAAAAAAGCCGCCGAGGCATTACAGATATGGCTTAGATGTAGACGGAGTCGATCATCAACAATAAACTCAGCTATGTTTATCAGTAAAAATGGTGGGAGACTTTCACCAAGAAGTATTCAGGATCGCTTAAAAAAAATTGCAGTTCGTCAAGGAATGCAAAGTAATGTCCACCCGCATATGCTTAGACATTCCTTCGCTAGCCATATGCTAGAATCAAGTGGAGATCTGCGAGCCGTACAAGAATTATTAGGCCATCAAAATATCGCAACCACACAGATTTATACACATTTAGATTTCCAGCATCTTACAAAGGTTTACGATAAAACACACCCTCGAGCTATAAAGAAGAAATAACATAAACTAATATAATTTTGTTTATACCGCATCGCTACCAGTTTCTCCTGTACGTATACGAATGATCTGTTCTAATGAGGTTATGAAAATCTTTCCATCTCCAATTTTTCCCGTATTAGCTGTTTTAGATAGAGACTCAATAATAGAATCAACTTGGTTATCATCTACAGCTATTTCTAATTTTACCTTAGGCAAAAAATCTACAACGTATTCTGCACCGCGGTAAAGCTCTGTGTGACCTTTTTGTCGACCAAAACCTTTCACTTCAGTAACAGTGATTCCTTGTACGCCAATATCTGCGAGTGCCTCACGCACATCATCTAGTTTGAAAGGTTTAATAACTGCAGTGATAAGTTTCATAAAAATATCCCAATAATCTTTATTTAATTCTCTTATTTATCACGAACCGAATAATCGGCCTGTGACTTATCTAATTAATGAATTTAAATTTCACGTTATAAGTATAAGATTATTAACAATATAACTCAAAAAATTTGTCTACAAAACTTGAATACTTAGAATAAAAAAAAAAGGGGGATATAATCCCCCTTTAAGCGTGGTGAAAATAATTTGTTTATATTTTTTTAGTAAATTCAGGGTATGCAGCCAAGCCGCACTCACTTGCATCTACACCATCTATTTCTGCTTGCTCGTCCACCCTAATACCTATGATACTCTTGATGATAAACCAAGCAATTATGCTGGTAATGAAAGTCCAAGCAAAAATCACTACGATACCAGTGAGTTGACCCATAAGTGTGGCATCTCCGTTTCCAGATAGACATACAGCCAAAAGACCCCAAATACCGACGACACCATGAACGGATATAGCACCTACTGGATCATCGATTTTAATCTTGTCCATGAAGATTATTGAGAAAACAACAAGGACTCCACCGATAGCACCAATAAGAGATGCATAACCTGCAGTCCAGGCAAGTGGCTCTGCTGTTATTGCAACAAGGCCAGCTAGTGCTCCATTTATCGCCATTGTTAAATCTGCCTTACCAAACAGCAACTGCGAAGTAACTAGAGCTGCTAAAAGACCAGCAGCAGCAGCAGCATTAGTATTTACAAATATATCAGCAACAGCATTTGCTTCGCCGACATCCGATACCTTAAGCTCAGAGCCACCATTGAAACCAAACCAACCCATCCATAAAATGAACATGCCAATTGCAGCTAAGGGTAAATTAGATCCTGGTATAGCATTTACTTTACCATCATCTGTATATTTACCTTTTCTTGCGCCAAGCAAAATTACACCTGCTAATGCTGCAGTCGCACCACAAAGATGGACAACACCAGAGCCAGCAAAATCTTGGAAGCCTGCAGCATCAAGAAATCCACCACCCCATTTCCACATTCCTTGCATAGGATAAATAAATCCTGTAAGAATTACAGCAAACAGTAAAAATGACCATAATTTCATACGTTCAGCTACAGCACCAGACACAATCGACATTGCGGTTGCCACAAAAACTACTTGGAAGAAGAAATCGGATGCTCCTGAATAGTAGGTATCGCCATTACTAGCTATTACCTCTTCAGCTGTAGAATTAGAAATAATATTTCCAAACCACACATCTGGTAGATAGCCTCCACCACTTCCGCCATACATTATTGCGTAGCCCATCACTAAATACATGACACATGCAATAGAATATAAAGCCACATTTTTTGTTAAAATTTCGGTAGTACTTTTAGTACGAACCAGGCCAGACTCGAGCATAGTAAAACCCGCAGCCATCCACATCACCAAAACACCGCAAATAAGAAAATAAAAGGTATCTAGTGCATATTTTACTTCAATTAATTCCGGACTCATTGTATTTCTCCTATATCAAAGTGCTTCCGCACCAGTTTCACCAGTACGAATACGTATAGTTTCTTCAATGGAAGTAACAAATATTTTTCCATCACCAATTTTTCCTGTATGTGCAGAAGATGTTATTGCTTCTATTGCTCCTTCTAACATATCTTCAGCAACAGCAACCTCAATTTTTACTTTCGGTAAAAAATCAACAACGTATTCAGCACCTCGATAAAGCTCTGTATGACCTTTCTGACGTCCAAAACCTTTTACTTCTGTAACGGTAATACCTTGAACACCTAGGGTTGACAATGCTTCTCGAAGATCATCCAATTTGAAAGGTTTTATGACTGCTGTAATCATTTTCATTATTTTTCTCCTTGTTAGAGTAAGGATATTTTTTAGCTAGCTAAAAAATATCCTTATTTAATTACATGCTTTTGCTAATTGAAAATATTGCAGAGCTGTCACACCAATCAGTTCCCCAACATTCATCTTCGTCCAAATCTGTATCAACAAAGCTTAGGGCAAAATCAAGTCCAGCCACAGATTTACTAAAAGTAACTGAAAAATCTGTATAACTATCCTCACCATCCGATAGAAATGCTTCATTTGCGTCTTTAACATTTGAGTCTTTGCTTGAATTTTCAAAATCATTAAATCCTACGTGGAAATCAAGTGCAATATCAGCAGGTAAGCTGAAAAGACCAAAACTGTAATCTATATAGTAGTAGCTAAATTCGCCTGTTTCTTGCCAATAATCGTCAGAATAGGCATACCCAAATGTAAAATCTTTATATCCGAGGCTTCCGTATATTTCTGCATAGTCAAGATCTCTATCTTTATTGTAAGTGCCTCCGTCAGTGAAATTTGTTTCTGCAGATGTGGGATAATCATAATAAAGAACGCCGATATCATAAGAAATTTCTTCTGTAAGGTTACCTCCAAGCCCAGCATAATAATCTAATTCCATAGATGGGTTTGCACTTCCCGCTAGTTCAAAATCAACATTAGAACCCCAAATTCCGACATAAAAACCATTATCAAAAGCAAGATCGAATCCACCTTGGACAGCTGGTGATGTTGCATTCTGTGATATACCGCGAAATTTATAATCTGTTGCTAACGTAATATTTCCAGATGTCTCATATGCCTGAGTTGTGATAGGTATAGCTGAAGCTAAAACTATAACTGAAAATATTTTTTTAAATGCATTCATTTGTTTTCTCCAATATTAAGTTAAATTAAAAATATACTTCTCACTAATAACTAATGCATTTATCATGCCAAGTTTTTTAAATTATTGATTTTACTGGGCAAAAAACTTTTTGTATTAATTCTATGCACTAAAATAGTGCCATTGTAGAAGCGTATAACGCATTAATGCACCATGCTTTAACTCATAGATTTACTTTAATTTGCAAATATTTTATTTAATTGGTTAAATTAATTTTTTGCTTTTGTGCAACTATACTTAAGAACAATAGTTTGAAATGATGTTAAATATTTTGCTGGAGAGAAAAAATGAAAAAAAATGAGCTACTTGATAAATTTGTCAGCCAATTTAACAAAATAGTTGTTCCAGGTGCAGAATCATTAAACAAAGAAATTCATCAAAAGATTCGATCAGCTACACAAAATACTCTTGATAAATTAGATTTAGTTTCTCGAGATGAATTTGATGCGCAAGTAGCAGTTCTGAATCGCACTAAAGAACAATTGGAAAACATAAAGAAGCAACTTTCAGAAATAGAGGAAAGCTTAAGTACAAAATATCGATGAAACTTAATATTGAGCAAGATTAAATACTGAAAGGTAATTTTTTTTCCAATCTTATTCTTTCTGGTGACAAATCACATTTGTAAGCAATAACTTCCACTCCCTCGTCTAAAGCAACCCTTATTGTCTGAGTATACAGAGGGTCTATATCGCCTGCTATGCCCGTACTAACCGCTCCAGAGTGCTGGACACAGAATATAAGAACTGAACGAAAGCCCTTTTTTACCATCTTAATTAACTCACGTAAGTGTTTCACACCCCTTTCAGTTTTTGCGTCAGGAAATACTATGTGTCCGTTTTTTAGATTAAATGTCATATTTTTTATTTCAACATAGCAATTTTGATTAGCTTTAGTTAATAATATATCTATACGACTTCTTTCTTCCCCGTAACTAACCTCTTTATAAATATTTTTGTACCCCTGCAATTCTTTGATTGTACCGTTTTCAATTCCCTCTCTTACCAAATAGTTTGCTCGTTGAGTATTAACACCACAAATATAGTTGTCAGGTGTCTCAGTCAATTCCAAAGTTCCAGGAAGCTTGCGTTTTGGGTTGTCATTTCGGGAGAACCAACATTGATTGCCTAAAGCCCAACAATTAGCCATTGTGCCAGTATTCGGACAGTGAATAGTTAAGGGTTGTCCATTTGTTAGCTCAATATCCACAAAGAACCGTTTATAGCGCTTCAACATGTAAGCCTTCTCAAAATGAGGTGTAAAATTCATATATAGCCTTAATTTTTTTTTAATTTTATAGATTACATTTCAAAGTTGCGTGCACTCTAACCTAAAAAAATAAAACTAACGAAAACATTAAAATATAACAATGTAATTTGAAAGAAATTTAATAAAAATTCAATTTTTACTTGAAAAAAATATCTTATAGCACTATAAACGCAACCCTAAAAATTTATCGAGTTTAAATTCATGCCAAATCAAGCAGAAAAATTATTAGTTAATCCACTTCATGGTCTCGCTCCTTATAAGACAAAAGAAGGTGAAGAATATATGAGCGAGGGACAAGAGAACCACTTTAAAAACATTCTTAACGTTTGGAAGAAAGAATTAATGGAAGAGGTTGATAAGACAGTTACCCATATGAAAGATGAAGCTGCAAATTTTCCTGATCCAGCAGATAGAGCAACACAAGAAGAAGAATTTAGTTTAGAGTTAAGGACTAGGGACAGAGAGAGAAAATTAATAAAAAAAATCGACTCTACAATTGAGCGTATTGAGTGCAAAGACTATGGATATTGTGATCAATGTGGGATCGAAATAGGCATACGTAGATTGGAAGCTCGACCTACTGCAGATTTGTGTGTTGACTGTAAAACTCTTGATGAAATCAAGGAAAAACAATTAACAGGTGGTTAATCGCTTGATAGTTCTGATTACAACTTTATACTGCGATCATGAAAGTAAAACCCTCGGCAAGTTGCACTTCTAGATATATTGGAAGATTTGCACCATCCCCAACAGGCGAGCTACATTTTGGATCACTAGTCAGTGCTGTCGCAAGTTACCTTGATGCAAAAGCAAATCATGGTTTGTGGTTGGTTAGAATTGATGATTTGGATCCCCCCAGAGAATTAAAAGGCTCATCTAAAAAAATACTTCAACAACTTGAAGCGCACGGATTGTATTCGGATAAAGAGGTTTTATATCAGAGTCAACGCAATAAGGCATATCTATCTGCAATTACAAAATTAAAAAAAAATAACTTGATATTTAGATGTTATTGTAGCCGAAAGGAACTAAAAGGTAAGACATCCATACACAATTATCCATGTCAGTCTAAAAACCCTACTGCCTTATATTCACTAAGATTAAAAATAAAAGATAATGTTGATGTTATGTTCAGTGATTTATACCAAGGAGAACAAAGGCAGCAAATAAAAAAAGAAGTAGGTGATATAATAGTTTTAAGAAAAGAAAAAATATTTTCTTATAATCTTGCTGTAGTTGTTGACGACGCTTTTCAGCAGGTGTCCCACGTCATTCGTGGAAGTGACCTACTGAAGGCCACACCTGGACAAATTTATTTACAAAAATCACTTGAGCTAAAAACACCAATTTATGGCCACATACCTATAGTGGTAGACGACGACGGAATAAAACTCAGCAAACAAAACCTCGCGGCTACCTTAGACCATAGAGCTCCACAAAATAATTTAATTGAAGCAATAAATTGGCTTGGGCTTGAAGTTCCTATCGAATTATTAGAAGCAAATAGTCCTAAACAAATTCTACCATGGGCAATAGATAGCTGGAGAAGATATAGTGTTAAATCTATAAAGAAAAAGAGTATCCAGATATAGAAAATATTATAACGCATAAAAGTTTTTTTTTGTCCAATATGCTAAAGTAAAAAATCAATCAGATGTTTCACCTAATATATTTTTTGTAAAACTATAGGGAATAAAATGCTCATATTTGCTGTTGACTGCTACTTTGGACTTAGATTTTGGCCGATATAGAATGCTAAAGCATATTACAAATAAATTTAAGTCTGATATTTCAAAACTTCTCACTAAGCCAACTAAAATTGATGCAGCTAGTCATATTTTTTCAGAAAAAAAAATTAGTGCTAGTGCACTCAAGGTTGTAAGAAAGCTGCAATCAAGTGGATATGAATCCTACCTAGTTGGTGGGTGCATTCGTGATTTACTTATGGGCATGAAACCTAAAGATTTTGATGTTGCAACAAGTGCAACTCCGGAACAGGTTAAAAGTCTTTTTAGCCGCTCACGCATCATAGGTCGTCGATTTCGAATCGTTCATGTTCGCATTGGTCCAGAAATAATTGAAGTAACAACGTTTCGCGCGCAACATGCTGATGGTCAAAATGGATTGACTAATTCCAAGCTATCATCAAATGGTATTTTACTTCGGGATAATGTTTTTGGTTCAATTGCAGAAGACGCAATTCGCCGAGATTTTACTATGAACGCACTTTATTATTGCCCTAAAGAAAATAAAATAATCGACTACACCAAAGGCTTAATAGACATAAATAAGCGGGTTATACGAATAATCGGTAACCCTTCCAAAAGATATAGAGAAGATCCTGTAAGAATGCTCAGGGCGATAAGATTTACAGCTAAGCTTGGCTTTTCTCTTGAAAATAAGTCATGTCAGGCAATTGAAAGGTCTCGACTACTGCTAGCAGATATACCCCCTGCAAGATTGTTTGACGAATTTCTTAAGCTATTTATGAATGGATTCGCTTTATCGAGCTACAATGGGTTGCGTGAACATGGGTTATTTGAAATCTTGTTTCCAGCAACTGAAAGGGCTCTAGCCCTCAAATCTAATTGTTATTCTAAATTCATTGAACAAGCACTGGTTAATACTGATAAGCGTATTCGCAAAAAACAGAGGGTTACTCCAGCCTTCCTTCTTGCAGCTTTTCTCTGGCCAGCTCTGAAAAACATCGAGAAAATCTCTTTTGGGCAAAAAAAAATAAATCAATTCTTATTACAAGAAAACGTAGATAAAGTAATTCATGATCAATGCAAAAGAGTAGCTATACCGCGTAGATTTTCTTTATCAATAAAAGAAATATGGGAGATGCAATTACGTCTTCCACGTCGAGCTGGAAATCAAGCTTTTAAACTAATGGATAATAAGCGCTTTCGTGCGGGTTACGACTTCCTCTTACTTAGAGAAGATGCTGGTGAAATTGAGTCTGGACTTGGTTCTTGGTGGACAGTTTTTCAGGGCGCAAAGGATGAAGCTCAAAAAGAAATGGTTATCGATGTCGAAAGCTCCCAAAAGAGGTCATCAAAAAAAATAAGAAACAATTCATGACTGAAATTGCTTATATCTCAATTGGCAGCAACTTAAATAACCCCTATTCTCAGGTTAAAAGTGCTGTCAATAGTTTAAAATCGATCAAAGATATAAATATTGAGTCTATCTCACAATGGTACTCTAGCGAACCTATGGGGCCTGCTAATCAGCCAAAATATATTAATGGAGCTGTTAAAATTTTTACCAAATTATCACCTAGTCAGCTTTTAACAGAACTGCAAAAAATCGAGGATGCACATGGAAGAATAAGAGGTATTCGTTGGGGTCCCCGCTCACTTGATCTCGATATTCTTTTATTTGGAAATAGAATATTAAATACAAGACTTTTAACGATACCTCACCCTGGAATCAAAATTAGGAGTTTCGTTTTAATTCCGTTAGCAGATATTCAACCAGACTTGGTTCTGCCTGATGGAAGCAGTCTCAATTCACTATTGGAAAATTGCAATTTAAAAGGTATTGTCCCAATCCCACCAGGAGTAGTTAGTGAAAAAATTGACTGATGAAGAAAAATCTCAACCACCTCAGTTTATCGCTGTAGAGGGTCCTATTGGTGTAGGAAAAACAACTCTCGCAAAGAGATTAGCCGATACTTTCAGCTGTAAAACACTACTAGAGCAGCCAGAAGAAAATCCTTTTTTAGAAAGATTCTATCAAGATCAAAAAACAGGCGCCCTACCTACACAACTATACTTTTTATTCCAACGTGTTAGAAAAATTCAAGAAATTCGTCAAAGTGATATGTTTCAAAAAGTCCAGATTGCAGATTTCTTAATGGAAAAAGATCAATTATTTGCTCAAATAACACTTGATAGTGAAGAGCTAAAACTTTACCAAGCTGTGTATAAGCAACTTATGATTGACGCGCCAAAACCTGATTTAGTTATTTATTTACAGGCTCCAACAAATACTCTTTTAAGTCGCGTTCAAAAGAGAGGCATTATGTATGAGCAAACTATAAATGGAGATTATTTGCGTCAACTAAATGAAGCTTATACTAATTTTTTCTATTATTATGATAGCGCTCCGTTACTGATAGTAAATGCAACAGAGATAGATCTTGCCAACAACGACCAGGATTATCAGGGCTTACTTGATTATATGAATAATATTGTATCAGGTAGACATTACTATAATTCTCGCTCTTCTTTATAATGGTTCAATAAATTTAGAATGGGACAGAAACATGGTTACTACTACCATAGAAGACTTACATAAAAAAAAGAAAGACAGAGAAAAATTTCCTGTAATTACAGCATATGACGCTTCATTCTCAAAATTAGCTGAAAATGCAGGCATAGAAGTTTTACTAGTAGGAGATTCCCTTGGTAATGTAATTCAAGGGCATGATACCACTATACCGACAACGATGAACGATATGATTTATCATACTCAGGCTGTTCGACGTGGTAGTAAAAGCTCCTTTATAATATCTGATCTACCATTTATGCAATACTCACATAAACATAAAGCTTTAGATAATTCAGCGATGCTCATAAAAGCTGGTGCCAATATGGTTAAGTTAGAGGGTGGCTCATGGCTTTCTATGACAGTTCAAATGCTTTGTGAGCGCGGAATCCCTGTCTGTGGGCATTTAGGCCTCACGCCACAATCGATTAATAAGATTAGTGGTAATAAGGTTCAAGGTCGTACAGAAAAAAGCGCGGAAAAAATTTACGAAGACGCCCTGATATTAGAGGAAGCCGGAATTGACTTACTGGTGCTTGAGTGCGTACCTTCTGACTTAGCCCAAAAAATAACAAAAAAAATTAAAGTGCCTGTTATTGGTATTGGTGCCGGCTCCAGTACAGACGGCCAAGTATTAGTTATTTATGATATTATCGGGATCTCTGTTCGGATACCAAGTTTCTCTAAGAATTTTCTATGTGAGGCTGAAGATATACAGGGGGCGATAAAGCTATATGGTCAACAAGTAAAATCTGCGGTTTTTCCAAGTTCAGACCATACATTTTTTTAAAATTTTTCCATAAAATTTTCCATATTTTAAATAATAATTGGTTCTATTTTCTTTTTATTGCTTCCAAATTGATTTTTTTTTCATAGCTTCTAAAAAAATTTTCGCACCCAAGAAATTATCCAACCATCGTTGCAGGTTTTTATATGGACTATATTTAAACCAATCTGGCTCAACAGAAGCAAACTGCCTAATAAAAGGGAAAATAGCAACATCAGCCAAACTAATACTCTCATTTAAGAGGTAGCTAGACGTCTTTAATTTATTTTCTAAAAAAGCTAAAAAAACTTCTCCCTCAGTTCTATAATATTTTATTGGATATTCAGGGTATCTATCTGAATACTTATATCTATCTAGAGATGGTTTAAAATTTGAATCATTTACATATATGAGGGTATCTATTTCTTCGTAAAAGGTGTAACTATACCAATCATCAGGGTCAGCTATATCCAGGGCCCATCGCATTATTTGATAACTTTCATCTAATACTGTTCCGTCAGAACAAACTAAGACTGGTACAGTGCCTTTTGAAGAAAAGTTTAACATTTCAGCTGGTTTGTCTTTTAACGTAATCTCCCTCAACTCAACATTTATACCTGAATAAATTAGAGCCATTCTTGCTCTAATTGCATATGGACAGCGTCGAAAAGAATATAAAATTGGCAACTCAGACATCCTAATCCTCAGGGTTTAACTCCGCTATATATATTTAATTTTTTAACAGTCAAAATGATGTAGACTTATATTATGGATCTTCTTGAGAAAATTGAAATAGAACCAAAAAAAAAAGCCGACTCTACAATAATATGGTTGCATGGTTTAGGGGCAAATGGTGCCGATTTTGAGCCAATCGTTAAAGAGCTAAATCTCCCTTTAACTAACTCTACAAGATTTATTTTTCCAACTGCCCCAAAAATACCAGTTACTATAAATAATAAATTTTTAATGTCAGCTTGGTACGATATTCTTGAAGTTGTAAACGATAGAAAAATTAATGAAGGACAACTGGTAGAATCGGCCGGTCAAATACACCTTCTAATCGACGAGGAAATAAACAGAGGGATAAACAGCAAAAATATTATTATTGCTGGGTTTTCTCAAGGTGGAGCTGTTGCCCTGCATGCTGCGCTCACTTATCCAAAAAGTCTATCTGGTATTTTGGCTATGTCTACATATTTTGCAACTGCCGAAATCATCAAAATAGCTCCAGAAAATAAAAATCTGCCTATACAATTTTTCCATGGCAAGCATGATGTTGTCATCCCTGAAATTCAGGCTAAAATTAGTGTGGAAAAATTAATAACTTTGGGGTTAAACCCAAAATATAAAGTTTTTTCAATGGATCACAGTGTGTGTCTTGAAGAGATAGCAGATATATCAGATTGGTTACAAGATAGAATTAAATAGAGAGTATTAAAACCCCAAGTTTTGCGGTTTAATCCCCCCATCGAGGGATAATATCTTGTCTAACACCTAAATGATCAAGAATTCTGGCAACAACGAAATTAATAAGGTCATTTATTGTTTCCGGATTATTATAAAAACCTGGCATAGCTGGCAAAATCGTAACTCCAAGACGAGCTAGTTTTAGCATATTATCTAGATGAATTTCAGACAATGGGGTTTCTCTAGGCATAATAATTAACTGTCTTTTTTCTTTAATGGCAACGTCTGCAGCTCTTTCAATCAAATTATTACTAGATCCTAAAGCAACTGCGGATATGGTGCTGCCACTTGCTGGGCAAATAACCATTGACTCTGGAGCAGCGGATCCTGAAGCTACAGGTGAAAACCAATCTTTTGAGGTATTTACAATGATTTGTCCCGGTTCTGCATCAAAATTTAGAGTTAAAAATTCCTCAAGTTTTGAGTCATCAGGGAAATCTAGATCGGTTTCTGTGGCAACAACAACTTGGGCAGCATGGGAAATTAAAAAATGGATCCTAAAACCTTCCTGAACTAAACACTCGAGAAGCCTCAATCCGTATTGAGCGCCGGATGCACCTGTCATTGCTAATGTTATTGAACGTTGGAACTTAAACATTACTGCTCCTCAAATGTTATATTGTTAAAATTTCTCTTTATTTCCTTGGTCAGTTTGGTATGTAACCCCTGAAAAGCACCATTGCTCATTACGACAATATGAGTTGGACCAGAAATACTAGCTAATGCTTTATATACAAGTTGGTCGATATCATTAGAAATGTATATTTGATTAAAGCTTTTATCAAGAACATCCTTTATTGACCAATCTATTTCTTCAGGCTCATACCATAGAACCTCATCTGCAAGCTTGACGGCCTCAACCATCTCATTTTTAAAGATACCTTTTTTCATTGTGTTTGAGCGAGGCTCTATAACAGCAACTATTCTATCACTTACCACCCTGCATCTCAGGCCCTTCAGGGTAGCCGAAATAGCTGTGGGATGATGAGCGAAATCGTCATATACAGTTACATGATCTATTTCTAATATCTTCTCCATACGTCGCTTGACGCCAAGAAAAGCACATAATGCTTCACAAGATAGATTTGGCTCAACTCCGATGTGATTCGCAGCTGCAATCGCAGCTAGTCCGTTCCTCGCATTGTGATTTCCAGTTTGCGTCCATGAAACAGTCCCCTTAGTTACACCTTTGTGCATAACAGAAAATACCGAGCTACTATTATCTTTGAACTCAAAGTTCCAATCCTTTCCTTTACCCATATATTCAGTATCTGACCAGCATCCTAGATCCGTCACTTCGCTTATATTTGAATCGCCTGACGGAGCAATAATCAATCCATTACTAGGAATAGTTCTAATTAGGTTGTGGAATTGCATCTGTATATCGCTAATATCCTCAAAGATATCTGCATGGTCAAATTCTAAATTATTTAATACAGCAGTTCGCGGACGATAGTGGACAAACTTAGAGCGCTTATCAAAAAAAGCAGTATCATATTCGTCTGCTTCAATAACAAAAAATTTAGAGTCTCCTATTCGTGCTGATATATCAAAGTTTTTTGGTATTCCGCCAATTAGAAAACCAGGATTCATACCGGCATATTCGAGAATCCAAGCGAGCATACTAGATGTTGAGGTTTTGCCATGCGTTCCAGCTATCGCTAAAGCCCATTTATCTTTGAGGAGATGATCGTACAACCACTGGGGTCCAGATGTATATCTTAATTTATTTGTGAGCATATATTCTACAGCAGGATTTCCGCGAGACATCGCATTACCTACGATCACCATATCTGGAGCGGGGGTAAACTGTGAAAGATCACTATACCCTTCAGTTAAGTTGATTCTCGATTGCTGGAGTTGTGTGCTCATTGGAGGGTACATATTGGCATCACTACCAGATACTTCATGCCCTAGAGTTTTAGCAAGCTGCGCCAAAGAACCCATAAAAGTTCCGCAAACTCCTAAAATGTGAATATGCATACCGATATACCTGCACTACAAATTGCCCAATTATACATAGAGCAACATAACTGAATTTAAACTTGATGCAAACCTTGATTGGAAAAAATTTTAATATATATATAGATTAAATTATAAGGTTTACAAATAAACCTTATTAAATATGCAACAAACTGCTACTTTAAAGTATCATTACTATGATTTTAAATATTGCCTTCAGCGAGTGATAGCTATGCACAAGAGCACGATAGAAAAGAAGAATGTATTTTATGCCCAATCGGGGGGTGTAACTGCGGTAATTAACGCAACCGCTTGTGGTCTCATTGAGGCAACTCGCGAGCACTCAGATAAAATCGGTAATGTTTATGCTGGATACAATGGGATATTAGGTGCTCTTCGAGAGGAACTAATTGATACAAGCAAAGAGTCAGACGATGCAATAGCTAGCTTGCGATATACCCCATCTGGAGCCTTTGGATCATGTCGCTATAAACTCAAAAACTTTGAAGATAGTAAGGCTGAATATAAACGGTTAATTCAGGTCTTTAAGGCGCATAATATTGGATATTTTTTTTATAATGGTGGTGGTGATTCTGCAGATACCTGCCTTAAAGTGTCACATATATCAGAACAGATGGGTTTCCCAATCCAGGCCATACATATTCCAAAAACCGTCGATAATGATCTGCCATTTACTGATAATTGTCCTGGTTTTGGTTCTGTTGCCAAATATATTGCCGTATCAACTAAGGAAGCCAGTTTAGATATAGCGTCAATGTGTGAGACTTCAACTAAAGTATTTATTCTTGAGGTTATGGGCAGACATGCTGGTTGGATCGCTGCTGCAAGTGCACTTGCAGCAGAAAAAGCTGGAGATCCTCCTCATATCATCCTGTTTCCTGAGGTACCTTTTTCAGGTCAAAGTTTTCTTGATAAAGTAGAGAAGACTGTATTAAGAGAAGGATATTGTGTAGTCGTTGCATCGGAGGGCACAAAGTACTTAGATGGTAAGTTCATTTCAGGTTCAACAAATAAAGATGCATTTGGACATCATCAACTTGGAGGGTTGGCTCCAACACTTGCAAATATGATTAAAAGTTCTCTAGGTTATAAATATCACTGGGCTCTTGCGGACTATTTACAACGATCTGCACGGCATATTGCATCTGCTACAGATGTTGCTCAAGCTTATGCTGTCGGTCGCACAGCAGTTGAATATGCTCTTGCAGGGAAAAACTCGGTAATGGTAACAATTGAGCGAAAAGAGGGTAATATTTACTCATGGGATTTAGGGGAAGCCGAACTTGCTGATATAGCAAATCAAGAAAAAAAAATGCCAAAAAACTTTATTACTGCTGATGGTTTCGGTGTAACAAAAGAGGGTATTAATTACCTTTCCCCTCTTATTCAAGGGGAAGACTACCCACCTTATAAAAATGGTATACCTATATATAAAAAATTAGACAATAATTTTGTTAAGAAAAAACTTAAGGAGTCTTTTAAGGTATAAGATTTTTTTAGTTTCGAGATCTTAAGCAATTTTAAAGAAGGAATAATCATAGAGTGTATGAAAGATATAATTTCGTTTGATAGCTGAGAAATTTATTCTATATTGATACATATAAAATTCCAGAATGGTGCTCTATTGAAAGTTTCTGTCATAATATACAACTTATTTATAAAAACAAAAGGATAGCCAGATGTCTAAAAGGTTGTTAGAAGTCTACGAGAGTTCAATTTTACTTCGACCAGTTGCATCCATAGCATTTGTAATATTGATTGCTATCATAATGGCATTTGGTCTTCCTAATTTCAAATTAGACGCTTCTGCAGATTCACTGACTTTAGAAAATGATACAGCTCTTGCGTATTATCGTGAATCACTTCAGAAATATGGAAGTAGTGACTTTCTTGTAGTTACATACACCCCCCATACGGGTGATTTATTTGATGATAAATCACTTCAAATTCTTGATAAAATGCATAAAGAACTTGAAAAAGTTGACGGTGTAGCGAAGGTGCTTTCTATGATGAATGTGCCGTTATTATATAGCCCACAGATTTCTGCGTCAGAGCTCAAGGATCCGCCAAGGACTCTATCTCTTCCAGATATTGATAAAAATATGGTTCGCAAAGAATTTCTTGAGAGTCCTATCTATAAGAACCTCATTCTAAGTAAGGATGGGCAAACTACAGCGTTGCTTGCCACTATGAAGCTAGATAATAAGTACTTATCATTAGTGAATACTCGTGATGCTCTTAGAATCAAAAGAGACAAAGATGGTTTAGAGCCTGAAGAGATTATCGAATTAGAAAATGTAAGTAAACGCTTCCTTGATTACCGCACCCTTCGTGCTGCAGAAGAACGTCAAAGAGTTGCTGAAATTCGCGAGAGAATGTCAAAGTTTAAAGTTGATGCTCAAGTTTTTCTTGGTGGTCCTAGTATGATAACAGCTGACATGGTCGACTTTATTAAAAGTGATCTAAAGGTTTTTGGTACTGGAATCTTACTGTTCATAATTGCGACTTTGGCTGTTATTTTTAGACAGTTACGCTGGGTTATACTTCCTCTTATTACCTGTGTTTTAGCTGTAGAGATAATACTCGGGTACCTAAGTTGGATTGACTGGCGTCTAACCGTTATCTCTTCTAACTTTGTATCACTATTATTAATAATAACTTTAGCATTAACAATCCACTTAATTGTTCGCTATAGAGAGCTTTTAAGGGACGGCCCCGACAGAAGCCAACTTGATCTAGTTCGCGATACAGTTAGCCATATGATCCTGCCATGTTTTTATACAGTTTTAACTACAGTAGTTGCCTTTGTTTCTCTAGTTGTAAGTGATATTCGACCAGTAATTGATTTTGGCTGGATGATGACAATGGGTATTGTATTAGCACTTTTCCTTGCATTTATAATTATACCAGCAGGAATGATGATACTAGGCAAAGCAAAAAATACTGATACAGGAGATAATTCTGCTACTTTTACACTTCGTTTCTCAAACTTTACCGAAAGATACGGAGGTATAGTATTGTCTCTATCTTTAATCGCTGGGATCGTAAGTGCGTGGGGCATATCTCAACTCAAAGTCGAGAATCGTTTCATAGATTATTTTCGATCCCATACAGAAATACATCAGGGTTTAGCGTTAATTGATAAGAAATTAGGTGGAACAACTCCTCTTGAAATTATTTTAAACGCTCCGCCAGTTGAAGACGACGGCTCTTTGAGTTTTGATGAAATAATGGCAACTAGTGGAGAGTCTAAAACTTCTACAGCTGATGATCCTTATGGAGATCCATTTGGTGGAGCATATGAAAATAGTGGTGAGGAAAACGTTTCAGAGAGTAAAGAATCGTATGATCCGTTTGCTGGAATGTACGAGGAAGATAATGAAACCTCAGCCTCAGAAGATACTGAAGCATATGATCCGTTTGCT
>MDTG01367618.1_pt1 | contig 87411 bp, 81 predicted proteins | sample 811421 | NCBI WGS metagenome assembly MDTG01 (sample SAMN05326645, study PRJNA326480) | marine metagenome | isolation source: seawater | place: Pacific Ocean: South East | collected 2011 | reverse complement strand
TCGCCTTCGTGGGCGCGACCAACTTCGCCGTCGGCTACGAGGCGATGGCCCGTGGCGAATATTACGGCTCGATCTACCAGTCCCCGGTCGACGATGCGGAAGCCGCGCTGAAGACCGCGCTCGACGTGCTCGCCGGCAAGGACGTTCCGGCCCTCAACTACTTCGACACGCCGAAGATCACCAAGGCGAACATGGACGAGTTCGACAAGCCCGTCTTCTGACCCTCCCACCTTTGGCGCGGACCCCGTTCGGGTCCGCGCCTTTTCCTTTCGAGCGAACAAACGGGGGAGGCGTCATGGGACGTGTCTCGGGGCGCGCCTGTCTGGTGACGGGCGCAGCGCAGGGCATCGGCCGGGCGATCGGCGAGGCGCTGCTGGACGAAGGGGCGGATGTCTGTTTCGCCGACATCAACGGCGAAAAGGCCGCCCATGTGGCGGGTGAAAACGCCGAACGGGCGGCTGCAGGCGGCGGTAAGGTTATGGCCGCCGCAGTCGACGTGTCCAAGCGCGATCAGGTGCGCGACATGATCGCGCGCGTCGCCGATGCGTTCGGCCGCGTCGATGTGAAGTTCAACAATGCCGGCGTCAACCGGCCGATGAACTTCCTGGATGTGACCGAGGAGAACTGGCGGTTCATTATGGATGTGAACGGTCTCGGCGTTCTCATCGGCATGCAGGAGGCCGCGCGGCAGATGATCGCCCAGGGCGGTGGCGGCAAGATCGTCAACACCGCCTCGATCGCCAGCCGCCAGGGCTTCGACAATGTGGCGCCCTACTGCGCCTCCAAATGGGCGGTGGTCTCGCTGACCCAGTCGGGGGCCCGGGATCTTGCGCGACACGATATTACGGTGACGGGGTTTGCCCCCGGCGTGGTCGCGACCGAAATGTGGGAGGAGGTCGACCGCGATCTGATGGCGATCGGCGCATCGGAGCGCCCCGGACAGGCGATGGAGGAGTTTTCCTCCGAGATCCTCAAGGGGCGGGTCGCGACGCCGGCCGATATCACCGGAACGACAACATTTCTGGCGTCGCGTGACAGCGACTACATGACGGGCCAAATCGTCATGATTGACGGCGGCATGACATTGGTCTGACGCCGAAACCGCCGCAAAGACCGGCGGGACCTATGGGGAGGAAAACCGGATGGCGGACCCACGCCTGAAATCCATCGGCGATCTGCTCGCCCGGCAGGGCATTCTGATCGCCTTTGCCATATTCCTTGTCGGCTTCGCGGTGTTCAGCGATCGTTTCCTGACGCCTGAAAATCTCGAGACCGTCATCCGTCAGGCGGCCATCATCGGCGTCATGGCCATCGGCGTCACGGTGGTGGTGATCGGCGGAAACCTCGACCTGTCGGTCGGATCGATGCTGTCGTTCTCGACCGTTCTGGTCGTCGACCTGCACGACAAGATCGGCCCGGAACTGGCCATTATCGTGATGCTGGCCGCGACGCTCGTGCTCGGGGCGATCAACGGGTTTCTGGTCGGGGTGGCGCGGCTCAACTCGCTCATCGTCACGCTCGGCATGCTGTCGGCGATCCAGGGGCTCACCCTGATCTACACCGGCGGCAAGAACGTCGACATTCTCGATCAGGAGACGACGTGGTTCGCCATTTTCGGGCGCGGCCACATCCTCGGCATCGCAACCCCCATCCTGATGTTCCTGGGCCTTGCGCTCTTCATGCATGTGGTGATGGCCTATACGCCCTTCGGGCGCCGGGTCTATGCCGTCGGCGGCAATCCCACGGCGGCCGTCTTCTCCGGGATCCGCCGCTCCCGACTGGTGTTTTCCACCTATCTGATTTCCGCCTTCACCACCGGAATTGCCGCACTGATCCTGGGCAGCCGGGTGATGGGCAGCCAGAACAACGTCGGCCAGGGCTACGAACTGCTGGTGCTCGCCGGCGTGATCCTCGGTGGCACCTCGCTTCTCGGCGGGTCGGGCAACATCCTGAAGACCGTGATCGGCGTGCTCATTCTCGGTTTCATCCAGAATGGACTTCTGCTCATGGGCTTTCCCTACTACGCCCAGTGGCTCGTGACCTGGGTGGTCATCATTCTTGCGGTCTGGCTCGACATCGCGGCGAAACGCGGCCGGCTGCTGTCGCCGATCGCCTGAGGAGGAACCCATGGCCGATACCTCGAAAAACGCTTTCGCGACATGGCTGATGCGCAACCCGATCTGGGGGTTCATCGTCATCATCTTCGTGTTCTTCAGTGTCTCGAACGAGTATTTCTTCGACCTACAGAACTTCCGGAACATCCTCGTCCAGACATCGACCATCGGGCTGATCGCGCTGGGCATGACGCTCGTCATGATCAACGGCAACATCGACCTGAGCGTCGGGGCCGTCGTCGCGCTGGCCGCGAGCCTTGCCGTCGACCTGCAAAGCTGGGGCGTTTTCGCGACCTGGGGCGATTGGGCGATCCTTCCCGCCGTGGCGACGGCCTTGGCGGCGGGCATCGCGCTCGGCGCGCTCAACGGCTTCATCGTCTGGAAGACCGGCGTCGATGCCTTCATCGTCACGCTGGGGGCGATGATCGGCGTGCGCGGACTGGTCTTCATCTACACCCGCGAGGAATCCTTCTTCGCCTCGAATTTCGCCTATTCCGACTTCGGCTCAAGCTCGGTCGGTCCGTTGCCAACGCTCGCCGTGCTCTTTCTGCTTTTTACCGTGGTGACCCACCTGCTGCTGTCGCGCACGGTGCACGGGCGCAACACCTATGCGGTCGGCGGCAACCGGGAGGCGGCGGTCAATGCCGGCATCCGCGTCGGGCCGCACATGATGATCAATTTCATGATCGTCGGCTTCTTCGCCGCCCTTGCCGGGGTCACGCTGTCGTCGCAGATGGGCGCGGCGACGCCCAATCTCGGGCGCGACTACGAGCTTTGGGTGATTACCGCGACCGTGCTCGGCGGCACCAAGCTCACCGGCGGTGCCGGCAATATCATCGGCACCTTCGGCGGCGTGCTTGCCATCGGCATCCTGCGCAACGGCATGAACCTGATGCAGGTGCCGGCCTTCTACGTTCTCGTCATTCTCGGCGTGATCCTGATCGCGGTGCTGTTCCTCGACAAGCAGCTCAACCGTCGCGGCAAACAGGAGTTGAAGATATGATGGCGCCGATCCCGGCCCTGCGGCTCGAGGGCATCGTCAAGACGTTTCCCGGCGTGCGCGCGCTCGATGGCGTCAGCTTTGAGGTGCTGCCCGGCGAGGTTCACGCGCTTCTCGGCGAGAACGGCGCCGGCAAGTCGACCCTGATGAAAACGCTCGCCGGCATGCATCAGCCGAACGAGGGGCGTATCTTCATCGAGGAAAACGAGGTGGTGATGCGCACGCCGCTGGAGGCCAAGGCCAAGGGCGTCGTGCTGATCCACCAGGAGCTCAGTCTCGCGGAGGAAATGTCGGCGGCGGAAAACATCTACCTCGGCGAGCTGCCGACCAAGAGCTTCGGTCGCGTCGACTGGAAGACACTCTACGCTCAGGCCGGCGAGATCCTGAAGCGGCTCAATTGCAAGTTCGGTCCGCAAACCCGTGTCAGCGACCTGTCGATCGCCAACAAGCAGATGGTGGAGATCGCCCGCGCGCTGACCGTCAACGCCAAGGCGGTGATCTTCGACGAGCCGACCGCCTCGCTCACGGACGCGGAAAAGGTCGTGCTCTTCGACATCATCCGCGACCTCAAGGCGCGCGGCGTCGGCATTGTCTACATCTCACACCGGATGGAGGAGATCTTCACGATCTCCGACCGCATCAGCGTGCTGCGCGACGGCACCTATCGCGGAACGCTGGTGACGGCGGAAACCAACGAGGACGAGGTTACCCAGCTGATGATCGGGCGCAGCCTCGATCTCTCACGCAATGAAGCGCAGGTCGAGTTCGGCGATGTGGCGCTGGAGGTGCGCGGACTGTCCTGCGGGTCGCTCTACCGTGACATCACCTTCAACGTCCGCTCCGGGGAGGTGGTCGGCTTTTACGGCCTTGTCGGCGCGGGGCGGACGGAAATTGCCGAAACGCTGTTCGGCCTGCGCACGCCGAGTGCCGGAACGATCCTTCTGGAGGGCAAGGAGGTGCGCATTTCCTCGCCCGTCGATGCGATCGCCAACGGCATTTCGCTGGTCCCGGAAAGCCGCAAGGAGCAGGGGCTGGTGCTCGGCATGAACTGCCGCGACAACATCACCCTGCCGCAAGTCGATGATCTCACCGCCGGACCGTTCGTGTCGGACGGCGCGGAACTGGCGATCTTCGAGCAGTACCGCGACCGGCTGGAGATCAAGACGCCGAGCTGGCGCCAGGCGGTCGGCAATCTCTCCGGCGGCAACCAGCAGAAGATCGTCATCGGCAAGTGGCTGGCGATGCGGCCCAATGTGCTGATCGTCGACGAGCCGACGCGCGGCATCGATGTCGGCTCCAAGGCGGAGATCCACAACCTGATCCGCGAGCTGGCCCGCAGCGGCTATGCGGTGATCGTGATCTCGTCGGAAATGCCGGAGGTGCTGCATGTCTCCGACCGGGTGATCGCCATGTACAGCGGCGAGATCATCCGCGAATTCACTGCGGCCGAAGTGACAGAGGACAATCTCGTCCAGGCGATCTCGGGCATTCGCGCCGACAAGGTGGCGTGATGCGCGTCGGGATCGCCGGCCTCGGCCGGATGGGGGCGCATATGGCGCGCAATCTCGCGCGCGCCGGCCATGACGTGACGCTGTGGAACCGCTCGCGCGACAAGGCGGAGGCACTGGCAGCGGAGATCGGGTGCGCGATTGCGGCGACCCCGCGCGCGCTGACCGATGCAACGCAGGCTGTCGTGACGATGCTGGCCGACGATGTGGCCTCCCAGGTCGTGCATGCGGCGCCGGACGGGCTCTTCGCGGGACGAGGCGCACGCTGGTTCGTGGAAATGGGCACGATGAGCCCGACGCATATCGAAGCGCTGGGCGCCACGGCGCCGGAGGGGACGCGAGTGATCGATGCGCCGGTGTCCGGTGCGACGCAGGCCGCCGCCGATGCCACGCTGATGATCATGGCGGGATGCCGCGAGGCAGAGGCCGGCGATCTTCAGCCGCTGTTCGACGTGCTCGGCCGCAAGACCGTCTATCTGGGCCGGCCGGGGGCGGGGGCGGTGATGAAGCTTGCCGTCAATTCGCTCATTCACGGTCTCAACCAGACGCTCGCCGAGGCGCTGAGCCTCGCGGAAGCCTCCGGCATCGCACCGGAGCTTGCCTTCGACGCCATCGAGGCCTCGGCCGCCTGCGCACCGATGCTCACCTATCGCCGGCCGCTCTATCTCGATGAGGCGGCCCATGCGGTCACCTTCACCGTGGCGCTGGCGCGCAAGGACATGGAGGTGACGGCGACACTCGCCGAGACGCTTGGCGTTTCCATGCCGCAGGGGCGGGTCACGCTCGAGAAGCTGCGCGCGGCGGAGACGCAAGGCTATGCGGGTCGCGACATGGCGGCAATGGTGAGTTTCATGCGGGGGGAAAAATCATGAAGGCAGTCTTGTTCGTCGGCGGTTGGGAAGGGCACGCGCCCACGACGTTCTCCGACTGGTGCGAGGACCTGTTGCGCAAGGAGGGGTTCGAGGTCGCGGTCCACCAGACGCTTGCGCCGCTGGCCGATCCCGAAAGTCTCGCCGATGTCGACCTGATCATCCCGATCTGGTCGTCGGCGCGTTCGGCGCATCAGCCCGAGTTCGGCAATATGACCAAGGCGGAGGAGGACGGTCTCCTTCAACTCGTCGCCAATGGCTGCGGCATCGCCGGATGGCACGGGCACATGGGCGATGCCTTTCGCGACCGGCCGACCTATCACTTCCTGATCGGCGGGCAATTCGTGGCGCATCCCCCCGGCTGGCCCGACAATCCGGTGCCGTCGGACGATTTCGTCGACTATGACGTGACGATCACCCGTCCCGGCGATCCGATCGTTCAGGGCATCAAGAGCTTCCGCCTGCATTCGGAGCAATATTACATGCTGGTCGACCCCTCCAACGAGGTGTTGGCGACCACGACGTTTTCCGGCGATCACCTGTGGTGGATCGAGGGAACGGTGATCCCCGTCGTGTGGAAGCGACGCTGGGACAAGGGGCGGGTGTTTTACTGTTCCATCGGCCATACGCTGGACGACCTCAAGGTGCCGCAGGTGACCGAGATCATCCGCCGCGGCGCGGTGTGGGCGGCTGAGGGCAAGGCGCTCGCCAGTTAAACCGCCGGACGGGCATATTCTCGTCGCATTGAACATTCAGGTTTCGTGAAGTTTTCCGCTCCCGGCTCCGCCCGGGATGCGGAACTCCCACGGCCAGTCGTCCCTCGGGGGCGCTGGCCGACGCTTTTTCAAGCCTGAAAGGACTTGCGATATGAAATCCGAAACCGTCAATGGCGCCACGCTCGAGACCTGGGATGTGGACGAGGTGAGCAAAGCCTTGGCGCAGCGCGATATCGTCCTCGTCGACGTGCGCAGCCCGCAGGAATTCATGATCGAGCATATCGAGGGTGCGCTGCTTTCGCCCATCGCTTTCTTCGATCCGAGCTTCCTGCCGCGGGACACAAACCAGCGCATCGTCCTGCATTGCGGATCCGGGATGCGTTCGGAAAAGGCCGCGCGCGCCTGCCTGGAGGCCGGCTTCGAGCGGATCGCGCATCTGGGCGGCGGCATGGGCGCGTGGAAGGCTGCCGGGCAGCCCTACGTTGGAACGGACATGTCGACCGGCGCGCCCAAGCGCATGACGGCCGCCTGAGGCGCCGGCTTTCCTCTCGCGCCGCATGCAAGGCCGGGACGCGTCCCGGTTTTGCATGCGCGAGCGGCCATCTGCGGTTAGCTTGGCGACACGGGATCAATTGCCAAGGGGCTGTATCGCATCATGGACCGCTTGAGCTTCATGCGGGCGTTTTGCCGGATCGTCGAGTTGAACAGCTTCTCGCGCGCGGCGGAGGATCTCGGCCTGTCCACGGCGCTCCTGAGCCGCGAAACCAGGCTGCTGGAGGAAAGCCTCGGCTGCGTGCTGCTGTCGCGCACCACCCGCAGCATGACGCTCACCGACAATGGCAAGCTCTATTATGACGAATGCCGGCGCATCCTGGAGGATGTCGGGGCGCTTGATGCAGCACTTCGGGCCGGTGCGGGCGTCGTGCGCGGGCGCCTCAAGGTCAATGCACCGCTCTCCTTCGGTCTTTCCGTGCTCTCGCCGATGCTGCCGGCATTCCTCGCGCGCTATCCGGAAATCGACATCGCCCTGACCCTCGACGACCGGGTGATCGATATGGTGGAGGGCGGGCACGACGTCTCGATCCGTGTGCGGGCCGAACTGCCGGATTCCTCGCTGGTCGCGCGGCGGCTGGCAACGGTCGACCAGCGTCTTTACGCGTCTCCCGCCTATCTCGATGCGCAGGGGCGGCCGCAAACGCCCGAGGATCTCAAGAGCCACCGGATCTGCGCCTTCACGCTGGCCGACCACGCAACGGTCTGGGCGCTGTCCGGCGGGGCCGGGCAACAGCGGCTGGCGATCCAGCCGCGCCATACGGTGTCCAACAGTCTGTTTTTGAGAGACATGCTCGAGGCCGGGCAGGGGATCGGCGCGCTTCCCGGGTTTCTGGCCCGCGAGGCCGTCGCGGCGAAGCGGCTGGAGCGGGTTCTTCCCGATCACGCGTTGCCGGACCGGCATGTCTTTGCCGTGCTCGCCGCGCGCCTGGGTGCGGATGCGAAAACCCGCGCCTTCCTTTCCTTCGTCGAGGAAGCCCTTGCCGGCACCGGGCCGTCGCGCCCTTGATTTTTCAACCCACGTAAAAAATCAGTTGCGCGTGCGGCCCTGTTTCGGGGCGCCGGCGCGGCGCATCCTCCCGCTCGATACAACACACGAGCGGAGAGACCGTCATGACCCGAGTGCTTGTTCTCTACTATTCCAGCTACGGCCACATCCGAGAGATGGCCCGCGCGGTCGCCGAGGGCGCTCGAAGCGTCGACGGAGTGAGCGTCGATCTCAAGCGCGTACCGGAAACCGTTCCGGCCGAAATCCGCGATCAGGCCGGCTATATCGCCGACGCCGAGACGCCGGTTGCCGCTGTCGCCGATCTTCCCGCCTATGACGCGATCCTGTTCGGCACGCCGACACGCTTCGGCAACATGGCCGCGCAGATGAAGCAGTTCATCGATCAGGCCGGCGGGTTGTGGGCCACCAATGCGCTGGTCGGCAAGGTCGGGTCGGTCTTCACCTCGACAGGATCGCAGCACGGCGGCCACGAGGCAGCGATCCTCACCTTCCATGTGCCCCTGCTGCATTTCGGCATGGTCATCGCCGGGCTGCCCTACACTTTTGCCGGACAGACGCGGATGGATGCGCTGGTCGGCGGTTCGCCCTATGGCGCTGGCACCATCGCCGGCGGCGACGGTTCGCGGGTTCCGGGCGTGACCGATCTGGACGGCGCGCGGTTCCAGGGCGCGCATGTCGCGGCCCTTGCCAAGCGCCTGCATGGCCGGGCCGACGGCGGTCCTGCTGCCGACAGGGCGCAGGTTCTGGAGGGGGTCTGACATGGCGCGCCCCATCGATATACTCGCAACGGCGCTCGCCCCGGCCATCTGGGGCAGCACCTATGTCGTCACCACCGAGCTGCTGCCGCCCGGTCATCCGCTGACGCTCGCGGTCCTGCGGGCGCTGCCGGCGGGGCTGTTGCTGCTCGCGGTCGTCCGCCAACTGCCGCCGCCGGAATGGATCGGGCGGATCCTCGTGCTCGGCGCGCTCAACTTCGCGGTGTTCTGGTCGCTTCTCTTCGTCGCCGCCTATCGGCTTCCCGGCGGCGTGGCGGCGACGCTTGGCGCGGTTCAGCCCCTGCTGGTGCTCTTCCTCGCCCGCGCGGCCCTTGGCAGCCCGGTCACGCTCTTGTCGGTCGCGGCGGCGCTCGCCGGGCTTTGCGGCGTGGCGCTGCTCGTCGCCGGACCGGCGGCGTCGCTCGATCCGGTCGGCGTTCTCGCCGGTCTCGGCGGGGCGGCGGCCATGGCCGGCGGCTCCGTCTTCAGCCGCAAGTGGCAGCCGCCGGTGCCGCTTTTGACCTTCACTGCCTGGCAACTGACCGCCGGCGGGCTCTTGCTTTTGCCGGTGGCGCTTTGGGGCGAACCGCCCTTGCCGGCGTTGAGCGGGCAAAACCTGGCCGGTCTCGTCTATCTCGGTCTGATCGGCGCGGCTTTGACCTATTACCTCTGGTTTCGCGGCCTTGCCCGGCTGGAGCCGGGGCCGGCCTCGGCGCTGGGCTTCCTCAGCCCGGCGACGGCGGTGGTCCTGGGATGGGGCGTTCTGGGCGAGACGCTCTCGGGCGTGCAGATCGCCGGGGCGCTGGTGGTGCTTGCAAGCGTGTGGGCCGCCCAGAGCGCGGGTCGGCGCGCGGCCCTTCCACCGCGTCCGGCACGCGCGGTGTGACGCCTGGCGGCAAGGAGATGGGGATCAGTCCGAGACGGTGGCGTCGCCGACGCAGATCGCATGGCCTTCGTCATCGCGCACGCTGAGACGGACGATTGCCGAACGCTCGTCGAGCACCTTGGCGATCCGCCCCTCGACATGGATGGTCGCGCCGACCGGAAGCGGCCTCAGGAACCGGGTCTGCAGGGTGTGCAGCGTCAAACCGGGCCGCCAGGCGCGCAGCATGGCCTCGAATTGTCCCATCACCAGCATGCCATGCACGATCGTGCCGGGCAGGCCGACGCCGCGCGCGGCAGAATCATCGAGATGGATCGGGTTGCGGTCCCCCGATGCCTCGGCATAGGCGCTGATGTCGGAGGCGGGAAGGTGGCGCGGACGGCCATCCGGCAGCCGGTCGCCGACCGTGAAGGAAGACGGCGCGTCGCTCACGCGGTGTCCCCCTTGCGGTTCACATACAAGACGATGTCGGCGGTAAACTCCTGCAGGAGCGTGCCGTCGTCATCGCGAACCCGTCCGCGCAGAACCAGCCGGTCGTCGCGGTCGGGATTGGCATGCCAGTCGAGGGCGACCGGATAGCGGCGGTTGCGCTCAAGCGGCACGTGATAGGTAAAGGCCTGGGCCTGGTGCACGAGCATGGCGCCGCGTTCGCGTGCGATCCCCTCGATCAGCCCGCCCGATTCCGCGCCGGCGAAGACGGTGAACGCAAAGGTCGCCGGAACGTTTCCGTTCGCCTCCGTCCCGGTCCCTCCGCCGGCAAGTGCGCGCGCGAAAGCGTCGACCCTGTCGGCGGCGGTGTCGAGCACCGCGTCGGGCAGGGCGGTCCACTGCGGGGCACGCGCGTCGGACACGGGTGTTTCCTCAGGTGATGGCGCGCAACGCCAGGGTGGCATTGATGCCGCCGAAGGCGAAGGAGTTGCTGAGCGCTGCGGAAATCCGGTGCGCGCGCGCCTCGTTCGGAACGGGATCGAGATCGCACTTGGGATCGGGCGCCAGCCAGTTGATCGTCGGCGGGGCGATCTGGGCGCGCATCGCCTCGACGGTCACGACCAGTTCGATGGCCCCGGCCGCGCCGAGGGCGTGACCGTGGATCGGCTTGGTCGAGGAAACCGAAAGCGAGGACAGCCGGTCGCCGAACACCTGCCGGAGGGCGCGGGTCTCGGAAATGTCGTTGAGGATCGTGCCGGTGCCATGGGCATTGACGTAGTCGATCTCGTCCGGAGCAAGTCCGGCGTCCTGAAGCGCTGCGGTCATCGATCCGGCCGGGCCTTCGACCGTGGGACGCAAGAGGTCGGCCGCGTCGCTGGTCGTGCCATAGCCCGCGATCTCGGCAAGCGGCGTCGCGCCGCGGGCAAGCGCGTGTTCCAGTTCCTCGATCATCAGCACGGCGGCCCCTTCGCCTAGCACCATGCCGTTGCGCTTGTCGGAGAACGGCCGGCAGGCTTCGGGCGCCATCACCCGCAGGACTTCCCACGCGCGGAAGGTCGAGGGCGTGAGCAGCGCCTCGCTGCCACCGACGAGGGCCGCATCGATGATGCCGGCGCGAATCATCTGAAGGCCGTAGCCCACCGCCTGGGTGCCGGAGGCGCAGGCGCTGGAGATGGCAAGCGAGGGTCCGCGCACGCCGTAGCGCATGCTCACCTGCGAGGCGGCCGCGTTCGGCATGACCTTGGCGATGGTCATGAGGTCGGGGCGCTCGTTGGTGACGTAGAAGCTGTAATTGCCGTTGTCGGTCGTCCAGGCGCCGCCGATGCCCGAGCCGATGATCGCGCCGGTGCGCGGTCCGAGCGGCACGGCCGTGTCGATGCCGGCGTTTTTCAACGCTTCCTCGGCGGCGACAAGCGCAAGCTGAGCGAAACGGTCGGTGGTCTTGATCTCCTGGGCCGACAGGTGATCGGCGGGATCAAAGTCCTTGATGTGCGCGGTCTTGGTGATTCTCTGTCGCGGATAGCGCTCGAAAAGCTGCTCCGAGACCCCGCTGCGTCCATCGCGCGCGGCGCTCCAGAGGCTGTCCACACCACGTCCTGCAGCCGTAATCGCCCCCATGCCGGTGACGACGATGCGGCGTGTTTGATGTGTCACGCGGCGTCTTCCTTCATCCGAGCCGCGAGAACCTTCAGGAAGTCCCCAACCGTCTCCGCATCCGCCAGGTCGCCATCGACGGGGATATAGACGCCGAATTCCTCTTCGATCGCCATCAGGACGACGACCATGTCGGCGGACTGGATGCCGAGTTCCTCGAATGTCGCATCGGCCTTGAGCTTCTCGCGCTCGACCATGCCTTCCTTCGCGACGAGATCCAGCAAGCGATCAAGCGTCGCGGGATCAATCCCTTCGGCCATCTGTTCCATCTCGTGCCTTGTTCCCTGATGTTCCGAATTCTTGTCGGCTGTCATAAAAGGTCGCGCGCCCCGGTTCCAGAACGAATTTCCACAAAACCGCAGGTCGCCGGCGATTTTCCGAAGGCCGGCCCGCTGCCCGCCGCGCCGAGCGGTCTTGTCATTGCATTGTCTCGTCCGCTATTCACAATCAATCGAGCCGTCGTGCGCCCGGGACGGTGCGGCACGGTGTAGATCGGATGGTCGGTCGCGGGTTGCGGCATGTGCAGCAGGCTGTCTCGGATGCGGGGAAGGAGCGAGAATGTCACGACGTGGCGGAGCGGGCGAAGGGGTGCTTCTCGGATTGTTGCTCAGCGTGCCGGTCGTCGCCATTCCCCTGTTTCAAATTCCAATGATGTTTTGGGCTCGCTGGTCCTTTTATCAGCGCCACCCCGACTACGTCCAGCATAGCGCTCCAACCATTAGCCGCGCAATTTCCGATCCCGCAATCGGCGGGCCCTTCGCGATGATGATCCTGGCGGTCACGGCCGTGGTTCTGCTGGCGCTCGTTCCGATCTTCCACGGCTACCGGACGGCGATCGACACCCGCTTCGCGCAGGACCCGGCGCTAAGGCGCTCGCTCACCGCCCGCGTCTGGCTTGCGCTCGGTTTGCAGGTCGTGGGCAGCGCCGGGATGGTCGTGTGCACGCAATATACATTCGCCAACAATCACGACCTGCATATGCTCGGCAGCTACGTGTTTTTCGTCGGCCAGGGCGGTGCGATCGCGATGAGCGGCTTCCTCTGTGCCCGCATCGCCGGCGCCGCGCATATCGCGCCTGACGCCCCCTTCGCGCTCCTGCCGCATATGAGCCGCTTGCGCAAACGGGCGGCGCAGATCGTGGCCGGCATGGCGGCCCTCTACATGGTGCTGTTCGCCATCAAGGGCATCGAGCTGCCGGTCTCGGAGTATACGATCTACTACATCTACACGCTGCAGGAGATCCTCACGATCTCCGCCTTTATCGTCTATCTCGCGCTGTTTGCGCCCGATATCTTTGCCATCGGGCGCTCTCTCCAAGTGCAGCGCGTGTCGCCGCAGGCGGCCGGCCGGTAACGACGCTGTCAGGCGCCATGGAAAGGCGTCGTGTCAGCCGTTTGCGGTCGGCATGTCGGCGGCAAGGGCCAGCTCCGCACTGCGGCTTTCGATGGCGTCCTGCAACTGCGCCTCGAACGCCGCCGTCGTCAGGCCGGGCGCGATCGGCGGCAGGATCTCCACGACGATACGCCCCGGGTAGCGCCACAGGCTGCGGCGCGGCCAGAACACGCCGGAGTTCAGCGCCACGGGCACGCAAGCGACCTTGAGCGAGCGGTAGAGGGCGACGAGGCCGGGCTTGTAGTCCGGCGGCGCAAGCGGGGCGCGGCGGGTGCCTTCGGGAAAGATCACCACGCTGCGTCCGTCGCCAATCCGCTTTTTCGCGTCGCGCAAGAGGTTCATCAGCGCGGCCGCCCCGGCGGACCTGTTGATGCGGATATGGTCCAGCCGCCACATCGTCCACCCGGCGACCGGTATGAAGGTGAGTTCGCGTTTGAGCACGATCGCCGGGTCGTCGAGGATGACCTGCAGCGCGATCGTCTCGAAGGCGGACTGGTGCTTCGACGCGATGAGACAGGGGCCCTGCGGCAGGTTTTCGCGCCCGCGCACCTCGTAGGTTAGGCCGGTCAGGACCTTCAGCGCCCACAGCCAGAACTGCAGGATACGCCCGACGACGGCAAGGCACATGCGGCGCGGCAGGACCAGCAGCACGGTGAAGGGGGCGACCACTATCAGGGTCGCCAGCACGAGCGCGAGAAACGCCAGTGAGCGGATCATGACCGACAGGCTGGTGCGGCGCTTCCGCAGCACGGGAGCCGACAGGTCTGATGCCCCTCCAGGTGTCGTCATGGTGCTCCCGCTCCGCCGGTGTTCGTCCTTCGCCGATGCGCCTCAGGCGCGCGCCGCGATGGTGATGGCGATCTCCGCGATGCCGGCAATCGAGCCGGTCAGCCGGTCGCCCGGCACAATGGCGCCGACCCCGGCCGGCGTGCCGGTGAAGATCAGGTCGCCGGGCGCCAGCGTGACGGAGCGGCTGCAGATCGAGACCACGTCGCGGACCGGCCAGATCTGGTCTGCAAGGTCCGCGTCCTGGCGGATCTCGCCATTGACCGAAAGGGAAATCCGGCCGCTCGTCGGATGTCCGATCTTGTCTGCCGGGACAAGCGGCGATACGGGCGCCGAGAGGTCGAAGCCCTTTGCCCAGTCCCAGGGGCGTCCCATGTCCTTGGCCTGCTGCTGCAGGTCGCGGCGGGTCAGGTCGATGCCCGCGCCATAGCCCCAGATATGCGCCTCCGCAGCGTCCGGCGCGATGTCCTTGCCGCCCTGTCCGATGGCGACCACCAGTTCCATCTCGAAATGCAGGTCGTCCGTCAGCGGCGGGTAGGGGATCGCGCTGCCGGCATCGCAGACCGCATCTGCCGGTTTGGTGAAGAAGAACGGCGGCTCGCGGTCCGGGTCCTTGCCCATCTCGCGGGCGTGGGCGGCGTAGTTGCGGCCGACGCAGAACACGCGGCGCACCGGAAAGCGCTCGGTGCTGCCTGAAATGGCGACGCTGGGGCGAGGGGCCGGAGGGAAGACGAACGAGGTCACCGCAATCTCCATGAACGGGGGCCGGCGGTCCGCCGGAAGGAGGGTGGCGGACGCGAGGAAGGATGCCTGATTTCTTAGGTGAGATCGCTCTGCCGGTCCAGCGCCGTAAGGCCGTGCGACCCTCCGACGGCCCATTGTAATCGCGCTGTTGCGGTGCAACACTGGCGCTTCCAGCAGGGGTGGGTGGAATGAGCGGTTCTATTGTTTCCGTTGCACAGCAAAAGGGCGGATCCGGCAAGACGACGCTGGCGGCCCATCTTGCTGTTGCGCTTGCGCGGCGCGGCGATTTTCCCGTGGCGCTGATCGATGTCGACCCGCAGGGATCGCTCGGCACGTGGTTCGAGGCGCGCGAAGAGGCGCTCGGCGAGCGCCAGACCGGGCTGACCTTCCGCACCTCCAGCGGATGGGGCGCGCGGCGCGAAGCCCGCTCGCTCGCTCGCGACCATGGGGTGGTGATCGTCGACACGCCGCCAAAGACCGATTCCGACGTCCGTCCGGCCATCGAGGCGGCCAATCTCGTCGCCATCCCGGTTCAGCCGACGCCGGTCGACATCTGGGCGACGGGACAGACGGTGGAGATCGCGCGGCGCGAAGGGACCGACGCGCTGGTGGTGCTCAACCGGGTGCCGCCGCGCGCGGCGCTCACGTCCGAAATGCTGGATGCCATTGCCGAACATGGATTTCACACGGCCGTTGCCCGGCTCGGCAACCGGACGGCTTTTGCCGCGTCGATGGGGCGGGGGCTGACGGTTCTGGAAACGGACGTGCGCGGCAAGGGTGCTGAGGAAACCGCGGCCCTTGCGGCGGAAATCGCCGAAATCCTGGGCATCGGCTGAGCCGCTCTTTCGTGTCGGCTGCCGTGGAAAGATCAGGCGTGCCGGGCCGTGGCGTCCAGGACGGAGAGGGCCGTCTCGCCGTTTACTCGGTCGGGAAGCGCCAGGAAATCGGCATGCCGGTGAAGCGCCGATTCAAGCATGCGGTCGTAGCGGGCCTTGGGAACTTCGCGCGTGCCGAATTGCGACAGGTGACCGGTCACGAACTGCGTGTCGAGCAGCGTGTAGTGTCCGGCGATCAGGCGCGCCACCAGATGGACCAGTGCCACCTTTGAGGCGTCGCGTTCCCGCGAGAACATGCTTTCCCCGAAAAAGGCCGCGCCCAGCGATACGCCATACAGCCCGCCGACCAGCCGTCCCTCGCGCCAGACCTCGACGGTGTGGCAGTGGCCCATGTCGAAGAGCGCGCCGTAGAGCCGGCGGATTTCGGAATTGATCCAGGTCTTCTTCCGGTCGTCCTGCGGTTCGGCGCATCCGTCGATCACCTGCTGGAAGTCGGTGTCGATCCGCACCTCGAAGACATCCTGACGCACGGTCCGGCGCAGCCGCTTGGGCAGGTGGAACGCATCGAGCGGCAGGACGCCGCGGTGCTCCGGCTCGATCCAGAAGAGGTTCGGATCCTCCGCCGATTCCGCCATGGGGAAGATCCCGCAGGCATAGGCCTTCAACAGCACCTGCGGTGTGATGACCAGTTGATCGGACGTGTTGGCGGCCATTGGATCCTTCCCGGCGGCCGGCGCCGCCATGCAGATCTTCGCCCGGCCGTACGCGCGGGCAGCGCGCGTCGACCGGGAGGTTCGGGCCCGCCGGTCGCGTCAGGCGGTCCCGGGATCGCCCGGGTGAGCGGAATGGCTCCGGCCACCCGGACCCTTTCGCGACGGCCTCAGTTCGTGCCGTCTTCCGACAGGTATTTCTCGAGCCAATGGATATCATACATGCCGTTGGCGATGTCCTGATTGTCCACCAGATCGCGGAACAGCGGGATCGTGCTGTCGATCCCGTCCACCACGAACTCGTCGAGACAGCGGCGCAGGCGCATCATGCACTCCACGCGGTTGCGACCGTGCACGATCAGCTTGCCGATCAGGCTGTCGTAATGCGGCGGGATCTTGTAGCCCTGATAGACGCCCGAATCGACACGCACACCCAGACCGCCCGGCGGGTGATAATAGCTGATCCGGCCCGGCGACGGCGCGAAGGTGCGCGGGTTTTCCGCGTTGATCCGGCACTCGATCGCGTGACCTTCGAAGGTGACGTCTTCCTGGCGGATCTGCAGTTCGGCGCCCGAGGCGATGCGGATCTGCTCGTTGACCAGATCGATGCCGGTGATCATCTCGGTCACCGGATGCTCGACCTGGAGACGGGTGTTCATCTCGATGAAATAGAACTCGCCGTTTTCATACAGGAACTCGATGGTGCCGACGCCCCGGTACTTGAGCTTGCGCATCGCCGCAGCGACGACCTCGCCGATCTTCTTGCGGCTTTCGGCATTCAGGGCCGGGGAGGGAGCCTCCTCCCAGACCTTCTGGTGCCGGCGCTGCAGCGAACAGTCGCGCTCGCCCAGATGGATCGCATTGCCGCGCCCGTCGCCCAGCACCTGGATCTCGATGTGGCGGGGCTTGCCGAGGTATTTCTCCATGTAGAGCGCGTCGTCGCCAAAGGCGGCCTTGGCCTCGGACCGGGCCGTGGAGAGCGCCGTGTCGAGATCGGCTGCGCTCAGCGCCACCTTCATGCCGCGTCCGCCGCCGCCGGCGGCGGCCTTGACGAGAACCGGATATCCGATCTCCGCGGCGATGGCATGGGCGTCGTCGCTCGGCGTGACCGCGCCATCGGACCCCGGAACCACCGGAATGCCGAGGCTTTTCGCCGTCAGCTTGGCCTCGATCTTGTCGCCCATGATGCGGATGTGTTCGGCCGTCGGGCCGATGAAGGCGATCTTGTGCGCCTCCAGGATCTCCGCGAAACGGGCGTTTTCCGACAGGAAGCCGTAGCCGGGATGCACGGCATCGGCGCCGGTGATCTCGCAGGCGGCCAGCAACTGGGGAATGTTCAGATAGCTGTCGCGCGCGGCCGGCGGACCGATGCACACGCTTTCGTCGGCCAGGCGCACATGCATCGCATCGGCGTCGGCAGTTGAATGCACCGCGACCGTCTGGATGCCGAGCTCCTTGCAGGCGCGCAGCACGCGCAGCGCGATCTCGCCGCGGTTGGCAATCAGGATCTTTGAAAACATGGCCTGGCTCCCCGTCACTCGAGGATGACCAGCGGCTCGCCGTATTCCACCGGCTGCCCGTCCTCGACCAGAATGGCCGTGACGCGACCCGCACGCGGAGCAGGGATCTGGTTCATCGTCTTCATCGCCTCGACGATCAGCAGCGGATCGCCGGCGGCGACCGTGTCGCCGACCTCGATGAAGTTGCGCGCGCCGGGCTCGGGCGCCATATAGGCCGTCCCGACCATCGGCGAGGGCACGGCGCCCGGATGACCGGCCGGATCCGAGGTCGCCTCGGCGGGCGCGGCGGCTGCGGCGGGCGCCGGCGCTGCGGCGGCACGCGCGGCGACCGGAGCCTCGATGGTGATCTGACGGGCCACGCGGACGCGGAAATCGTCCCGCTCGAGCTCGATTTCACTCAGGTTGGTTTCGTCGAGCAGCACGGCGAGCTGGCGAATCAGGTCCTGATCGAATTTGTTTTTCTTGTCCGACATTGGCTTTCTTGAACTTTTCTCGGTTGGCGAACGCCGGTGTCACGGCCTGATGACTGTTGACAGCGCTTCCAGCGCGAGCCGGTAGCCCGTGGCGCCGAAACCGCAGATCACCCCCAGGGCGACCGGCGAGACGTAGGAATGGTGTCGAAATGCCTCGCGCGCGAAGACGTTGGACAGATGCACTTCGACGGTTGGTATTTCCGCCGCCCGGATCGCATCGTGAACCGCGACGGAGGTATGGGTGAAGGCGGCCGGATTGATCAGGAGGCCCTGGGCAAGGTCTCCGGCTTCCTGGATCCAGTCGACAAGCACTCCTTCATGGTTCGTCTGGCGGAAATCGATCTCGAGATCGAGATCCTCGCCGACATCGCGGCACAGGCGCTCGATATCGCCGAGCGTCGCCGAGCCGTAGGTCGACGGTTCGCGTGTGCCGAGCCTGTTGAGGTTCGGACCGTTGAGAACGAAGACTGAAGCGGACATGCCTTCTCCGCAAAGGGCCGCGCCGCAGTCGACGCGCCGCAAGGATCACGGCCCCTTATAGGCACTCCGCGTGGCAAGGAAAAGACCCGACATTGCCGGGAGAGCCATTCGCTCGCCGCCGATGCCGGGCCCTGACGCCTCAGCAGGTCGCTTCGCCGCAGTTGCGGGCGGCCTCGATGCCCTGCTTCAGCCGGTCGTATCCGACCGCGCCCATCAGCACCTCGTCGCCGACGACATAGGCCGGGGTGCCGTTGAGGCCGAGCCGGCGGGCCAGCGTGTAGACCTCCTCGATGGTCGCCCGGACCTCGGGGTCGTTCATTGCGGTTTCCACGGCGTCGGCCTCAAGGCCGGTGTTCACGGCGGCTTTCATCGCCGAGGCGCGGTTGGCCTGGCCGCGCGCGGCCATCAGCTCGCGGTGAAACTCCAGGTATTTCTCGGGCGCGATCGCGTTGACTGCAACCGCGACCTGCGCCGCCTGCACGGATCCCTCGCCCAGCACCGGGAACTCCTTGAGAACGACACGCAGCTTGTCGTCTTCTTGCAGCAGCTGCATCATGTCGGCCATGGCGCGCTTGCAGTAACCGCAGTTGTAGTCGAAGAACTCGACCAGCGTGACGTCGCCGTCCGGGTTGCCAAGCTCCACCTGCCGGGTGGAGTTGAACAGCACGTCGGAAACAGTGGAGACAGCCTCTGCGCGGGCTGCGTCCGCCGCTGCCAGTTCGCGTCGCTCGAGCTCCTCGAACGCCTGGCGGATGATCTCCGGGTTCTCCAGCAGATACTCCCGGACGATGGTTTCGACGTCGCCACGCTTCAGAACGCCGTCTTGCGCCTGCACAGGTGCCTGCAGCAGGACAACCGTCGCCAGCGACAGGATGGCAAGCCGCAGGGGCGCTGTCAGGGCGGTTGCGAAATTGGTCTTCATCTGCGTCTCCAGAAAACGGGCCCTTGGCCCGTGGGCCTCAAGGACCCGTTGTGTGATGCCGGACCGATGCAAAGGGCAGGGTCGGTCGGATGTCGGGCGCCGTGCCGGGCCGTTTGCGCGGACGCGGGCGCGATGGGGTGGTGCGCCTAGCGCTGTTTCGCGAAATCCGGCGGATTGTATGACACGATATCATCTGCCTGTAGCCATGCGGGCGTTCCGCGCTTCAAATTTTTTTGTGCACGCGCGGCGTAGCGCTTCGCCGCCCGGAAATCGCCGCGGGCCATCAACCCGCGGGCCGTCGACAGATCGGCCTCCGCGGTCTTGCCCTGCCGCCCCTGGGCGATGGCGAGCTGCGAATAGCCGATCGGCGAGTTCGGGTCCATCTGCAGGCCGGCCTTGAGAATGCGTTCCGCCTCCGGCAGCAGGCTGTTGCTGTTGGAGGCCACAAGCGCGAAGCCCAGCCAGATGTTGAGCTGGCCCTCGCGCGGGCGCAGCGCAACGGCCCGGCGGAAGGGCTCGACGGCCGCCTTGGGATTGCCCGATTCCAGCAGCGCCTGTCCCTTCAGCTCATGAAAATAGGGATTGTTCGGCTGGCGGCGGATGAGGGCGTCGATAGCCTCCACCGCCTCGCGCCGGCTGCTGGTGCGCATGGTCGCGACCGCACGGGCGTAGTCGGCGGCAAGCGAGCGGTCGGAGCGCGGATAGGCGCGCGCAACCACATTGGGGTGGCTGGTGAAGGCCAGGAGCTTTGCCCGCACCAGGTCATGGCGGGCCTGGAGCGCGGGATCGGCCGGCTTGTCGAAGTAGCGGCTCTGGCGCGCCAGCGTTTCCAGCGCGTTGAGGCGCTCGCGCGGCATCGGGTGGCTGATGGAATAGGGGTCGGTGTATTGCGCGGAGAACAGGCTTTGATCGGCAAAGCGGCTGAAGGTCTTCAGCATGCCCTTGGCCGACTGTCCGGTTTTTTCGAGGAATGTCAGCGCGGCACGGTCCGCAACCGCTTCCTCGCCTCGGCGATAGGCGAGAAGCGTGCGCTGCGCCAGTCCGGCACCGGCTGTCACCGCGCCGGCGCCACCGCCCGCCGATCCGGCTGCCGCCGCGCCCGCACCAAGGAGCACGCCGATGGCGGCCATGATCTGGGCATTCGCCAGCGCCTGGCGGAGGCGGACAAGGTGATTGCCGGTGATATGCCCGGTCTCATGCGCCAAGACGCCGATCACCTCGCCCGGGGTCTCGGCGTCGAGAATCACGCCGACGTTGATGAAGATGCGCCGCGCGTCGGCGACGAAGGCGTTGAAGTCGTTGCGGTTGACCAGGATGATTTCGACCTGCTGGCGCGAGATGCCGGCGGCGTCGAAGATCGGCGCGGCATAGTCGCGCATCAGCTCCTCGGTTTCCGCGTCGCGCACCAGCGGCAGCCCGCCTTGCGCCTGGGCCGGCTGCAGCGCGGAGGTGATGCCGATCAGCGCGGCCGCCGCGACAGTGGCGACGCGGCGCCCAAGCGACGGGCGCAGCGCCGGCCGGCGCGGCTGCGAGACGGTGTCCTGGTTGCTTGCGCGGAGGATGGCTGGTCCGGACGCGGGAGGGCAACGGGTCATCGATCGGGTATCCTCGTCTGCAACTGGCACAAAGTCCGGCCTGGCCTGTCCATGGCCGCCGTCGGCGGGGCCTGACGCCACCGTCTGGCGACGCGGCCGCATTCCCGCTCCGGTTCTGCCGGACTGCGGATCTGGACAGGATCGGTCCGGGAGGGTAGGGAGCCGGATCCCGGCGGTCAACCGAACCGCCGGCGCCCGCAACCGCCGTTGCGTCCCTTAGACGTCGGGAATGCGGCGTTACCTTGGCAATCGCACCCGGGTGAGGGCTTTGACGCGCCCTGCACCCTCGTTTCGAGAAAGGTCAATCAGGATGCCCCAGCCTTCCAGACGATCCGCCGTCGAGCCCTTTCTTGCAATGGATGTCCTGGCGCGCGCCAATGCGCTGGAGGCCGCGGGCCGGGAAATCCTGCATATGGAGGTCGGCCAGCCCGGCGCCAATGCGCCGGCGCGCGTGATCGAGGCGGCGCAGGCAGCGCTTGCCGGCGGGCGGCTTGGCTATACGGAAGCGCGGGGACTGCCGGTGCTGCGCACGGCGATCGCCGCCCATTACCGCGACACCTATGGCGTCGACGTGCCCGACGGGCACATCCTGGCGACAACGGGATCCTCCGCAGGGTTCAATCTCGCCTTTCTGGCGGCGTTCGATCCCGGCGACCGCATCGCCATCGCGGCCCCCGGTTATCCCGCCTATCGCAACATCCTGAAAGCGCTCGGCATCATTCCGGTCGAGATCGAGGTCGGCGCCGACACCCGCTGGGCGCTGACGCCCGAGCTGCTGGAGGCGGCGCACCGCGAGGCGCCGCTGAAGGGCGTGCTTGTCGCATCGCCCGCCAATCCGACCGGCACCATGATGACGCCCGATGCGCTCAAGGCGCTGGTTTCCGCCTGCGACGACATGGGGCTCTGGTTCCTCTCCGACGAGATCTACCACGGGCTGGTGTTCAACGGCCGGCAGGAAACCGCGCTCGCCTATAGCGACAAGGCGATCATCCTCAACAGTTTTTCCAAGTACTACTGCATGACCGGCTGGCGGATCGGCTGGATGGTGCTGCCGGAGGCGCTGGTGCGCCCGGTCGAGCGCATCGCCCAAAGCCTCTATATCTCGCCGCCCGAACTCTCCCAGCGTGCTGCGGCCGTCGCCTTCGAGGCAACCGAGGAGCTCGAAGCGATCAAGGCCGGCTATGCACGGAACAGGGAGCTTCTGCTGGAGCGGCTCCCGGCGCTCGGCTTCACCGAGATGCTGCCGGTCGACGGGGCCTTCTACTGCTATGCCAGCGTGCGGCCGTTTTCCAACGACAGCGTCGCCTTCGCCGAACGGATGCTCAATGAGGCCGGGATCGCCGCGACGCCTGGACCGGATTTCGATCCGGTCAACGGTCGCTCCTACATCCGGTTTTCCTTCGCCGGCGACACCCAGGTCATCGATAAGGCCATGACCCGGCTGGAAGACTGGTTGCCCGGCCTCAAGTAGGGCGGGCTGCGCCTGTCTGTTCTCGTGCTGGACTGAAAAGGGGCGGATCGATCGCGATCCGCCCCTTTTGCTGTTACTGCCGGTTGGTCTTACCTGCGGCTCTTGAAGAGACGCCGGATGCCCTTTCAGAAGAAGCTGCGGCGCTGCCACCAGCCCGAGCGCTTGGGCTCCGGGTCTTCGTCCTTTTCCGTGGATCCGTCACCGGCGATGGTCTCGCGAACGACGACCGGTTCCGCCGGTGCCACCGGCTGTGCCGGTTCCGCGGGCGCGCTTTCGGCGACGGCGGCGTCTTCCTTGTCCGTCTCCGCAGGCGCTGCCAGCTCTTCAGGCTCCGCGGCCGCTTCGTCGGCAGCCACCGCTTCGGGTTCTTCCGCCGCTGCCGCGACTTCGGTCGCCGCCGGCTCTTTCGCCGCTACAGGCTCCGCAGATGCTGCTTCGGGCATGTCTGCAGTGCCGGTGGAAGCCGCCTCGGCCGGCGCATCCTGCGATGCATCCTGCGTGTCTGCAGCCGGAGCCTCGTCGCTTGCCGCTGTCGCGGTGTCTTTTGCGTCGTTAGAGGCGTTTTCGTTGTCGGAGGCGTCCGAGGCTTCCGCATCTGCGGACGTCTCGTTGCCGTCTCCGTCGCGCCGGCTGCGGCGTCCGCCGCGACGGCCGCGACGACGCTTGCGGCGTGCACGATCCTCGTCGCTTTCGTCCTCGCCCGCGGCTTCGGAAGCAGGGCCGGCATCGCCGTTCGACTGCTCGTCGTCGCCATTCGCATCGGCATCGGCCTGCTGCGCGTCATCGCCCGAAGGCTTGCGACGCCGGCGCCGACGGCGGCGCTTGCGGTTGTTGCCGTCCTCGTCCTGCGTGTCGTCGCGGGCGGAACGCTCGCGCGGAGCCTCCTCCTGATCCTCGTCCTCGTCTTCGTGCTCGATCACGATCGGCTCGATGCTCGAGGGCTGGACCATCGGCGGGGCGTCGTCGGGACGCGCCTCGATCAGCTCGCCACGCTCCAGGGCGTAATGCTGGCCGTTGTCCATGGCGCCGGCCTGGACATCGATCTCCAGGCCGAAGCGGGCCTCGAGGTCCGACAGATGCGAGCGCTTCTGGTTGAGGATGTAGAGCGCGGCTTCCGTCGTCGTGCGGACGATGAGATTGTGCGTCGCGCCTTTCAGCAGCTGGTCCTCAAGCGAGCGCAGCACATGCAGCGCCACCGATTCCACCGACCGGATCATGCCCGTGCCGTGGCAATGCGGGCAGGGGGTCATGGAGCTTTCCAGCACGCCCGTGCGGATGCGCTGGCGCGACATTTCCAGAAGGCCGAAGTGCGAGATCCGTCCGACCTGGATGCGGGCCCGGTCGTTCTTCAGGCAGTCCTTCATCTTCCGTTCGACGGCGCGATTGTTCTTGTTCTCTTCCATGTCGATGAAATCGATCACGATGAGACCGGCAAGATCGCGCAGGCGCAGCTGGCGAGCGACTTCCTCGGCCGCCTCCAGATTGGTCTGGACGGCGGTGTCCTCGATGTTGTGCTCGCGCGTCGACTTGCCCGAGTTCACGTCGATGGCCACCAGCGCTTCCGTCTGGTTGATGACGATGTAGCCGCCGGATTTCAGCGTGACCTGCGGCGAGAACATCGCATCCAGCTGGGACTCGACCATGAAGCGCGAGAAGACCGGCGTCGCGTCCTTGTAGGGCTGGACGTTCTTGGCATGGCTCGGCATGAGCATGCGCATGAAGTCCTTCGCCTCGCGATAGCCCTCGTCGCCGGCCACAAGGACCTGGTCGATATCCTTGTTGTAGAGATCGCGGATCGAGCGCTTGATCAGCGACCCCTCCTCGTAGACGAGATAGGGGGCGGAGGATTGCAGCGTCAGGTCGCGCACATTCTCCCACAGCCGCATCAGATACTCGAAATCGCGCTTGATCTCGGCCTTGGTGCGGCTGGCGCCGGCGGTGCGCAGGATCACGCCCATGCCCTGCGGCACTTCCAGTTCCGAGGCAATCTTCTTCAGCCGCTTGCGGTCGGTCGGATTGGTGATCTTGCGGGAAATCCCGCCGCCGCGCGCGGTGTTCGGCATCAGCACTGAATAGCGACCGGCAAGCGACAGATAGGTCGTCAGCGCCGCGCCCTTGTTGCCGCGCTCTTCCTTGACGACCTGCACCAGCAGAACTTGCCGGCGCTTGATCACTTCCTGGATCTTGTACTGCTTGCGGTGGCGGCGCGCGCGCTGGGGCACTTCCTCCATCGCGTCTTCTGCACCGACCGATTCCACGTCGGTCTCGCTCTCGACGCCATTGTCGGCTTCGGAGACGGTCTCCTCGTCGGCAGGCGCGTCATCGTCCGACGGAGCCTCGTCGCCGGAGACGGTTGCATCCTCGGACTTGGCCTTGGCGGCCTTGCCGCGACGGCGGGACGGCTTAGCCGGCTTTTCGGGGGCCTCGTCCGCGTCGTTGCGGCGGGCGTCGGCCTCTTCTTCTTCCAGAAGCGCCTGACGGTCCGCGACCGGGATCTGATAATAGTCGGGGTGGATTTCGCCGAAGGCGAGGAAGCCGTGGCGGTTTCCGCCGTAATCCACGAAGGCCGCCTGAAGCGACGGCTCGACCCGGGTTACCTTCGCCAGATAGATATTGCCGCGCAGCTGTTTGCGATTGGCGGCCTCGAAATCAAATTCTTCGACCCTGTTGCCACGCACGACGACAACCCGGGTCTCCTCCGGGTGCGCGGCGTCGATCAGCATTTTGTTTGCCATAGATGGGGATCTCCACGACCGTCGCGTTGGGGCGGCGCTGAGTGCGCGCCCGGATGTGCGAAACACCGGCCGTTCTGTTCTTCATTGTGAATGTTGACGGTATGGCGCGCCGCGCGGCGATCAGAACGGAGGATCCCGTGCCGGAGAGGGCAGGTCCTTGTCCGTTGCGGATCGTCTTCGCGCAAAGGTTCATTGCAGCGCCTATCTGACCATATGTATCGCGTGCCCGCCTAAACGACCGGCCGGTATTGAAAAGGGCAGACGTTTTGCGTCTGCTGACGGGCGTCTGCGACTGGCAGACGCGAACGGTTGTCTCCCGATCCACCGCCCCGTGTGACCGCCTCGCCGATCTGCCCAGCCGCCGCTGTAGTCTCGCGGCGTCGGGAGCGGTTGCAGCATGCAGACACGCGGGTCGTTCACCCGATCGGGTTCCGCAGCCAATCGATCTTTCGCGGGTGACGCAAGGACAGTTGGCTTTACGGGACGCCGTTCAAGGGGACCAAGACATCCCGGCCGGAATCAATTCCGAGACCGGGACCCGTTCACTTCCTTTTACGGGCGCGCGCCGGCGATGGCAAGTATGCTCGCACGCCGGGCTTGCGCGTTTTGGCGGCATCGCGGCGATCCGTCTATTGTCAATGAAAGGTTAACTTGCCTATGAGTAAGTCTTGAACGGGGGTGTTGTGGGGTGGCGCTTCGAAAAACGCTCTTGGAAACGGACACAGATGGCAATGGTTCCGCGCATGGCTTGCAGGTTTGTCGCTGCCGCGATCGTCGCGTGGCTCGGCACGGCGGGCGTCTCCTCCTACGCTGAGGACACTGCGCCGGCGACGGCGCGCGATGCGCGGCTCGCCGGCGACGAGCTTCGCACGCGCTTCGTCATGGATTTGTCGAAGCCGGTGGACTTCGCGGTCTCGACCCTGTCCGATCCCTATCGGGTGGTCATCGATCTGCCGCAGGTCTCGTTCGATCTCGATCCGGTCGCCGGGCGCGAGGGGCGGGGGCTCGTCTCCGACTGGCGCTTCGGCCTGTTCGCGGCCGGCAAGTCGCGCATCGTTCTCGATGCCACCGCGCCCGTCTCGGTCGACAAGGTCTTTGTCCTGCCTCCGGTGTCCGACCAGCCCGCCCGGTTTGTGATCGATCTGGTCAAGACCACGCGAGACGCCTTCCTGAGCGAGGCGGCGGAAACGGCCGAGCAGGCGCGCGCGGAGCGCGCGGCCGTGGCGCGCAAGGGCGACCGCCTGAAGCCGCAGGACGACGAGACCCGTCCGCTGATCGTGCTCGATCCCGGACACGGGGGGCTCGACACCGGGGCAACCGGTGCCGGCGGCACGCTCGAAAAGGCGGTGGTTCTCGACTTTTCCCTGCTGCTTCGCGACAAGCTCGCGGAAAGCGGACGCTACGACGTGCGCATGACGCGCGACACGGATGTGTTCATCCCCTTGCGCGAGCGGGTGAAGATCGCGCGCGGGCATCAGGCCGATCTTCTGGTATCGGTGCATGCCGATTCGGTGCGCGTCGGACGCAGTCAGGTGCGCGGCGCGGGCGTCTATACGCTTTCGGAAACGGCCAGCGACGAAATCGCCGCCGCGCTGGCGGAGCGGGAAAACCGCTCGGACGTCATTGCCGGCATCGACCTCGCCGACGAGCCGGACGACGTCACCGACATCCTGATCGATCTCGCGCGCATGGAGACGAAGAAATTCTCCTATTTCTTCGCGCGCACGCTGGTGGACGAGTTGCGCGGGTCGGCCGAACTGGTGAAGAACCCGCACCGTTCTGCCGGATTTCGGGTGTTGACCGCCCATGACGTGCCATCCGCGCTGGTCGAGCTCGGGTATCTCTCCCATAAACTCGACGAGAAGCTGATGGCGACCGATGCCTGGCGCAATCGCATGGCGGAGGCCATTGTCGCGGCGATCGACCGGTATTTCGCCCGCCGCTTCGGGGCGGCGCATGTGACGTTGTCGCAGACGGCCGAGGCCGCCGAAACCGACGTCACCGGCACGGCGGTGCAGCAATGATGCCGCGACGCCTCAGCATCGCCATATTGCTCGCCGACAGAGGGCGCTGAACGTTAGGCTGTCCGCGTCGTGACGGCCGCGCGGCCGCCAGGGGCGGGCCGTGCCGCAAGAAACGGGACTGCAAGAGGCTGGCGGAGCAGGGGGCGAATCCTGTATGCCGCCGCATCGCCCGCGTCCTGGCGCCGTTTTGCACGCGGGAAATGCGTCCCTTCGTGCCTTGGAATTCTAATTGGGGCAAACGAGCCGGTTACATGAAAGTCCTGATCAAGCTGTTCGGCTATCTCTTCGGCATCGGCGCCGTCTTCGCGTTTCTGGTGGCGGGAGGCGTGTGGATCTACCTGCAGGAAATGACCGACGACCTGCCGGACTACACGACCTTGAAGAACTACGAGCCGCCGGTGATGACCCGCGTTCACGCGGCCGACGGCCAGCTGATGGCGGAATACGCCAAGGAACGCCGGCTGTTCCTGCCGATCCAGGCCGTGCCGGAATTGCTCAAGCAGGCGTATCTCTCCGCCGAGGACAAGAACTTCTACAGCCATCTGGGCGTCGATCCCGAGGGTATCGCACGTGCGGCGTTCGCCTACCTCAAGAATTACGGCACGGGCCGCCGCCCCCAGGGCGCCTCGACGATCACGCAGCAGGTGGCGAAGAATTTCCTGCTGACCAACGAGGTGTCGATCGAGCGCAAGGTGAAGGAAGCGATCCTGGCACTCAGGATCGAGCAGGCCTACACCAAGGACGAGATCCTCGAGCTCTATCTGAACGAGATCTATCTGGGGCTCGGCGCCTATGGCGTTGCGGCCGCGTCGCTGCTTTATTTCGACAAGTCCGTGCATGAACTGACGCTTGAGGAGGCTGCCTATCTTGCGGCCCTGCCGAAGGGTCCCAGCAACTACCATCCGTTTCGAGAGACCGAGCGCGCGATCGAACGCCGCAACTGGGTGATCGACCGGATGGTGCAGAACGGTTTTGTCGACAGCATGGCCGGCGAGGAAGCCAAGGCCAAGCCGCTCAACGTCACGCCCCGCACCCGCGGGTCGCAGCTCTTCGCCTCGGAGTATTTCGCCGAGGAGGTGCGTCGCCGGATCCTCGAGATGTATGGCGAGGGCCGTCTCTACGAGGGCGGGCTGTCGGTGCGCTCCACGCTTGATCCGGAGTTGCAGGTCAAGGCGCGCAAGGCGCTGATGGACGGGCTCATCGAGTTCGACCGCCGCCGCGGCGGCTGGCGCGGTGCGGAAAAGACCATCGAGCTCGGCGCCGGCGACTGGGGTGCGGCCCTTGCCGAGATCCCCGACTATTCCGACGTGCCGGAGTGGCGGACCGCCGTCGTTCTGTCGGTGTCCGGGGAGGCGGCCGAGATCGGCCTGAAGCCGGAAACGCTGGTCAGCGGCGAATTGTCGACCGAGCGCAAGCGCGTCACCCTGCCGTTTTCCGGCATGAAGTGGGCCCGCGTCAACGGCCGGGCGCCCCAGAGCGCAAACGATGTGCTCAATCCCGGCGACGTGATCTTCGTGGAGGCCATCGACGGTCCGGCCGGGCCGGTCTACGAGCTGCGCCAGTTCCCGAAGGTGTCGGGCGCGCTGGTCGCAATGGATCCGTTTACCGGTCGCGTGCTCGCGATGGTCGGCGGCTTCTCCTTCGCGCAGAGCGAGTTCAACCGCGCGACGCAGGCGTATCGCCAGCCGGGATCGGCCTTCAAGCCCTTCATCTATGCGGCCGCGCTCGACAATGGCTATACGCCGTCGAGCGTTGTGCTCGACGCGCCCGTCGAGATCGCCCAGGGACCGGGCCTGCCCGTGTGGCGGCCGCAGAACTACGGCGGCAAGTTCTATGGACCCTCGACGCTTCGTCTCGGCATCGAGTTGTCGCGAAACGTCATGACCGTGCGCCTCGCCCAGGACATGGGGATGCCGCTGGTGGCGGAATATTCCAAGCGTTTCGGCATTTACGACGACATGATGCCGGTGCTGTCGATGTCGCTCGGTGCCGGCGAGACCACCGTCATGCGCATGGTCACCGCCTATGCGATGATCGCCAACGGCGGGCGCAAGGTAACGCCGACGCTGATCGACCGCATCCAGGACCGCTACGGCAAGACCGTGTTCCGCCATGAAGAGCGCATTTGCGAAACCTGCGCGACCGATCACTGGGAAGGCCAGGCCGAGCCCGAGCTGATCGACAACCGCGAGCAGGTGCTCGATCCGATGACGGCCTATCAGATCACCTCGATGATGGAAGGCGTGGTCCTGCGGGGCACGGCGACCAAGGTGCAGGAGGTCAACCGTCCGGTCGCCGGCAAGACCGGTACGACCAACGACGAGAAGGACGCCTGGTTCGTCGGCTTCACGCCCGACCTGACGGTCGGCGTCTTCGTCGGCTACGACAATCCCAAGCCGATGGGCCGTGGCGCGACGGGCGGCCAGGTGGCGGCGCCGATCTTCACCGAGTTCGTCAAGAATGCGCTGGCCGACCAGCCGCCGGTGGAGTTCCGCGTTCCCAAGGGGCTGCAGCTCATCCCGATCAACCGTCGCACGGGACTGCGCGCCGCCGCCGGAACGCCGGGCACCATCCTGGAGGCCTTCAAGCCGGGAACGGCACCGCCGGACGAATATTCGATCATCGGGTTCCAGGACGATATCGGCATTCCGCGCACGGTTTCGCCGGAAGCCGGCCAGGCGGTCATGACGGGAACCGGCGGGCTCTACTGATCCTTCACCGCAGGTGCAAACCATCCGTGCCGGATGGTTTGCACGTCACTTTCGGATCAACTATGGTCGCGCCCACTTTCGGCGTTCGCACGGGCTGCGTTCGCTGGATAGCTCTTTCCATCCAACCGGATGGCGACACATTCAACACCAACGCGAGGACTTGCGATGCGCGCCGAAACAGAGGCCGTGGTCGATGAAATCAAGCAGGCCATAAGCCTGCTGAGGAGGCATCTTTGACTGGGATCAGGCGATTGTCAGACTCGACGAACTGAACGCTGCCTCCGAGGATCCGACCCTTTGGGACGACCCGACGCAGGCCCAGAAGCTGATGCGCGAGCGTCAGCATCTCGATGACAGCATCAACGGCGTCCGCCAGCTCGAGGCCGACCTCAACGACAATCTCGAACTGATCGAGCTTGGCGATGCGGAAGGCGATGCCGACGTGGTCTCCGAGGCGGAGGCCGCGCTCAAGGCTCTGCGCACCGATGTCCAGCGCCGCCAGATCGCGTCTCTGCTGTCCGGCGAGGCCGACGGCAATGACGCCTATCTGGAGATCAACGCCGGCGCCGGCGGCACGGAAAGCCAGGACTGGGCGAACATGCTGTTGCGCATGTACACCCGCTGGGCCGAGCAGCACGGACACAAGGTCGAGGTTCTCGAGATCCACGACGGCGAAGAGGCCGGAATCAAGTCCGCGACGCTCAAGATCAAGGGCGAGAACGCCTACGGCTGGCTCAAGACCGAATCCGGCGTCCACCGGCTCGTGCGGATTTCGCCCTATGACAGCCAGGCGCGCCGTCACACGAGCTTTGCCTCGGCCTGGGTCTATCCCGTGATCGACGATTCCATCGAGGTGGACATCAACGAAAGCGACTGCCGCATCGACACCTACCGCGCATCGGGCGCGGGCGGACAGCATGTGAACACGACCGACTCGGCCGTGCGCATCACCCACCAGCCGACCGGGATCGTGGTGCAATGCCAGAGCGAGCGCTCGCAGCACAAGAACCGGGCCAGCGCCTGGGCGATGCTGAAGGCGCGTCTCTACGAGCTGGAATTGCAGAAGCGCGAGGAAAAGGCCAATGCGGAGGCGTCTTCGAAGACGTCGATCGGCTGGGGCCACCAGATCCGTTCATACGTGCTGCAGCCGTATCAGCTGGTGAAGGACCTGCGCACGGGCGTTGAAAGCACCAGCCCGCAGGATGTGCTGAACGGTGACCTCGACGGCTTCATGGAGGCAACGCTGGCGCAGCGTGCCTTCGGCGGCCAGGCTGAAGAGATCGCCGACGTGGAGTAGGCAACCGCCTCGCTTCAGGATCGTGACTGACAGAAACGGCGCCTCTACGGGCGCCGTTTTTGCGTGGTCACACGGGATCGAGAATGAGGTGGGACACGCGGTCCGTCGCCTCGGGCGGAAAGATCTGTCCGGTGGCGTTGTGATCGACGTGGGTCAGTTCCCCGACGAACAGCTTCTCGCCCCTCCAGTAGAAATCGACGCGGACCAGGCTGAAGGGGGCGGCGAGCTTCTCCGCGATCTCGACGATCCTGTCCAGAGCCGCGGGCCGGTCGCGAATCTCCGGCGAGACTGGCGTTCCGAGGGTTGCATCCAGCGGCTGCCACGCGGCCGTGTAGAGCATCGAGGTCGTGTTGTCGGGTGCGCCGAGGTAGCATTTGATGGCTTTGACCCGACCCTGACGGCAGAACACCTTGAGTTCGGTGTTCGGATCGGCATCGAACACCACCGGTTCGACGATCACCTTGGGGGCGAGGTCGCGGTAATTGGCTTCGCGCCAGACCCGATAGTAATTGTGGTCGAACCAGCCCGTGATCCGGTCAATGTTCAGCGGCTCGCCGTCGCGCCGGATGATGACCGACCCGCTCGAATGGGTCGGCTTGATCACGCAGCGGCGCGGAAAGGAATAGGCGCTTGCCTCCTGCTTGCTGCGAAGCACCGCGATGGTCGGAACGGCAAGTCCCGGACCCGCGTGCTCCTCGATGAAGCCCTTGGCGAGTTCCTTGTCCGTGGTGCGCACCCGTTCGGGAGAGAGGATCTCGTCACCGACCTTGAGGGCGAGCAGCGCATCCTGCAGGGTTTGCCGGCGTCCCGGCCAGCGGCCGTGGGAAAGGCGGAATTGAAGACAGGAGATGAGCTTGTCGAACCGCCGCGTCTTGGGCGTGATCCCGTTCAGCCAGTGATGGATCGCCCACAGCGGACCCGTCGTCTTCGGCAGAATGCGCCGGTCCTCGGGCTCCGGCGTGGCAGTATCGGTCATGCGCATCGATCGTCGTGTTCGTCGAAGATGATCGCCGAAATCCGCTGCTCCGCCTCCGGCGGAATGAACTTCAAGGTGGCGTTGTTGGACGTGTGGCTGATCTCGCCGATGTAGAAATCCGTGCCGTTCGTGTAGATGTCGACGCGCACGAGGCCGAAGGGCTCGGCGGCGCGTTCGACCGCCTCGAGGATTGCGGAGAGATTTGCGGGCCGTTCCGTCTTGATGGTTGTCAGGCGATAGTTCATCGACGCATCCAGGGCGTTCCACTGGCGATCATAAAGCATCCTGTGCGGATCCGAATGCCGGTCATGTGTCCATTTGATGATCTTGACCTTGCCCTTGTAGCAGAAAAACTTCGCTTCCTGGGGGGCGTCCTGGTTGAAGGCGAAGGGTTCCACGATGATCTTGGGTTCAAGGTCGCGATAGTTCGCCTCCCGCCAGACGCGATAGTAGTTCATTTCCAGCCATTGCGAGATCCTGTCGAGATCCAGCGGCTCGCCGTTGTGCCTTCGGATCACCTGCCCGCTCATATGGGTGGGCTTGATCACGCAACGTTCGGGAAAGGCGAAGCTGCGGACCTCTTCAGCCGTTTTCAGGATGGCAAGGGTCGGCAGGATCCGGCACGCATCGATCCGCGTGCGAAGGAAGGTCTTGGCGTGTTCCTTGTCCGTGGTCATGACCCGCAGCGGATCGAGCACCTCGTCCGACGCCTTGACGGCGAGAATGGCGTCGTTGAGAGACGTCTTGCGCAGCGCCAGCCGTCCATGGGTTGCAAAAAAATGCGCGTGCGACAGGAGCCTGTCGAAACACCGTGTTTCCGGCATGACGCGGATCAGGATATCGATCAACGACTTCGCGAGCATGAATTCCGTTCGGACTTGCTGAAAAGGGGCGCGCGCGCCAACGGCGGGGCGGGGAAAATCCGCCCCCCTGTCTATGGTGAGAATTCGGCGCCGAACGCAAGAGCCAATAAGGGCCGCGCGGGCTTGCGCGGCTCTTATCCAAGCCCTGGCAACCGGCCCGCGCGGCCGTCCATGTCTTTCAGGGTGTTTGTGCCGCGGAGTCCGTGGCGAAAAGCAGCGCCGACACCCGTTCTTCGGCGTCCGCGGGGATGAACGGGCTGGTCGCGTTGCCGGCGATATGGGTGATCTCGCCGACCAGAAAGTCATGCTCGTTCGTATACATGTCGATCCGTACGAGGTCGAAGGCCGAGGCGAGTCGCTCTGCCGCCTCGAGCATGGCGTCAAGGTTGCGGGGGCGCTGCTTGCGTTTCGTGGCGCGTGGATAGAGCAGCGACGCTCCGAGCGGCTCCCAGTTGCGGGTGTAGAGCATGCGGGTCAGCCCGCTGTAGCGGTCGAAGTCCCATTGAATGATCCTCGCCTTGCCGCGGTAGCAGAAGACCTTCATGTCATCGACTGCGTCGGCGTCGAAGACGAAGGGTTCGACGATGATCTTCGGAGCAAGGTCGCGGTAGTTCGCCTCCCGCAGGCCGTGGTAATAGTTCTTGTCCATCCAGCCGAGGATCTTCGGGACGTCGACCGGCTCGCCGTTTCGCCGAAGGATGATGTCGCCGCTGGTGTGGGTTGGCTTGATCACGCAGCGGTTCGGGAAGACGAAGTCCCGGATCTCATGCTTGCTGCGCAGCAGCGCCAGTGTGGGAACGACGTGCCTTTGACCGATCCGCTGCCGGATGAAGTCCTTCGCCAGTTCCTTGTCCGAGGTGAGCACCCGCTCGGGGCGCAGGATCACGTCGCTCGTCTTGAGGCGATAGAGCGCATCATTGAGCAATGCGCGGCGTCCGGGCAGGCGTCGGTGCGCGTTCAGGAACTGAAGCGTCGAGAGCTGCTTGTCGAAGAACCGCGTTTTCGGCGTCACGTCGAGCAGGAAATCGTGAAGCTTGTCGAAGAGGCGGGAGGAGCGTCGCATGGAACCGCAATGGCAGGTGGCCAACCGTGGAAAGGTTCTCCTGTTCTGACGCAAGCCTCGCGGAGCTTCAATAGACCGCTTCGAAGCGCTGGAGTGCGAACGCCTGGCCGGGCGCAAACGAAAACGGCGCCCGCCGGGCGCCGCTGTGATGCAAAGTCGTTGCGTGGATCGCTCAGTTTTCAAGCAGCGGCTTGATTTCCTCACCGGCCTCCATGAACCGCGTCGGGTTCAGCGGGCGGTCGTCCATGCGCACCTCATAGTGGAGATGCGGGCCCGTCGAGCGTCCCGTCGAGCCGACCCGGCCGATCGGTTCGCGCGCGGATACCTTCTGGCCCTTTGTCACGAGGATCCGGCTCATATGCGCGAAGCGTGTCACGACGCCGCTCGGATGTTCGATCTCGACCGATTTGCCGTAGCCGCCGTTGCGCCCGGCGAACACCACCGTGCCCGGGCCGGGCGCGCGGATGCTGGCGCCGCGCGGGGCCTTGAAGTCGGTGCCGGTGTGCATCGCCATCCGTCCGAGGAACGGGTCGAGGCGAGGGCCGAAGGAGGAGGAAATCGGGGCGCCGGCGACCGGGCGATCGAACGGAATGCCCCGGGCAGCGGTCTTCAAGGTTCCAAGCACGGCAAGCGCACGTTCCGCACGCTCCAGGCGGGTCTCGAAGTCGGTCGCGTCAAGCGGGACGAACGGACCGCCGCTTGCATTGGTCGCGGTCGTGGACTTGGGGAGCGCGCTTGCCAGTTGCAGGCCGAGCTTGTCCGCGGTCTCGGCGATCCGCTGTGCATCGCGTTCGGCGGTCACGGCGATCACGTCGAGGGCGAAATGCGCCTCCCGGTCCATGCGCTGCAGGCTGCCGTTCACGCTCGCGATCAGGTTTTTCTGCTCCTCAAGCGCGGCCTGATTGGCCGGCGCGGGGGCAGCCTTGTCCATCGCGGCGGGCAGGGGGTCGCTCTGCGATCCGCGCAGGTTGAGGGTCGGCGAAATGTCGATCGGCTCCGGCGTGCCGCCGATACCGGTTCCGGTCAGCTCCGCGTCCAGCGCCAGCAGCGGGTCGGCAATATCGGGTTTGGTCTGCGGCACCGGACCGCCGACCGCCACGCGGATCCCGCTTTCGGCAGCCTTTTGCAGCAGGGCGGCGACGCGGGACTGGCGCGTGTCCAGGTCCTGCTGGCGGGCAACCACGCCTTCCAGCTGCGCTTCCAGGCTCTGGCGCTCCAGCACGCTGCGGCTTGTCAGTTGATCGATGCGGGCGCGCAGCGAGGTGATGCGGTCCTCGTAGGAGAGCTGCATCTGGGCCTGGCGTTCCGAGGAGGACTGGATGATGTCGTCGCGCAGGACGAGATAGGCGGTTGCACCGACGTAGCCGACAGCAAGCAGGACACCGATGGCGGTCGCCGCACCGGCGATCCAGGGCGATATCGTGAAACTGCGCACATGATCGCCCCTGGCGATGATCACCCGATGGGGTTCCTTGCGCTTTCCAAACACCTTCTGGCCGTTTGCTGCGTGTCCTGTCATCCCTCTCCGGACCCATTCCTGCCGATCCCGACCACACACTCGGACGGGCATCCTTGGTACGGATTAGAGATGATTAAGGTTAACAAATGCTAAGGGTTAGGCGTTCAAGCGGCGTTTTTGGCCCCCAGAGCCACGGATTTCACCCGGTGAGGCGGACCAGCGGACGGTAGAATCCCGGCGTCAATCCGGCCTCAGCGCGGGCCCGATCGTTGAACGGCGGCTTCAGCCCGCCCTTGAAGTGCCGGCGCACAAGGGCCTGAAACCGGGCTTCCGGATCGCTGCGCTCGCGGTCGCACAGGAAGCGGAACCATTTTGCACCGAAGGCGACGTGACGCTTTTCGTCGCGGTAGATGATTTCCAGAATATCCGCGGTCTCCGCGTCTCCCGTCTTGCGGGCCTTGACGATCATGTTGGGCGAGATGTCGAGGCCGCGCGCCTCCAGCACCAGGGGAATCACCGCCAGCCGCGCGGTCAGGTCGTTCCCGGTGCTTTCGGCTGCCTCCCACAGGCCATGATGGGCGGGAAGCGCACCGTAGAACGATCCAAGGTCGGCGAGGCGCTTGCGCAGCAGCGAGAAATGCTTTGCCTCTTCCAGGCCGACGCGCACCCAGTCGTCGTAGAAGGAACGGGGAACCGGATGACCGGCGAAGCGGCCGACCAGGTCCCAGGTGAGGTCGACGGCATTCAGTTCGATATGGGCGAGCGAATGCAAGAGCGCGATGCGGCCGGACTGGCCCCCGACGGCGCGTTTCGGCATGTCGCGCGGCGGCAGCAGGCGCGGCTCCTCCGGCCGGCCGGGCTGGTCGGGCATGGCTGCGCCGCCGGTTCTCCCGCGCAGCGACAGTCCGCGCGCGAACCAGCTTCGCGCCGTGGCATGCGAGAGGCGGATCTTTTCGTCGAGATCGCAGGTGGCGACGATGCGACGCGCGCCGTCGGCAAGCGAGGCGGGGGCAGCGTCAAGCGACGTCTGACGTGTCGGTGAAATAGGCAAGCGGGCTCCGTAGGAGGCTGGGTCCGGGGCGGGCAAGGGCGTGCGGACGCGCCCGAGCGGCGCATCCGCGACACGGTGTCAGTCGGGACGGGGCTTCAGCCGAGCGCCTTGACCGCGTCGAGCACGGCTTCGGCGTGGCCGGGCACCTTCACCTTGCGCCAGACATTGGCGATCTTGCCATCGCCGTCGATCAGGAAGGTGGAGCGTTCCACGCCCATGTACTTCTTGCCGTACATGTTCTTTTCGACCCAAACGCCATAGGCGGTCGCGACCTCGGTTTCGGTATCTGCGGCCAGGATCACGCCAAGGTCGTGCTTGGCCTTGAACTTGTCGTGTTTCGCGGCGGTGTCGGGCGAGACGCCGACGACCGTCGCGCCGGCGGCCTTGAAGTCCGCGCCAAGTCCGGTGAAGGCGATGGCCTCCTTGGTGCATCCCGGCGTGTCGTCCTTGGGATAGAAGTAAAGCACCACCTTGCTGCCTTTCAGGCCGGAGAGGCTGACACGTCCGCCGCCATCGGTTTCCAGATCGAAGTCCGGCGCCGGGCTTCCGACTGCAATTTCGCTCATTTGCCTTCCTTTCGTCACGAGTTGGGGGAACAACAGTCAACGTGTTACGCGGTCGTCACGAAAGCGGATGCCGACCGGAGCAAAGCGCGTTCGACAGACCCCAATAGGTAGTATGCTGCTGCGCGATTCGAGCCATTGACGGCTGCCTCGAACAAGGACCAGACCCCTGTATAGAAGGTTGATCCGCCGCGATAAACCCTTGCGCGCGACGCTGCGCCGGCGTCGCGGCAGATGGGTTGTGCCGTCGATCATCCTGCTCGCCTTTCTCGCTGTCTCGCTCGCAGGCGGAGCGCTCTATCTCGCCCAGGGGCCGGTGTCGGTTCCCCAGCTTGCGCGTGCGATCGAGGAACGGGTGTCCACAGACGAGGCGCAGCTGACGATCGGCGTCGCCACGGTGGATGTGTCGCGCGGGCTGCCGGTGCGAATCGAGCTTGAGAACGCCGCGATCGAGATGCCGGGCCCCAGTCCCGTCACGCTGATCCTGCCGCGCATTTCGGCCCCCCTCGACCTATCGGACGCCATGCGGGGCGAGGTCGTCCTCGAAGAGGTGGTGCTGGAACAGCCGAAGCTGCAGATCCAGCCGACCGGCACGACGCCGGGCGAGGTGCCCGACATGTCGGCCCTTGCAGAGGCCGCCGACAGGCTCGCCCGTCTGGCGCTTGCGCAGCTGTCGGCACGCGGCATCCAGCGTATCGAGATTGTGTCGGCCGAGGTGGTCGCCTATGCGGGGCAGACCTATCGCACCAGCGGGATCGACGCGGTCCTGCGCCGCGAGGGGCAGGACACGCTGCAGATGGAGACTGAGGTGGCCGGCCGCATGGGGCGGTGGCGCGCCAACCTGCGCCGGAGCGTCGATCCCGGCTCCGGCGAGCGGCTGCTCGGTCTCGACATCAAGGACGTGACCCTCGGCGAGTTCATGCCGCTGGAAACGCAGATGCGCGCCGGCCGGGGGCTCGGGATTCCCGTGCGTATCCGTCTGGACACCAGCCTCGACAAGGACGGCGGCTTCGTTTCGAGCCGCGCCGGCTTGTCCGTGTCGCCGGGGTGGATCAACACCGGCCGGACCGTGGTCAGCTTCGACCGTTTCGACCTCCAGCTGGTCTGGGAGGCGGGGCGTCCCGGCTTTCGCGTGGCGCCATCGGTCTATGCGCGGGGAAACACGGTCGTCCCCTTCGAGGGGATGGTCGAGCCGCCACGCGCCTGGCAGGAGCTATGGTCGTTCCAGCTGGTGTCGCGCAACGGGCGGATCGGCCCGAGCGATGTGCCGGGGCCGCCGTTTGCGATGAATGCCCTCGCGGTCGAGGGGCGTGCGGACCTGATGCAGCGCGAGCTGCATTTCGACAATATCGCCCTGCGCTCGGGCACGGCGCAGCTCGACGGGGCCGGATCGCTGAAGATCGCGGCGGACGGGCCCTATCTTGCGCTTGCGATGGAAAGCGGACCGATGCCGCTTGCCACCTTGAAGCGGATCTGGCCGATCACCGTCGCGCCTCCGGCGCGCGCCTGGGTGATCGAGCACATGATCGACGGACGGGTGCTTGGCGGCAGCGCGACGGTGGCATTGCAGCCGCCGGCCTTTGATCATCTCGATCCCGATCCGGGCTGGTCGGGCGACGACATGCAGATCGAGATCGCCTTCGATGATCTCAGCCTCAAGACCGTTGGAACGGTTCCCGTCGCCCAGGGGCTCGCCGGGCGTTTGCAGGTGGCGAACGAGATTCTCACGGTCAGCTCCGACCAGGGCGTGATGGTGGTGCGCCCGGACGAGCAGCTCAGCATCGAAAAGATCGATTTCGCCATTCCCGACCTGCGCGAGAGCGGGGTCAAGACCGGCGATCTCGCCCTGACGCTCGCCGGCCCGGCCGCGTCTCTCGGCGGGGTTCTGGACAGCAAGCCCTTCGAGGTCCTGTCCAAGAACGACGTCACGCCAGACGATCTCGGCGGAGGCGGTTCGCTCTCGCTGACCGCCCGCTTCGCGCTGGAAAATGACGTTCCCCTCGAAGAGGTCGACTGGACGCTGAAAGGTGACCTCAAGGGGTTTTCCAACGCCGTTCCGATCCGCGGCCACAAGATGCGGCGCGCGGACCTGTCGTTTGAGGTCGATCCGGGCCGGATCGCGCTGACCGGACGCGGCGAGCTCGACGGCCTGCCCGCCAACATCGACCTTGTGGTTCCCCTCGGCGACGGCGAGGAATCCTCCGTCGCCGCACGCCAGGGGGTCGTTATCGACGCGACCGCGGCACAGCTTGCCAGTCGCGGCATCGATCTGCGTGATTTCGTCTCCGGCCAGATGCGGCTGTCCTCCGACGAGACCGCCAGCGGGCAGACCTATGAGATCGACCTGTCGCGGGCGAAGATCAGCCTGCCCCAGGTCGGCTGGAGCAAGAGCCCGGGCGTGGCCGCCAAGGCGAGCTTTACGCTGGCCGAGGTCGATGGCGGCCGCGAGGTGCGCGGCTTCCAGCTGACGTCGGAGGGCGTCGACATCGCCGGCACCATTGCACTCGACGCCAAGGGGGGCTTCACCAGCGCCCAGTTCTCCCGCTTTTCCCTGCGACCGAGCGATGACGCCACCTTGCGGGTCTCGAAGCGCGGCGGCCAGGTGGTCGCCGAACTGCGGGCGCGGCGCTTCGACGGTCGCGGCCTGCTTGCCAATCTCGCCAATGGCGACGCCTCCAGGCGCGACGGGGAGGGGGGCGCGCTCCGCGTTCAGGCAACGGTCGACCAGATGACCGGCTTCAACGGCGTCAATGTCACCAATATGTCGCTCAACATGTCCAGCGTCGGCGGAGACATGCGCGCCCTGTCGCTGAGCGGGCAGACCGGTGGCAGGGCGGCGTTCAATCTCACCATGTCCGGCAAGGACGCGGACCGGGTCCTGTCGGGGTCGATGCAGGACACCGGGGCGCTGCTGCGCTTCGCAAACCTCTATGAGCGCATGCGCGGCGGCGAGGGTGTCCTGTCGGTGGCGATGCCGTCGAACGGAGCCTGGAACGGGCGCTTCAAGGTCAAGCGCCTGTCGATCACCGAGGATCCGGCGATCCGCGCGCTGGCGCGCGCGCCCGACATGTCCGATCCCGACCGGCGGCGCCGGGCGGGGCTGACGGGCTCGGCACAGCGCGGCGAGGCGTCCTTCAATGCGCTCGATCTGGTGTTCCAGCGCCAGGGCGACATGCTCACGATCACCGACGGCACGCTCACGGGCGCGACCATCGGCGGCACCGTGAGCGGCCAGGTCGATCTCGAGCGGCGTCTGCTCGACCTCACCGGCACCTTTGTGCCCGTTTTCGCGCTCAACAACCTCTTCGCGAAAATCCCGATCCTCGGTTTCGCGCTGGGCGGGGGAACGGATGAGGGCCTGATCGGCGTGACCTTCAAGCTCACCGGGCCGATTGCCGATCCGGTGCTGACGGTGAACCCGGCCTCGGCGATGGCGCCGGGAATCTTCCGGAAAATCTTCGAATACCGTTGAAGCGATCGACGCAAAATCGCGCAAGGGTTGCATGCTTCCCTTACGTCATGGCGCGGGCATTAGGTATGGCCTCGCCGCGTGGTGGCGTGTATAACCCCAGCCGGTCCGGCGCGGGCGGTTGCGCCACGCCGGTCCGGGCGGTCGACGGGTGAACCGCAACGCGGATTTTTTGAACAGGGCAGCGGCGCGCCATCGTCACGCCGGTGCCGGAATTGTGCGGGAGTTGGAACTATGGCGCAGAATTGGTCACCTGACAGCTGGCGGTCGAAACCGGTCGTGCAGGTTCCCGACTATCGCGACGCCGAGGCGCTGGCGACGGTCGAAAGCCGCCTGTCCGACTTTCCGCCGCTGGTTTTTGCAGGTGAGGCGCGAAAGCTGACCCGTCAGCTCGCCGAAGTCAGTGAAGGGCGCGGGTTCCTTCTGCAGGGTGGCGATTGCGCCGAGAGCTTCGCCGAACACCATGCCGATCACATCCGCGATTTCTTCCGCGTGTTCCTGCAGATGGCGGTCGTTTTGACCTATGCCTCGTCGCAGCCGGTGGTGAAGGTCGGGCGCATCGCAGGTCAGTTCGCCAAGCCGCGGTCGTCGCCTATGGAAAAGAAGGGCGACGTGGAGCTTCCCAGCTACCGCGGCGACATCGTCAACGACATCGAGTTCACGCCGGAGACGCGCGAGCCGGACCCGCAGCGCCAGATCATGGCCTATCGCCAGTCCGCGGCGACGCTGAACCTGCTTCGCGCCTTCGCCCAGGGCGGCTTCGCCAATCTCGACCACGTCCATCGCTGGATGCTGTCCTTCGTCAAGGACAGCCCGCAGAGCCATCGTTATCAGGCGCTTGCCGACCGTATTTCGGAAAGCCTCGACTTCATGCGGGCCTGCGGCATCGATCCGGACACGGCGCCGCAGTTGCGCTCGACCGATTTCTTCACCAGCCACGAGGCGCTCCTGCTTGGGTACGAAGAGGCGCTGACCCGTGTCGACAGCACCTCCGGCGACTGGTACGCGACCTCCGGCCACATGCTGTGGATCGGCGACCGCACCCGTCAGCCAGATCATGCGCATGTCGAGTTCTTCCGCGGCATCAAGAACCCGATCGGGCTCAAGTGCGGACCGAGCCTGACGCCGGACGGCCTGCTGGAGCTGATCGACCTGCTCAACCCGGAGAACCAGGCCGGTCGCCTGACGCTGATCTGCCGTTTCGGCGCGGACAAGGTGTTTGAGCATCTGCCGGCGCTGGTGCGGGCCGTGGAACGCGAAGGCCGCAAGGTGGTTTGGTCCTGCGATCCGATGCATGGCAACACCATCACCGCCAACGGCTACAAGACGCGTCCGTTCGACCGGATCCTGCGCGAGGTCGAGGCCTTCTTTGCGGTCCATCGCGCCGAAGGCACCTATGCGGGCGGCATCCACGTCGAGATGACCGGCAAGAACGTCACCGAGTGCACCGGCGGGGCGCGCGCCCTGACAGCTGACGATCTGGCCGATCGTTATCACACCTATTGCGACCCGCGTCTCAATGCGGAGCAGGCGATCGAGCTTGCGTTCCTCGTTGCCGAGAACGTGCGCAAGGAGCGTGACGCCCGGTCCGCCGAGCGCCAGGCCGCCGCGAGCTGATACGTCCCTGCGGGCACGCTTCGCATGGCATCTGTTGAACGGTCGGCATTGCCGGCCGTTCGCTTATGGGAGGTTGGCGGACCCGCAGTCTCGCCGGCGTCGGGTCACATCTGTGTGAGCTGGAGATTGCCCGGCCGGAATCCGTCCATTTTTAAAGGAAATATTGAATCTCTTTCGTCTAAACTTTTCCAACGCCAATCGGGAGGGGACCGAGACGGCATGCATATTGACCTTTCGGACGTCTCGATTCTCGTAATCGATGACAATTCGCATATGCGCACGTTGTTTCGTGCGATTTTGAACGGATTTGGCGCCCGGCGGATCTTCGAGGCCGGCGACGGATCCGACGGCCTTGCCGTTGTCGTCGACCGCAAGCCCGATGTGGTGATCTGCGACTGGGTGATGGCGCCATTGTCGGGAAGCGAATTCCTGTCCATTCTGCGCGGGGATTCAGACGAGTTCATCGCCACCACGCCTGTGATCATGGTCAGTGCCGACGCCCGCAAGCCGGTGATCCTGCGCGCGCTCGAGTTGGGCATCCACGAGTTTCTCGCCAAGCCCGTTTCGCCCGCCATGCTGTATCAGCGCCTTTACCGGGTGCTGACCGAGCATCGGCCGTTCGTGCGCAAGGGCGGATTTTTCGGCCCCGCGCCGCGCGGCAGCTCGCCGCCGCCCGCCGCCGCCGCCATGCGGTCGAACGACGCTCCGCAGGACATGGTATTCCTGTAGCTCGCGTCGTCGTTGCCTGAGGTCTCGCACCGCTCGACGCCGCCCCTGCATCACCGCCTCAGGGCACTGGACCGTGGTGCAAGAGCGGGCTAAACCGAAGCCATGACAGACGCTTCTATCCCGGCTCGCGCCGACCGGCTCCGCCTCGCCATTGCACAGTTCAATCCGACGGTGGGCGACATCGACGGAAACCTCGCGCTCGCGCGCAGGGCGCGGGCGCAGGCCGCCGCCGCGAATGCGGATCTCGTATTGTTGTCCGAGCTGTTCCTGTCGGGCTATCCGCCGGAGGATCTCGTCCTCAAGCCGGCCTTCGTTGCCGCCTGCCGCGCCGCGCTCGATGCGCTGGTCGCCGACACCGCCGATGGCGGTCCGGGCGTGATCGTCGGTCTGCCCTGGCGCGAAGGCGACAAGCTGCACAATGCGGTTGCCCTCGTCGACGGCGGCCGGATCGAGGGCGTTCGCTTCAAGGTGGACCTGCCCAACTACGGCGAGTTCGATGAAAAGCGCGTCTTCCAGTCCGGGCCGCTTCCCGGACCGGTCGGATTTCGCGGCATCCGTCTCGGCCTTCCCGTGTGCGAAGACGCCTGGTCGGACGAGGTCTGCGAGTGCCTTGCGGAGACCGGCGCGGAGCTTCTGCTGGTGCCCAACGGCTCCCCCTTCCATGCCGGCAAGCCGGAGGTGCGGCTGCAGGTGATGGTGTCGCGCGTCGTCGAGACCGGCCTGCCGCTGGTCTATTGCAACCAGGTCGGCGGTCAGGACGAGCTGGTGTTCGACGGCGCGTCCTTCGCGCTGCAGGCCGACCGCAGCCTGGCATTCCAGATGCCGGAGTTCGCCGAGGCGCTGGAGGTCACCGACTGGCAGCGGAATGACGATGGGGGCTGGGTCTGTGTCCGAGGGACGGCTCACGCGCTGCCCGACGCGGATGCCGCGCTCTGGCACGCCTGCGTGCTTGGGTTCCGCGACTACGTCGAGAAAAACGGCTTTCCGGGTGTCGTTCTGGGGCTGTCCGGCGGGATCGACAGCGCGGTCGTCGCCGCCATGGCGGTGGATGCGCTGGGGCCCGAGCGGGTGCATTGCGTGATGCTGCCCTATCGCTATACGTCGCAGGAAAGCCTCGTCGATGCCAAGGCATGCGCCGATGCGCTGAAGCTGCGCTACGACACGGTGGGCATCGCCCCGGCCGTCGAGGGCTTCCAGGCAGCCCTGTCGGACCTCTTTGCCGGCACCGAAAGCGGGGTGACGGAGGAAAACATCCAGTCGCGTGCCCGCGGCGTCATCCTGATGGCGATCTCCAACAAGTTCGGCTACATGGTCGCCACCACGGGCAACAAGTCGGAGATGTCGGTCGGCTACGCCACCCTCTATGGCGACATGAACGGCGGCTTCAATCCGATCAAGGATCTCTACAAGACGCGGGTCTACAAGCTTGCCGCGTGGCGCAATGCCAACCGGCCTGACGGCCTGCTCGGACCGGACGGCGAGGTCATCCCGGCCAACATCCTCACCAAGGTGCCCTCGGCCGAATTGCGGGAAAACCAGACCGATCAGGATTCGCTTCCCGACTATGAGGTTCTCGACGACATCCTCGAATGTCTGGTGGAAAAAGAGAATTCCGTCGGCGACATTGAGGCGCGCGGGCACGACCGCGCTTTGATCCACCGGATCGAACACCTGCTTTATGTTGCGGAATACAAGAGGCGCCAGTCGGCGCCCGGCGTGAAGATCACCCGCAAGAATTTCGGCCGCGACCGACGCTATCCGATTACCAACCGGTTCCGCGACCGCAGCTAGGCGGACCTGAAGGTCCTGCAAGGCCTGCGGTGCCCCGGCGCCTTTCTTGCGGAAAGTCCGTGCAATGTCCTATTTCGCCTTCGTTCGGGAGAACCTGCGCTGGCTCCTGGCCGGTCTGCTGCTGACGTTTTTTTCCAGCTTCGGCCAGACGTTCTTCATCTCGCTCGTCGCCGGCGACCTGCGTAGCGCGTTCGACCTGTCGCATGGCGAGTTCGGTGGACTCTACATGGCGGCGACGCTGCTGTCGGCCGCTTCCCTGACGGTGATCGGCAAGGTCGTCGACACGCAGCCGCTGGCGCTGGTCTCTGCCGCGATCGTCATCGGGCTCGCGCTGTTTTCCGTCGGGATGGCGAGCGTTTCCTCGGTCGCGATGCTCTTCGTGGTGCTCTATGGCCTACGGCTTTTCGGACAGGGCATGATGACCCATGTGGCGATGACCGCGATGGGGCGCTGGTATGCGGCGCAGCGGGGGCGTGCGGTCTCCATCGCCGGCCTCGGCATCCAGTGTGGCGAGGCGTCGCTGCCGCTTGCCTTCGTGGCCGTTTCCGCGCTTGTCGGCTGGCGCGGCGCCTGGTGGCTCGGCGCGGTCGCTCTGGTTGTCGTGGCGCTTCCGGCATTGGTCCTGCTGCTCAGGGTCGAGCGGATCCCGCGCGGGCAGACGGCGCCCGACGAGGGGCCCGAGATCCTCCGGCACTGGACACGCGGCGAGGTCCTGCGCGATCCGGCCTTCTGGATCCTGTCCGCCGGAACGCTGGCGCCGCCCTTCATCGGCACCACCATCTTCTTCAACCAGGTCTATCTGGTCGAGCTGCGCGGCTGGACGATGGAACTCTTCGCGTCTGGCTTCGTCGTCATGTCCTCCATGACCATCACCTTTGCCCTGCTTGCCGGCTGGCTGATCGACAAGGTCTCGGCGCTTCGCATCATCCCGGTGTTCCTTCTTCCCCTGGGCGCGGCCTGTGTGGTGATGGCGACGGTGACCCAGTCCTATGCCGTCTTCGTCTTCATGGCGCTTCTCGGGGTGAGCTACGGTTTCACCTCGACGCTGTTCGGCGCGCTGTGGCCCGAGGTCTACGGGACGCGCCATCTGGGCGCGGTCCGCTCGGTCATCGTGGCGATGATGGTGCTGGCCTCCGCCGTCGGGCCGGGACTGACCGGGGCCCTGATCGATCTCGGCGTTGCCTATGAAACCCAGATGCTGGCGATGGCTGCCTATTGCTTCTGCGTGGCGGTGTCCATGACGGCTGTCTCCGTTCATGTCCGCAAACGTCTTGCGACAACCGCTGAAACCGCCATTGCCGGGCATCCGCGATCCCGCTAGGACAGACACATGACCGTAACCGTTAGATTTGCCCCGTCACCGACCGGATTCCTCCATATCGGCAATGCGCGACCCGCGCTGATGAACTGGCTCTTCGCCTTGCGCGAGGGCGGCCGCTTCGTGCTGCGCTACGACGACACCGACCGCGAACGCTCGACCGCCGAATTCGCGCAGGCGATCGGCGAGGATCTCGCCTGGCTCGGCATCCATCCGCACGAGAGCTTTCGCCAGTCGGACCGGATCGCGCAGTATGATGCGGCGGCGGAGCGGCTGCGCGCAGCGGGCCTGCTTTATCCCTGCTACGAGACAGCCGAGGAACTGGAGCGCCGTCGTGGACGCGCGCGCGCGCTGGGGCGTCCGCCGGTCTATGATCGCGCGGCGCTGAAACTTTCCGATGAGGACCGCGCCGCCCTTGAAGCCGAGGGGCGCAAGCCGCATTGGCGTTTCCTGCTGCCCAACCACGACGGCGACCCCTTCGTCACGCGCCGCGCCGAGTGCAGCTGGTCGGACTTGTGCCGGGGCGAGCAGACCATCGACCTTGCCTCGCTCTCCGATCCTGTGCTGATCCGCGCCGATGGCACCTATCTCTACACGCTGCCGTCGATCGTCGACGACATCGCCTCGGGCATCACCCATGTGATCCGGGGCGAGGATCATGTCGCCAACACGGCCGTGCAGCTTGCAATCTTCAAGGCGCTGGAGGCGACGCCGCCGGTCTTTGCGCATCACAACCTGCTGACCACCGTCTCGGGCGAGGGGCTGTCGAAGCGCAAGGGCGCGCTGTCGCTGCGCTCGCTTCGCGAGGCGGGCTTCGAGCCGATGGCGGTCGCCTCGCTCGCCGTCCTCAGCGGCACCAGCCATTCGATCGAGCCGGCGGAGACGATGGCGGCGCTTGCCGACATGGTGTCGCTCGCCGACGTTTCGCGCTCGGCCGCCAAGTTCAATCCGGACGACCTGCGCCCGCTCAACGCTCGACTGGTGCACCGGTTGCCCTTCGACGCCGTGGCGGACCGGCTTCAGGCGCTGGGTGTTGCCGGAGGGGCAGCGTTCTGGGAAGCGGTGCGGGAGAACTGCGAAACGGTCGGCGATGCCGCGCGCTGGTGGCGCGCCGTCAGCGATCCCCAGCCGATGGCGGTCGAGCCGGAAGATGCCGACTATCTCGCGCGTGCCGCCGAACTGCTTCCGCCGGATCCGTGGGACGACACCACCTGGGGGACGTGGACCGGGGCGCTCAAGGCCGAGACCGGGCGCAAGGGCAAGTCGCTGTTCCTGCCGCTGCGCAAGGCGCTGACCGGCGAGGCGCATGGTCCGGACATGAAGGCGTTGCTGCCGCTTATTGGGCGACGAAATAGCGCGGCCCGACTATCCTGACGTTTTCCCTGGGCTGAACGGCGGCGGGCGCGGTTTGCACCTCCTGCTCGCTTTCCGCCGCGACCGGATTCTTCGACGGCGCGGGCGTTCCGCCCAGGACCGGCAGGCGCATGGTGGCCGGCTGGGGGGCGAAGCCAAGCTCGACATTCATTCGCGTGTCCGGATCGGCACCGTCTGGAACGGAGGCACTCGGTGTCATGGTCGCCAGCGTGTCGCGCAGCGCATCGATGCCGAGACCACCCGTGCTTTGCGTGTCGCGCAGGCTTTGCGCGGCGACCGCGTCGCCGCTGCGGATCAGGCTCGCCATGCTCTGGCGCCCGCCTGGTTTCGGCTGGCAGCCGCAGCCCGACACATAGGTTTCGCGAAAGCGGTCGGCGTTGGGCAGGTCCGTGTAGGGCAGGCCGTCGACGCTGACCAGATTGTCGACCGTCTCGCCCGGATTGCGATGGACGAAGAGCTGCGCCTCGGCACCCGGGCACATCGACCGGCAGATTGCGGTATCGCGGCCGAAGCCCTCGCTGCCGGTTGAAAAACTCACAGGAAAATAGAAGCCGTCGCATGTGCGCACGCACATCGTGCGATAGGTCGGGCCCGAGGGACGGCTCGTGGTGAAATCCGGCTGCGCGCTCGTGATCGTCACCGTGGAACGGGTTGCGGCCGGGGTTGAGGATGCGCTTGTGACGGCGTTGCCCGGATCGTCCCTGCGACCGATGCCGAAGAGAGCGAGCAGGCCGCCGCCGCTGTTGGCTTCGCGCGGCTGGTCGCATCCCTGGCTGGCGAGCGTGCGTTCAAGCTGTTGCCTGCGCCGCGTCTGGTCGGGACGCGCCCGACGATCGCGCTGGCGCTCGATCTTGGCGAGATTGGCGCGCATGCGTTCGATCTTGCCGCTCAGCGCCTTGCAGGAGCCGGCCGATGCCGCGGCGCCTTTGCATCCCAGATGGCGGGCATCGCGTTCGGCAAGGCCAAGGGCGGCTTTTTGCTGTTTGGCGGCCTTCGACCATTTCCGGTACTCGGGCGATTGCGCGCTGTCGGCGGATATGCGGGAGATTTCGGCGCGAAGCGCACTGCAGCTCGCCGCCTGCGCCGGTGCCGCGACGACAAGCACCGCAACGCCTGCCAGGACGGCAAGGCTCGCGCTGCGTGCAAATGCATACGGTCCCGTCATGCCTGATCCGTTTGCTGCGGCGGCGCCCGTCGCGCCCGCCTGCCATCCCGTCGCCCGCGCGTTTGCCGCGCCGTGTGTCCCGTTTTGGGGATCTTCCACGCCTAACTATCGCCACAACACCGGGCGCGGCACAACAAAAGCCTCGGATTTTAGTAAACTGCGGCCTAATGGTTCGCCGGCGAGGGTCGGGGGAAACCGCGGGAGACGGCTGGAGCCGGACGGCCCGGTCAGTCCGCCATTTCGCGCGTCAGCGCCTGGGCGCGCAGCATCAGCCGGTCCAGCAATTCGTCGAGCAGCGCGCAGTCGGAAGCCGAAAAATCGGCAACGAGGGCCTTTGCAAATGCGCGCGCCTGCGGGGCGAGGGTCTCGTAGATCCGGCGCCCTTCGTCCGTGAGCGCGAGAAAGCTCTCGCGCATGTCCTGGCTGTTCGGCTCGCGGCGGATCAGCGCGCGTGCCTCCAGCGCTGCGGCCGCGCGCGAGACCTTGGTCTTGTGCATCCGGCTGTGCTGCCCGACCCCCTTGGCCGTAACCGTGCCGAACTGTCCGAGCGTGGCGAGCAAGCGCCATTCGGGAACCGTGATGCCGTAGCGGCGGCGATAGACGCCGGCGAGCGACTGGCTCACCGTCTCCGCCAGGATGTTCAGCCGGTAGGGCAGGAAGGTCTCAAGCTCGAGCGGCGGGGAAGGAGGCGTCATGGGGCGGTCCAATGGAGCGGGCGGGAAACAGCCCGTCGGGCAGTCGCAATCGTTCGGATCTATCGCGGCAAGTGTAGCCGCTTCGCGCCGCGCGGGGAAAGGGGGCTTGACGGTCAAGACGGGCGCTTGCCTATCGCCACGGCGCATGGCACCACGACCCCTGACAGTCACCCAAGGATCCGCCCGCCCGCCATGTCGACGCAAAAACCCGCCGCCCCGCCCCAAAGCGTTGCCCTTGTCTGGACGGTGCTCACGCATGTGCTCGTTCTGCCGGTCGCGGCATCGTATCTGCCGGCGCTGCTGCCCCAGACGTCACTGGCGGGGGCGCCGGAGGCGTCCGCCGTCGCGCCGTTTCTTCTGTCCGGCCTGTTCGCCGCCCTGATCGTCGTGCTTCATGGCGTGATCTGGCGCATGGCGCGGGGCGAGGGGCGCAGGCGGCTGGCGCAGGTCGTCGCCGGCCTTGGCATCGTCAGCCTCGCGACGCTTGTCCTTCTTGGAACGCCGGCGCCGCTTCTGGTTCTGGCGCGCCTCGTCGGGGTGGTGCTGTGATGTCCCGCCCCCCATATCGAGGGCACGCCGAACCGCGTTGAAAACAGATCTGGAGACTGCGAATGCGATCCCTTGCCCGTGCCCTGGTCACGCCCCTCGTTCTTGCGGCGTCACTCGTCGTGTCGCCTGTCGCATTCGCGCAGGAAGAGCCGGATCTCATCTTCAAGAAGTCGACCGTCTGGAAACTGCTGACGCCGGACCACAAGCTTGCCACCTATGCGGTCGACGATCCGCTGGTGAAGGGCGTGGCCTGTCATTTCACGGTGCCGGAAAAGGGCGGGGTCTCGGGATGGCTCGGCGTGGCCGAGGAGGTCTCCGACATCTCGCTCGCCTGCCGGCAGGTCGGGCCGGTGAGCTTTTCGGAGAAATTCGAACAGGGCGACGAGGTGTTCCGCCAGCGCCGCTCGTTCCTGTTCAAGAAGATGCGCATCGTGCGCGGCTGCGATGCCAAGCGCAACGTGCTGGTCTATCTCGTCTATTCGGACAAGATCATCGAGGGCAGCCCGAAGAACTCCACGTCCACCGTGCCGATCATGCCGTGGGGCGATGCCGAGGCACCGCGCTGTTCCGACTGGCTGGAGAACTGACGCTCACCGGTTGGAGGCGCGGGACCGGATCCTGACCGGCGCCTGACGCAGGACCTGTCGGTTGGCGGGGCCGATCACCCTGCGTGTTCGGTCTCGCGCGCGGTTGCGGCCGTTGCGTCCGTTTCCGGCGGGCAGAAGTGCTTCTGCAAGAGCGCCAGAACGTCCTGCGCGATTTCGCTGTCCAGGCTGTAGTAGATCGTCGTCCCGTCGCGGCGGGGGCGCACAAGTCCCTGCGCGCGCAACAGCGCGAGTTGCTGGGAAACCGTCGGCATGCGCATTCCGGTCATCTCGGCAAGCTGGCCGACGTTGGTTTCGCCGTTCGCCATATGGCACAGCAGCATGAGACGGGGGCCGGAGGCGAGCATCTTGAGAAAGCTCGCTGCGTCTTCGGCTTTTTCCTGAAGCGCGTTGATCATCATTGTCCTTCCGCTGCGGCTTGCGCGGCCCTGTGGTTCTCTCTTGGCCCGGATGCGGTTTTTGTCCGGATGCGGCTTTTATGAAAGCCTCGCGCGGGAATGTGGCTTTCTCGCGGGCACGCAAATCGCTGCCGCATTAGAATTCAACCCGGGGTCCGGTGCAAGCGTTCACCTGCGAGGAAAACGGGTTTCACGCCAGTGTGATGCGGCTGCGCAACCGTTCGAGGCGAAGTCGCAGGTCTCGACCGCCGCAAGCCGGTCGCGGGCCGTGTCGGCGCGGTCCCCGGAGAGGACGAAGGCCGCGACGGGAACAAGCAGAAGCGCGCCGAGAAGGGTGGCGGTGAGGGTCTGGCAGAGCAGGGGGCGAAGAACAGGGAACATGACAGGCTCCGATACGCGAGACTTGATCGTGGTGAGATCCTGCCAGTCGCGCCGTGAACCCGTCCTGAGGGCGGCGTTTATCTGCGGTTCAGTATTCTTAACGCGCGCGCCATGACTACGCGCCATGCAAGGCGCTGCCTTGAAGAACTGAGTCGGAAAACCGGCTCAGTCCTTTGTGCCGCCTGCTGTTTTCGGCGCCCGCGCGCCGGTCAGAGCTTCACCGGCGCCAGCGCGGCAATCGCTTTTTTCAGGACCTTGTCGCGGTCGTAGATGTCGCGGCGGAAATGGGTCGAACCGTCCTTGTTCACCCAGGCCGTCAGATAGGTCAGATGCACCGGGATCGGCTCGGTGAGCTTGATCACGCGGCGTTTCCCGGTCGAGCGGACCGACAGCAGCTTTTCCTTCGTCCAGCCATCGTCGCCCAGCAGCACCTCGCCGAGATCGAAGGGATTTTCTGTCCGGATGCAGCCGTGGCTGAAGGAGCGCTGCGAGCGGTCGAACAGCGATTTGGACGGCGTGTCGTGAATGTAGATGCTGAACTTGTTCGGGAACATGAACTTGATGCGGCCAAGCGCATTGCCGTCGCCCGGATCCTGGCGCAGCGTGAAGGGGAAGTTGCCCCGCCCGTAGGCCTGCCAGTTCACGGCATAGGGATCGACCTCGCGGTTGCCCGAGAAGACGCGGATGTCCTTCGACAGAAGCGCGCCCGGATTGCGCTGCAACTGCGGCAGATATTCCTTGGTGGCGATGGAGTAGGGCACCGTCCAGAAGGGATTGACCTCGGCATAGGTGATCTGGTCGGAAAACACCGGGGTCGCGTGATACGGCTTGCCGACGACGACGCGGGCGGTATGGACGGTCTTGTCGTTCTTCACGACCTTGAGGTTCTGGTCGGCGAGATTGACGAAGACATAGCGGTCGCCGAGATCGTCCGGCATCCAGCGGCGGCGCTCCATGTTGAGCTCCATCTGCTCGATGCGCGTCTCGATGGGCACGTTGATTTCCGCGAGCGTGTTCTTGCCGATGATGCCGTCGACGTCGAGGCCGTGACGCTCCTGAAACAGCTCCACCGCCGCAACCAGCGCGCCGTCGTAGACATCGCCCTGGTGGCTGCCGGCGGTGAAGAGATCCTGCTGGGCAAGGCGTTCGCGCAAGGCGTCGAGGCGCGGGTCGCTCATGCCGGGCTTCAGGGTCTCGCCCGCGGGGACCAGTGTGAAGCCGCCGGCCTCCGCCTTGGCCCGGTAGTCGGCGAGCCGCTCTTTCAGCCTTGCGTAGTTGGGCGTGTTTGGCGACAGGGCGTCCAGGGTGAGGGCGAAGTCCTCGCTCGATTCCACCATTTCCAGAAGCGACGCCGGATCAGGGGCTTGCGGGAAAAGGTTGAGCGACGGATTCACGTCGTTCGGCTTGACGCGGCCGGCGACCATGTCATTGGCATAGGTGATGTAGCTGTTGGACAGCGCGACCTCGACGGCGGCGATCTCGTCGATGCCGCTTGCATTGAAGGCGATCTGGAACAGCCGGTCCGGATCATAGGCGGCGGGATCGAGCGCATGTTCGCGGGCGTCCTCGAAGGCCTTGATCAGCAGTTTGCCATGGGGCGTGAGGCCGTCGCGCGAGACCCACAGGGGCTGGAAGATCCGCCCCTCGTAGAATTCCTGCACGCCGAGCTGCAATTCCTCCTCGCTGCCGGCGTTGAAGGCGGCGTCCAGCATCAGCGTGTCGGCGGTGGACAATTCGCGCGCGATCGCCATTGCCAGCGGATCGGTCGGCAGGACCGCGGCAGGCGCCTGTGCGGCCGGCAGCGCGCCGGCTGCCGGCGGGGCTCCGGTGGCGGCGGCCGGTTCTGCCTGACCGCCGGTTTCCTGCGCGAGGCTGGCGCCGGTGAAGGGCGAGGCCGCGACCAAGGCTGTGAAAACGGCGAGCGCGAGCGCAATTCGATGCGTCGGAACACGCGAAAACCGGCGCCGTGGGACGGCATTGGCGACGGGCGGCAACGACGGTTGCCCGGGGTCAGCGGTGGGTGCCATGCGCATGTGTTTCCTCCTGTCCCAAGCCGGACGCATTGTCACTCTACATGAGCTTTGGGGAGGGAACGAGGCCTGACCCGCGGTCGTTCCACCGGCGGCAGTCGCCCGCGCATCCGGCTTCCGCGAGGCTTGCACGGACTGCGGACTTGACCACGCGGGGCAAACGGGTCAGAACACGTTTCATGACAACGGCCAAGCGGACCCTCATTTCGATCCTCATTATTTGCAGCTAGCGACAAAGCTGGCTGTGGCCGTTCCCCTCATGCTCGATGCTCCTCCCCACCGGAGATGAGACGGACGCCCCGGCCAGACGGCCAGGAGACGACCGATCATGCATTCCAAGCATCCTTTGAAGCTCACCAACACCTTGACCCGTTCGAAGGACCTCTTCGTGCCGGAGGACCCGTCGAACGTGCGCATGTATGTCTGCGGGCCGACGGTCTATGATTTCGCCCATATCGGCAACGCCCGGCCGGTGATCGTCTTCGACGTGCTGTTCCGCCTGCTGCGCCATCTCTACGGCGCGGAGCATGTCACCTATGTGCGCAACATCACCGACGTCGACGACAAGATCAACGCGCGGGCGCTGCGCGACTATCCCGATCTGCCGCTGAACGAGGCGATCGCGCGCGTCACGAAAAAGACCGCCGACCAGTTTCATGCCGACGTGAAGGCGCTCGGCTGCCTGGAGCCCAGCGTGGAACCGCGCGCGACCCAGCATATTCCCGGCATGATCGCCATGATCGAGACGCTGATCGCCAAGGGCCATGCCTATGAGGCGGACGGCGAGGTTCTGTTCGACGTCGCCTCCATGCCGACCTACGGCGGGCTGTCGAAGCGCAATTTGGAAGACCAGCGCGCCGGAGCGCGCATTGCCGTTGACGAACACAAGAAAAACCCCGGCGACTTCGTGCTGTGGAAGCTCTCCTCCGACGCGGAACCCGGCTGGGAGAGCCCCTGGGGGCGTGGCCGTCCCGGCTGGCACATCGAGTGCTCGGTGATGAGCGAGGCGCATCTGGGTGAGACGTTCGACATTCACGGGGGCGGTCTCGACCTCATCTTCCCGCACCACGAAAACGAGATCGCCCAGTCCTGCTGCGCCCATGGCACGGACAAGATGGCGAGCGTCTGGCTCCACAACGGCTTCGTCCAGGTGGAGGGGAAGAAGATGTCCAAATCGGAAGGCAACTTCGTCACCATCCACGACCTGCTCGCAACGGAGACCTTTGGCGGGCGCAAATGGCCCGGCGAGGTGCTGCGCCTCGCCATGCTGATGACGCACTACCGCGAGCCGATCGACTTCTCGGTTAAGCGGCTGGAGGAGGCGCATGGCATCCTGTCGGGATGGAAAGACAGCCTGCTCGATGGCGGCATGGCGTTTTCTGACGCAAACCGGGCCGACTACGAGGGGATTTCGGTCCCGGACGAGGTCGTCGAGGGGCTGTGCAATGACCTGTCCTTCGCCGGCGTTCTTCCGATCCTGCACGGACTTTCGAAGGCGGCAGCCGGAGACATTGGCGCTGCCCATCGTCTGTTCGCGGCACTGTCGTTCCTTGGGGTGGTTTCCTTTGATGCGATGCAGGCCCATGAGGCGGCAACCGCCGACCGCGTCAGCAATGGTGTGGATGCCTTCGCCGTCGACAAGCGCGTCGCCGACCGCCTTGCCGTGATCGAGGCAAAGAACTGGGCGGAGGCCGACCGCATCCGCGACGAACTGGCAGCCGAGGGCATTCTGCTCAAGGACGGCAAGGACCCGGACACCGGCAAACGCACCACCACCTGGGAGGTGAAGCGGTGAGCGAGCCCCTCTCTCCACTCTCCCCCCCTGTGGGGGAGATGTCGGCTTTTGCCGACAGAGGGGGGGATGCAGCCTCTCCGCGCGGACCGAGCTTGGAGGTGACCTCCGTTGCCCCCCTCTGTCTCCTTCGAAGACATCTCCCCCTCCATGGGGGAGAGAGGCGCGCGGGGTGGGGTCGCGCGTGGAACCGTTGCCGAAAACGGGTTTCGCAGAACGCTTCAATGTCGGGAGGCGCGGGCATGCCTCATCGTGACGTTTCCAGGTCCCTGCGCGCGAACGCGAGATCTCTTCGAAAGACGATGACCCCGGCGGAGAAGAAACTGTGGGCCGTCCTCCGGGGCCACAGGCTCGACGGCATCGCGTTTCGCCGGCAAATGCCGATTGCCGGCTACATCGTCGATTTCGCCGCCCCGTCACACAAACTCATCGTCGAGCTCGACGGATCGCAGCATGGAGACGCGGAGGGGCTTCGTGTCGACCGCCTGCGGGACGCGCGGCTGTCGGCGCTTGGCTGGACCGTGCTGCGTTTCTGGAACGCGGATGTGCTCGACGAACTCGATGGCGTCTGCCGAAAGGTCTTGGACGCCTGCGGAACAGGAGACACGGCATGAGCACTTCGCAGATCCACACCGGCGGCTGCCAGTGCGGGGCGCTGCGGTTCCGGGTGACGGGACCGCTGGGCACGGCCTCGATCTGCCACTGCCGCATGTGCCAGAAGGCGTTCGGCGGGTTCTTCGGCGCGCTCGTCGGTGTTCCGAAGGGGGCGCTCGAGTGGACGCGCGGCGGCGCGCCGGCAAGGTTCCGCTCCTCCAACCATGTGTCGCGCGGGTTTTGCCCCGCCTGCGGCACCCCGCTGACCTATGAGGAGCCGGACGGCTCGGTCGCTCTGGCGATCGGCGCCTTCGACCATCCCGAAACCATCCCGCCGACGATCCAATACGGAGTCGAAGCCAAGCTTGGCTTTGTCGACGCGCTGGCGGACCTGCCGGCACGAAGCACGCTGGAGGATCTCGAAGCCGCCGCCTTTCTCGACAGCATCGTCAGCCATCAGCACCCCGACCGCGACACCGACAGCTGGCCGCCCGAGGAGTGGGCGGGCGATGCCTGGTCGAGGGCCGGCCCGTCCTCCAACGACTGATATCCCGAAAGACCGGTTTTGATGAACGACCGGCGGCCCCAAGGACAAGAAGACATGACACGCGAGCGCCTCACCCTCTTCGACACCACCCTGCGCGACGGCGCGCAGACGGCGGGCATCGATTTCTCGGTGGAGGAAAAGATCGTGATTTCCGAGCTGCTGGAGCGGCTCGGGGTCGATTACGTGGAAGGCGGCTACCCCGGCGCGAACCCGACCGACACGGCGTTTTTCGCGGAAAAGCGCACGCAGACGGCAACCTTCACCGCCTTCGGCATGACCAAGCGCGCCGGACGCTCGGCGGCAAACGATCCGGGGCTTCAGCTGGTGCTCGACTCCAAGGCGGATGCGGTCTGTCTCGTTGCCAAGGCCTGGGACTATCACGTCAAGGTCGCGCTCGGCTGTTCCAACGAGGACAACCTTGTGTCGATCCGCGAAAGCGTTGAGGCGGTGCGGGCCTCGGGGCGCGAATCGATGATCGACTGCGAGCATTTCTTCGACGGTTACAAGGCCAACCCGGAGTATGCGCTCGCCTGCGCACGTACCGCCTATGAGGCCGGCGCGCGCTGGGTGGTGCTTTGCGACACCAACGGCGGCACCTTGCCGTCGGAAATCCGCGAGATCGTCGGCAAGGTGCGCGAGGTCGTGCCGGGCGAGAACCTCGGCATCCACGCCCATGACGATACGGGGCACGCGGTCGCCAACACGCTGGCCGCCGTCGATGCCGGCGTGCGCCAGATCCAGGGCACGCTGAATGGCATCGGCGAACGCTGCGGCAACGCCAATCTCATCACCCTCGTGCCGACGCTGATGCTGAAGAAGCCCTATTCGGAGGCCTTCGAGCTGGGCGTCACCCCCGATGCGCTGGCCGAAATCACGGCTATTTCTCGCGCCTTCGACGAGATCATCAACCGCTCGCCCGACCGCCATGCGCCCTATGTCGGCGCCAATGCCTTCGCCACCAAGGCGGGTATCCATGCCTCCGCGATCCTCAAGGAGCCGGAGACCTACGAGCATGTGCCGCCGGAAAGCGTCGGCAACCGGCGCCGGGTGCTTGTGTCCGACCAGGCGGGAAAATCCAATTTGCTCGGCGAGTTGAAGCGGCTCGGCATTACCGTCGACAAGGCGGATCCGCGGCTCGACGCGCTGCTCAGTGACGTCAAGGAGCGCGAGGCCCAGGGATACGCTTATGAAGCGGCGGATGCCTCCTTCGAACTGCTCGCCCGCCGCCGGCTCGGCGAGGTGCCGAAGTATTTCGACGTGAAGTCCTTCCGCGTGATGGTCGAGCGCCGCCACAATGCGCTCGGCGAACTCGTCACCGTGTCGGAAGCGGTCGTGAAAGTCGATGTCGATGGCGATGCCCGCATGTCGGTGGCGGAAGGAAACGGCCCGGTCAACGCGCTCGACAATGCGCTGCGCAAGGACCTCGGACGGTTCCAGGATCGCATCGACGAGATGGAATTGATTGATTTCAAGGTGCGTATCCTCAATGGTGGTACCGGCGCGGTCACGCGCGTCCTGATCGAGAGCCAGAACCGGCGCACGCATAAGCGCTGGTTCACGATCGGGGTTTCAAGCAACATCGTCGACGCGTCGTTCCAGGCGCTGCTCGATTCCCACACCTATACGCTCCTCAAGTCGGCGGGTTGACCGCCGGCGCCGGCACAGGTCACCCGCAATGAGCCTTCCTCACACGACCGAGGCGGACGATGCCGAACGCCGCCTCGGCCTCGTTTTCGCGCTGACGGCTTTCGGTCTCTGGGGGATTCTGCCCGCCTACTACAAATGGACATCCGGGGTCGGAGCCGATGTGGTCGTCGCGCATCGCATCGTCTGGTCGGTGGTGTTTCTCGGGCTTTTCCTCACCCTGCGCGGGCGGATGGGGGAGGTGCGCGACGCGCTTTGCGATCGCAAGCGTCTGCCGATGCTCGCGCTTTCGGCTGCGATCATTTCCATGAACTGGCTGATCTTCATCTGGGCGGTGGCGGACAATCGCATTCTCGAGGTGAGCTTCGGCTATTTCGCCAATCCTCTCGTCTCGGTCGCTCTCGGGCTGATTGTGCTGAAGGAGAAGATCAGCCGCTGGCAGGCGGTGGCCATCGCGATTGCAGCGCTCGCGGTCGCGATCCAGGCGCTGGCCCTCGACGCCTTTCCCTGGGTGTCGGTGGGGCTCGCCTTCACCTTCGCGAGCTATGGCTTTCTGCGCAAGATGGTGGTGGTCGGCGCCTCACCGGGGTTGATGGTGGAATCGGTGCTCTTGGCTCCGCTTGCGCTCGCCTATCTGTTTTATTCCGGCGGCTGGGAAGGCAACTATGTGCTCCCGCTCGACAATCCGGGCCTGCTTCTGCTCTTGATGGGAACCGGCATCGTCACGGCCTTTCCGCTGGCGCTGTTTGCCGCCGGTGCCCGCCGGTTGCCGCTGTCGATGATCGGCCTGATGCAATATGTGGCGCCGAGCCTGCAGTTGATCCTGGCGATCTTTGTCTATGGCGAGGAAATCCAGCCGCTGCTTCTCGCGACCTTCGGGCTGATCTGGATCTCGCTGGCGATCTTCACCACCGACACGATCTATCGCCGGGAGAGGCGGGGCTGACAGCGCGTCGGTGGCGCCGGGGTCTTCCCGGGCCAATGCATGAAAGAAAACGGGCGCGAGGAGGTTCCTCGCGCCCGTTTGCGTTTCAGCTTCAGGTCCCTGGTGCAGCTCAGACGGCCTTCAGCAGAACGTGCCGCTTCTTGCCGAGCGACAGCTTGATCACGCCGTCCTCCAGCAGGTCGCCTTCGCCGAGCACGCGCTTCTCGTCGCCCTCGGGCTGGTCGTTGACCCGCGTGCCGCCGCCCTTGACCTGACGGCGGACCTCGCCGTTGGAGGCGCAAAGCCCGGCCGTCACGAATGCGGCGAGCAGGCCGATGCCCGCGGCGAGTTCGGCGCGCGGGATCTCGACGGTCGGGAGGCCGCCGGCCAGCGCGCCTTCCTCGAACGCCCGGCGCGCGGTTTCGCCGGCGGCTTCCGCCGCCTCGCGGCCGTGCGCCATGGCGGTTGCCTCGGTGGCGAGGACCTTCTTGGCCTCGTTGATTTCGGCTCCGCCAAGTGCTGCGAGCCGCGCGATTTCGTCGAGCGGAAGCGTCGTGAACAGCTTGAGGAATCGCTCCACGTCGCCGTCCTCGGTGTTGCGCCAGAACTGCCAGTAGTCATAGGCCGACAGCATGTCCGGGTTGAGCCAGACAGCGCCCGACGCGGTCTTGCCCATCTTCGCGCCCGAGGCGGTCGTCAGCAGCGGCGTCGTCAGGGCGAACAGCTCGACCTCCTCCATCCGCCGGCCGAGATCGACGCCGGACAGGATGTTGCCCCACTGGTCGGACCCGCCCATCTGGACGCGGCAGCCGGTGCGGCGGAACAGCTCGACGAAGTCGTAGCCCTGGAGCAGCATGTAGTTGAATTCCAGGAAAGACAGGTGCTGCTCGCGCTCCAGACGCATCCGCACGGCGTCGCGCTGGATCATCTGGTTGACCGAGAAATGACGCCCGACCTCGCGCAGGAAGTCGACATAGTGCAGGCCCATCAACCAGTCGGCATTGTCCAGCATCAAGGCATCCTTCGGGCCGTCGCCGAAGGTCAGGAAGCGGTCGAATACCTTGCGGATGCCGTTCTTGTTTTCCTCGATCTGGGCATCGTCCAGCAGCGGGCGGGCGTCGTCGCGGAACGACGGGTCGCCGATCCGCGTGGTGCCGCTGCCCATCAGCGCGATCGGGCGGTGCCCGGTCTGCTGCATCCAGTGCAGCATCATGATCTGGACGAGGGAGCCGACGTGCAGGCTCTTGGCCGTGCAGTCGAAGCCGATATAGGCCGTGACCGTCTCGGACCGATACAGATCGTCGAGCCCCTGGGGGTTCGAGATCTGATGGATGAAGCCCCGATCGCTGAGGGTCTTCAAGAACTCCGATTTGAAAACGGTCATTTGTCTGTTCGTCCGTTGTGGGGTTGGGTGTGGCCGCCCGTGTCGCGACGCGCACAGGCGCCACGCCTCGCAGGATCCGCTCAAGGGGCCGCAAAGGCCTGCCCCTCATAACCGATGTTGTCGGCGAGATCACGGGGGAATTGCCCGTCCCGGTGGACAGGCTGGCATGCGCTGGCGTCAGGGCAAAAAAAACGGCCGGAAGAACCGGCCGCTGGAGTTTTGCGGGTCGTGGTCGGACGCAAGACGCGCCGTCGACCCGCGAGATCTAGCAAGGGCGGATGACGCCGGCGTGACGGGCGAGGCCGCGGACGGCGGCTGAACGAAAAAGGCCCCGCGTTGGCGGGGCCTTTCCTGATGTCGCTGCGCGTTGCGCGAGGCGTGGCTCAGAGGGTTTCCTCTTCGGCCGGGCGCTCCTCGGAGGCTTCGGCATCACCCTCGTCTTCGCCCTCGGCGTCTTCGTCTTCCTCTTCTTCGAACTCGAAGGTGTCGAAGTCGCGCTCCGTCAGATCTTCACCGCGCGCCTGGCGCTCGGCTTCGTCGTTCGAACGGGCGATGTTGAGGCTGATCTCGACTTCCACTTCCGGGTGGAGGACGATCACGACGTTGTGCACGCCGATGGTCTTGATCGGCTTGTCGAGGCGCACCTGGGCGCGCGACGCGGAGAAGCCGCCCTCGGTCATCGCGTCGGCGATGTCGCGGGTGGTGACCGAACCGTAGAGCTGACCGGTTTCGCCGGCCTGGCGGATCGCGATGAAGGTCGTGCCGTCGAGCGACTTGGCGACGCTTTCGGCTTCCGCCTTGCGCTCCAGGTTGCGGGCCTCGAGCTGCGCGCGCTCGTTTTCGAAGCGCTGCATGTTGGCCTTGTTGGCACGAAGGGCCTTGCCCTGCGGCAGAAGGTAGTTGCGGGCGAACCCGTCCTTGACCTTCACCACTTCGCCCATCTGGCCAAGCTTGGCGACGCGCTCCAGAAGAATGACTTGCATGTCGAATGTCCTTGTCGTCTGTCCCGCACCGTCTGGCGGCGCGGTTAGGGGCCCCCGTCAGAAACGGGCGGGCCCCAGCCGATTGCAGGTGTTCGCGATCTTACTTGATCACGAAGGGCAGGAGCCCGAGGAAGCGCGCGCGCTTGATGGCGCGGGCGAGTTCACGCTGCTTCTTCGCCGACACCGCGGTGATGCGGCTCGGAACGATCTTGCCGCGCTCCGAGATGTAGCGCTGAAGCAGGCGGATGTCCTTGTAGTCGATCTTCGGCGCATTGGCGCCGGAGAACGGGCAGGTCTTGCGACGGCGGAAGAAAGGACGCCGCGTCGGGAGCTGAGCGATATCAACCATTGCGTTCTCTCCTTAGTCGTCGTTGCGGCGGGGGCCGCGATCGCCACGGTCACCGCGGTCGCCGCGATCTCCGCGGTCGCCACGCTCACCGCGTCCGCCGCGTCCGCCACGGCGGTCGTCGCGGTCGCGCTTCTGCATCATTGCGGAGGGCTCTTCCTCGTGCTCGTCGACCTTGATGGTCATGAAGCGCAGGACGTCCTCGTTGAGGCGCATCTGACGTTCCATTTCCGCGACCGCCGCCGGCGATGCGTCGAGGTTCATCAGCGTGTAATGCGCCTTGCGGTTCTTCTTGACGCGGTAGGTCAGGGTGCGCAGGCCCCAGGCCTCGACCTTGCCCACGGTGCCTTCATATTCTGCGATCAAAGCCTTGTACTGCTCGACCATCTGCTCGACCTGCTGGGCCGAGACGTCCTGGCGAGCCAAGAACACATGCTCGTAAAGCGGCATGGATTGTGCCTTTCTTCAGGTTCATAAACCCCGGAACACGGCGCTAAGCCTCTTCGAGCCTTCAAGAAAGGCAAATCGAAGCAACTTCGAAGGCGGAGACACGGGAAGGCGGACGCTTTCGCCGTCCTGCCGACAGTCTGGCGGAAATCCGCTAGGCAATCGGTCTTCCGTTCAGCCCCCGGCCAGAGTTCCGAACGAAGTGGCGCTTATACACCAGTTCGGTCCATGTGCAAGCCGGGCGGGCAAAAGCGTGTGGTTTTTTTCGCCCCCGACCTTGACAGAAAGGCGGGTGACCGTCTCTTTGCGGCCAACCCATAAGGTGGAGCCGGAGACGAAGCATCTCTGCCTCCGCGCAGTCAAGGTGGAGACAGCGGCATGAGCATCGCTTTCACGTTCCCCGGGCAAGGAAGCCAGGCGGTCGGCATGGGCCGCGATCTGGCGGAGCAGTTCGCCGAGGCACGGGCGGTCTTTCAGGAAGTCGACGACGCGCTCGGAGAAAAGCTCAGCGACACGATGTGGAACGGCCCGGAAAGCGATCTCACGCTGACGGCCAACGCACAGCCGGCGCTGATGGCGGTGAGCCTCGCGACCATGCGCGTGATCGAGTCGCGCGGTCTCGACCTCAAGGCGTCCGTTGCCTTTGTTGCCGGCCATTCGCTCGGAGAATATTCCGCGCTTGCCGCCGCCGGCGCGCTGAGTGTTGCCGATGCGGCCCGCCTCCTGCGCATTCGCGGCGACGCAATGCAAAAGGCGGTTCCGGTGGGCGAGGGCGCCATGGCGGCGCTGCTCGGCCTCGATTTCGACGCCGCCGTCGAGGTTGCCCGCGAGGCGGCCGGCGGCGAGGTCTGCCAGGCGGCCAACGACAACGCCCCGGGGCAGGTCGTGGTGTCCGGCCACAAGTCGGCCGTAGAGCGGGCGATCGAGATCGCCAAGGCCCATGGCGCGCGCCGCGCCGTGCTCTTGCCTGTCAGCGCGCCGTTCCATTGCGCGCTGATGGCGCCGGCCGCCGACGTGATGGCGGAGGCGCTGGCGGGCGTGGAGATGAAGATGCCGGCGGTGCCGCTCGTCGCCAATGTGCTGGCGTCGCCGATCAGCGACCCGGCCGACATTCGCCAGCGGCTCGTCGAGCAGGTGACCGGAACCGTGCGCTGGCGCGAATCCGTTTCCTGGATGGCGGAAGCGGGCGTCGATACGGCCTTCGAGATCGGCACCGGCAAGGTGCTGAGCGGTATGGTCAAGCGCATCGCCAAGGACATGACCGGCTCGCCGGTCAATACCGCTGCCGATATCGACGCGCTGATGGACCGTTTGCAGTCCAACTGACACAGTATGTTTTAGACAACCAGCTTTGAGGATTTCGCGCGCATGTTCGATCTGACTTCGAAAACCGCACTCGTGACCGGAGCCACCGGCGGCATTGGCGCCGCCATTGCCCGTGCCCTTCATGCCCGAGGCGCGACCGTTGCGCTGTCGGGCACCCGGGCGGAGAAGCTCGAGGCGCTTGCCGGGGAACTGGGTGAGCGGGTGCACGTGCTGCCGGCAAACCTGTCGAAGCGGGACGAGGTCGACGCCCTGGTGCCGGCAGCAGAAAGCGCCATGGGCCAGGTCGATATCCTGATCAACAATGCCGGCATCACCCGCGACAACATCTTCATGCGCATGAAGGATGAAGAGTGGGACGACGTTCTGGAGGTCAATCTGACCGCCGGCTTCCGCCTCTGCCGCGCCGCCGTCAAGGGGATGATGAAGCGCCGCTCCGGCCGCATCATCGGCATTGCCTCCGTCGTGGGCGTGACCGGAAACGCCGGCCAGGCCAATTATGCGGCGGCGAAGGCGGGCATGATCGGCATGGCAAAATCGCTGGCGCGCGAGGTCGCGGCCCGCAATGTGACCGTCAACACCATCGCGCCCGGCTTCATCGAAACGCCGATGACCGACGCGCTGAATGACAAGCAGAAGGATTCGATCCTCGGATCGGTTCCGGCCGGGCGGCTGGGACGGGCGGACGAAATCGCCGCCGCGGCCCTGTATCTGGCAAGCGACGAAGCGGCCTATGTGACCGGCGAGACGCTGCATGTGAATGGCGGCATGGCCATGATCTAAAAAGGGAAATGCCGCCATTTCGGTGGCATTTCCACGCATGCTTTCAGGGGACGGCCGGCGACTGGTCAAGCCCTGGAAAGTGTGTTACGAACCCGCCGGCCAGCAGACCCGTTCACGAAGGTTCGGCGCTCGGGCGTGGCCGGTCCGGCGGGGAAAACAACCGACGCGGGCCTGGTGCGGGCTGGTACCCCTTTCACCGCGTTCCGAAGATCGGGTACGAGGTACGGCGCTGAGCGCTGAATCAAGCGAACTACTGTTGGAAGCAATCGAGGAATTCAGAAATGAGCGACATCGCGGATCGGGTAAAGAAGATCGTCATCGAACATCTCGGCGTCGATGCCGACAAGGTGACCCTGGAGGCGAGCTTCATCGACGATCTGGGCGCCGACAGCCTGGACACCGTTGAGCTGGTCATGGCTTTCGAGGAAGAGTTCGGCGTTGAAATCCCGGACGATGCGGCCGAGACGATCCTCACGGTCGGGGACGCGGTCAAGTTCCTGGAAAAGGCCGCCAGCTAATCGGTTTTGAATGCCGCGCCGGATGGGGAACCTCCATCCGGCGCGCCTACATACGGGTATGAAATGAGGCGAGTTGTCGTTACTGGCCTTGGCATGGTCTCGCCGATGGCGTGCGGTGTCGAGGAAAGCTGGACTCGAATTCTGAATGGCGAGAGCGGAGCGTCTCGCGTCGAGCATTTCGAAGTCGAGGATCTCGCCTGCAAGATCGCCTGTCAGATTCCGCGCGGCGACGGGTCCAACGGGACGTTCAATCCGGATGACTGGATGGACCCCAAGGAGCAGCGCAAGGTCGACGATTTCATCGTCTTCGCGATGGCGGCCGCCGAACAGGCGATCCGCGATTGCGGCTGGGCGCCGAAGACCTACGAGGAACAGATCCGCTCCGGCGTTCTGATCGGTTCGGGTATCGGCGGACTTCAGGGAATAGAGACAACCTCGCATGTCCTGCGTGACAAGGGCCCGCGTCGCGTGTCGCCCTTCTTCATTCCCGGCCGGCTGATCAATCTCGCCGGTGGTTATGTTTCCATTCGCCACGGCCTCAAGGGGCCGAATCATGCGGTCGTCACCGCCTGCTCGACCGGCTCGCACGCCATTGGCGACGCCGCCCGTCTGATCGCGCTGGACGATGCCGACATGATGGTGGCCGGCGGCACGGAATCTCCCGTCTGCCGGATCTCGCTTGCCGGCTTTGCCGCCGCGCGGGCGCTCTCCACCGGTTTCAACGAAAATCCCAAGGGCGCGTCGCGTCCCTACGACAAGGACCGCGACGGCTTCGTCATGGGCGAGGGCGCCGGGGTGGTCGTGCTCGAGGAATACGAGCGTGCCAAGGCCCGCGGCGCCAAGATCTATGGCGAAGTGGTCGGCTACGGCCTGTCGGGCGACGCCTATCACATCACCGCTCCGTCGTCGGACGGCGATGGCGCCTATCGCTGCATGCAGGCCGCGCTCAAGCGCGCCGGCATGACGCTCGGCGAGGTGGACTACGTCAACGCCCATGGCACCTCGACGCCGCTCGGCGACGAGATCGAGCTCGGCGCGGTCCAGCGGCTCGCCGGCGATGCCGCGTCAGGTCTCACCATGTCCTCGACGAAGTCCTCGACCGGGCATCTTCTGGGTGCTGCCGGTGCGATCGAGGCGATTTTCTCGCTTCTGGCGATGCGCGACAACATCGTGCCGCCGACGATCAATCTCGAAAATCCGTCCGTGGAGACCGAGATCGACCTGGTTCCGAACACCGCCAAGCGCATGACGGTGGACACGGCCCTGTCCAATTCCTTCGGGTTTGGCGGGACCAATGCGTCCCTCGTCTTCCGCAAGGTTGCGGCCTGACGCCGGCGCCTTGTGCGCCGGCTGACTGACAGCACGAACGGGCTTCGCGGTTTGGCCATAATTACACGGCATGTGGCGAACCCAATCCTTCGATCAAACTGACCGGATGGGGTTATGAGCGACAAGCCGACAGAAGATCCCAACAGCGGTACCGATGGCGACACGCCGCTGAATCGGCCGAACCCGAAGAGCCCGCGCGAGGCGATCCAGCCCGAGCCGGCGCCACAGCCGCCCGCGCGCTCGCGCCATGTGCGCAATCCGGTCGTCATCGTCATCAATTTCCTGCTGTCGCTGGCCGTGCTCGGCGTCATCGCCGCCGGCGGCCTGCTGTATTGGGGCAAGGCCGAATTCGAGGCACCGGGGCCTTCCGTTTCGGAAAAGACGGTGATCATCTCCTCGGGATCGAGCCTGCAGCAAATCGCCGACACGCTGGAGAACCAGGGCGTCATCGACAATGCCTATCTGTTCTGGGCGGGCGTGCGCGCTTATAAGAACGCCGGCAAGCTGAAGGCGGGCGAATATGCCTTCGCGCCGGGAAGCTCGATGCGCGAGGTGATGGAAGACCTGGTGAGCGGCAAGGCCGTCTATCACACGGTCACCGTGCCGGAGGGCTGGACGAGCCAGCAGATCGTCGAGCGGGTGCGCGAGCATCCGGTCCTGACCGGACAGCTGGACGAGATCCCGGCGGAAGGAGCGCTGCTTCCGGAAACCTACACCTTCACGCGTGGCGCCACGCGGGCGCAGATCATCAACCAGATGCAGGCGGCCCAGAAGAAGGCGCTTGCCGAGATCTGGGACCGGCGGGTCGAGGGCCTGCCGATCGAGACGCCCGAGGAGCTGGTGATCCTGGCGTCCGTGGTGGAGAAGGAAACCGCGCGCGCTGACGAACGGCCCCGGGTTGCCGGCGTCTTCGTCAACCGGCTGCGCCGCGGCATGCGGTTGCAGTCCGACCCGACCATTCTCTACGGGCTTTATGGCGGCGATGCGTGGAACCAGGATCGTTCGGGCATCACCCGTTCGCAGCTCGACGCGCGCAATCCCTACAACACCTACCAGATCGACGGACTGCCTCCGGGGCCGATCGGCAATCCGGGCCGTGCGGCGATGGAGGCGGTTGCCAATCCGTCGCGCACGAAGGACCTGTTCTTCGTCGCCGACGGAACGGGCGGGCATGTCTTCGCCGAGACCTACGAGCAGCATCAGCGCAACGTGATCAAGTGGCGCGAGATCGAACGGGCACGCCGCCAGCAGGAGCGGGAAAACTCCTCCGGCGAAACGTCCGGCGGCAGCGGCAACGACGGCTAGGCGGCCGGCGGACGGCACGCGGGTGCCGGTTCCTCCAGGCGGGTGCAAACGGGGCAAGCCGATGGGCGATACGTCATCACAGGGATCCGGAGCGGGCCGGTCCGGCGGAACGGCCGTGCTGTCCAGCATGACCGGCTTCGGTCGCGTCGATGCGGGCGAGGGCGGCGCGCGCTGGACCTGGGAATTGCGCTCCGTCAACGGCAAGGGGCTCGATGTGCGCCTGCGCCTGCCGACCGGCCTTGAGGTGCTGGAAAGCCATTGCCGAGACACCGTCGCGGGCCTGCTCTCGCGCGGCAATGTCACCGTCGGGCTGAGTTTCCAGCGGGCGCAGGGCGAGGCCGTTCCCCAGATCAACGAAGCGGCGCTGAACGCCTTTCTCGCCGCGCTCGAGACGGTTCACCGTCGGGTGCCGGATGCCGCCCCGGTGGCGCTTGAAGGCATTCTCGCGCATCGCGGCATCATCGAGTGGAAAGAACCCGAAGAGGATCCGGCCGAGCGCGAGCGCCTGCTCTCCGCGCTCAAGGCCAGTCTGGCGGAGGCGCTGCAGGCGCTCGTCGACATGCGCCGCAGCGAAGGTGCGGCGATCGAAACGGTCCTGCGCGGGCAGCTCGCCGAGATTGCGCGGCTGACGCAGGCCGCGGAAGCCGCGCCGTCGCGCAGCCCGCAGGCCATTCGCGCGCGCCTTGCCGCCCAGGTCGAGGCCTTGCTCGGCACCGGCGCGCCGCTCGACGCGGAGCGGCTGCACCAGGAAGCGGTGCTGCTTGCGACCAAGGCCGACATTCGCGAGGAACTGGACCGGCTGCTGGCCCATGTCGAGGCGGCGCTGGCGCTCCTCGACGGCGGCGGCGCGGTCGGGCGCCGGCTGGATTTTCTGGCGCAGGAGTTCAACCGCGAGGCCAACACGCTGTGTTCCAAGTCGAACGGAACCGAATTGACCGCCATCGGTCTTGAGCTCAAGACGGTGATCGACCAGATGCGCGAGCAGATACAGAACCTGGAGTAGGGGCGAATGAGCGAAGCGCAAACCGGAACGGTGGTCACAGCCGACGAGGCCGAGGCGCAGCGGCGCGGGTTGATGCTCGTGCTGTCGTCGCCCTCGGGCGCCGGAAAATCCACCATCGCGCGCCAGCTCCTGGAGCAGGAGAGCAATCTCAAGCTCTCCATCTCCGTCACGACCCGCCCGCGCCGCTCGAGCGAGATCGACGGCGTTCACTACCATTTCATCACGCGCGAGCGCTTCGAGCAGATGCGCGACCGCAACGAGCTGCTGGAGTGGGCCGAGGTTCACGGCAACTACTACGGCACGCCGAGCGATCCGGTCGAGGAGGCGCTGTCCCAGGGACAGGACGTGCTGTTCGACATCGACATCCAGGGCACGTTCCAGCTCTATGAGGCGGTGCGGCCGGACGTCGTGTCGGTCTTCATCCTTCCGCCGTCGATCGCGGAGATGAAGTCGCGGCTGCACCGGCGGGCGGAAGACACGCCCGAGGTGATCCAGCGCCGCCTCAAGACGGCCGTCGGCGAGATGAAGCACTGGTCGAAATACGACTATGTGATCGTCAACGAGGACCTGCAGCGCGCCTATGACGGGGCAAAGTCGATCCTGCGCGCCGAGCGGCTCCGCCGCGAGCGCTGCCCGGCCATCGGCACGTTCATCGAGGGCATGGTGGAAGACCTGCGCCGGGAAACCGACGGCGCCTGACCGTCGGTCCAGCCGTGCGTGTCCGTCGCCTCAGGCGAAGGCCTGCGCCAGTTTGACGAATTCCGCGATATCCAGTTCCTCGGCCCGGCGGGTCGGCTCGATCCCGGCTGCCTCAAGGCGGTCTTGCGCGTCGCCGGCGAGGGATTTCAGGCTTGCCCGCAGCATCTTGCGCCGTTGCCCGAAGGCGGCCGCGGTGACCCGCTCCAGCGCCTTCAGATCGCAGGGCAGGGGCGTGGCGCGCGGGGTCAGGTGGACGACGGCGGAGGTCACCTTCGGCGGCGGTGTGAAGGCCTTGGGGCCGACATCGAAAGCGATGGTTGCATGGCAGCGCCAGCCGGCGAGAACGCCGAGCCGGCCATAGGCCTTGGAGCCCGGCGTGGCGACGATCCGCTCGGCCACTTCCTTCTGGAACATCAGCGTCAGCGACTGCCAGGCCGGCGGCCAGCTCTCTTGCGCCACCCAGCCCAGCAGCAGCTGTGTGCCCACATTGTAGGGCAGGTTGGCGACGATCTTCAGCGGTCCGCCGTCGGCGATCTCCGACAGCCGCAGCGTCAGCGCGTCGGCATTTCGGATCTCGAGCCGGCCCGGATAATGCGCCGCGATCTCCTCCAGCGCCGGAAGGCAGCGGGTGTCCTTTTCCACCGCGACCACGCGCCTGGCGCCGGCGACGAGCAGGGCGCGCGTCAGGCCGCCGGGACCCGGCCCCACTTCCAGCACGGTCGCCTGCGTCAGGTCGCCGGCCGTGCGCGCGATGCGCAGGGTCAGGTTGAGATCGAGCAGGAAGTTCTGGCCGAGCGACTTGCGCGCCTGCAGGTCATGCGTGCGGATGACGTCGCGCAGCGGCGGCAGCGTGTCGATCTGGCTCATTCCACCAGGCCAGGGTCGGCCATGACGGCGGCCAGCCGCACGGCGGCGGCGAAACTGTCGGCGCGCGCCGTTCCGGAGCCGGCGATCTCCAGCGCCGTGCCGTGATCGGGCGAGGTGCGCACGAAGGGCAGGCCAAGGGTCGCGTTGACCGCATCGTGGAAGGCGAGCGTCTTGGCCGGGATCAATGCCTGGTCGTGATACATGGCAAGGGCGCAGTCGTAGGTTTCGCGCGCCTCTTCGTGAAACATCGTGTCGGCGGGAAGCGGCCCGCGCGCGTCGATCCCCTCGGCGCGCAGCTGCTCGACGGCAGGCGCGATGACGTCCGCGTCTTCCCGGCCGATGGAGCCGTTCTCGCCCGCATGCGGATTGAGCCCGGCAAGGGCCAGCCGCGGCGCCTCGATGCGAAAGCGCGACACCAGATCGCGGTGGACGATGCGGGCGGTCTCTACGATCAGCTCGCGCGTCAGCACGTCAGGGACGGCGCTCAGAGGGATATGGATGGTTACCGGCACTGCCAGGAGGTCCGGCCCGGCCAGCAGCATCACGGGACGCACACCGTCGTGGCCGGCCTCGCGGGCCAGCACCCCCAGGTATTCCGTATGTCCCGGATGGGCGAAGCCCGCGTCGTAGAGCGCCTTCTTGTTGATCGGATTTGTCACCAGTGCTCCGGCGCGACCCGCGAGCGTGTCGGCAACGGCCATGCGGATCGAGGCGAGAACCGCTTCGGCATTGGCGCTGTCGGCGATGCCGGGCCGGTCCTCCACCGATGCGGGAAGGGGCACCACAGGCAAGGCATGGGGAAAGATTTCCAGGGCCGTTTCGGGCGTGGCCTCGCGCAGTTTGACCTTCAGTCCCATGCGCTCGGCGCGGGCCGAAAGCAGCGCCGGATCGGCCAGGACATAGAACGGCGGCAGGTCGCGCTCGACCCGGTCGCTATAGGCTGAGAGGGTCACGTCCGGCCCGATCCCGCCCGGGTCGCCCATGGTGATGGCGAGGGGCAGGACGCTGCTGCGCATGGCGTTCATCAGCGGTAGTCGATGATCGCGCGGCTGCGCAGCTCGCGCAGGTACCGGCGGCTCAGCTGCTGGCCTTCCTTCTGGCGCAGGTCTTCCTCGACTTCCATGCGGGCGGCGGCATTGCTGTCGATCTCGCGCTTCTCGCAAACCGCGAAGATCTCGAGACCGTTCGGCGTGGTTTGCGGCGCGGTGGCCTTGCCGGCAGCGGTCTTTTCCACCAGCTGGCGCAGGTCGTCGGGCAGTTCCGTCTCGAGCCTGAGCTGAGCGGGACGCACCACGACCTCGCGGTACTGCTGCGCCAGCGCTTCCGACTGGTCGCAGGAATTGAAGGCGGCACGGAAGCTCTCCGCGTCGCGGCGGCGCTGGCTCTTGAGCGCGGAAGAGGATTTCGCCGGAATGACGAAAATCACCGACTGCAGCCGGTACTCCATGCTCTTGCTGGTGTCTTCGTCATCCTTCTTGCGCAGGGCGGCGAGCACATCGGATTCGGCAATGCGGACTTCCTGGCGGAAGCGGGCGCGCAGGATCTGACCCCAGCCGATTTCCGCCTCGAGGCGATCGCGCAGCGTTTCCGGGCGCACGCCGGCCTGGCGCAGCGCCTGGCCGAGTTGACTTGGGGACAGTTTCACGCGTCGTGCGAGCGAGGAATAGGCTTCGTCGACCTCTGCCTTGGACACACGGATGCCGGCGCGGCTTGCTTCCTGCATCTTCAACTGCTCGTCGATCAGCTCTTCCATTGCCGCGCGCTGCGCGGCCGCGCCGCCGCGTCCCGTCGTCAACCGCAGCAGCCCGGCGCGCTGGTTGATGTCGTAGGAGGTGATCGGCTCGCTGTTGACGACCACCTTGATGGAGGTCTGCGCCGCGGCCGGCTCGATTGCCGTGCCCGCGACGATCATCAGGCCCATGGCCGCAATAAACCAGCGCCTCACAGTCATTCCCTTCCCCTTTTCGCCTTGCCGGCCCGCCCGCAACTCAGTCGCGATGGTCCGGCAGCGATCCCGGTCGTGTCAACCGTCTCCGGCCGGGTCTGTAATTGCCATGCTACCCTAAGGTTCCGCGTGTCGTCGCACCGGAAAAAGGCCAAATTCCGGCTGCGGACAGGCGCGCGCCGTTTCCCCGGACATCAGTTGTTGCCGTTGGTGGAGAATTGCGTGTCGCCAAGCGTGCGCAGGCCGAACCGCAGGAAGAACAACCGGTCCGTGGTCTGGCCGTTGTTGCGGCTGCGGTCTTCCGAATAGGCAAAGGATACGGAAAACCCTTCGTCGTCGTAGCCGAAGCCGACGCTGTCGCGAACCATGTTGTTGCTTTGCAGGTCGTAGCGCACGGAGCCGAAGACGCGCCAGTTCTCCTGCAACCGCAGGCTTGCGGAGCCGATCACTTCCTCGCGGTCGGTCGGAATGCCGATGTTCGGCTGCGCCGAGAGATAGGCATAGGCGAGATTGCCGGTCACCGGGCCATAGATGCCGGAGGCCTCGATCTGTCCGCGGCGAACCGCGAAATTGTCGTTGTCGAAGCGGGCCTGTGCGCCGATGCGGAAACCCTGGCGGCTGTCGAAATACAGGCTGCTGACGTAGTCGCTCTGGTCGGTGGCAAGACCGGACGAGCGGGTCGCGTCCAGAATGTCCGCCGTCCGGAACGAATTGGTGCCCGCCAGCTGGAAGGAGCGGCCGAAGAGGGCGCTCACGCTGAAATGATTGTCGAACTGCAGGCTGTACTTCAGGCCGATGTTGGCGCGGGTGCCGCCCTCGCTGCGGTCGAAGCCGGAGAACTTGTCGTATTCGAACAGCGTCGTGGAATCGAAGACGATGCTCTGCGCGTCCTCGTTGGGAAGCTCGCCGATGCGGCCTTCGTTCGGTCGCACGATCAGCTGCGCCACCGGTTCGAACACCTGGTTGCCGCCGTCGAAGGTGGCAAGGATCGGGAAGCGGTAGTCGATGCCGACGGCGGGCATGATCCGGCCGACCACGGATTCGTCCGTCAGCGCGCCGACGGTCTTGTCCTGCGAAGCGAGGAAGAACAGGTCGCCCTTCACATAGGCGAAGGGGGTGAACACCTGACCCAAGGGATCGATCACGGTCGTGCGCCAGTCGGCCTGCAGGCTGGTGCGGGTGAAGGTGCCCTCGACGCCGCGGAAGCGCGTCGTGCCGCCGATCTGGATCGCGTCGGTCCGGTCGCGCGTCAGGCTCGTCAGGTTGCCGGTCAGCGACAGCTCGCCGCCCGCGATCGGGTCCTCGAAGATGTAGTTGTAATCCAGTACCGGATGGACGAAGGGCTGCTTGTCCTGGAGCTGGCTGCCGACCGGGGCGTAGCCGGGCGCGTTGTTCGCTGCGGTGTAGTCTTCCTGCGAGATGCGGAAGGCGTAGCTCCTGAGGTCGAAGCGGTTGCGCTCGCTCTGCCCGGTCAGATAGATCTGCGAGATGTCGCTCGCGTTGCCGAAGTCGGCGAACTTGTAGTCGTTCAGGAAGGCGCGGTCGCTGCGGTAGGAGACGTCCCAGCCCCATTTCCAGCGCTGGTTGATGTTGAACTCGCCTACTGTGGCAACCACGCCGCGGAAGCGGCGGTTGCCGCTCGACGTCGAATATTCGCCGGGCCGCGCCTGGATCAGGCCCCCGACGTTGATCGAATAGCTGCCGTCGATGAGCTTCTGGCGCCATTCCGCCTGGGTGAGCAGGCCCTGTTTCGACAGGGGCGTTGCCGACAGAAGCAGGTCGTAGGTCGGGTCGAGGGCGAAATAATAGGGCACGGTGACGCCCACGCCGACGCGGTCGCCGACGACGGCGCTCGGTGTCAGCAGGCCGGTCTTGCGCTTGACGGTCGGATCCGCCATCGAGAAATACGGCAGATAGACCAGTGAGCGTCCGAAGAACTCCAGCGAGGCGTTCTGGAACTCGATGGTGCGCTCGGTCTCGTTGTGCACGATCGTCGCCGCGCGCACGCGCCACAGCGGCGGCTTGCCGGGCGGGTTGGTCGGCTTGGTGTAGACCGTGTAGATGCCGTTGTCGAAGGTCGTCCGGTTGCCGTCTTCGCGGCGCGCGCCATCGGCGATGAAGCGGGTGCGCTGCGGCGTGTCCAGTTGCAGGGCGGTGGCGAAACCGTCGCGCAGGTCTTCCGAGAGCTCCATCGTCTCCGCGCGCAGGACGTTGCCGTTCGGCTCGGTCAGGCGAACGTTGCCTTCCGCGCGCAGGCGATTGTTGCGCCGGTCGAACACGACCCGCTCTGCCTCCACGGTGTTGCCGCCGTAGTAGATCTGCACGTTGCCGATGGCGGAAATCCGGTCCCGGTCGAAGTCGTAGCGCAGTTCGGTCGCTTCCAGCAGCAGCGGCTCGGCCGGGTCGACCTGGGTGCCGAGGGCATCGAGGACGTTGTCCTGCGCCCGGGCCGGCGCGGCGATCAGGTCGGCGAAAATCGCGAACGCAAGGGCGCTGAGACCGGCCAGCGCCGTACCGCGCAGCATGCGCGCGGTCAGCCGGCTGCGCCCGGCAGCGGTTGCACGGGTGCTACGAGCCGTCTGCAAAGGACCGGCCACGGCCATCAGCCGTCCTCCAGATGCAAGAGGATCGTAAACCCCATCAGAACTCCAAACACTCCTGGCGCCCAAGCGGCAACGACCGGGGGCACGATTCCCGCGCCGCCCAGATCCTTTCCCAGTTCCGACAGAACGTAAAGCACGAACCCGGCGAGGATTCCACCCAGAATCAGTCTGCCGACGCCCCCCATCCGCGAAACCCGAAGCGAAACGCAGGCCGCAATCAGGATCATTGCGGCCAGAAGTGCGGGTCGCGCGAGAAGTGTCTGATACTGCAAGGAATACCGGTAGGCCGGAAGACCTGCGCGCTGTGACAATTCGATCACACGCGGCAGGTCCCAGAAGCCGATGGATTCGGGCGCCGCAATGCTCTCGCGCACCTCCGTCGGGGTGAGATAGGTGGAGACGTAATAGGTGGCGTGGGTGCTCGGATCGCCGGTGGTCGAATAGACTGTCGCATCGCTCAAACGCCAGCGCTTGTCCTCAAGCAGGGCCTCGCGCGCCTCGACGCGCTCGGAAAAACGGGCGGAGCGGTCGAAGGTGAACAGGGTGATGCCGAGAAGCCGGGTGCCGCCGTCCATCGTCTGTTTGGCGTGGAGCACCGATTCGCCGTCCGTGCCGTCCTGCCGCAGCCAGATTTCCCCGGTCGTCTGCAGCAGGAAGTTCTGTTCGCTGCTGAACAGCCCCGAGGCGATCTCGTCGGACTGTTCGCGCAGGATCACCGCGAGCGGATTGTAGATCGTCACCGCCGCAATGCCGAGGCCAAGGCCCACCAGAATCGCCGGCGCGGTGAATTGCCAGACGGACACGCCGGCGGCGCGTGCGACGACAAGCTCCAGCTTGCGGCTGAGGGCGAGGAAGGCGGCGATCGCGCCGAACAGGACGGCGAAGGGCAGCACCTGCTCCATCAGCTGCGGCACACGCAGGATCGAGATCAGGCCGATGCGCGCCAGCGTCGCGCCGTCCTGCCCCGAACTGCGCCGCAGCAACTCCAGCACGTCGAACAGGAAGATCAGGATGGCCGCGAGCGCGAACAGTCCTAGGATCGCGCTCAGGAACTTGCGCGAGAGATAGACCGCGAGCGTATGTCCGACGAGACCCCGTTCCATGTCAGGCCGCCTCGTTCGGATGGTGGCCGCGCAGTTTGCGCAGGCGGATTTCAGCGCGTTCGACGGCAAGCTCGAGCGCCTCCGACAGCTTGCGGAACCAGGCCGGCTTGCGTTCGGCGGCTATGGCCCAGGCGCACAGGGCCATGGCGGCGAGCGGCAGGGCATAGAGCGCGAAACGCGCCGACGGCATGGCCGGCACCAGCGTCAGAACCCCGAAGCCGGCGCTCCTGAGCAGGATTGCCAGGACAAGCGCGGCAAGCGTTGCCAGCGTGCGATTCTGGCGCGTGGTCTTCGGCTGGCCGGCGAAGACGAAGACGATCAGCGCGAAGGCAAGCGGATAGAGCGGCTGGCTCAGCCGGTCGTGCAGTTCGGCCACGAGCCGGGCGCGGTTGTCGCGCGCATAGGCATCGTCGGCGGCAGGCGCGATCAGATCCGCCAGCGAGCGCTCGCTCGCCTTGTAGACGGCGGCGCGACCCGAGGGGACCATGTTCGACAGGTCGAAGGCATAGGACTGGAAGCGCACGATGGAGATCGCGCCGGTGGCGCGGGTGCGGCGCTGGATCGTGCCGTCCTGCATCACCAGCAGGGTGCGCCCCGCCGCCTCCACGATTCGGCCGCGGGCCGCCTCATAGGTGAAGACGGTGTCCTCGGCGCGGTCGTCATGCATCAGCAGACCATCGAGCTGGCCGTCGCCGCTGCGGTTGCGGATGTGGAAGGTCAGGCCGTCCTCGATGCCGATGAACCGTCCCGGGCGCACGATGTTGGCGACGAGGTCGACCCTGACCCGCGTGATCTCGTCGCGCAGCGCACTCAGCCCGAGCGGGGCGAGCGACAGGGACAGCGTGGCGCAGAACAGGCTGACGAAAATGGCAAAGACCACGACCGGGCGCATCAACACGGTGCGGGACGCGCCCGAGGCGTTGATCACGATCAGTTCGCTGTCGTTCGACAGGGTATTGAGCACGACAATCAGTGCGATCAGCAGCGCGAAGGGGGCGATCGCCAGCAGCAGGAACGGCATCGCCAGCAAGGTCATGCCGATGAACTGCACGATGGTCTGGCCCTTGGAGGTGACGAGATCGAGCTGGCGCAAGGCCTGCGTTGCCCACACAACGCCGGCCAGCGCGACGAGGGTCAGCGCGAAAGCCGCCGTGAGGCGTCGCAGGACATAGCGCTCGAAGGTTGTCATCAGGTCCGTGTTGAACGTGGTCGGCAGGATAAGGATGCCGTTCGGTTTCGTAGCCGGGACGATGCATACCCTTGCGCACCGCCGGGAGGCCAGCTTCTCGATTAAGCGGCAGTTTAGGTAAATACTACGAGAAGAAAAAGGGTTAACAGCTCCTTACCGTGCCCGCGCGCTTGCCGTGGGCCGAAACTGGCACCATTGTATCGTCAACCCTCGGATCACCGGGCGCGCCGCGCGACCGGACGAACCGGCGGATTCCAGTGCGCTCGGGCCTGTCGCGAACGCGATGTCCGGTTGCCGAGCGCCTTCACGCATCGTGTAACCAAGAGGTTTCGTCTTGCTTCCGAAAATTTCCTTTTCCAAGCTCTCCGCACCATCCAAGGGAACCCTCGTCGTTTTTGCCGATGATGCGTTGAATGTCGGACCGACGGCGTCGGCCGTGCTGTCGGGGGCCGACGGCCTGCTGGCGCGTGCCGCGGCCACCGGCGGCTTCACCGGCAAGATCAACACGGTGCTCGACCTGATCGCCCCGGCCGGGCTCGAGCTCGACCGTCTGGTCGTTGTCGGCCTCGGCAAAGCCTCCGCGGTCGCCGATCTTGGCGAAACCGACTGGTCCGTGCTCGGCGGCGTGGTGATGGGCGCGCTCGGCAGCGCGGAGGCGGCGGAGGTTCTCTTCGAGCTTCCCAGCGGCGATGTCGACGCCGACCTGGCGGCCGCCTTCGCGATGGGCGCCAAGCTGCGCGCCTACAGCTTCGACCGCTACAAGACCAAGCCGAGCGACGATACGCCGGCGAAGACGAAGAAGTTTGCAATCGGTATTGCCGACCCCAAGGCCGCGAAGAAGGCCTGGGAGACGGCGGACGCCGTCAGCGACGGCACGCTGCTGGCCCGCGATCTCGTCAACGAGCCGGCCAACGTGCTGACGACGCTCGAGTTCGCCAGCCGTGCCGAAGAGCTGTCCAAGCTCGGCGTCGAGGTCGAGATCCTCGACGAAAAGGCTATGAAGAAGCTGAAGATGAACGCGCTTCTCGGCGTCGCCCAGGGCTCGGAACATCCGCCGCGTCTGGTGATCATGCGCTGGAACGGCGGCAAGAAGGACGACCAGCCGGTCGCCTTCGTCGGCAAGGGCGTCGTCTTCGACACCGGCGGCATCTCGATCAAGCCGGCCGGCGGCATGGAGGACATGAAGGGCGACATGGGCGGCGCGGCCGCCGTGACCGGCCTGATGCATGCGCTCGCCGCCCGCAAGGCCAAGGCCAATGTCATCGGCGTGATCGGCCTGGTGGAAAACATGCCGGACGGGCGTGCCCAGCGGCCCGGCGACATCGTCACCGCCATGTCCGGCGCGACCATCGAGATCATCAACACCGACGCGGAAGGCCGTCTCGTGCTGGCCGATGCGCTCTGGTACACGCAGGACCGCTTCAAGCCGGCCTTCATGATCAATCTGGCAACGCTGACCGGCGCGATCATCGTGGCGCTCGGCAACCAGCATGCCGGCGTCTTCTCCAACAACGACGAACTGGTCGGCCGTCTGGCCGAGGCGGGGGAGGCAACCGACGAGAAGGTCTGGCGGCTGCCGCTGTCGAAGGAGTACGACAAGCTCATCGATACGCCCAATGCCGACATGAAGAACACCGGCGGACGCACCGCCGGGTCGATCACGGCGGCGCAATTCCTGCAGCGCTTCGTCAATGACGTGCCGTGGGTGCATATCGATGTCGCCGGCACGGCAATGGGCAGCCCGAAGACGGAGATCAGCAAGGGCTGGGCGTCGGGCTTCGGCGTGCGGCTGCTCGACCGTCTGGTCCGCGAGCACTACGAAAAATAACCGGGACCGCGGCGGCGGCGGCACGGCCCGCCGCCGCCCGCTCTTCGGCCATGCGGGGCGTTTCCCTGTTCCGGCATGCACAAAAAAACCCGCCGTTTCGGCGGGTTTTCGGTATCGGCTTCGGGAAACGGCCCGTATCGGGCCTGTTTCGGGGTCGCGCGTCTCAGCAGGTCTTGTAGGCGACGCAGCTGCCGGTGGGTTCGCTCACGACCGTGCCCATGGCCGTCGTCACGCCGGCAAGGCCAAGAACAAGTCCGAAAAACAGGGCAATCCGCACGGCCATAAATCTCGTCTCCCGCATGTCCGGCACGCCTGTGCCCGAACGTTCGTCTATCGTGCCTCGCGCGCCGTGCACTGGCTGTGATCCGTGCCACAGGCGTGCCGCTTTCGCGTCGATCTCATCCCGGCCGCCAGAGTGCCGGCCCGAAGTTGGGAAACGGTTAATGAGGAATTGAGCGGAAAGCAAAGCCGCATTCCGGGCGCGCGTCACATGGGTGGCACCTGTTGCGCATTGGCCGCACCTGGCGCACAGTCGCAGCCGCGCGGCGGCCGCCTCCGCGTCGTGTCTCAACGGCCAGGTGCTTATGACGGAAGTGCTTTTTTACCATCTGACGCTCAAGCCGCTGGAAGATGTCCTTCCCGGCCTCCTGGAGACATGTCTGCAACGCGACTGGCGTGTCGTCGTGCAGGCGGGCTCGGCGGAGCGGGTGACGGCGCTCGATTCGCTGCTGTGGAGCTACCGCGACGACTCCTTCCTGCCGCATGGCACGGCGAGTGACGGCGAGGCCGACCGCCAGCCGGTTTTCCTCACCGACGGGCCGGACAATCCGAATGGTGCGAGCGTCCGCTTTCTGGTCGATCGTGCGACGGCGCCCGACCTGTCGCCCTATGCACGCGGCGTCTTCCTGTTTGATGGCAATGACGAGGCGGCGGTCTCCGACGCGCGGCAGCAGTGGAAGGCCCTGAAGGCAGCCGGCCACGCGTTGACCTACTGGCAGCAGACGGACGATGGACGATGGCAGAAAAAGGCATGAGCGACCGGCCGGCCGCGACCGGCACCGATGCGGAGTTCGCCCGCCGGCGGGACGCGGCGCGGGACCGGCTCGACGCGCTCTTCGGCGCCAAGGGCGGCGACCGGGACGACCGTGCGTCCTGGTTCGAGGCCGTCTACGAGACGGCCGGAGACGACCCGGCCGCCGTTCCCTGGGCGGATCTGGCGCCCAAACCCGCGCTTGTCGACTGGCTTTCCGACAATCCGGGCGAGGGAGCGCGGGCGCTCGACGTCGGATGCGGGCTTGGCGACAACGCCGAGGCGCTGGCCGAAGCGGGCTGTGACACAACCGCCTTTGACCTGTCCGAAAAGGCCGTGGAGTGGGCACGCCAGCGGTTTCCCGGATCGCCGGTGCGCTATACCGCCGCCGATCTCTTCTCCCCGCCGCCGGCCGACTGGATCGGCGGCTTCGATCTCGTTCACGAGTGCTACACGGTGCAGGCGCTGCATGGCGACTTGCGCGAAGCTTCCTATCAGGCGCTCGCCGATCTGGTGAGGCCCGGCGGCCGACTTCTCGTCATCACCCGCTCGCGCGCGGACGGCGCGGAGACCTCCGGACCGCCGTGGCCGCTTTCGCCGTCGGAACTGGCGGAGTTCGAGCGGGCCGGCCTTCGCCTCATCGACTCGTCTGCCTATGACGTGCAAAAGGGCGACCGCATCATCCCGCACATCCGCGCGGTCTATGTGAAGCCGGGGTGAGGGCGAGACTGTCACCCTTCATTAGGCACCACGAAAAAAAGCGGCGGGGTCTGAGCCCCGCCGCTTTCTTTGTCGGAAACTGGTGAGACCTGCGACCGGCCTTAGCCGTCGGTGTTGGTCTCTTCCGCCTCGCGAATCGCGCGGACCTCGTCGATGCGGCCGTCGAGCTCGCCGACGCCGAGAACCTCCTTGGCCCATTCGAGCACTTCCGGATCGATCTCCGCATCCGGGTCGGTTCCGGCGTTCTTGCCCGGATTGGACATGTCCTTGAGCGCTTCGGCAAGCGCCTCGTCGGAGGCCGCCGCTTCCAGGTCGTCGATCTTGCCTTCAAGTTCGGCCAGCTCGGCTTCCGACTTGGAGAGCGTCTCCGCGGTTTCGCTGGAGAGCGCGCTTTCCAGCGCGGAGATCTCGGCTTCGAGCGTCTCGACCTCGGTCTCGCTTAAGGTCGTCTGGTCGATGTCGTTCAGCTCGCCAAGACGTTCGTTCAGCTCCGAAAGCGACTTGCCCTCATAGGAGTAGTCGTCGCTCGGGTCGATGCCGGAAAGGGCGGTGTCGAGGGCCTCGCGCGCCTCGGCGACGGTCCGCTCGAGCGTCTCGATGTCGCTCAGCGCATTCTCGTAGTCGATCGAGTTGCCGATGAACTCGCGGATGGTGACCATGCGCGGGTCGTTGGCGTTCAGATAGGCGTTTACGTTGCGATTGAGCGAGTTCAGGCCGCCCAGCTTGGCGTTGAGATTGCGCTCGCGCGGCTTGGATGCCGGCGTTGCTTTCACGTTGCGGATTTCGGCGCGCACGGCGGCAACCTCCTGGCCGCGCGGCGTCGCGTTGCGGGCCTTCGTTGCCTTGGACTGCTGCTGTGCCGGCTTTTGCTTGCCGCCGAAAAGTCCGCCGATGAAGTTGGCGACGCCCTGGCCGGCCGAATTCACCGCGCCGCCGACGCCATTGCCAACGCCGTTGCCGTTGTTCTTCTGAGGGGAGGAAGCGTGGGCGGCCTGGGAGCGGGCCGACCCATTGCCCTGCGACCCGCGGCTTGCGCCTGCGCTTGCGGATCCGCCACCCTTGCCGTTGCCGCCGGCGTTGCCGCCGCCATTGCCGTTTCCGTTACCGCCACCGTTTCCATTGCCGCCGCCATTGCCATTGCCGTTGTTGGCATATGCGCTCCAGCCGGACAGCGTATCGGGCGCGACGTCGGTCAGGAATGTCGGGGCGACCGTGAGAGCGGCCGCGCAGACGGACGAGACGAGGAGGGTCGACTTTCGAGCCATGACGAATCCTTCGGTGTTGTTAGGCGAATCCCTGCCTAGCGGCAGAATTGCGAACACCGTCACAACGAAATGTGTTGTCTTTTAGTCGACTTCGTCATGCATTTCCGGTTCACGCTCCGGTTGTCGCCCCTTCGTATTCGGCGGACAGCTCCAGCCAGCCTTGCTCCGTCTTGGCGAGTTTCTTTTCCAGAAACGCGCGTTCCTTGACGAACTTCGAGGCACGCTCGGCGTCCTTCAGGAAAAAGTCCGGATCGGCGAGAGCTGCGTCGAGCTTCTCCATTTTCGACTGGATCCGCGCGATTTCCGCTTCCGCCGCCTTGATCTCCTTGCGCAAGGGCGCAAGCCGCGAGCGGCGTTCGGCGGCATCCTTGCGCCGCTCCTGGGCGCTGCGCGGGTCTTCCGGCTCCTCCGGTTTCGCCGCTTCCTCGGCGGCGGCAGCGTCGGCGGCGGCCTGTTTCGCCTTGCCGGTCTTGTTCGGCCGGTCCTTTTGCAGGATCAGCCGGCGGTAGTCCTCCATGTCGCCTTCGAAGCTCGACACGCCGCCATTGGCGACGAGCCAGAGCCGGTCGGCGCAGGCCTCCACCAGATGCCGGTCGTGCGAGATCAGGATCACCGCGCCTTCATATTCGTTGACCGCCTGGATCAGCGCCTCGCGGCTTTCGATGTCGAGGTGGTTGGTCGGTTCGTCGAGGATCAGCAGATGCGGCCCCTCGAAGGTCGCAAGGCCGAGCAGCAGGCGGGCCTTCTCGCCGCCCGAGAGATCCTGGGCGGGCGTGTCCATGCGGCTGGTCGGCAGGCCGAAGCGGTTGACGCGCGAGCGGACCTTGGATTCGGCCGCGTCCGGCATCAGCTTGCGCACATGGGCCACGGGGCTGTCGGCGGGAACGAGATCGTCGAGCTGGTGCTGGGCGAAGAAGGCGACATTCATCTTCTTGGCGCGGGTGATCGTGCCCGACTGCTCCTTGAGCCGGCCGGCGATCAGCTTGGCGAAGGTCGACTTGCCGTTGCCGTTGGCGCCGAGAAGCGCAATGCGGTCGTCGTTGTCGATGTTGAGCGCCAGATTCGACAGCACCGTGGTGTCGCCATAGCCGGCCGAAACGTTGTCGAGGCGGATGATCGGCGGGGCGAGGGTGCCGACGGGGGCGGGGAAGGAGATCGGCAGCGCCTCGGCGCCGCGAATGCCGGCGATCGGCTCCATCTTCTCCAGCATCTTCAGCCGCGACTGCGCCTGGCGGGCCTTGCTCGCCTTGGCGCGGAAGCGGTCGACGAAAGCCTGCATGTGCTTGCGCTGGGCTTCCTGCTTCTCGCGGCTCTTTTCCTGCAGCATCATCGCCTCGCGGCGCTGGCGGTCGAAGCTGTCGAAGCCGCCGCGGTAGAACGTCAACTTGAGCTGGTCGAGATGCACGATGGAATCGACCGCCTTGTTGAGAAGGTCGCGGTCATGGCTGATCAGGAGCACCTGATGCGGATAGCGGGAGACATAGTTCTCCAGCCACAGGGTGCCTTCCAGGTCGAGATAGTTGGTCGGCTCGTCGAGGAGCAGCAGGTCGGGCTCGGAAAACAGCACCGCGGCGAGCGCGACGCGCATGCGCCAGCCGCCGGAAAAGGCGGAGCAGGGGCGCATCTGCGCTTCCGTATCGAAGCCGAGACCCGACAGGATGCGCGCCGCGCGCGCCTCGGCGGTATGGGCATCGATGTCGGCAAGCCGCGTGTGCACCTCGGCGATGCGATGCGGATCGGTCGCGGTTTCGGCCTCGGCGAGCAGCTGGGCGCGTTCCGTGTCGGCGGCCAGCACCACCTCCATCAGCGATTGCTCGGTTCCCGGCGCCTCCTGGGCGACCTGGCCGATGCGGATGCCGCGAGGCATCTGGATCTCGCCGCTTTCGGGTGCTGCCTCTCCCGTGATCAGGCGAAACAGCGTCGACTTGCCCGCGCCATTGCGGCCGACGAAGCCGGCTTTCGAGCCTGCGGGAAGCGTGACGCTGGCGTTTTCGAGGAGCGTGCGCCCGGCGATGCGATAGGTGAGGTCGGTGATCTGCAACATGGGCGGATCAATGGCGTCAAATGCGCCGGGGTGCAAGGGGAGATGACGTCTCCGGCTGTCTCCAGATGGCGCCGGCGATTGTGCCTGCGCTCCTTTGCAGCCTAGGATGATTGGGAACGATAACCAGAGGAGTGAGCAGCATGTGTGTTCCAGGATGTCAGGAAACCGTCGCGCAACGCCTGAGCCGGCGCGGTTTGCTGAAAGGGGTTGCCGGAGTTGCGGCCGGCGCGGCGGCCTTCACCGCCTTTCCGCCGCCGCGCGCGGCTCAGGCGCAGGCGATGAATTTTTCCAGGGCCGTTGATCTGACCCACGACCTTATGCCGGAGTTTCCGACCTATTTCGGCCAGCCGGGACTGGAGATGGAACGCATGGCGTCCTTCGAGACCGACGGCTTCAACATGTACAAGTGGCATCTGGTGGAACACACCGGCACGCATCTCGATGCGCCGATCCATTTTTCCGCCGACGGCAGGACGTCGGACGAGATCGCGCTCGACCAGCTCGTCGTGCCGCTTGCCGTGGTCGACGTGCGGGAAAAGGCAGCGGCCGACCCGGACTATCAGGTGAGCGTGGAGGATCTGAAGGCGCATGAGGACGCCCATGGTCCGCTGCCCGAGGGCGGGTGCGTCGCGATGAACTCCGGCTGGGCCGCGCATGTGGCAAGCGACAAGTTCCGCAACGCCGACGCCGACGGCGTCATGCATTTCCCCGGCTTTTCCAAGGAAGCGGCGATGTACATGATGGAAAAGGGCGTGGTCGGCATGGCGGTCGACACGCTGTCGCTCGACCACGGCGCCTCAAAAACCTTCGACACCCATTACGCCTGGCTGCCGACGAACCGCTGGGGCATTGAGTGCCTCGCCGGCCTTGATGAGGTGCCGGCCACCGGCGCGACGCTGGTCGTCGGCGCGCCCAAGATCAAGGGCGCCACCGGCGGCCCCAGCCGGGTGATCGCGCTGGTTTGAGGGGAAACTCTCCACAAACAAAAACCCCCGGCGGTTTCCCGCCGGGGGTTTCGTGTTTCTGGTCCCGCCCGCAAGGGGCGGGGACACGTCTTAGACGGAGTAGTACAGGTCGTATTCGACCGGATGCGGGGTCATTTCGTACCGCATGTTCTCTTCCATCTTCAGCTCGATGTAGGCATCGATCTGGTCGTCGTCCATGACGCCGCCGGCCTTCAGGAAGTCGCGGTCCGCGTCCAGGGCTTCCAGCGCTTCGCGCAGGGAGGCGGAGACGGTCGGGATGTCCTTCAGCTCTTCGGCCGGCAGGTCGTAGAGGTTCTTGTCCATCGCGTCGCCCGGATGGATCTTGTTCTTGATGCCGTCGAGGCCGGCCATCAGAAGCGCCGCGAAGCACAGGTACGGGTTCGCGGACGGATCCGGGAAGCGGACCTCGACGCGCTTTGCCTTCGGCGAGGAGGTGAACGGAATGCGGCAGGACGCCGAGCGGTTGCGCGACGAATAGGCCAGCAGGACCGGTGCCTCATAGCCCGGGACCAGACGCTTGTAGGAGTTGGTCGACGGGTTGGTGAAGGCGTTCAGCGCCTTGGCGTGCTTCAGGATGCCGCCGATGTAGTAGAGGCAGGTCTCGGAGAGATCCGCATACTGGTTGCCGGCGAAGACCGGGGCGCCGTCCTTCCAGATCGACTGGTGGACGTGCATGCCGGTGCCGTTGTCGCCGAAGACGGGCTTGGGCATGAAGGTTGCCGTCTTGCCGTAGGCATGGGCGACCTGATGCACGACGTACTTGTAGATCTGCATCTTGTCGGCGTTGCGGGTCAGCGTGTCGAACTTGATACCGAGCTCGTGCTGGGCCGCGGCCACCTCGTGGTGGTGCTTTTCGACGGTGACGCCCATCTCGGTGAGGACCGTCAGCATCTCGGAGCGGATGTCCTGGCAGCTGTCGATCGGCGGAACCGGGAAGTAGCCGCCCTTGGTGCGCGGACGGTGGCCGAGGTTACCCGTGTCATACTCCGAACCCATGTTCGACGGCAGTTCGGTGCTGTCGATCTGGAAGCCGGTGTTGTAGGGGTCAGACGAGAAACGGACGTCGTCGAAGATGAAGAATTCCGCTTCCGGGCCGACGAACACGGTGTCGCCGATGCCGAGCGACTTCATGTAGGCCTCGGCCTTCTTGGCGGTCGTGCGCGGGTCGCGGTTGTAGGCTTCGCCCGAGACCGGGTCGACGACGTCGCAGATGATCGCCATCGTGGACTGCGCGAAGAACGGGTCGACGTGGGCGGATTCGGGATCGAGCACCAGCATCATGTCGGACTCGTTGATCGCCTTCCAGCCGGCGATGGAGGAGCCGTCGAACGCCACGCCCTCGGCGAACATGTCTTCGTCGACAAGGCCTGCGTCCATGGTCACATGCTGCATCTTGCCGCGCGGATCGGAAAAGCGAAGGTCAACGAACTTGATGTCCTTTTCCTTGATTTCCTTGAGAATGTCAGTGGCGCTCGTCATGTAGTGCTTCCCTGTCGTTCTTGAGTAACCAGTTGGGTGAAGTGGCCGCCGGCACGCGTTGTCCGGCGGCAGGGAGGTCGGACGGGACCCGTCCTAGATGGCGTCCGTGCCGGTTTCGCCGGTGCGAATGCGCACGGCTTCCTCGACCGTGGAGACGAAGATCTTTCCGTCGCCGATGCGGCCCGTCTGTGCCGCGTTGCGGATGGCTTCCACGGCCTTGTCGACCAGGTCGTCGGTCAGGACGATCTCGACTTTGACCTTGGGAAGGAAGTCCACCACGTATTCGGCGCCGCGATAGAGTTCGGTGTGGCCTTTCTGGCGACCGAAGCCCTTGGCCTCGGTCACGGTGATGCCCTGGAGACCAACCTCCTGGAGGGCCTCCTTGACCTCATCAAGCTTGAACGGCTTGATAATTGCCTCGATTTTCTTCATCGCCTCCGCCATTTCGCGTCGCTCGTTTAAGAAATGCCGGCCGTTGCCGGCCCGGGCTTCCGTCTAAGTAGCACGCGGCGTGCCAACCTCGCCTGCGGAAAAAACAGCCCGCATTTCGGGCAGTTGACGCGCGGATTCCAGAGACTTGCGGCGGTCGGCTTGTCGATTGTGCATCATAAAGGGGCAGTATGCACAAAAATTAGACATATCTCCTGTGCTTCAGGCGGGCGGCCGGTTGCATCTCCTGGGCCGCGTGTTGCGTTCAGCTGGCGCTTGGGGCGACACTTCGGCCAGGATCCGAAAGCCCGCGCCCGCGGTGTGCCGCGCGGGCGCCTTCCCGCCCGGGGCGGCGGGCGTGCGGGGGCCAGGACGGCAGGAGGAAGACATGCGCATTTCGTCCCTCGACCATATCGTTTTGACCGTGTCGGATCTCGACGAGACGGTCGCTTTCTATTGCGGCGTGCTCGGCATGGAAGAGGTGATCTTCGGCGGCGGACGCCGGGCGCTGCGTTTCGGCGCCCAGAAGATCAACCTGCATGTCGCGGGGGCGGAGTTTTCGCCCGCGGCCCATCGCCCGACGCCCGGCTCGGGAGACCTGTGCTTTCTCGTGGAGGCGCTCGATGCGGTGATCGCCCGGCTCGAGCTGGCCGGCGTGCCGATCGAGGAGGGGCCGGTGTCGCGCACCGGGGCGTGGTCGCCGCTTCGCTCCGTCTATATCCGCGATCCCGACGGCAACCTGATCGAGCTGTCTGAGCCGCAGGAAGTGGTTCTGGCCGGCGGATCGGGGGAGGCTGCGTGAGCGTTCTTCTCACTCCGGCCGAGATGGGCCAGGCCGACCGGTTGACGATCGACGGCGGGATCGCCGGCATCGACCTCATGACCAGCGCCGGGCGGGCGGTGGCCGATACCGCCTGCCGGATGGTGCGCCACGAGGCGACCGTGCTGGTGCTCGCCGGGCCGGGCAACAACGGCGGCGACGGCTTTGTCGCGGCGCGCTTCCTGCGCCAGCGCGGCTATC